>Ga0182030_10020112_pt1 | contig 12633 bp, 7 predicted proteins | sample 812S3MmetaG_FD_121299 | JGI IMG/M metagenome (GOLD analysis project Ga0182030, IMG submission 121299) | Permafrost microbial communities from Stordalen Mire, Sweden - 812S3M metaG (Illumina Assembly) | ecosystem: Environmental > Terrestrial > Soil > Wetlands > Permafrost | place: Sweden... | reverse complement strand
CCGTTACACGGTTACATTACCTATGAGAAACGGCTCCCTTCGACCCGTTACATACCCGTTACATGCCGTTACACGGGTGCGGCCCAAGGCGTGGCGGACGCGCCAACGGCGCCCACCGGGCTTGCGCCGGGGGGAAACCGGCGGCACACCCGTTACACGGTTACATTACCTATGAGAAACGACTCCCTCCGACCCGTTACATACCCGTTACATGCCGTTACACGGGTGCGGCGTGTGGGGTGGCGGACATGCCAACGGCTGCTCGCGACGGTCATCTCAAGGTTCCGGGCCGAGCAGGGCGGCGATATTGGATGGGATGGCGGATGGGTTGCGCATCAGGGACTCGCCAACGAGGATGGCGCCGGCGCCGGCGCGGCGGAGAAGCTGGACATCGGCCCGGCAGTGAATGCCGCTTTCGGCCACAAGCACGCGGCGCTCGCGTTCGCCGGAGGGGAGTTGGGCGGCCAGTTGGGCGGTGAGGGCGAGGTCAACGGTGAAGGTGTCGAGGTTGCGATTGTTGATGCCGATCAGGTTCGCCCCGAGTGAGAGGGCGCGATCCATCTCGGCCGCGTCGTGGACTTCGACCAGCGCGGACAGGCCTGTGTCGCGGGCCAGGGCGTGGAAGCGGCCCAATTCGTCTGGGGTGAGGATTCGGGCAATGAGCAGGATGGCATCGGCTCCGGCTTCGATGGCCTCCAATATCTGGCGCGTGTCAATGATAAAATCTTTGCGCAGAAGAGGCAATTTCACGGCGCCGCGAACTTGGCGCAAGTCGTCGAGTGATCCCTGGAAGAACTCCTGGTCGGTCAGGACCGAAAGGCAGTCGGCGCCGGCGGCCTCGTAGGTGCGCGCGATGCGCGCGGGATCGAAGTCGGGGCAGATGAGGCCGGCGGATGGGGAGGCCTTTTTGATTTCGGCGATGAGGGCAGTCGCGCCGCAGCGGGGGCGGCGGAGGGCGGCAAAGAAATCACGCGCGCCGCCGCGTTCTTCCAGCGCGGCTTTCAGGATGGCGGCAGTGACTGGGCGCGCTGGCAGGCGGGCGGCCTCGATCCGTTTCCGGGCGACGATGGTGTCAAGAATGTTCATGGGTGGGGGACTGGAGTGACGGAATGATGGAGGATGGGAGCCCTCGATTGGTCATTTTCATCACTCCATTACTCCATCACTCCAGTCTTTCACTCTTCTTCGTCCTTGATTCCGGCCATGCGCTTGGTTGGGGAACCGGCGCGGAGCCAGGCGTTGACGAAGGGGTCCAAGTCGCCGTCCATGACGGCCTGGACGTTGCTGGTTTGCTGGCCGGTGCGGAGGTCCTTGACCATGCGGTAGGGCTGGAAGACGTAGCTGCGAATCTGGTGGCCCCAGCCGATGGCGCCCTTTTCGCCGTAGAACCGCTCCATCTCGGCGGTCTGTTCGTCAAGGCGGCGGGCGTAGATTTTGGAAATGAGCATGCGCATGGCAGTGGCGCGGTTCTGATGCTGGGAGCGCTGGTTTTGCGAGGCGGCGATCAGCCCGGTGGGAAGATGCGTGATGCGCACCGCCGTTTCAACTTTGTTGACGTTCTGTCCGCCCTTGCCGCCGGAGCGGTAGGTGTCCACCTGCAACTCTGCCGGGGGCAGGACGATGTCCGAATTGGTTTCTTCAATTTCAGCAATAACGTCCACGCTGGCAAAACTGGTGTGGCGGCGCTTGTTGGAATCGAAGGGGGAAATGCGGACGAGGCGGTGGACGCCGCGTTCGGCCTTGCAATAGCCGTAGGCGCATTCGCCCTGAACCAGGACGGTGGCGCTCTTGATGCCGGCGGATTCGCCGGTGAGGACATCTGTCAACTCGATTTGCCAGCCGCGCGATTCGCACCAGCGCTGGTACATGCGGAGGAGCATCTCGGCCCAGTCGCAGGCCTCGGTGCCGCCTGCGCCGGAGTTGATGCTGAGGATGCAGTTGTTGCGGTCGTGGGGGCCGGAGAGGAAAACGGTCAATTCCAGCTTGTCCAGCTCGCGGCCGAACTTGGCGAGGTCGCGTTCCAAGTCGGCCTGGTGGCGGAGTTGCTCGGATTCCGGCTCGCCTTCGGCGAGTTCGAGCATCACGCGGAAATCGTCCAACTGGTGTTCGGCGGCGAAGAGGGGCTGGATTTTCTTGCGGAGGACATTGGCTTCGTCAATGAGGGCTTGTGCTTTTTCGCGATTGTTCCAGAAGGAGTCGAGGGCCATAAGGCCGTCCAGTTCGGCGAGCCGCTTTTGAGCGCCCGGGACGTCAAAGAAACCTCCGCAAATGGGCCAATTTTTCCCCGGCGGCGGACAACTGCGGTTTGATGTTTTCAAACATAACGGATGAAGAGTACCCGTTAGGATCAAAATTCAAAGAACAAACGAAACTTTTCAGAGACTCGTTGTTTAATTAATGGAAGTCTGGTATGAAGAAAGCCGCTTGAGAACGAAGGTGAAGAGACATATCGCCCGCGCCAAGGCCCTGCTCGGCGGCATCGCTTTGGGCCTTGCATTGGCGCAAACAGGGTTGGCGGCAGCGACCGGCATCGTAATTTCCAATTACAGCAGCCTCAATTCGGCGGTCAGCCTGGGCGGCAGGAGTGTTTTTGCCAGCAACGCCACGGTGACTTTGGCCGGCGCAACGGAAGTGTTGGTGGTCAGCAGAGCGGTGGTTCTGGATGGGAGCACCAACACGGATGGCAGCACCAATGCCGTGACCATCACGCGCGCCAGCGGCGTCGGCCCGATGTTCTACATTGTGGGGGGCGGTTCGCTCACGCTGGTGAACCTGACGATTTCCGGCGGCGTCAACACGGATGGGGGCGCGATTTTCAACAGCACCGGCGGAACGCTGATTATCAGCAATTGTGTGTTCACCGGCAACACCGCCACCAATGTCGCGGGAACCGCCGGGGTCAATGCCACCTCTACAGGCACCCCTAACGGTGGAAACGGCGGCAGCGGGTCGAGCGCGGAGGGTGGAGCCATTGTCAGCCACGGCACGCTGGAAGTTTATTACAGCATCTTCAACAATAACACCGTCTCGGCTGGCAGCGGCGGCAACGGCGGAAATGGTGTCCCGCATTTTGTCTTTGGGGGCAACGGCGGGAACGGGGGCAGCGGCGGCAGCGCACAGGGAGGGGCGATCGTCTGCACGGGGCCTACCAATATTTTTGTCGCGACTGATTTTACAGGGAACAAGTGCGTCGCCGGCAACGCCGGGACTCCCGGGAGCGCGGCTGCCTCATCATTTCAAGGGAACCCGGGTTCGGGTGGAAGCGGCGGGAGCAGCGCCGGGGGCGCCATCTTGGCTTCCGGCTCGCTTTACATGAGCAATTGTCTGCTCGCCAACAACACCGCCACTGGCGGGACCACCACAAGCCTGGGCCAGGCTGGCGGCCCGGCTATCGGCGGCGGCCTTGATCTGACAAGTTCCAAGCGCGCCGCGATTATTGAAAACACCACTTTTTATCAGAACTCCTGCCAGGGCGGCGCGGGCGGCGGCAATTCCAGTCTGCAACTGGAGAATGCCGGCAACGGGGGCTCCGCCATCGGCGGAGGCATGGCCGACGCGGCGGCCCGCACGATTTTGACCGAATGCACCCTGGCGACCAATAGTTTGGAGGGCGGCACCGCGGGAGTCAGCACCACCAGTTGGTCCAATGGCCTGCCCGGTTTGACGCAGGGTTTTGAATTGGCCAAGACGGCCGGCACTTTGGAAATGGCCGGCACCCTGCTGTTTGCGGGCAGCAATTCCATCGCCACAAACACGTCCGGCTATACGCAGACGACGTATGCCACCAACACCCAACCCAACGATTTTGGGGGCGTGACTGACCTGGGTTACAACTTGAGTTCGGACACCAGTGTCGGCCTTGGCCACGCGGGCAGCATCGAAAATGTGGATCCCATTATTGACACTGGCCTAAGCGCGCCGGGCGGCGTGGTCGTGGGATTACTGGGCAGCCCCAGTGGGTCTACCGTTGCCGTTCTGTTGGGCAGTCCGGCCGTTGGTGTGATTCCGGGCATACCGGGGATCAGTTTTCCGGCGTATGATCAGGTTTATCAGGCACGATCCTCGCCGGCGACCATCGGGGCATACGAAGCCAATCCGCTGGATTTTTCCAGCGCCGCGTTGTTCACAGATTTCATTTCCGAAGGGCCTCAGGACACGATTACGAAGAGCGGTGGAAAGGTGGAATTCCAGGTGACCACCAATGACAACTCCTATGGTGTTGGGGTGGGTGTCCAATGGCAGCTCAATGGAACCAATTTAACTGACGGCGGGCGCATTTCCGGCACCCGGACCACCAATCTGACCATCAAATCGGTGACCACCAATGATGCGGGCACATATTCCGTCCTGGTCGGCTCCACCACGCTGATTCCCAACGGCATCCTTACTAACACCGCGACTTTGACCGTGTATGCGCCCGCAGCCATTGTGGTGCAACCACCGAGGACCGTCAAGCCGTCGCCAGGGAAGCCGGTTAATATAAGCGTGACAGCCATCGGCGATTCGACGTCGAACTCTCCATTGACCTTCCAATGGTATCTCGTGAGATTAGGCGAGACAAATGCCGTAAGCGACCTTGATCCGGGAATCACCGGCTCGGCTTCTTCCAGCCTGACGCTTTACCCGCTGACGAGCAACAACTTCGGCAGTTATTACGTGGTGGTTTCCAACTCATACGCCGCAGTCACCAGTTCCCCAGTGAGCTTGTCCGTCCCGCCGCCGACGCTGGCCATCCAGACAGCCCGGTCAACCCCGACGAATCCATTCAAAGTAACAGGAACCGCGGGGGCTCTCTTTGGAGTGGCCAGTGTTCAGTATCAGATCAACAACGGAACCTGGAACAGCACAACCAACGCGGCGCCACTTACCAATTGGACCGCCACGGTTACTTTGCAGGCCGGAACGAACACTTTCAGTGCTTACAGCGTTGATCTTCTCGGCCAAGAATCGGCCACCAAGAGTATCACCATTTTTTACACGACCTACAGCCAGCTCACTTTGCTGACTAACGGCTATGGCACGAACAGGCCCGGCTTCGCCAACAAGCCCGAAGCAGCCCTGCCCACGAACGGTCTCGTCTATACCAACCTTGTCGTGGGCGAGAACTATACCGTCACCGCTGTTCCCAAAGCCAACAACCTGTTTTCCAATTGGACGGGGGACATCACAAATAACTCCAATCCGTTGACGTTCACCATGCAGTCGAACATGACGCTGACAGCCAACTTCGTCACCAACTTCTTCCAGTCCTTTGCCGGAACCTACAACGGCCTTTTTTACAACTCCAATGGCGTCACTGATGGCACCGCCGGAATGATCAGCAACTTGACTCTCCTTTCTGACGGCCATTTCAGCGGCGAGGTGTTGATTGCCGGCACGAAATACCCTCTTGCCGGCAGATTCAACGTCGGGGGCAATGCCGCCGTTACTGTGGGAACGGCCGCAACGCCCGGTGGCAGAAGCCCCGGTCCAGCCGGGCCACTGCATTTTGAATTGACACTGCCACCCGGGCAGACCGACCAAATCGTCGGCACCGTTTCCGGCGCCGATTGGACCGCCGGACTGACAGCCGGGTTGTCCACCAAGAACGCTTCGTCGGCCGAGTACACCATGTTGTTTTCCTCTTCGGCCAGCCCTGCCGGGAATATGCCGCCCGGCGTCGGCTATGCGCTTGCAACCAATCAGGCCGGCACGATGAAGCTCGCGGGAACGCTGGCGGACGGAACCCCCTTTAAGCAGACTGTTCCTCTTTCGGCTACCGGCAATTTTCCTGTGTATGCAAGGCTGTACCACAATGGCGGCCTGCTCTTTGGCTGGGTCAGTTTGACTAACTTGACTGCCTCCTCCATGAACGCCGATGCTCTCTCCTGGATTGCGCCGGCCGGCGCGACGGCTCTTTACCCGGACGGGTTCGCCGACACGCTTTTCGTGCAAGGCGCGCGTTGGATCGCGCCGTCCCACAACACGCCGGCCATTGCTTTCACCAATGGAGGAACGCTCATCGTTTCCAATTCGGCCAATCCGGCCCTGACGTTTTACATCACAAACGGCAGCAGCAACACACTGGTCAACATGGGCGGCGCGTCGGCCAATTCGTTGACAGGTCGCATAGACCCCACAAACGGTTTTTTTAGTGTCAGTATCGGCAACGGCAACGTGACCGGGACCGGGGCTGTTCTGCAAACCACCGGCGGCGGGGCGGGATTCTTTACCAATTCGACCGGGGCGGGATTGATCATTCTTGAGCCGGGCCTGGCTCCGTTCATAGCCCGGCAGCCGGCCAGCCAGGTCATAACGCTCAACACCCCCGTAAACTTTTCCGTCCAGGCTGACGGCTCGCCCCCATTGAGTTACCAGTGGATGATGGACGGGACCAATCTGATTGACAGCGGGGACGTTTCCGGCTCTGCCACCAGCAATCTTACCATCAACAACCCGGGTGCAGCGGACTTGGGAAGTTATTCCGTGGTGGTTACCAATCAATACGGCCTGACGGCCAGTTCCGATGTCAGCTTGTCCATTCCGCCGCCGACACTGGCCATCCAGACACCCCCGCCAATTGTGACGATGAGTCAATCGTACACTGTGAGCGGAACGGCAGGGAGCATGGCTGGAGTGGCCAGCGTTCAGTACCAGATCAATAGCGGACCCTGGAGCAGTGCAACCAATGCCGCGCCACTGACGAACTGGACTGCCACCGTTGCATTGCAGGCTGGAACGAACATATTCCGTGCATACAGCGTTGATGTGCTCGGCCAGGAGTCGGCCACGAGCAGTGCGGGCATTTTTTATTTGACCTATGGCGCGCTTGCCTTGCAGACGAACGGCTGTGGAACGATCAGCAGCAATTTCGCAAGCCCCAACCTGATTATTGGCTCCAACTACACCGTCACCGCAATACCGGATGCCAACAATTTGTTTATCGGCTGGACAGGGACGATTACGTCGAGTTCCAGTAACTTGACGTTTGTCATGCAGTCGAATATGACTCTGACGGCGACATTTGTCACTAATATATCTCTCCAGACATTCGTGGGAACCTATAACGGCCTGTTTTCCGCCACCAATGGCATCACCGAAGAAACGGCCGGCATGATAAGCCGCCTGACTCTTACATCGAACGGCTTTTTCAGCGGCAAGCTGTTCATCGCGGGAACCACTAATTCCATCTCCGGCTATTTCAACAGCGCCGGCCGGGCATCCTTGAGCGTTGGGACGGGGTCGGCGTCCGTAGGGGGGTTGGCGGTTGACATGGCGCTGACAGGTACGCCGGGGAACCGGATAGTGGGCACTGTTTCCACCGATGCGGGAGTCGCGTATCTGACCGCCGAGCCGGCCGCCGCCAACCAGCCCACGAACCAGTATACCGTATTGTTGGCAAATATCTCCGGCACGACGCCGCCTGGAGAAGGTTACGCCTGGATCAGCAACAAGGCCGGGACGATCACGCTTTTCGCCGGGCTGGCGGACGGGACCAAGTTCAGCCAGGGCGTTACCGTCGCGCAAGCCGGCGACATACCCGTTTATGGCAGCCTGTACGGCAATACCGGCTTGCTGATCGGCTGGGTAAATTTGAGCACCATGGAGGCCGGCCCGTCCAACAACACGCTGACTTGGATCAAGAAATCGTCCAACGCGGCCACTCTTTATCCCGGGGGATTCACCAACACGCTCTCCGTTGAAGGCTCGGTTTGGACCAGTCCGCCCGCCAACAAGGCGGCTATTAATATCCCCAAGGGAACTTTGTTGGTTACCAATGCCAGCTCCAACCTGGATTTCACGGTGGCGGTCCTCTCCGACAACACACTGGCCAAGCTGGGCGGCAATCCGCCCAATTCGTTGGCCGGTTCCATCAACCCCAAGAATGGCCTTTTCAGTGTCACCTTTGGGTATGGGTCGGGCACCGCGCAAGGGTACGGGGCGATCCTGCAAAGCCAAACCAACGGCGGGGGCTATTTCATCCTCGGCACCAACTCGGGCGCGCTGATCCTGTCGCCCTAATTCTTCTTGTCTTTGCCCGCTTTGATTTCGGCGAGCAGCCAGACGATGAGGGCGGGGCCGAAGCAAATCGCAAGGCCGAGCGGCACGAGCCACAATCCCCAGTAGGCCAAGTTGGCATCTGTCATAATGCTTAACTTCGCCCGGTTGGGGGTTCTTGTAAAGGGGGATTCTCATGGGAATTGCGGATTGCGGATTGTGGGAATAGGACGGATAGGACGGATAGGACGAATAGGTTTGACCGAGTTTGACCAGCCTTCGCAGAACTACGGCGCGGCAAGCTGGGGTTTGACGGAGGAGCATTGGGGAAGTGGCGATTTTTGACCACGCAGGAGGCTGGTATTGGATCGCGTCGAGGCACGAAGTAGCACGATGAGGCACGATTGGGCTGGATTGGGTTGGATTGGGCCGTGGCTTGATGGACTTGGTGGGCAGGGTGGACTGAGTGGACGCGGTGGACTTGGCGGGCAGGTAGGTGGCAAAATTTGACCAACTGCCCATTACTCCAGCACCCCAGCAATCGGCTGGGTTCGTTGGGTCTGGTCGGCGGCGGTCGCAGACCGCCGCCACAGGGACTATTCCATTGTCACTTTTCATCATGGCGCAATCATAGCACGCTATTGGAAAAAGCGTCTCCGTACGGTACGGACGATTTTTTGGTCGAAAACAGGGGATTCGACATTGGCTAAATCGTTGTGAATACGTGAGTTAAAGGGGGTGGGTACAGATTTTACACTTGTACAGAAATGGAAATAGTTTGCCGGGAAGGCGGGTTTGGCTGCCAAATGACAAACCTGAGATGCTGAAATGCTGAAATACTGAAATGGGAAGGATGGGAGGAATGGGCGGAATGGAGCCTGTGGAGCGCATGGGAGGATCAGGGTCTAAAACCCTACTAAACAGGTGTTGTATTTATGATCGGATTGGCCATCAATTGGAAGTCACCTGTTAAAAATGACGATTTGCAAATTATATGAATCTCTATTGACATAGTGGTATATCATGCTAAACTGTGTGCCAGCGAAGCGATTTTTTGCGAATAATCAGCCGTGGACCGACTGTGCTTCCAGAGGTTCCGGCGGAACGAAAAACGACAATGATGAAAAAGAACAAATGGTTCGCCGCGGCGATAATCGGCGCGCAACTCATGGCCGCTTCCGCCGGGGCGGACGACACCGCCGACGCCATTGCGGCGTTGAAACAGCAAATTCAGGCCTTGAGCTCCAGGGTGCAGGAGTTGGAGGCGCAGCATCAGGCTGATATTCAAAAACCCGCCCTTGCTGTGGGTGAGAAACCGGCGCCGGGCGCGACGGAAGATGTCACTGCGGGGACCAAGGCACCGCCGTTTATCACAGCCGGAGAGGGAGGTTTCACCATGCAGTCGGCTGACACGAACTTCACGCTGAAACTGCACGGGATGGGGCAGTTGGACTCGCATTATTACGCCAGCCCAAATCCCGGGGCGAAGGACACATTTACCATGAGGCGGTTGCGCGCGGTTGCTTCGGGCACGGTTTACAAGGATTACGATTACTACATGCAGGTGGACTTTGGATCGGGATTTCTCGCAACCACCACCAACAACAATTTGCTGCTGGACGCCTATGTGGACATCCATAACTTTCAGCCGCTCCAGCTCAAGGCGGGCAAAATGCGGGTGCCGGTCAGCCTGGAAGTCCAGCCGGCGGACGAGAATTTGTATTTGGTGGAACGGGGGTATCCGTCGGAATTGGCGCCGAACCGGGACGTCGGTTTCATGCTGCATGGCGACTTGCTGCACAACTCGCTGTATTACGGAATCGGCGCTTTCAACGGTGTGCCGGACGGCAACAGCGGCGACATTGAGGTGGCCGACAATGAGAAAGATGTGGCAGGCCGGATTTTTGCGCAGCCGTTCACGAACACGGACATTGCGGCTCTGAAGAAGTTCGGTCTCGGCTTCGGTGGCAGCTATGGAATCGAGGCGGGCACGACGACACCGAGTTTTTCGACGATGGGCCGGCAGAAGTTTTTCAGTTATGACAGCGGCTCGGGCACTGCCGCGTCGCCGAACGTCACGGAAGCCGGAGGGCATGTCCGACTGGACCCGCAAGGCTGGTATTATTGGGGGCCGGTGGGACTCTATTGGGAGTACATCGTGTCGTCGGAGAAGTTCCAGCTTGATTCGGGGGCGAAGCACACGCAGGAGTGGTTTGACAACCGGGCTTGGGACGTGACGGCATCGTGGTATCTCACGGGCGAGAACAACGCTTTCTGGTCGCCGCCCGCGCCGCTGCATCCGTTCCGCTTCGACGGCTCCGGCTGGGGCGCATGGCAGTTATTGGGGCGGGTGCAGGGGATTTCGCTGGACAATGCGGCCTTCGCGAAGAAGGCCAATTTTGTGACGGCCAATTCGGCGGAAGACGCCACGACGTGGGGGGTCGGGCTGGACTGGTTTTGGAACAGGAATATAAAGTGGATATTCGAATACGAACAGACTAGCTTTGGCTTCGCGCCCGGCGCCGCAGCGCCGAAGGCGGGCAACGTGGCGGCTAAGAACGAACGTGTGTTCATGAGCCGCTTGCAGTTCGGATTTTAAGAGCAGGATTTTCGCGTGAAGAGATATTGCGGCATTTTCGCAGTGGTTCTGTCCCTGGCCGTCTTGCCGGCGGGGGCGCAGAAGAGCACCACCCTGCTGAATGTCTCTTACGACCCGACGCGGGAATTGTATCAGGAGATCAACCGGGCTTTTTCGGATTACTGGAAGGCAAAGACGGGCGAGGTCGTTGCGATTGACCAATCCAACGGCGGTTCGGGCAAGCAGGCGCGCGCGGTGATGGACGGGTTGAAGGCGGACGTTGTGACTCTGGCGCTGGCCGGGGATATTGACGCGCTGCATAGCCACGGCGACCTGGTGCCGGCGAATTGGCAGAGCCGCCTGCCGGATAACAGTACGCCTTACACTTCCACCATTGTCTTTCTGGCGCGGCGGGGGAATCCCAAGGGGATCAAGGATTGGGACGACCTGATCAAGCCGGGGGTCGCGGTGATCGCGCCCAATCCGAAAACCTCCGGCGGCGCGCGGTGGGTTTATCTGGCGGCGTATGGGTGCGCTTTGAAGAACAATCACGGGGACACCAACGCGGCCAAGCGGTTTGTGAACAAGCTGTATGGTAATGTCAAGGTGCTCGGCACTGGGGCCAGGGATTCCACAACGTCGTTCGTCCAGAACGGTCTGGGCGATGTTTTGGTCAATTGGGAGAACGAGGCTCTTCTGGTTCTCAATTCGCCGGATGCGGCAAAATATCAGATCATCTATCCCTCCCTCAGCATACTGGCGGAGCCGCCGGTGTCGGTGGTGGACAAAGTGGTGGACCAGAGGGGGACGCGCGCCGTCGCGGAAGCTTACCTGAATTTCCTCTGGACGCCGGACGGGCAGGAAATCGCGGCCCGGCATTTTTTTCGGCCGCGCCTGGCCGATGTTGCCGCCCGGCATGAGAAGACATTCCCCAAAATGCAGACCTTTACGATACAGGATGTTTTTGGCGGGTGGGCGTCGGCGCAGAAGGTTCATTTTGACGAAGGAGGGGTCTTTGACCAAATCTCCGAGAGCCGGCGATGAACAAATTGGCGGCGGTCATAGACCGCCGCTACAGCACTGGTGAGCCGCGCCAAATCAAAATCCAATCCGCTGCCTGGCTTCGGGATCACGCTGGGGTTCACAGTGCTGTACATCAGTGTGCTGGTGCTGATCCCGATCGCGGTGATGGCGCTGAAGGCGCTGAGTTTGTCGTGGTCGGAATTGTGGCATCTGGCAACCAACGCGCGGGCGCTGGCGGCGTATCGTTTGAGCCTGGGCGCGTCGTTCGCGGCGGCGTTGCTCAATGCGGCGTTTGGAAGTTTGCTGGCGTGGGTGCTGGTGCGATACCGGTTTCCGGGACGACGGCTGCTGGACGGGCTGGTTGATTTTCCGTTCGCGCTGCCGACGGCGGTGGCGGGTCTGACGCTGGCGAATTTGTTTTCAGACCACGGCTGGCTGGGCCGGATTCTGGTGCCGATGGGCATTCAGGGCCAGTCCACGCGGCTGGGGGTCGTGCTGGCGCTGACGTTTGTGGGTCTGCCGTTTTCCGTCCGCACGCTTCAACCGTTGCTGGAGAATCTGGACAAGTCCGTGGAGGAAGCGGCGGCCATTCTGGGCGCGGGGCGGCTGCGCACGTTTGTAAACGTGATTGCGCCGACGTTGCTGCCGGCGGTGCTGACGGGATTTGGCCTGGCGTTCGCGCGCGGGCTGGGAGAATACGGCTCGATTGTTTTCATTTCAGGCAACATACCGTTTCAAACGGAAATCGGGCCAACACTCGTGGTGATGCGGTTGGAGAGCGGCGGATTTGATTATACGGGGGCCATCGGCGTGGCGCTGGTGTTGCTGGTGTTTTCATTCGTGTTGCTGTTCACCCTTAACGGGCTGCAAGGGTGGGCCGCGAAATTCCAACGGACATGAATTTGCCGCGCTCCACAACAGGATGCAGCGTCGAGCCTCTGGCTCGAACTTCGGCGCAGATCGCCGACGCTACAACCGGCTCTCCGCGTCGTCCGCAACATTCTTCCACGCAGGAGTCGCCGCTGGTGAAGTGTCTTTTGATCGGTGTGGCCGGT
>Ga0182030_10020110_pt1 | contig 12633 bp, 15 predicted proteins | sample 812S3MmetaG_FD_121299 | JGI IMG/M metagenome (GOLD analysis project Ga0182030, IMG submission 121299) | Permafrost microbial communities from Stordalen Mire, Sweden - 812S3M metaG (Illumina Assembly) | ecosystem: Environmental > Terrestrial > Soil > Wetlands > Permafrost | place: Sweden... | reverse complement strand
TTGAATGCGTTTCTGCCGCGCCACGAAGGAGAAGCCCGAACCCAACTCCAGGAGGAAGGTCTCCAGCTCACGCAGAATCGCGTCCTCCAAATCGCGCTCATGAAAACGGTCTACCAGTCCCAGGAAGTCCAGAATGTAGGGATCTTTCAAAACCAGAGCCGGTGTCACGTCGCCACGGCTGCGCAGCAGGGCCAGTTCCTCGCGGATAAGAGCATCGGGTTGCTTGGAGAGCGCGGTGCGTTCGTAGAGCATGGAATCGATGCGCTCGCGGAGGGTGCGCACACTCCAGCCTTCGATGCGACACATCTCAGCGTAGAACTCTCGCTGGTAGGGCTGAGTCAGAGGCAGAAGCTCGCGAAAATGCGACCAACTCAATTGTCGCCACAGTGTGGCGACAATTGCCTCGTCCGGGAATGCCTCAGCGAACTGCATCATGCGGCGCAGGTTCTTGTCGGTGAAGCCGCGGCCAAACTCGGCTACCAATTGTCGCGACACCGTGGCGACAATCTGTTCCCCATAGGCGGCACGTTCCGTGCCCAGGACTTCGTGCCGGATGCGCTGGCCGATCTGCCAATAAAGAGCGGTGAGGCCAAGGTTGACGGCTACGGCCGTCTGGCGCCGGGCCTCGACGATCAAACGACGCACATCTTCAAGGAGAGGTGCGACAGGGGGCGGAGTTGGAACGAGTTCACTCATACGCAGACAGATTATCAGGTGCGGTGACTGTCTGCAACGACAACTGGTATTGTCGTGGGTAACAATACAACACTCCCGACCCTCTGGATATGACAATTACTGCGCTCATGCGCAATAATACCCCAGGTTTGAAAATCTCTCCAGACGGCTGTTTTTGTTGGAGATTGCTCTCCAGGCCGGGAAAGGAACAGGATCATGGCGCGTCCGGTTTCGTGGCTTCCCCGACTCCCTGCCTTGGCCCGCGCTGTCGGCGAATCCGTCCGCTCTCACTACGCCTGCTCCGATCTCGAACGGCTCTTCGAGGTCCAGCCCCGCTCTGCCCAGATGCTCATGAACAACTTGCCTACCGTTCGCATCGGCAAGAGCCTGCTCGTCGAGCGCGAGGCGCTGGCCGGATGGTTGGGCCGACTGGCCGTGGCAGTTGACCCAGCCGCGGAACTTGCGTCAATGCGGGCCGAAGGCAAGCCGCCCATTGTGCGGCGTAAGTTGCGCGAGCTGGTCCAGCGAGATGTCGCCGCCGGCGAGAGTTCCCTTCCCCCAAATGTCCGCCTTGAAACAGGCTCGCTGGCGGTGACATTCACGACGGTCGAAGAGTTGGCCACCGCGCTCTGGCGGCTCGCCATGCTCTTGGAGGAGGACTTGGATGGGTTCGCGCTTCTTTATGAACCCGCGCCCGAGACAGAAGACGATCAGGAAGAGAGCCGGATGGAGCGGGCCGACGTCGCCTACATTCGGGAGTGGCTGGCGGCCCAGCCGCAGATAGGCAATCCGCCGACCGGCCTTGAGCCCGACCAAAATACGTGAACCACGCTTCCCTCCCCAGCCGGATTTTCCGTTCATTTGTTCCAAAGGCCCTAGTCACGCTAAGCCATTCTTTTTCAACTCGTGCGTTCTATTAGCGTGCTATGCGACCCGTTTCCTGAAAAGCCCCCAGACGCGCACACCGATAAGTACACATATATGTGTCTAATATACGCACTTGTATGTATACTGTGTACGTTACTTTAATGTGTACTTGTTTGGTCTCTGTGTCGTATTCTTATTTGCACACAGATATGCTTTCCTGTATGCTAGACTTTCTAGTATACTCACTGTGTACTTCTTTGTGGCGTACACGGCACAGTACACGGGTTAGTGGTGTACACATGAATGCACACGACTTTGTTTGCAGTATCATACTTCCATCCGCTTCTTTCAGTACTTAACCGATTTGGAGGTTTCTATGCCGGTAATCGTCGCCGCAAATCCGAAAGGCGGGAGCGGCAAGTCAACAAGCTGCATCGTCGTTGGAACAACCCTAGCGAGCCGGGGCGCATCCGTTAGGATCATCGATGCTGACCCACAACGTACCCTCGGGCGCTGGAGCGAAGGCAATAGTGCCTACAAGGACATTGTCGTTACCCCAAGTCTTGGCGAAGACCTCACCGATCTAATAGATCGCCTTGGAGCACAATATCAATTTGTCATTATCGACGTTCAAGGTACTGCAAACCAGGAAATGGCCGCCGCAATGTCCCGAGCTGACCTGGTACTGATACCTATGCAAGCGAAAACAGCGGATGCTGAGGTCGCGACACGAGCAATTGGACTACTTCGTTCCCAGGAAAAGCTGTTCAAACGGGAAATCCGCCATGGCATTGTCTTCATGCGTACGAGCACACTCATCCCCACGCGTGAGGAGAAGGATATCCGCAGGAGCATTGAAAACGCCCAAATTCCATTCTTTCGTACAAGTCTGAATGAGCGGACTGCCTTTTCGCATATATTCGCTCAAAAAGCCGCACTATGTGAGCTTAATACGTCTGTAACCAACGGCCTACCACAGGCTCTAGACAACGCTGAAGCGTTAACAGGCGAAATCATTGAAATACTTCTGGGCAATAAGGAGTCAACACAATGACCATGACAGATCCTTTCGCAAAACTGGGTGAATTCCAACCGAGGCCAGCGGCCGAAGCCAAGCCAGTACCCAGTGCAGCTCGAATCGCCGTACTAGGTGACCAGCATGGATTTTCTATCAACAACTTCGATGAAAAGCCCAGGGCATTCCAGACACGACGGATTTCTCGTACTCCGCAAACTGTGGCAAAGACAATTCGAATTCGCGCATCGGACTGGAATAAATTTGTGGGCTATTGTGAGCAAATGAACTGCACGGCGGCCGAGGGGTTTGCGTTACTCATCAGTACAATTACCCCTGAAAACGGTCCCACGCTCACAGAAGGGGTTTGAGTCTGGCTGCGAGGAAATCGTCGGGTACAGATCATCCACTGAGGGAAGGAAAATTAACTAGCCTTCCTTTTCGTACTCTGGTATTTGGTGAAAATTCTCCGCAGTCAGACTGTAAGACTGATCTTATCTATCTATATATAATTAACTTACATCATTTTTTGCAGTCCAACTGCTATCATCAAATAAATCCGAATCAAGCTCCGCAGTTCGACTGTAAAGTCCCCAGACACCCGCATATCCATAGGAACCATGTAGATTACAGTCAAACTGCGGAAGATTGACTCTGCAAGGGGTTTTACTGAAAGCGACAATCGCGATCCATTTGCCCATCACCATTGTTTTCTTTGAATTGCATCAGTTCTTACAGTCGAACTGCGGCGAATTACCCTTTAGCCGCTTTCTCTAAACGCGATCTCTGAGTAAACAAGCATATCCTGCTAATTCTATGTATGGTTATTACCAAGGTACAGCCGAACTACGGATCTTTTGATTCATATTCTCCTTTGCTCCGCAGTTCGACGGGAAATTCCCCGGCAGACCCTTGATTTTAGAACAGTTATAGCCAACACAGTGCAAGTAACTCAGCCTCACACTCGACCGTTCAGATATAGTTCTGACCATAATCAGATCTATATTTCGCTCATTCTAATAGTTTTAACTCCTGAATTCGTGAAATGAAGCCCGCGCAAATGCGCCGAACACTCGAATAACATGGCCCTAGAATGACGCATTCTGAGGGCTTCCATCCACCACAGCGCTGTCAAATAGCGCTAGATCGCAAGAAGCGGACGCCTACCCCTTGCTCCAGAGGTCAGCAACAATCTAGCCCAAAAGAGTCGCATTGAGCTCCGCAGTATGACTGTATCCCTTCATCGGATTGATTCCATTGAGAGTCCAGCGCCTGGAAACGGACAGATAAACGGAAGTCCATGAACCGCAAAATGAACCGTTATCCGCAGTCGGACTGCAAATCTCCGCAGCCTGACTGTAGATTACCGCAGTCGGACTGTATGGCTCCGTTGTCCGAGTGTAATTGTCCGCAGTTCAACTGTAGACCTCCGCAGTTTGACTGTAGAAAAAGCATCCTATCACCTTTGTTTAGAAACATATACAGAATGCCAATTTGTTTTTAGGTGATTTCAAAGACAATGGTTTAGATACAACAACAATCATATTTTCCAAAACAGCATTACCCGCGATGAAGATGGAATATGTTGTTGTTTTATATTCTCCACAACGAATTCCCAAAAAAACAAAAAGCTCCGCAGTTGGGCTGTAGAAATGCACCTGTAAGTGGTTTATATTTCAGATGGTTGCAAAATCTATGGGACAGCACATTTAATTTTTTGTTGATCTCAAGCGATCACAATGTAACATGAAATGCGAGATCAGAAATGTCAACATCTACTCTTTTGCTAGAGGCGCCACGAGTGACGGAAGCAAACCACCCTGAGAATCTGGGCACAGATGTTGACCTTGTCAGACTTGAGCGAAGCCTGCTTCAGATCGGATTCTTCGGGTCAAACGATCCCCGCTACAAGGAGACGCGACGCCGAATCGAGCAAGTGGTGAACCGTGATGGACGAGAAGTTACCATAGCCGCTGAATTTGAAGTTCCTCTCCGTATAGGACTTCCGACCACCACCGATATGGATAAATTTCTAGTATTTCTCAAGATCGCTGAAGAAAAGCGCTCACGTTTTGGAAGTGTTTTCAACCCGATCGAATTCACAGGCGGAAGGATGTTGAGCGAGCTCAAGCTCGCAGATTCAGGTCCCAACTACGACGCGATTGACGTCTGGTGCCAGCGCATGAAAAGCACCACAATCCGTTCGGAATTGGCTGTGTACCTTTCACAATCCCAGAAGTACGCTAATCGCTCCATCAGTGTGTTCCGCGGCTACCAGCGAATAGTCGAGAAATCGCGATCCAGTCGTACAGACAAGTTTGAGGTTATCGTCGAGGATTGGCTCATTGAAAACCTCAATAACAACTTCTCCGTGATTGAGGATTTGAGCACCTATATCCTTCTGGCACGGCCAATTGCCAAGGGAATCTTTGGGCATCTCCTTGTATGGTTTCGCGCCAGCAACGGCCGGAAGGTGGAGAAGGACTACTCTCGCCTGTGCACTTTGCTCAATATCAAAGCATACTCCCAACTGTCTCGGATCAAGGATAATCTCGGCAAGTCGCTGGATGAACTGAAGGAGATCAAGTACCTATCGCACTGGGAAATTACTCCGATGACCAGCAAGGACGGCTATAAGGTCAATATGTGGCCTGGAGATAAGCTTTTATATTTTCTGCGCAATCACTCAAATAGACTCACCCGAAGTGGATCAACTCCTCTTCTTGATAGTGGTAGAAATGGATATTTGTCGACGGCCGCGGTTTTTACTGAGGATCAGCAGAGTGGGCTCCAAGAATTGCTTGCATTTGGAGTAGCTCGTGGAAGAGCAGAAAAATTAGCTGCCAGATTCACGGCCAAGGATATTGATAATCACATCGAGTACGTGAACTTCATTTCGCATCCGGCTAATAAACGAAAAACCCGCAATCCACAGGGCCTATTGATTCATTTTCTCGAAGAGGATTTGCCAGTACCATCAGACTTTATCAGCTCACGCAAGCACGACCCGGGCGCAGCTCCACCTGCAGGAAAGGCACTACCCATGGTGCCGAAGGAGCTAAATACTGACCTTGACGAGACGGCATACCAAGCATGGGTTAATGTGCAGGTAGATAGTGCGCTAGCAAAGCAGTTTCCTGGTACGTCTCTTGCGGAGCGTTTGAAGAATGAAGCCAAAAAGCAATCCGCCACGAACGCTATGTTTGCCAAAATCCCGGCGAAACATCAAGAGGAGGTGGCGCTCATCATTCTTCGCAAAGAAGTTCAGGAAGATTTGGCGTTGCCTTCACGTGAGGACTGGTGCAGAACACACACACAGTACGACCTGTTCAGCTAGAGTGCGAGATCTGCGATGGTGTTGGCTTGGTCCCGACCAAGAGACCAAACGGTGCCAGCGGATCGAAGCCATGCGTCTGTCAGGAAGCCCTTCGCACGACTGCGGCATTCAATAGAACAGGCATACCCACCCGCTACCAGCACTGCACTCTAGAAAATTTTGATACAACCTATCCAGATGCAAGCAGCACTCTGGCTGCAGCGCAATTTTATGTGCGTGGATTTGCCGCCAACTATCCGCTGGACACCCGAGGAATTCTTCTGGTTGGCACAATTGGGGCAGGGAAGACCCACCTTGCCGTTGGCGCGCTCAGGTCCTTGGTACTCGAACGCGGCGCTCAGGGTCTCTTCTGTGATTACAGGGAATTACTGCGTCTTATTCAAAACACATACAACCCTCAAGTGACCACGACAGAACTCGACATACTCAAACCCGTGATGGATGCCGAAGTCCTAGTGCTCGATGACTTGGGCGCAATCAGGCCAACAGAATGGGTCTGGGACACCATCTCAACAGTGCTGAACAGCCGGTATAACAACAATCGGACAACCATAATCACCACCAACTATCCAGCCTTACCGCCAGGAGCGGGAGGCCTACGCGAGGAAACCCTTGGAGATCGGATAGGCGAGCGCATGCGTTCTCGGCTGACTGAAATGTGCCGAATCGTTGAGATGACCGGTCAGGATTACCGGGCAATACTGTCCAAAACGAAACGAGCCTGAGAAGAAGGGAAGGGAACTGGCTACAGAATCTTCGAGTATGCGGACCGACATAGGCTGACGTATGAGGATGAGGAAGCAATTTCGCAGTTTGGATAGGGCAGAGGATTAGAGCCTGGGATTGACATTCATCATTGAAGAACGGGTTCGATTTCTCAACGAGAAGTGATTTCGAGTTGCCAAGAATAGGCCCAGAATTCTCAAGCTGGCCCGCAGTATTGCTATTTCAATCGCCGGTCTTTATGACCGGGCAAATGCGAGCAGTGCCGCTATGTCATTTCCATCGGCTTGACGCAGGGCGCTCACATAGCGCGTTCTGATTTCTCCGGCTTTCAGCAGACCGGCGCTGCCCCAGGTGAAGCGCTTGCGACCGAGTCGCATTACCAGCAAATCGGCCATCAGCCGGGCGTGGCGGCCGTTGCCATTCGGGAAGGGGTGAATGGCAACAAGCCGGTGATGAAACCGTACCGCAAGCTCATCTGGATCAAACACCGTGCGCTCCACCCAGAGCCGGGTATCGTCCAGCAGAATTTTCAATTCCGCTCTGATCTTCCAGGCGGGAACGCCGATGTTACGTTCCGTTAAACGATAGACTCCGGCCCAGGTCCAGACATCGCCCAGCATCCGCTTGTGCAGATCGCGCAGGAAGGACTCGTCAAGCAGATCTCGACGACGTTGGCGGGATGCCCAGAGTGCCCCTTTAGCAATGTTGGCCTGTTCAACTTCGTTCAACTCATGCCGAAAAGTCACCCAGGACGGGATAAGGCCGTCCTTTTCCTCGTGAGTCAGAGGCGTTGCAGCGTCATCTTCGACATCGAAGGTATGTGGCGCACCCGGATCATTGGTTTCTTGACTCATCATGGTTCATCCCACAGGTTCCTGGCGTCAATCTGGCTGGCCAATGCATCAAGTTGCTGTTCGCGGGCCGCCCGGTTCTCGACCCCCTGGTTTTCCAGTCTCATGCTATGTTCGACCGTGCCCATATGCTGTTTTGCGATCAACCGAGCCCGTTCCCGGACCACGGTTTCCAGGGGCACGTTCGGCACCAAGGCATAGACAAGTTGGCAGTTCATTGCTGTCGCCACCCGTTGTAGGGTTTCGAGCTTGATTGTTCCCAAGGCTTCAGATTGTTCCAGCATAACAACGCCGGGCTGACTGATCTTCATGCGGCGCGCAAGCTGGGCCGTAGACATGCCGAGTGCTTCCCGGATGGCTTTGATCCAACCGCGCGGCGGTCGCGTCAATCTCTCCACGGAGGTCAGTTTGTTGACTCTGGCATCCAGGTGCCGTCGCGCCAAAGCATTCCGTTCAGCTCTTTCCATAATCTTCACCTTATCAAAACAGCAAACAATATAAACCATAGCATATCGGAATTAACATATGCAATACCCTATAAGTTATTAGATTGTTATGGCCAGAGTGATCGAAGTAGCCGCGCACAAATTCCGGGCCATGAACCGGCGGACTTGAAGAAATAATCAATCCCCGTCGTCGCCGAGGCTGTGGGAATGTGTGAAATGGCCGCAGCTGTTTCCAAGGGCGGTGGGAAGGGAAGGGAAGTAGTTTCATCGCTTCTCTATGTTTTCCACGGACCGGCATTTCCACGGTCAATGTGGTTTTCAACAGATACCCAGGCGGCAGTACACTTGAGCATGATGACGCTCCCCAAAGAAACAAGCGCCGATGCACTTCAGATTGCACTCCGGGCTGCCCACGAGAACGAGGCAAGGTGGATGGAAATGTCCCCGGAAATCTCTGCCGACAGCGATCGGATGGAGCAGTGGGCCAGTACAGCGAAACTCCGGCGGCTTGAAGTCGAGCGAATCGAAACGCTCCTGGCCGAGGTGGAGAATCCAAGCCCAGGCCCAACGCTGCGCTAGGGCTGCGCGAGAACCAGGTTGTCCGAGCGATTCCACATGGACTCAAATTCACTGGTAAACGCTCCCACCGTGTCAGGGGACTGAATATACAACACGTCGTTGTCCTGCTCTTCTAGCCCCCTCCGCGACCAGTTGGCCGACCCGGTACGAATGAAGCTGTTATCCACGGAATACCCCTTCAAGTGCATCAGCTCCCCTGCGGCCTTGACTCTCACATCCACGCCAGCAGCCTTGAGGATCGCGCTCGTAGTCTCATGGCCGTATGCCCTCGATTGCTCCTGTGCATACTGTTCAGCATCGCGGTAAACGCGGACCTGTACCCCTTGCCGCGCCTTGCTTGCAAGCAACTCCGCAATCTCTTTATCTGTGAAGGCGTACATGGCAACGTCGATATTTCGTCTGGCCTTGCCAAGTACCGCCAGTTCTTCAGCCTCAAGATTCACCCCAGGAGCGTAATCGAGATGATCTGTTCTGCTGCCCGCCGCTGGCGGAGCTGCTGCCACAACGGCCAGGCTATGCCCCCCAGGCGCATCCGGCGAGTGCTTCATCGTTCGAGCCATGATTGCCAGCGTTAGCAGCCCCATCGCGATCATTAACACCCGCTGGATGCGCTTCTTCAACAACCGCTGCTTCTGCTGCTCCACTCCAGTGGTAGCAGCGTTCGGCGTGGCGCTCACCCCACGCCCAAACGCATAATTCCCGGCCCTGACTACCATCTCGCCCAGGTCCATACAGCCTCTTTCCGATTCCTGCCACTATTTGCGCTTGCGCTTCTTGTCAACCCCATCCAGCAATTCCGAGAGGGACATCTCGTACATCTTCGCCACTTTCAGCAATGTCTGGAGTGAGCAGGTCTTCCCGCCCTCGATCTTTCTCCAGTGAGACTCATAGAAATTGAAATTACGTCCCACGTACATCTGTGTCCAGCCCCGTTCAATACGCAGTAGACGAATTCTCTTGCCAATCTCAATACACAACGTCTCGTACTCGCCGTCAAGCACTTCGCGCGGCCCATTTTCGTTTGTTAAAGTTTTCGACTTCATTTTCCGCCGTTTTTTCTTTGCCAAAGTCTAGCACCATTTATATACATATGAGAATCACATTTAGACCGCTGTGCTCCCGCACCGCCTAATCCTGTACCTGTTTATATTGTGACCGCTACCAAACATGGTTACTTTAGTGTTCCCGCCTCTATTGCTTATTCTTCGCCCCCTCCAAGTTCCATCTCGACATGCAAAATTCACACCCAGTTGAATTTTTTTCATTACCGCCTTAAACTATACCGGTCTCTTTTGTGACCGCTACCACGCATGGTTACTTTAGAGATCCAGCCCCCACGGATTATTTCTTCATCCATCCAGATTCCATCTCAACGCGCAAACCCCACACCCAGTTGCATATTCGCATTACCGCCTATTTATGTACCCGTCTCACTTGTGACCGCTATCACATATGGTTACTAATTTACATAACAGTCACTTGACATCAGCTCGTTAGTTCTCTATTGTCCCATTAAGCCACAGTCTGGCCCATAACATCACAGCTACAGAAAGGTCACATGAAGACAGTTTCATTGTGCGCACCCTGGAATGTTTCTTCGCTCCGTGAATCACTACGGCGTTCCCAACCCTCAATCATTCGTTACTCCATCATGATCGGCGGAGTTCTCATCCTCTCTGCTGTCGCTCACGCCACCCCTGTTACATCCTCTGGAGACACCGGGTCACCGTTCGGCCAGGCGATGGACAACGTGCTTACATTCATGACCGGCCCAGTAGCCAAGGTCGGCGCGCTTGTCGGCATGGTTCTAGCTGGCGTCTTGTACGCAACTGGCGACCCAACTGCAAAAAAAGCTGCCGTCGCCGCAGGCGTCGGCTCACTTCTCGCTCTCTCTGCTAGCGCCGTTATCACTTGGCTGGGCGGCAGTTTCTAACTCCCCGCCCTTCTACGCAACCCCTGGCAATTCAACCCCCCAACAGTTGCAGAGGTTTAAGATGGCGAGTAATTTACAACGACGTAATCGTGTATTCAAGGCGCTCCACAAACCTCTGCTGCTGTTCGGGATTGAACGTAAGCTGTTCGCGGGGGCCGTGATTATTGCCTTCATGATGAATACGGCTACCGGCAGCTTACTCTTCACCGGGATCACCTTTGTTATTGCGGCAATCGGTGCCTTAATCATCACCGTGAAGGACCCCATATTTCTTACGTCCTTCATCAAGTCGCTTAGCGCCAAACTCACTTACGACGCGGCAAAACAAGATCCCACAAGGATGTCAATCGAATAATGCTAAACCTTGCTAAGATCATCAAGCCATGGCAGGAATCGGGTGCGCTTAACGCGCAAATCAACCTCTACGGATTTTGGAATGAGAACACGTTTCTTACTAAATCCGGCGACATGGGAACTATCCTCAAAATCGAAGGAATCGACTATGAGTCACTCGACAAGGATAGCCAGGTCATAGCCGTCAACCACCTGGAATCCGCCTTGAAGATTTTTTCGACGGAGTTTCGCATCTACCAGTACCTCCATAAGACCAACCGCCCTCATATTCCCTTTGAAAAATACGGCGACACGCTTGTAGATGCAGCCATAGACCAGCGCCAACGGTACTTCGAGGCAAAAGCCGACTCCCTGTATCAAATCGACATCTACTATGTAATCGTCTACGAGAAGAAGAGAGCCAAGCGCGGCATCCGTCCTGCATTGGCCCACTTGTCCAGCGATCCAGGCCGCGCCTTCAAGGACCTGGGGGCGCTCTTTACCGGCAAGCAAATGACTATGCTGCTCAAGGAAGAGCTAAACCTTGATGCATCGCTACTGCATCAACGTGTAGTAGCCTTCCGCCGCCACATCGAGCAGGACTGCGCACTTGAGATTCTCGATTCTGACCGGCAGTTTACATTTTTCCGGGGCCTGCTCAATTACGACGAATATCGCATCGCGGGAAAGCCGAAGGTAACCTCGTATCTTGATTACCAAATAGTCAATTCAAACATCGAGGTTGAGCGCGACCATCTGAGAGTGGGGGATACGACAGAGCCAACAACAGTTTTCTATTCGATGATATTTTCCGGTTACACAAAGAAGTAACACAACATCACTAGGAGGAACAACATGGCAGCACTACTCGCAGTAAAAAACATCCAGACGACAACAGCAACGATCACACTCAACTCTGACACTGTGAACAAGTTGAATGCGTATGCTGCATTTACATCATCGAGTGCAGATGCAGTAATCGGTGCAGCACTTGATTACGTTTTTACGACCGACAAAGAATTTGTTACGTTTTCAGAGAAGAGCAAAGAGCATCCACAATCGTTGCGAGTGAAGCAACCGAAAGGCCCACAGAAGCGCAAGAAGGCAGCATCCAGGCAATCAGATTCGTCTTCCACTCCTAGTATTGGTGGCTGAGCAGGGGGTTGTGCTGCGCACAAGTTTATTTTGAACACTTCACCCCCTTTGGGCTTGCGTGTGGAAGCAAAATGTTTTCATGTGGAAGCACTTAGAATCAATAACCTGCAAAATGTCGCTTTCATGTGAAAGCGACATTTTCGGGGAACTCTTTCGAGGTTCCATGACCGATACGCCAAGCACATACCAGACACGGACCAGGCGACCGCGCAACGTCACGACGCGCTTTTCGGAAGCTGAATACGCTCAACTTTCCGCCGCCGCGACCGACGCGAATCTCGCTCTCGCGGACTGGTTTCGTCGCACAATCACTCTGGAGAGACTGGACTTCAACGGCTATCGAGCCAGCCCGCCGCGCACGATCCAGTCCGTTCATTCTCGCTATATCGTCTTTGAAGACGGCGCGCACTTGACCTTTCCGCGCCGCGATGAATTCGACAGCCGCGAGGACTTCATTTTGTGGGGAAGACTTGCGTACAGAATCGGCATTGCAGAGAAATTTCAGCAACCGTAATAACTGCCACTAATTATAATTAGTGATATACTTATCAAGTGATCCAAGCGCACCAACAGACCTGGCGTGTTGATCCGGCACCCAGCCCGCGAGAGCGACCATGACGACGAAGAAAGCAACGAAGCCCAAGTACGGGCTTGATTGTCCCAACTGCGAATTTCACATCGACGCGGCGACCGTTGCCCGTGCTTGGTTCGGTGAC
>Ga0182030_10020109_pt1 | contig 12633 bp, 10 predicted proteins | sample 812S3MmetaG_FD_121299 | JGI IMG/M metagenome (GOLD analysis project Ga0182030, IMG submission 121299) | Permafrost microbial communities from Stordalen Mire, Sweden - 812S3M metaG (Illumina Assembly) | ecosystem: Environmental > Terrestrial > Soil > Wetlands > Permafrost | place: Sweden... | reverse complement strand
GGCCGCATCCGATCCCCGGCGGAATTGTCGAGCGAGATGGGCGCGGATTGAAAAAGCGGGGAACGCTGTGGCGGAGAGTGAGAACATCGTCGTTGAGAACATTGTCGTTGAGACTGCGGAGCGGATATTCGCGGATCTCGCCGACGCTCAAACCGTCAACCGCGACAGCAAAGGCGGCTGGAAAGCGCCGCTGTGGCAGGCGTTGACCGAAGCCGGATTGCCGCTGTCCTGGGTGCCGGAGGACTGCGACGGCTCCGGCGCCAGCCTGGCCGAAGGATTCAGCGTGTTGAGCGCCGCGGGCCGTTTCGCGATTGCGGTGCCGCTGGCCGAGACCATGCTGGCGGGGTGGCTGCTCTCGCAAGCCAAAATCGCCTCGCCGCAAGGCGCGATGACCGTGGCGCCGGCAAGCCCGAAAGACCGCATCGCGCTCAACGCCGACGGCACCTTGTCCGGCCGCGCGCGCGGCGTTCCGTTCGCCAAGGACGCGGGGCATCTTGCGGTGCTGGCACAAGGTGCGGCCGGTCTCTCGATCGCGCTGGTCGCTGCCCGCGCCTGCCGGATCGAGGCCGGCCTCAATCTCGCCGGCGACGGCAGCGACACCGTGACGTTCAGCAACGTGCAACCTGCCACGATCAAGCCGGCGCCGAAGGGTTTCGATCAGACCTCGCTGATGCTGATGGGCGCGGTGGCGCGAAGCCTGCAAATTGCCGGCGCGCTTGAATCGATGCTCGACATCAGCGTGCGTTACTCCAACGAGCGCGTCGCGTTCGAAAAGAAGATCTCGAAATTCCAGGCGGTACAGCACAATCTCGCAAAACTGGCCGGAGAAACCGCCGCGGCGATGACCGCGGCCAGCTCGGCGGCGGACACCATCGCCAATGCCGGCGAATTCGACGACGCGGTTTTCCTGGAAGCCACGGCGGCGAAAATCCGCTGCGCCGAGGCCGCCGAAAAGGGGGCGGCGATCGCCCATCAGGTTCATGGCGCGATCGGTTACACGCTGGAGCACATCCTGCATCGCTACACCATGCGCGCGCTGGCGTGGCGCGACGATTTCGGCAATGAGAGCTACTGGGCGGTGGAACTGGGCAAGCGCGTCGCCGCGCGCGGCGCCGATGAATTGTGGCCGCTGGTGGCATCGCGCTGACATCCGGGATATTCGGGTACACAAGAGTCGAGATCTGACATGACCGCAGCCCTTCGTTTCGATCCCATCCGTCTGCCGCCCGAATGCGAAAAATTGCGCAAGGAAGTCCGCGCCTTTCTCGCCGAAGAGATCGCCGCAGGCACCTTCGATCCGCACAGTCCGCAAGGCGGCGACACCGATGTTCCCGGTTTCAGCAAGCGGGTCGGCGAGCGCGGCTGGATCGGCATGACCTGGCCCAAGAAATATGGCGGCCACGAGCGCAGCTTTCTTGAGCGCTACGTGGTCACCGAGGAAATGCGCGTCGCCAACGCGCCGACGCGGCGGTTTTTTGTGGCCGACCGCCAGAGCGGCCCGGTGTTGCTGAAATATGCGCCCGAGCACATCAAGATGGACATCCTGCCGCGCATCTGCCGCGGCGAAGTGTGTTTCTCGATCGGCATGAGCGAGCCCAATTCCGGCTCGGATCTGTTCGCCGCCAAGACCAAGGCGACGAAAACCGACGGCGGCTGGCTGATCAACGGCACCAAGATCTGGACCTCGGCCGCGCAAGTCGCCAATTACATGGTGGCGATCTTCCGCACCTCGCCGCCGACCAGGGAAAACCGCCGGCACGGGCTGACGCAATTTCTCGTCGACATGACCACGCCGGGCATCAAGGTCAACCCGATCGCGCAACTGACCGGCAAGGCCGAATTCAACGAGGTGGTATTCCAGGACGCTTTCGTGGCGGACGATCACATGCTCGGCGAGATCGACGGCGCCTGGAAGCAGGCCACCAGCGAGCTCGCCTATGAGCGCAGCGGGCCGGAACGCTTTCTGGAAACCTATTACGTGCTGACCGAACTGGTTCGCGCGCTCGGCGAGGAGCCCGACAATCGCGGCGCCGAAGGGATCGGACGGCTGGTCGCCCAACTTCACACCATGCGACGGATGTCGGTGTCGGTCGCGGGGATGCTGCATGCCGGCAAGGAGCCGGTGGTCGAGGCCTCCATCGTCAAGGACATCGGCACGATCTGGGAACAGCAATTGCCGCAGCGGGTGCGCGATCTGGCGGCTTTCGTCGAGCCGGATGCCAGCAATCACGAAATCCTCGACACGGTATTGCCGTTCGCCATGAAGGTCGCGCCCAAGCTTACCATCCAGGGCGGCACCACCGAGGTTCTGCGCGGCATCATCGCGCGCGGGCTCGGGCTGCGCTGAAGCGGGCAGGATTCACAGCAATACCGGAGACCATATCATGACCAAGTTCACGGACATCGGCGTCGAGAAAGCCGGCCACGTCACCACGATCGAGATCCGGCGACCGCCGCTGAATTTCTTCGACATTTCGCTGATCAACCAGATCGCCGATGCGCTGACCGACATCGACAACGATCCGGAGGCCCGCGCGGTGGTGCTCGCCGCCCAGGGCAAGGCCTTCTGCGCCGGCGCCAATTTCAGCGATCCGGCGCGGCAGGAGCAGGAGGCGCGCGAAAAATCCGATCCGGCCTCGAGCCTCGGCCAGATCAGCCATCTCTATCTGCAGGCGGTGCGGATCTTCCGCAACAAGAAGCCGATCGTGGCGGCGGTTCATGGCGCTGCGATCGGCGGCGGGCTGGGCCTCGCGGTATCCGCGGATTTTCGCGTCACCTGCCCCGAGGCGCGTTTTTCCGCCAATTTCACCAAGCTCGGGTTTCATCCCGGCTTCGGGCTGACGACGACGCTTCCCGAACTGGTCGGAAGGAACAATGCGGAATTGATTTTCTACACCAGCCGCCGGGTCACCGGCGAGGAAGCAACCAAAATGGGCCTCGCCAATGTGTGCGTGCCGCAGGATCAGGTGCGCGCCGCCGCCATGAAGCTTGCCTCCGAGATCGCCGAATGTTCGCCGCTCGGCCTGCTGTCGACCCGCGCCACCATGCGCGCCGGCCTTGCCGACCGGGTGCTGGCCGCCACCAACCATGAGCTTGCCGAACAGACCAGGCTGCGCTCGACCGAGGATTTCAAGGAAGGCATCAAGGCCACCGCGGAGCGCCGCGTCGCCAACTTCAAGGGGCGGTGAGGTTTCTCCAAAGCTGTCATTCCGGGGCGCGCATTAGCGCGAACCCGGAATCTCCTCGTAAGAATCTCTGGATTCCGGGTCTGCGCCAAGTGGCGCATCCCGGAATGACGTGAATTAAGCACCCGTCCGCACCACCAGCGCATCGACGATGGTGGCGCCGTGGCCTTCCGGATGGACCATGACCGGGTTGAGTTCGATTTCGGAGACCTGCCCGCTGTATCGCGCCGCGAGCAGCGATATCTGCGAGATCAATTGCGACAGCGCCGGAATGTCGGTTTTCGCGGCCCCGCGGAATCCGTTCAACAGCGGCGCGGCCCTGAGTTCGGCCAGCATGGCGGTCGCCTCAACCGCGCTCACCGGCGCCGGCCGATAGACCACATCCCTGAACAGTTCCGTGGTGATGCCGCCAAGGCCGACCATGATCATCGGACCGAAGGTTGCGTCCAACAGGGTGCCGACGATGATCTCGACGCCCTTTTTCGCCATCGGACCGACCAGGACGCCTTGAATGACGGCATTGGGCCGCTGACGACCCGCGTTGTCCAGCAGCATCTGGTAGGCCGCGAACGCCTCGCCCTTGGTCGTAATATTGACGCGCACGCCGCCGACTTCGCTCTTGTGCGGGATATCGCGCGACTGGATCTTCATGACCAGCGGAAGGCCCACGCGGGCGATCGCAGCGTCCAGCGCGCTTTTGTCCGCCACCAGCACTTCGTCGGGCAACGCGATGCCGGCCTCGCGCAGCAGCGACTTGCTGTCGGCTTCGGAAAGTGTCGCGGATTCCAGATAGGCCGATATATCGCGCAGCACCGACGCCGGGGCTTCGGCAGGCGGCGCAAGCCTGAATTGGGCGCGCTGAACCATCTGACGCAGGGCCACGGCGACATGTGTCAGCCCGGACAGCACCACGGCCCCGGATGCCGCAAGCTCGGTTCGCGCGAACCGGGAAGGCAGCGTGTAGGAGTAAAACACGATCGGCTTGGTCTGCGCCGATATCACCGGCTGCAGTTCCGCCTGCCTGAACGGCATCCTGGTGTCGCTGGACAGCGACAACACCACCAGAACCGCGTCAACTTCATGGGAGGCGCTGAGCAAATCGATGCTCTTCTGCAAGCCGCCGCTGTGCACCCCTTGCGCGGTGACATCGATCGGGTTGCGCGCGGTGCCATAGGACGGAATCAAGGCGCGGATTTCGGCCTGGATCGGCGCCGACAGTTCTGGCACCTGCAAGCCCTGCATCGAGACGGTGTCCGCGCCCCAGATGCCGGCGCCGCCCGACACCGTGACAACGGCGACGCGGTCGCCCCTGGGCATCGGATTGGTGGTCAGCACCGCGGCCATGGTGACGGCCTCATCGAGATCGTTGGAAACGATGAAGCCATATTTGGCGAACACCGCGTCATAGGCCGCGGACCAGCCGGCCATGCTCGCGGTATGCGACGCCGCCGCCCGCTCGCCCGCGCCGGAGCGGCCGACCTTGGTGACAATGACGGGCTTGCCGGTTTCGGCGGCGCGCCGGGCGGCGGCGAGAAACTTCTCGACATCGCGAATTCCCTCGATGAACAGCAGGATCACGTCGGTCGAGCAATCCTGCACCATGTAATCGAGGAATTCGCCGGCGCCGAGGTCGGATTCATTACCGGTGCTGACGACGTAGCTGAGCGCGATGCCGAGCGCCCTGGCGCGGTGGTAGATCGCAAATCCGATGCCGCCGCTCTGGGCGACGATCCCGATCCGGCGCTTGCTCGCCACCAGCCGCGGCGCGTCCGGCTTGACATCGACGGTCGGGCTGAAGGTGGCGGCGACGCGCTGCGCCTCGCTGTAAAATCCTTCCGCATTGGGACCGGAAATCCGCATGCCGGTGGTGCCGGCGAGATCGGCGATTGCGTCCTGCATGGCGGTGCTGTCGCCGCCCTCCTCGGCGAATCCCGACGAGATGATCACCGCGTTCCTGACGCCGGCGGCGGCGCATTCCCTGAGCGCGCCGAGAACCGCGCGTGCCGGAATGAGGACGATGGCAAGATCGATCGGCTGCCCGACCGCGGCGATCGACGGATAGCATTTCAGCCCGTCGATATCGCCGTAGTTGGGATTGATCGGGTAGAGCTTTCCCGGAAATTCGTTCTGGCGCAGCATCGACAACAGCCGTCCCGGGATTTTCTCCGGATCGCGCGATGCGCCGATCAGGGCGATACTGTCCGGCGAGAAGAAGCTGTCGAGCGGATGCGGCATTCAGGGTTCAAGCCGTCAGACGGAACGTGACGCCGCCGAGCCGAAACGAATCGCCCGACAGCGCGTGACCTCTGGCCTTCGCGGCGTCGCGGACGGCGGCGATGTCGTGGACTCGAAACGTCAGGCCGCTCATGATGTCGCTCGCGCCTTTGACAAAGCGGAAGCTGCAATTGGGAAGCTTGAGTTCGGGCTCGCCGCCTTGATTTTGGGTGACGGGAATCCCGATGATCCGGCCCCAATGCTCGGCCAATCCTTGCGAATCGGGGCTTTGCATCTCCACGCCGATCAAGGCTTGCGTCACCTCGCTCGCGATCGATTTCTGCCAGTCCGGCCCCGCCGGCGGATAGGGGCCGAGAATATCGTCGCTCCCGTCGGTATGATTGAATTCGATGAACGCCGCGCGGCAATCGCGCGGATGCAGTTGCACGCCATGATAAGGCGCGTGATCGATGACGTTGGCGACGCGGACGCCGATTTGCTCGGCGTGCCGCCCGCGTTCATCGGGGTCGTCGCAGCAGAAGATCGCCATGTAGCCGCCATTGCCGCCGGTCTTGTCGAGAAAGCGCCCCGCCGCGGTGCCGGGTTGAAACGGCGCCACCACTTCCAGGAGGACGGTGTCGACCGGCAGCAGCGCGTTCTCCAGACCATATTTGGCGACATTGCCGTCGCGGTAGCAGACGTTAAGCCCCATGATGCCGGCAATGTCGCCGATCACGGGCTCGAGATGCGGCGCCACCAGGCAGATTTGCCGCAGCCTCATATAGCCGGACATCTCAATGACCCTGGAAGACGGGCTTGCGTTTTTCGACGAATGCTTTTGCGGCTTCCTTGTGGTCGGCGGTCTCGCCGGCGCGCGAGTGATGCATCGCCTCGGCGTCGAAACAGGCCTCCAGCGACAGGTGTTCGGCGTTGTTGATGTTGCGCTTGATGTAACCCAGCGTCACCGAGGGGCCTTGCGCCAGCGACATCGCCAATTCGTGCGCCGCGGCCTCGACCTCGGCGTCGGGCACGACGCGGGTGACGATGCCGAGCGCGAGCGCTTCCTGTGCCGTCAGCACCGGCGATGTCAGATAAAGCTCACGCGCCCTGGCGCTGCCGAGCAAATGGGTCAGGAAATAGGTGCCGCCGTAATCGCCCGACAGGCCGACCTTGGCGAACGCGGTGGTGATCTTGGCGGACGCGCCGGCGACGCGAAGATCGCAGGCCAGCGCGATCGAAAGCCCGGCGCCGGCCGCCGCGCCATCCACCTGCGCCACCACCGGCTTCGGCATCTCGTGGAGAATGCGCGAGACTTCCATGCCGCGGCGAAGATTGGCGAGCTTGGCTTCGAACGGCAACGGCGCCCGCCCCTCCGCCATCGATTTCACGTCGCCCCCGACACAGAATGTGCCACCGGCACCCCTCAGCAGAACGGCGCGGACCTCGTGATCCTCAGCCGCGCGCCGCGCCGCTTCGACCAGCCCCAGCGTCATGTCCGGATTGAGCGCGTTGCGCCGATCGGGACGGTTCATGGTGATGGTGAGCAGCCCGGCATCGAGTTTTTGAAGGACCATGTCGTTCATGAGTTGTTGCCTTTGTTGTTATTGGTTGTCGTTTCAAAACCGTCATTGCGAGAAGCGTAGCGACGAAGGAAATCAGCTCTTCATATCGTCACTGGATTGCTTCGCGGAGCCTGTCACCGGGCGCGCATTCGCGCGACCCGTTGGCTCGCAATGACGATTACTTCTTCACCAGCGGGCAGCGAGACAGTTCGAGCGACTGGAACGCCTCGTCGCCGCGGACCGTCGCCAGGAGCTTGTAGTCATCCCAGCGGCCTTTGGATTCCGACGGTTTCTTGACCTCGAACAGATACATGTCGTGCACCATGCGGCCATCTTCGCGAATCCTGCCGTTTTTGGCGAACATGTCGTTGATCGGGGTCTCCTTCATGATCTTCATCACGACGGCCGGGTCGGTGGTCCCCGCGACCTTCACGGCCTGCAGATAATGCAGGATCGACGAATAAACGCCGGCTTGCGCCGCCGTCGGCACCCGTTTGGTGCGCGCCATGAAGCGCTTGGAGAACGCGCGGGTTTCGTCGTTGAGATCCCAATAGAAAGCTTCCGCGAGCAGCAGGCCCTGCGCGGTCTCCAGACCGACGCTGTCGATATCGGTGACGAATGCCAATAGCGGCGACAGCTTCTGGCCGCCCTTCATCAATCCGAATTCGGCCGCCTGCTTGATCGCGTTGATGGTGTCGCCGCCGGCATTGGCGAGCCCGATCACCTTGGCCTTCGAGGCCTGCGCCTGCAGCAGGTATGACGAGAAATCCGAGGTATTGAGCGGGTGCCTGACGCTGCCGAGCACCTTGCCGCCGGACTTTAGCACGACGTTGGTGGTGTCCTTTTCCAGATCCTGTCCGAAGGCGTAATCGGCGGTCAGGAAGAACCAGGTGTCCAACCCGCTTTTCACCGCGGCCAGACCGGTCACGTTGGCCTGTCCAAAGGTATCGAACACATAATGCACGGTGTAGGGGCCGCAGGCCTCGTTGCTCAAACGGATCGATCCCGGGCCGTTGAACATGATGATCTTGTTGCGCGCCTTCGCGATCTCGCCGGCGGCCAGCGCGGTCGCCGACGCCGCCACGTCAAAGATCATCTCGACGCCCTGATTGTCGAACATGTCGCGGGCGATGTTGGCGGAAAGATCGGCCTTGTTGAGATGATCCGCCACGACGATCTCGATCTTGCGGCCGAGCACCTCGCCGCCAAAATCCTCCGCCGCCATTTTTGCGGCCATCTCGCTGCCGGGCCCGGTGATGTCGGCGTAAAGACCGGACATATCGAGAATGCCGCCGAGTTTCAGCGGCGGCTTGCTTTGCGCCAGAGTTCCGGTGGTTGCGGCGGCGATGGCCAGCACCGAAGCGAGAAAGCCGGAAAGAATTCGCTTCATGAAGCCTCCCTGCGAACGGGCTGCATTGCGTGCGGCCTCAATTCTGTTGCCGCAATCATGCCGCAAGCGGTGCGCAGCGGCAAGCCGCAGCAAGGCCGCGCGCGCTTCGCGTTTTTCCGCTAAGCGGAATGGGCGGTTCATGAGAACATGGTGTCATGCCCTCGTCGCCGATCATGATTGAGCTTCGGTGCAGACGCCGCGCGACCATCTCGCTCTGCGGTCTCGCGCTGGCTGTTGCCGCCGCCGGTCCGGCCATCGCGGCGGGATGCAGCTTCGAGACGCAGGGCGAAGGCCGCGTCGCGGCGGTGATCGATGCGCGCACCTTTCGATTGCAGGATGGCCGCGAGGTCCGGCTCGCAGGTATTGAGCCGGTCTTTTCTGAAAAGCCCGCGGCTGAAGCCGCGAACCGCATATCGGCGCTGGCCACGATCGTGGCCGGCCGCGACGTCACCTTGGCGGGGGAAGACGACACGCCCGACCGGTACGGACGTCAGCCGGCTTTCGTGTTTCTGGAACACTCCGACACATTGGTGCAGAGCCTGTTGCTGGCGCAGGGCGAGGCACTCGTTTCGAGCACCGTGACAAGCAGGGACTGCGCCTCGGTGCTGGTGGCGGCCGAGACGGCCGCCCGCGAGGCGAAGCGGGGAACCTGGGCCGATCCCGCGGCCATAAAAAACGCGGAAAGTGCGGACGATATTTTGGCCGGGATCGGGCGCTTTATGGTGGTCGAAGGCAAGGTTCTGTCGGTGCGGCAGGCCGGGGCAACGACTTATCTGAATTTCGGGCGGAACTGGACACGGGGCTTTGCTGTGACTATTTCAAGGCGCATGATCGGGGCATTCGAGGCCGCCGGAATTGCCCTTAAGTCTCTCGAAAATCGACGGATTCGCGTCCGTGGCTGGGTCGAGGCGCGTGGCGGCCCGCGAATCGAGGCGCTCCGGGTGGGGCAGATTGAGTTGCTTGGCGAGAATTAACTCGCGGGACCAATACGAGTGGCTGACGTGGCAGAACGTGTGGGACGGCGCGAGCGCTGGATGAGCCGCCGCCTTTGGGCTGCGCCCGTCTTGCTGTGCGCTGCCTTTGCGCTTGCCGCCTGCGGTGACATCACCCGATTTCAGACCTCGTCCCCGACGCCAAGCCCCTCCTCCACCGCCAAACCGGCACGGACGGTGGCGCAGACTCCGGCCGCCGAGCGCGAGCATGAACGAATTCTGTCCTCCTATGGCGGCTCCTATGACGATCCGACGCTGGAAGCCCTGATCGGCAAAACGGTCGATCGGCTGGTCGCCGCATCCGAACGTCCCGACCAGGCCTACAAGGTGACGATCCTCAATTCGGGCGCGGTGAACGCGTTCGCGCTGCCGACCGGCCAGCTTTACGTGACGCGCGGCCTGATCGCGCTGGCCTGCGACACTTCGGAATTGTCCTCGGTGCTGAGCCACGAGATGGCGCATGTACTGGCAAAACACGCATCGATCCGCGAGGACCAGGCGCGCCAGGCCGCGGTCGTGACACGCGTCGTCACCGACATGGGCAGCGATCCCGATCTCACCGCGCTTGCGCTCGCCAAGACCAAGCTGACGATGGCAAGCTTCTCCCGCGCCCAGGAGTTTGAGGCGGACAGCATCGGCGTCGGCATTTCGGCGCGCGCCCATTTCGATCCCTATGGCGCATCGCGCTTCCTGACGGCGATGGAGCGCAACGCCGAATTGAAAGCAGGAAAGACTTCGGTCGATCCCCGCGCGCAGGACTTTCTTTCGTCGCATCCGGCAACGCCGGAGCGCGTGCAGAGCGCACAGGCCAGTGCCCGGCAGTACACCTCGCCGGAGGGCGGCGAACGCGATCGCGAAACCTATCTCGCCGCCATCGACAACATCGTTTATGGCGAGGATCCGAGCGAGGGATTCGTTCGGGGCCGGCGCTTCCTGCATCCCAAGCTCGGCTTCACCTTCGCCGCGCCGGAGACCTTCACGCTGGACAACACCGCGCAGGCCGTGATCGGCGTGCGCGAGGGCGGCAGCCAGGCGATGCGCTTTGATGTCGTCAGGGTGCCGTCGGAACAGACGCTCGGCGACTACCTCAATTCCGGCTGGATGGAGAATGTCGACAAGGCCTCGACCGAGGATCTGACGATCAACGGCTTTCCGGCAGCGTCCGTCACCGCGCATGGCGATCAATGGCAATTCAAGGTCTATGCGCTGCGTTTCGGCAGCGACGTCTACCGCTTTATTTTCGCCGCCCGGCAGAAGACCACCGAGAGCGACCGCAACGCCCGCGAAACCGTGAATTCCTTCAGGCGATTGACGCTTGAGGAAATCCAGGCCGCCCGGCCGCTGCGCATCAAGGTGATCACCGTGCAACCCGGCGATACCGTGGAATCGCTGTCGCACCGCATGGCCGGCGTCGACCGCCCGGCAGACCGCTTTCGTGTCCTCAATGGCCTCGACGTCCATGCCCAGGTCAAGGCGCGCGACCGGGTGAAGATCGTGGTGGATTAAGGCGCGTTCGTCGCCCCGGCCTTGAGCCGGGACCCATCATCATCGGCGTCGATGATGGAGTGCACAAACGAGAGTTCACGACGTATGGGTCCCCGGCTTCGCGGGGACGACTTTTGATAGGCTCGGCTGAATTACACCAAACAAAAAGCCCGGTCTGGCGACCGGGCTTTCGATTGTTTGGACCAGAGAGCCTGCCTACGCCGCTTCATCCGCGACGGCGGCATCGTCGCCATCGGTGTCCGCATCGGCATCGCCATCGGCTTCACTGTCCGCCTCGACTTCGGTCTCGGCCTTGGCGCCGCGGCGCGGGCTCTTGGCGAGTTGGCCTTCGATTTCCTTCACCGCCTCGGTTTCCGTCACATGCTGCACGACGGCGATCTCGCGCGACAGGCGATCGAGCGCAGCTTCATAGAGCTGACGTTCGCTGTAGGACTGCTCGGGCTGCGATTCCGAGCGATAAAGATCGCGCACCACTTCGGCGATCGCGACAATATCTCCCGAATTGATCTTGGCTTCATATTCCTGCGCCCGCCGGGACCACATCGTGCGCTTGACGCGCGCGCGTCCCTTCAGGGTTTCCAGCGCCCGCTTGACCAGCGCCGGCTCCGACAGCTTGCGCATGCCGACATTGGCGACCTTGGCGGTCGGAACCCGCAGCGTCATCTTGTCCTTCATGAAATTGATCACGAACAGCTCAAGCTTCGCGCCGGCGATCTCCTGATCCTCGATCGCCAGAATCTGGCCAACGCCATGCGCGGGATAAACCACGAATTCGTTGGTCTTGAAGCCCTGACGCTGGGTCAAAACCTTCTTCGGCTCTTCGACGCGCGGCGCAACGGCCACAACTTTGGCGGCAGGCTTGCTGGCGACGACAGGCTTGTTTGCGACCGGCTTGACCGCAGGCTTGCTCAGAACAGTCTTTGCGACGGTCTTCGGAGCAGTCTTGGAGGAAGCAACCTTCGAAGCAGTGGCCTTCGAACCGGTCGCTTTCGCGGCAGTTTTTGCAGTCTTGTTTGGCATTGCGCTTCTTTTGTTTTTTGAGGACTTTGAAACCGCGGCCTTGGTGGCTTTCCGGTCATCCCTGAGGGAAGCGGAAGCCCGGACACGGCCTTTGGCTACGCCGCGGCTGGCAGCCGCAGCTTTTTTGGAACCCTTGGAAACACTCTTTTTACGCGTTTTCTGTGACACAGCCTGCGCGCGGAACTGCCACGCCCCTGTTCGATGTTTTTTCACGGAAACCCCTGAGGCCAAAAAGACGCATGGCTGGGTTCGGCTTGTAATGTGCCTAATATAGCACATTTTCCGCAAAAATCAATGATTTACGGGCTCTATCGCGGCTCCGCGTGGCGGTTCCGCCCGATCACCGGCGTTAGGGTTAAGCTATCGGAGCCATTCCGGACCGATGGTCAGCTCGGGAACTGCAATACACGGCCTCAAATCAGTCGCCGGTACCCGGAGCCGGCGAAAAATATTTCTCGAATTTACCTTCCATGCCCTCGAAATCCTTGGCGTCGGCCGGGGATTCCTTCTTCTGGGTGATGTTGGGCCAGCTCTTGGCATATTCGGTGTTCACCTCGAGCCATTTTTCCAGGCCGGGCTCGGTGTCGGGCTTGATGGCATCGGCCGGGCATTCAGGTTCGCATACGCCGCAGTCGATGCATTCGTCCGGATGGATCACCAGCATGTTGTCGCCCTCGTAGAAGCAGTCCACCGGGCAGACTTCAACGCAATCGGTATATTTGCATTTAATGCAGGCTTCAGTGACGACGTAAGTCATCCAAGGC
>Ga0182030_10020107_pt1 | contig 12634 bp, 14 predicted proteins | sample 812S3MmetaG_FD_121299 | JGI IMG/M metagenome (GOLD analysis project Ga0182030, IMG submission 121299) | Permafrost microbial communities from Stordalen Mire, Sweden - 812S3M metaG (Illumina Assembly) | ecosystem: Environmental > Terrestrial > Soil > Wetlands > Permafrost | place: Sweden... | reverse complement strand
GGCTCCGAGAGTTTCGGGACCACACGCTTTTGTCGTCCGCAAGAGATACCCTCGTCAGGAGCATCCTTGGCGTCCACCGCAGCCCATCCCGCGTTCGTGACGTTCGCGAACGTCCCTGGTAGTCGGGATAGGATGGAACATATCATGAACCAATTTGCGGCAAGAGTCAACCAGAATCTGGCAACCCCGACGGAACGGATCTTCCCTCTTGATTCCGCGTCGGAAACTTTTTCAGGCAACCGGAATGGCCTGTGGCGCGCGCTTTTTTGCGCGACGTCATTCACCCCGCTCGCCGGCGAAGGAAAAATCCGGGACGTCGGGTAGCTTCGCCCTGGAACGGACGCCACAGGCGGCCGGCGTCGATTCAAAATCGCGGATCCAGGGATTGATTTCGACGCCCGCGGCGGGGTTTTCTAGGCCGCGATCAGCTCGTGCTGGATCGGGGCCACGGCGTCATCGGCCAACAGCTCGTCGCAGAACAGACGGGCTTCTTCCCGCGCCGACTCGGTGGCGAAGCGCCGCAGCAGGATCAACAGCGGCTCGGCGGCCCGGCGGTCGGTGGCGCAATGCGTCAGCACGCGCTCGACCATGCGGCGCCGCAATCCGGCGGCGCCGCCGAGGCTGCCGACAAATCCGGTCTCATGGCCGACTTCGAGCGCCATCCGGAAGGCCGCGAAGGTCGATTCCGGCAATCCGGCGCGCGACAGCAGCGCCTGCAGGCTGGCGCCGCCGCGGTCGTGCAGCAGCGCGGAAACCCTACCCTGCGGCAGCCCGGACAATTCCGCCAGCGCATGGTCGAACAGGTCGAGATTGCCCGACAACAGCGCGCGCAGGATCAGCCCGGCAGTGAGCTGGCCGGTGGCGCGCAGATGCCGCACCAGGCCGCGCATGTCGTCCCCGCGCGAGCGGGCCGCGATATTCACCGTGGAGCGATCGCGCGCCTCACTGGCGATCCGCACCGCTCGATCGGCGCTCAGCCAGTTCCGCGCCACGACGAATTGCGCCAGCATATCCGACAGCTTGGCGACCAGCGCCACCCGGGTCGCAGCGGGCAGATCTTCCAGCACCAGCATCGATTCCCGGATCGCGGCGAGATGGCCGTGACGCTCGACGATGCGGTCCCAGGAAAACGGCGCCAGTTCGGCGTAGGCATTTTCGATCAGCTCGAGCGCTGCGGCGGCGGTGCCGACTTCGGCGATCGCCGCGCACACCGAGGCCGGAAGATTGACGCGGCGGGCAATGGCGCATTGCATCTCGCAATCGCCGGTCGCGATGATATCGACGAGGTCGGCGTCGATCAGCAGCGGCGAGTGTTCGAGCACCGGCAGCGCGACCGACGCCTGGTCGAGCGACAGCGCCTGCACGATGGCGGCGGGCGCCTCGGCGCTGCGCGCGAACACCTCGGCCATCGCCTGGCGCACCAGCGGGGAAGGGTCGTCGAGCAGCATCAGCAGCGCGCCCTCGGCGGCGCCGCGATCGTCTTCGGTCAAATCTGAAAGCAGCCAGGCCCGCGCCAAGGATCGCGTCGCCTCTGCCCGCTCGCCTGCCGGAGCGGTCCGTATCCAATTGATGAACTGCCGAACGATCATGACCCTGCCGGCTTACGCAACCTGAAACGACACCGTGACGCGGTGCCACTACAAGACAAAATAAACCATGACGCTTAACAAAGCGTTCACCATAACTGCCCGATTTTATTGACGTTTTGTTAAGGCGGCGACGGCGGCAATCATCGGGCCGGCGAAGCGAATGCTCCGGTGCGTTTTGAAACCTGTCGGGAATCATCCCGGTCTGTGCCCGAACAAAGTGCCCCCACCCGAGCCCGTTTTCCTCTTCGTCTGTTGAGCACACCGCCCACAACGCGACGAAGCGCGCCCCCTCTCCCGCACTTGCGGGGGAGGGTCGGGATGGGGGCTCTTGCGCCGGTATAGACTCGCGAGCTTCCCTCGGCCCGGCAAGTGGAGAGCCGTGAACCCAAACTCCCCCGTGAAGCTTAGAGCCGTCGTGCGTTAGCTAAGCTAGCTGCTGAAGGTGCCGCTGCGGTCGCTGAAAAGATCGAGCGATTGCGGCGCGCTGACCCCGGCGGTCTGCGCCGGAGTCGCTGCGGCAACCGGGATTGTGGCCGAGGCCGAAGTCGCAGCCGAGGTCAGCGACGAGGCATTGCCCCATAATTCCTGGATCGCGGGCGAGACCGGTTGCGCGCGTTCGCCGGCCTGGAACAGCGAGCGGAAGATCGGATCGGTCGGCGCCGGCGCAGCCGTCGTCGTCGCGGCGGACGCTACCGTGACCAGCGCCGCCGGCGCGGCCGACGCGGCCGGGCTGGCCGATCGGGCATCCGGAAAGCTCGACAAATAGGTTGCGTTGGCGACCGGCGCCGTGGCGGCGCTGGCGACCGACGTGGCCGCCGGCGCGAGGCCCACCGCGGCCATCGCGGCGCGCGTCGCCGGTGAACTGGCGGCGCTGGCGTAGCGCGAGGTCAGCACCGAATAGACTTCGGAGACGCTGCGCGCCCGCCCGGTGCTGTCGTAGAAGATCGAGCGATTGGCCGCGGCGGCGTTCGGAAACAGCCGCGCGCCGGAGGCTTGCGGATTGTCCTCGGCGTTGGCGATCAGCTTGGCGGCACCGCCGACGCCCATGAAGTGGGCCATATAGAGCTCGGCGTCGGTCGGACGGCGGCCGATCTTGCCGGTGAGCTGAAAACTGTTGGATTGGGTGAGAACGGCTGCCATCGACGAACTGGCGGCGGGATCGTCCCGCAGCTTCATGATCGCCTTGCGCATGTCGGGATCGCTGACCGAGTAATTGCCCGAGGCGGATTTGGTGATGGCGTCGGCGTAATTGCCATAGCCGAGCTGTCCGCCGGCTTCCTTGACGGTGCCGAGCCAGGTCTGGTCGATGAATTGATAGAGCCCGTGCGCCGACGAGGTCGAGGCGCCCGCCTTCGGATTGAAATCGGATTCCATCTTGGCGGTGGTCAGCAGGTATTCGAAACTGGCGCCGATGGCGCTGGCGGCCTGCTGGATCGCCCCGGCAATCCCTAGGCGCGACGCATCGACACCAGCCGCGGCTGGTGTGGCGCTTGACGTGTCGACCGACATGTTTGGTCCTCGCTCCCCGCGAAATGACCCACCCGGCCTGTTCGAGAGCTCCCACAAACGCCCAAGCCACGGTCACCCTGGGGGGATTATGGTTAAGGCCGAGTTAAGGGGTCCTTTTTTGCTCGAGCGATGCCATCGTTTGTCATTCCGGGATGTGCTCCGGCCCGGCGATAGCCGGGCGGAGTGCAGGCCCGGAATCCATAGCCCCTGCGGTGGTTATAAATTCCGGGCTCGCTTGTGCCGCGCTTCGCGCGTTACAAACGCCCCGGAATGACGATTGTCGTTGATCGTCGCTACGCTTTATTCGCCGTACACCGCCTTCGGATCGAACAGCCGGTCGGCGTCGACGAAGCGCAGTTGCGCACCCCCTTCGGCCGACGTCACCGCGCGGTAGAAACACGAGCGGCGGCCGGTGTGGCAGGCGGCGCCGGTCTGCTCGACCCGGATCCAGACCGCGTCCTGGTCGCAATCCAGGCGCATCTCGACCACGCGCTGGATGTTGCCGGAGCTTTCGCCCTTGCGCCACAGCGCCTGGCGCGAGCGGCTGAAATACCAGGCCTGCCCGCTGGCGATGGTCCTGCGCAGGGCCTCATCGTTCATGTGGGCGACCATCAGCACCTCGCCGGTCGCGGCATCGGTGGCCACGCAGGTCACAAGGCCCGCGGCGTCGAATTTGGGCTGCAACACCAGCCCTTCCTCGATGTCAGGGATCTCTGCAGAGTTGGACACGGCAGTCCCCGCGATTTCAGGCGAGGGCTATCGCGACATGCCTCGCACCATGGACAGGAAACGCGCCTGCTCCGCCGGATTGTCGCGGAACATGCCCGTATAGCGGCTGGTGAACGTCGTGGCACCATGCTTGGCGACCCCGCGCACCGACATGCAGGTATGCTCCGCCTCGATCACCACGGCCACGCCGCGGGGTTTCAGGATTTCGTCGATCGCCGCCGCGATCTGGGCGGTCAGGTGTTCCTGGGTCTGCAGGCGGCGGGCGAAGATATCGGTGAGGCGCGCCAGCTTCGACAGGCCCACCACCCGCTCCACCGGCGTATAGGCGATATGCGCCTTGCCGTAGAACGGCATCATGTGATGCTCGCATTGCGAGGTGAATTCGATGTCGCGGATCAGCACGAAATCGTCATAGCCCGCGGTCTCGCCGAAGGTGCGGTTGAGCACTTCCGCCGGACACTGATGATAGCCCTGATAGAGTTCGTCGAAGGCTTCGACCACCCGGCGCGGCGTATCCACAAGGCCCTCGCGGGCCGGGTTCTCGCCGATATAGCCAAGCAGCGTCTGCACCGCCTGCTCGGCTTCGGCGCGCGACGGCCGCGGCTGATCGGCGCGGACGGCCGCGGCCAGAAATTCCGCCGGGTCCAGCTCGGCCGGACGGGGTTCCGGAAGCTTGGCGTCGGAAGGCTTGCCTGGGCGGAGGGGTTTTATCAAGGCGTCCATGTCAACTCCGTTCGACCGGTCCCGCGCGAGACCGGAGTGTCACCGGCAGACGGGGCGGATGACCGCCGGACGCCTGAGTACCACCATATTAACACCACGGCTGCGAAATAGGCTGCTATTTCCGCCGCCGCGGCGAAACGGCCGGACTGTATTTCCGCCGCTCGCGTCCATATATAGGACTCCAGGCCGCGCCCGCCAAGGGCGGCGGCGCGGGGCAGTCCGAGACCTTCATGCCATGCTGAACGACATCTACAACAAGCGTATCATCGAACTGGCCGGCAATATCCCCCGGCTCGGACGCCTCGCCGCCCCCGACGCCAGCGCCACGGCGCATTCCAAGCTGTGCGGTTCGACCGTCAAGGTCGACCTCAAGATGGACGGCCCTGTCGTCACCGACTTTGCCCATGACGTGAAGGCCTGCGCGCTCGGCCAGGCCTCGTCCTCGATCATGGCCAGCCACGTCGTCGGCTCGACCGCGGACGAGTTGCGCGACCTGCGCGAGACCGTCCGCAAGATGCTGAAGGAAAACGGCAAGCCCCCGCAGGGCAAGTGGGCCGACATCGCCCTGCTCGAACCGGTGCGCGATTACAAGGCGCGGCATGCCTCGACCATGCTGACCTTCGATGCCGTGGTCGACGCCATCGGCCAGATCGAGGCCAAGGCCAAGCAGCCGGCGGCAGCGCAGGGGTAGAGCCTGATGAGTTTAGGTTGATGCGCGGCGGCGATCGTCTTCTCGCCTCCCAGGGCTATCGCATATGACTAAATTGAACCGCAGTTGATGCGTAGCGGCCTCGCACAAAACTCTAAGCGAGTCGTCCCTGCGCACGCGGGGACCCATCACCCCTGGCATCAAAGACCAAAAAAGGCCTCTGCTCCAGTGCCGAAACCGGACTCCGCGCGGTATGGGTCCCTGCGTGCGCAGGGACGACTGGTTGAAACGCAGTGCAAATCGGAAGACCTCGCGCGCGCGGACAGCATCGAAAATTTCATATGAAAGCCCTAGCCTGCAGGGAGGGTAAAAAGAACTGCGGCAACCCTCGTGCCATTTCCCATCCGCGAGGGCGTTCACTTCCTGGTCCGGGGCGGCGGCGTCGCTTTTGCTATCGCATCGACCAGGTCGATGAGGGAGTGGCGGATCTCGCGATGCGCGATGCCGCCGAACGCGTTCAGCAGTTTGAGCGTACCGCGGTCAGGAAGCAGTCTGGCCGGAGCCGGAGCCACGGCCGTGCTGTTGCCGGGAGACGTGTTCGCATTGGCGCCAAACAGCGCGCCGATCGGGATATCGAATATTTCCGCGATCTGGGGAAGGCGCCCGGCGCCGACCCGGTTGGTGCCGTTTTCGTATTTCTGCACCTGCTGGAAGGAGACGCCGAGCCTGCCGGCGAGATCGCTTTGCGACATGCCCGCGATCAGCCGATGCGCGCGGATGGACTCCCCGAGCACGATGTCCGCGGAATTCGGCCGCCGATTCCTGTTCCTCATTGCGATGGCACTACCTTGGAGAGATGATTTACGGAGTGCAATTATAAATTATTTAGCGGCCGATTCCGTTGTGCTGTTTTGTAGACAGAACGGCGGCATCCTCGTCGCCTCGAATCCCCGGCCGCGGGTGTTCCGTGGCGGATTTTCGGGACAAATCGGCGGTCGGACGGCCGGCCGCGCTGCGCCACCCGGGAAAGCGACGCCCGGCCAGTTCAACGCTGGCGTAGAGCAGCGGTACGTTTTGCCGTCTTCCGCAACGCCAGCCGGATCGCTCTACTTCGCACGACGTCAGCCAGTGAGGAACCGGGACCATGCAGAACAACGTCCGGACCATCGCCCCCAGCCACAATCAGATCCGCACGGAGGTGGTGACGACCTACCAGCAGTTGCTCCATGCCTATGCCATCCGCAGCATCTGCTTCATGGAGGAGAACGGCGTCAAAGCCCAGCAAACCTTCGACGGTAACGACTACCAGGCCACCCATATCATCGTCTATGCCGGCGACGAGCCGGTCGGCACCCAGCGCATCCGATGGTTCAAGGACTTCGCCAAGCTCGAACGCACGGCGTTCCGGGAAGCCTATCGCAACACCCACGTGCTGAAGGCTTCCGCTTATTTCGTGTTCGACCACGTCGCCCGCAAAGGCTACGACAAGGTCATCACCCACGCCCAGCCGAAATACGCGCGGCTGTGGCGAATCGTCCTTGGTTTCAAGAACGCCGAAGGCAAGCAGCCGGTCTACTTCGACGGTCATCCGGAACCGTACATCGAGCTCGTCAAGGAACTCACCCCTCCGGAGAACGCCATCTCGGCAAGCACGGACGCCGCCATTCTGTTCCGGACCGAGGGCTTCTGGGATGCACCGTCGGAGTACGAGGCGGTCGCATAATCGGCCTCAGCAACGGCTGCGAAAGTCTTCCGCAGCCATCAAACCCGCGAAAATACGGGCACCGCCGTGGACTTTTCCCGGACCTACATGAAGCAGGTGGTCGCGATCCACCAGGCGATGTTCGAAAGGCTCCTGTTCGATGAGAATGCCGCCGTTAGTCTTGAACTGGCCGAACTGTTCCAGGATGCCGGCAAAACCTACCTGCAAATCGCGGAACGGATCAGCGAGAGATGCCCGTCTCAGCATTCCCTGCAAGATTGAACATTTTCCTGAACCCGGCGTCGTGCACGCTCGGCGGATTGTTCAGCCTGAACTCGTCGCTGAACCATGGATTTTCGCCGCCGAAGATCTCGCTCAGCCAGTCGAAGACCAGACGGACCGGACGGGCGTTCAGCCGGTCGGTAAGCGCAATCAGGTAAAGCGGCACCGAAATCCTCAGGTCGATTTCCAGCGGCACGGCACTCGGTTCGATCAGCGAGTAGCTGCCGAGCAATCCGATTCCCTGCCCTGCCTTGACGAGCATGCCGTAGGCGAAGGGATTATCGCAGTAATGCGCGATGCGCCCGCGCGCCACAGCCTGCTGCCAAGCGTCCCAGAGCCCGGTCCTGGCGAGGTAGTATTCCGACTGCAGGAAGAGATGCTGTTCCAGATTGTCCCGCGTCGGCAGGCCGTGCTTGCGGACGTAGTCCTTCGCGGCGATCGGAATGAAATGAAGCTGCCCGAGCTTTCGAAACCGGATGTCGGGCGTCTCGGCCGGGCTGAAGCCGATCATGATATCTGTCTGGTTCTCCCGCAGGCTCATCATGTTGATCGGGCTCTTCAGATGCATCTGTATCTTCGGATACCGGGAGGAGAATTGATCAAGAGCCGGCGCGGCAAACAGCGTGTTCAGCCCGTCGGTGATGCTGACACGGACGGTGCCTTCCGCCTCGCTGGTCTCCGCCTTCAGGTCATTGGTGATCGAATAGAGCGTGTGATCCAGCCGGCACAGGGCCTGCGCCAGCGCCTCGCCTTTTTGGGTCAGCCTGACCCCTCTGGCGGTCGCGATGAAAAGCTGCGAGCCGACCACGTCCTGCAGCCGCTTGACCTGCCGGCTCACCGTCGGCTGGCTGGTGTTGGTGATCTCGGCGGCGCGGTTGAACGACTTGGTCTTGGCGACGGCGAGAAAGACCCGCAATTCGCCCCAGAATTGTCCGCTGAGGAGCTTCTCGTCGTCGAGCGGGCTACCGTTGAGTGCTTGCTGTTCCTCGCCGAATGCATCCATGGTTTTTTCTACAGTCAGGTAGAGGGGGTAACTGCCTGCAGCTTAGCCGTGTTTTCAGGCCGGAGTCCACGCCCGGGGCCGACCAGGAAACGTGGGGTCGGACAATAGCGGCTACCCCGGCGCAGGGCTGAAGCCTACCGCTCCGGCGCCACGACGCCGGCCGGACCGATCGCCTCGGCGGTCTTGGTCGGTTTCGGCGGCGGCAGACTGGCCGCGGCCGAAACCGCGCTGCTGACATAGCGATCCTGCGTCGGTTTTGCGGCCAATGCAGCGACCGGCGCAACCGCGACGTCGGTGCGGGGCAGCACCTCGGCAACCGCATCGGTGGTGACGAGATTGGTCGACCGCAATTCCGCCGCCGACAATTCGTGCAGGTCTTCCCACGGCGGCACGTTCAAGGTCAGCGACAACAGATCGCCCGCCCCGCCCATGTCGAAGGTGTATTTGGCAAGACGGCCGATGTCGCGTTCCACGATCATCATATCCTGCGCGGTATAGCTGGACGCCCTGGCATCGTCGGCGCGGTCGCCCATCCAGATCTGATGCACCCTGACATGGGCGGCCTCGGGCACGTAGCGCGTCTTGCCGGACAACAGCAGGAACACGCACATCGACTCGCAATAGGCTTCCGGCGCAACGCTGGCGCGATCGCCCTGCGCGGTGTGGGTCTCGACGCTGGTGCCGACGGTGGTGAGCGCACCAAGTTCGCGCCAGCGCCGTCCGAGCGCGATGGCGTCGTTGACCGAGCCGCCGCTGGAATCCAGCACGATGGTCGCGCCATCAAGATCGCGGCCGCGCGCGAATTCATCGAAATCCCGTGGACTGTCCGATGTCACGATGCCGACGGCGCTGACCCAGCCCCGGCAATTCGTCTGGCAAGCGACCCAGCTGAACCGCATCGGCAATTTGCGTTCCTCGAGCGTCGCGCCGGCATGCGCCCAACCGCTGTCGCCGGCCATGATGGCAGGCAGTGCGATGCAAAGGGCGGCGCCGAACAGCGCCCGGCCGCCGGATCTGAGCGACTTCACAAACCTCAATTTGGTTCCTTCCCCCAAGCCCTGATCGGACAGTGGTAACGGCCCCGGTTTCAACGCCAATGATTCCTGTCACACCAGCGTTATGAAAAAGGTAACCTCACGACCAAGAAGCGTCCATTAACATTTGCTGCACTGCCATCTGAAATGTGCGATATTTGTCAAATGTGGCGCAAAAGCCTGTGCCCACGGGTTCCATGGTTCGGAACCGCGCAAATGGCTGCGCAGGATTGCGTCATCCCGCCCATGAAATATTCATCGTTCCATCTGTCGCATTGTCCCGATTGCGCCGACGCGGCGCGGCGTCTGCCGCGCAATGCCGGGCGTGCCCTGATCTGGATCTACCGGCACACGCTGTCGCCGCTGGTTGGCTACAACTGCCGTCATTTGCCGACCTGTTCGGTCTATGGCGACGAGGCGATCGAGCGTTTCGGACTGTGGGGCGGCGGATGGATGACGCTGGCGCGGCTATTGCGCTGCCAGCCCTGGGGCACTTCCGGAATCGACAACGTGCCGCCGACCCGGCCGCCGGGCGCGTGCTGGTACCTGCCATGGCGGTTCGGACGCTGGCGCGGCGTCAACGGGTGAGTTTAGCCGGTAGGATGGCTAGCGCAGCGGTGGCGTGCTGAACCAGGATGAGAAGCCCGTCGATCTGGGCTCATCGACGATTCGTGGCCGAGGCGGCCGCTTGGGGCGCGCCGGTGTCTGCCGCGGCGGCTCGGCCGATGGCGTCGCCTCGGCGCTGCCCGAGCCGTCCGAAGGCAGCCTGACCGACAGCAGCAGGTTCGATTCATACGATCGCCAGCGGTAGCCGATTCCGAAATCCATCGGCTGGCCGCGCCTGAACAGCTCGGCATAGGCCGGCTGGTACTTGCCGGGGAATTCGGAAATCGGACCGGCATAGCGGCCAAACGGAAAAAACTGCCACTTGTTCGGATTGTAACTGTCCAGCGGAATGCCGGAATCGTCCTGGATGATGGTCGAGCTGTTGGCGAGCAGAAATTCGCGCACCGTGGTGAAGTTGCCGGCGTGCAGCAGGTAGGAGGCGCTCTTGATCAGGCTGTTGCCGGGCGCCAGCGCCTGGCAGAATTTCAGGAAGCCAGAGCTCCTGACCCCGCTGTTCGACAGATCGGTGGAGAAATAAAACAGCGTCCGCTCCACGCCGTCGCTGCCGGCGAACACGATGCGGACGCCCCTGGTGGCGTTCTTGCCGGCATTTTCGTTGGCAAAATACGCCTCCCCCTTGTCGTCGAGCGCGACCAGGCTGACGTCGCGGATGGTCTTTCCGGAGCGCGCCAGGAACACATACAGGATCGGCAACGTGCCGCTCAGCTCTCCGGCGCGCAGGTCGGTCTTCATCTGCTTGGTGATGAAGAAGCTGAAACTCAGGATCGAGCCCAGCGAGCGTTCGACATCGTAGAGCCCGGCCCCGATGCCGCCGGGCGGCAGGCGCGTGAGGTCGGGCACCGAGCCGACCGGCTCGAGCGCGCTCAGCACGTAGGTCGTCGCCTTGGAGTAGAACGCATTCGCATAGAGAAAGTCCGGGCCGCTGAACATGTAGAACATCGTCGGCCGCGGCGCCGCCAGATTGGTCTCGGCCCAGGCCCGGATCTTGGAAAGCTGCCGCTGCTCGAGCTGCGCAAAGGCGGTATCGAAGAATCGCGCGTGATGCTGCCAGGCCGGGTCCCTGGTCAGCGCCGCCAGCGGCGAGCCGGCCGACGGCGCCATGCCGGCGAGGAAACGCGCGGTATCGTCCGCCGTCACCGCATCGGCCGCGCGCGCCGGCAGCAGCACCGCAAGCAGCATGAAGGCTGCGGCCGCCGCAGCTTTTACCGGCTGAAACATCCTCATTCGCGGCCTGGCGCAGCGGCCGCGGCGCGCCGACCGGCCCGCTTGCGAAAGACGGCGTAGATCAAAAGGCCCGAAATCATGATCAAACTACCCAGCAACGACTGCAGCGGACGCTCGACCAAGAGATAATACATCATGAAGCCGGTCACGAGCAGGAAAACCAGCGGGGTTACCGGGTATCCCCAGGCGCGATAGGGCCGCGGCAGGTCGGGCCGGGTGATCCGCAGCTTGATGACGCCGAGCACGGTAAAGAACGAGCAGAACAACAGGGCGAACTGGATGAAATCGAGCACCGCCTCGAAGCTGCGGGTGAACAGCATCAGGCTGGCGACCGTGAGCTGGAACAGGATGGCATAGGCCGGCGCTCCCTGGCTCGATTTGCGGGCGAATATTTTCAGGGACGGAATGTCCTCGCCCATGGTCATCATGACGCGCGGCCCGATCCACATCATCGCGCTGATCGAAGACACCAGCCCGATGCAGATCATCGCCCCGACGATACGGCCGCCGATCTCGCCGAAGATATGGCTGCCGGCGATGCGGGCGACGTCGAGCTGCCCGGACAGCGCGTCGATCGGCGTGGTCCGAAGGAACACCGCATTGAGGGCGACATACAGTACCAGGACGATCAGCGTCCCCGCCAGCAGCGCGCGCGGCAGGTTTTGCTGCGGGGTGTGCATCTCGCCGATGATGTAGGTCGCCGCGTTCCACCCGGAAAACGCATACATCACGAAGACGAGGCCGATGGCGAACGGCGCGCTGGCGATATGGGCAAGATCCGATCCCGAGGGCGCGAACGAGATCGGTTGCGGCGTGCCGACGATCAATCCCGCGATCAGGAAGGCTATGATCAGCGCGACTTTCAGAACCGTCGAGATCAGTTGAAAGGTGCTGGAATGCCTGACGCCGCTGAGCTGGACGATCGACACCAGCCAGACCACGCCGGTTGCCAGCGCGAGCGGCGGCGCGCCGGGGATTACCGATCGGCCGTATTCCCCGAAGGCCATCGCGGCCAGTGCCACCGGGGCGGCAAAGCCGACCGTCGCCGACACCCAGCCCGCCAGAAATCCGAACGCCGGGTGAAACGCGCGGGTCAGGAAATTGTATTCGCCGCTCGAGCGCGGAAACATCGCGCCGAGTTCGCTGTAGGAAAACACGCCGCACAGCGCGACGACGCCGCCGACCGTCCACAGCAGCAGGATCGAGAACGCCGAGGGGATGTCCTTGACCTGAAAGCCAAGGCTGGTGAAGACGCCGACGCCGACCATATCGGCCACGACGATGGCGGTTGCCACGATCGCGGAGACCGCGGAACTACCCTCGGGAAGGGGCGATGCCGCACTTCCCGTTCCTGATGTCGTCGCCATATCGGTCCACGCCTCGGGCAAGACGCCCTGATTTTTCATCGTGCAGGCTGACCCTCTCCAATTCAAGCAGTGTTAACAATGATTTAAATCGCCGCATGAATTGGTAATTAAATACCGCTTAGCGGCTTTGACACTGCTTCGGCAACCCGCGACATTGCGAAAAAGCAGGTGACCGCCTCACAATCGCGACACGATT
>Ga0182030_10020105_pt1 | contig 12635 bp, 8 predicted proteins | sample 812S3MmetaG_FD_121299 | JGI IMG/M metagenome (GOLD analysis project Ga0182030, IMG submission 121299) | Permafrost microbial communities from Stordalen Mire, Sweden - 812S3M metaG (Illumina Assembly) | ecosystem: Environmental > Terrestrial > Soil > Wetlands > Permafrost | place: Sweden... | reverse complement strand
GCTCACGCCTCGACCGGCTCTCAAACCGCCTCACCAAGATCCTCGCCGAAATACGCAAACTTCACACAGACTGAATGAAAATGGGCAGAGATTGGCCGGTTAACAGCCCAATGCACTCATTGAGGTAATCGGGGCGATCTGTTTGTGAATTGGCACTCGGTTCGTCGGCTAACAGGAGACTGGCCTCGTCAAGCGGCAGACTACTTGATTTGGAGCCGGTAATAGTACGACGCCTGGTCCTGTTCATGGGTTGTTTAGAGGAAATCGATCCACGGTTGGCTGAAGCGTGACGAATGATTGTCATATCGCTCTTCCCAATGTACCTTCATAACCTGTTCCTGTTTCAGTGAGGGCTCCTGCCCTACGCTCCAGGCGCGCCGCAGTGAAAAACGGCACGTCTTGCGCTACCCCTCTAGCGGACCTGTGTCCTGTCCGCAACGTCTACCCTTTAGAAACCCTTCCTAAGGAGCTCCGCCCCTCGCGCCCGCAAGGGGTCTCCCCAGCCCGAGACAAAGCGGGCATGCTGCCAGACCGGCTGAATGATACGATCCGCGGCTTCATGCCGAACTGTTGCATCCTCACTGCGCTCGAGCTCGACCTGTTCACTGCCATAGGCGACGGGGCCAATGTGGAAGAGATCGGGACTTGGGTTCACGCGAATGCCCGCGCAGTGGGCATGCTGCTCAACGCGCTCGTCGCTCTTGGACTGCTCTTGAAGACCGGCGACGAATACAGGAACACACCTGAGTCCGCCCGCTTCTTTGTTCGGAGATCCAAAGACGACCAGCGCAATGGACTGCTGCATACCGCCAACATCTGGCATCGCTGGAGCACGCTGACTGCGGCAGTACGTCAGGGCACCCACATTCCTATCGACGGCGATAGGAGCCGCGAATGGACAAACAACTTCATCGCCGGCATGCAGCGCAACGCCAAAGACCGAGCACCTCTTGTGTTGAAAGCCCTCGGCATAGCAGGTGTTCACCGCATCCTCGATTTGGGCGGTGGCTCCGGCGCCTACTCCATCGCATTCGCCAAGGCATCTCCCGAGGTGCGGTGCGAGATACTCGATCTCCCCGAGGTCGTACCGCTCGCAACAGAGCATGTGAGGGAGGCAGGCGTCTCCGCACAGGTCAGCCTTCGCCCTGGAGACATGCTTCATGACGATTTTGGTTCCGGCTACGACATCGTCATGCTAAAGGCGTTGTCGCACGGATGGCGTTGAAATCGGGTAGTCTGGGGAGATTCCAGAAAGGCTGCCACATCAAAGCCGAACAAGCACAACGCCACGCTCATCCCACTCATCCCAGTGCGGGCGCCGGCTTCGCGAGCAGCACGCCGAGAGCGCAACTTGCCATTCGTGCCAGTTCTCCATCAGCACGGCTCGTCAGAACGACCGGGACCTTGGCTCCGACCACAACTCCCGCCGCAAGCGCTCCGGCCAGATATTGAAGCTCCTTGAAGAGAATGTTTCCCGCTTCAAGATTCGGAACCATCAAAAGGTCCGGATCTCCAGCAACCGGCGACTTGATCTTTTTGATCCGTGCAGCATCGCTCGATATGGCATTATCGAATGCCAGCGGACCATCGACAATGGCGCCGGTGATCTGTCCTCGATCGACCATCTTGCACAGCGCGGCGGCATCGAGCGTAGAGGGTATTGCCGGATTCACTGACTCCACCGCCGACAGAATCGCCACCTTCGGATTCGCAATCTCCAGGGTGTGCATCATGTCGATGGCGTTTTGCAGAATGTCGATCTTGGTCTCCAGGTCCGGCTGGATGTTCACCGCCGCATCGGTAACGAAGAGCGTCTTGTGATATGACGGAACATCCAATGCGAATACGTGGCTGATCCGCCGCCCGGTGCGCATTCCGCCTTCGCGCGACACGACGACGCCCATCAGTTCGTCTGTGTGCAGCGAACCCTTCATGAGCATCTGCACCTCGCCCTTGCGAGCCAACTCCACGGCCCGGATGGCTGCCGTGCGGCTGTCATCGGTCAATGCAATCTGGATTCCTTCCAGATCAAGCTGCAGAGCTTCCGCGATGCTGCCGATCTTCGCCTCGGAACCCACCAGAACCGGAATAATCAGCTTGTCTTTGAATGCCTGGATGGCGCCTCCGAGCGATACTTCGTCGCACGGCCACACAATCGCGGTCTTGACCGCCGGTTTCGACGTGGCCCGCGCAATCAGCCCATGGTGGCGGCGATAGGGATCGTTCACAATCAGCTGCGGTACGGGCAACGTGGACCAGCGCAGTTTTACCTGCGGCGCAAGCAGTTGGGCGGTACCCGAAAAGATCGGCAAACCCGCTCCATTGCTCGCCTCGCAATCGAAGTTAACGATCTTTGTAACGTCGTCCTTTCCCGTCACGTGGACCTTGACGAGAATCCGATCGCCAACATGAATGCGATTGTGAAAGGAGAGCGAGATGTTCGTCAGCGTGCATCCCGGCCCGGGAATATTCATGCTGAAAAGACCGGATACCAGCGAGGCGCACCACATGTTGGGGCCCGTGGGAGGCACGCCCCCGGCACGCTCAATCAGCTCGTCCGATTTCAGCACCGAGTCGAATCCGGAAATCGAGGCAAAGGCCATCGCATCGTCCGTGGTCAGAACATGCTCTGTCCCGGCTGTGTCTCCAACAGTAATCTCGTCGTAGGTCTTGCTCTCAATAAATCCAAGGTTCATTGAACTTCCCTTCTCGCACCCTCACCGGGCACGATCCTGTCTGCCTCCCATCGTATGATCCTCGAGCACCGCCTGAAGTGACTCCAGTCACGCATGGGGACGCGCCCAAACAAACCAACGCAGCAGCCAGCCTACTCCCGTCCCACCGTTCGTTGCAGCTCGGCACGCGCCGTGCGCTGCTCCATCTCTGCTTGAAACCGCCCAGCCTCCGCCTCGGCAAGCATCGCGTCCGCCTCTTTCAGAGCCGATACGTTCACCGTGCTGGCCACCAGCTGGTTGGCGGTAATTCGCCGCATCTCGGTCCGCGCCGCCACACTTTCACGTGCTGCTTCAAGCCCTGTCTCCGCGCGACGGAATCGCCGCACCTCCTTCTCGATATCCACTCGCACGCGGTCCTCCACCTGGTGTAGATTCTCTTCAGCCTGCGCCAGTTGCGCCTGCCGTTCATGCACCTGCCCGCTCCGCTTGCCAAATTCAGCCAGCGTCCAGTTCATCCGCAGGCCCACCGCCCCGTTGTTCTCCGGCAGCAGCGGAACGCCCGACTGGTAGGCATACTGAGCGAACGCCCCAACCTCGGGAATATACTCCGCTCGGGCTGCGCCAACGCCAGCCCGGGCTTTGACCACAGCCTGCCTCGCTGCCGCGACCTCCGGATTGTGCGCCAGAGCGTCGGCCGTTAGATCCCCGGCAGTCGCATCGGAAGTTTCCGGCTCCGGCGGCACAAGCTCGACGTCGGCGTCGAGAGCAATTCCAGTAAGATCGTTGAATTCCACCTTCATGTCGGAGATTGCATCCTCCAGCGACCCCAGCGCATGACGCGCCTCAGCCACCTGGGCCTCGCCTTCAAGCGCTTTCAGTTCGAGCGCCGTGCCGGACTCAACGCCAGTCCGCGCCTCGCGTAACCGTTCTTCCCCGGCCTCGACCCGCAATTCAGCGGACTGGTGGCGGCGCTGGGCTGTCAACAGGCCGAAGTAAAGCTGCTTAACCTTGAGCGAAACTTCGTCTCTCGCGCGTTGCGCATCGTCGCGGGCAATAGCCGCATCGGAATGCGCCACCGTGACCCCGTCATGAATCTTGAACCACTGCGTAATCGGTTGAGCCGCCACTGTGGTCGAGAGCAGAAAATCCTGATTTCCAAGCTTGATTGAGACGTTCTTGCCGGGAATGGGCCCGGCGCTGGGATAAGTTCCCAGCACTCCCTGGGGAATCACGAGGTTGTCCATCTCCCCCAGATGCACCGCGTTGCTCTCGTTGCTGACCACTGGAAAGTAGTTAGCTTTAGCCTCGCCAACGCGCGCCTGCATCTCGCGTGTCTTGAGCTGCGCCAGCTTGACCGTAGAGTTCTGCTTTGTCGCCAGCGCCACGGCCTCATCGAGAGTGATTCGCGTGGGCTGACCACACGCTGTGTGAGCCACTGCCAGCAACAGCATCGCCGTGACCAGGGCCTTTGCCGGCACAGTGACCGGGTGTCCGCGATGCACCACCACAAACAGAACCGGAATCACCACCAGCGTAAAGAACATCGACCCGAGCAAGCCAAAAGCGATCACGCTGGCCAGCGGCGACCAGAGACTCGATCCGGAGAGAATCATCGGCGTAACTCCAACCGCGGCAGCCATCGAAGTAAGGAAGATGGGACGCAGCCGCCGCTCTCCGGCTTCGAGTGTCGCCTGTTCGAGTTCGACGCCGCTCTTCATCCGCTCGTAAACATAGTCGATGAGAATGATGGAATTGCGCACCACGAGCCCTCCCAAACTGACTATGCCGATGAAGGCGGTGAAGCCGAATTTGTTGTGTGTAACCAGCAGCCCCAGGGCCGCTCCGGGCAGCGCCAGCGGAAACGCGGCCATCACAATCAGCGGATCGAGCAGCGAACGGAACTGAAAAAGAAGAATGAGGAAGATGAGTACCAGCCCAATCGTCAGAGACTTTTGCATCTCCGAAAATGTCTCTTGGCGATTCTCATCTTCTCCGCCATAGGCGATGTGGTAGCCCGGCGTGAGGGTGATTGCGTCAACCTGCTTCCGTGCATCGGCGAGAATCTCGCTGGCCAACCGCTTCCCATCCGGAAAGGCGCGCACCGTGATTGTGCGAACGCCATTTCTGCGCACCATGCGCCCAGTCTGCCAGTCGGGTTCGAGCGATGCCACCGCGTCGAGCGGCACCTTGGCCCCGGTCAGGCCCGACATCACATAGGTGTCGGAAAGATTCTGAAAACTCTGCCGGTCTGCAGGGTCCAGGCGCAGGACCACATCCACATCGCGGTCACCCTCCCAATAAGTCGTCGCCGGCTCTCCTTCAAAACCGCCCGCCAGTTGCCGCGCGATCGAGGCATTGGTCAGGCCCAGACGGCTGGCCACTTCCTGGCGTATATTCATCCCCACTTGCCATGCATCTTCGTGCCAATCGGTGTGAATGTAGGAAGCTCCCGGTGTGTGCCGCAGAATCTCTTCGACGCGATCGCCAAGAATCCGCAACTGCGACGCATCTTCGCCTGAGATCCGTATCTCCACGGGAGCCTCCATCACCTGGCCCTGTTGCAGTTCCTTCACAAATATCCTGGCTTCCGGAGCAGCGTCGGGAAGCCGCTCGCGCAAGGCCTCAACCAGTTGCGGCGTCCCCTTCACGCGCTTTGTGTTCACTACGATCTGCGCGTAATTGGCGGCCGGAGCCTGCGGGTTCACATTGTAGTAAAACCGCGGCGCGCTCGAGCCGAGAAAGCTGGTGTAGGCGGCGACCAGCGGTTCTTTGCGCAAAGCCGCTTCAACGCTGCGCACGGCTGCGTCAGTGGCTTCGATCTTCGATCCTTCAGGCAGCCAGATGTCCATCACAAACTGATCGCGCTCCGCCAGTGGGAAAAACTGTTGCGGTACGATACGCAGAATTCCGATGCCTGCGACAAACGCCAGCGCCGCGGAAACCAGGACCGGCCGCTTGTGGAGCATAGCCCACCCGATGATCCGGTTGTAGTACTTCTGCATGTGGTCGAGCGGCGTAAGCTTACGCTCTCGCTGCGCCACGTCCGCATCGCTCAGGCCATGATCCTTGAGTCCTTGCCGGATGAAGAATCGCGCCGTGAGCGGCGTCAGCAACATTGCCACGATGAAGGAGACACTCAGCGCGATGGCGACGGCGATAGGCAGCGCCCGAATAAACTCGCCCACTGCGCCCGTAAGCAGCAACAGCGGCACAAACGAGGCAATGATGGTGAGCGTAGCCGTGAGCACCGGAACCGCCATCTCGGTTGCGCACCGCCAGGCGGCCTCATCGATAGGCACCTTCCTGTCCAGCAGCTCCACGTAGTTGTCCGCGATCACAATAGCGTCGTCCACAACCATGCCCAGCACCACAATGAGCGCCGCGATCGACACTTGCTGCAACTCAACCCCACCAGCGTTCAACATGGCAAAGGTAATCGAGACCGTGACAGGTATCGCAATCGCCGAGACCAGCGCCACGCGGATCGGCAACAGCAGTATGGTGATCGAGATGACAGCCACAATCGCAATGCCGAACTCGCGGAAGAAGTCGCCGATGCGCTCGGAGACAACCCGCGGCTGGTCGGCCACCAGGTCGAGTTTTACGTCAGGCGGAAGAGTCGCTTCAACGCTCTTCAGCGCGCTGTGCAGAGTGTTGCCGAACGCGACAATATTGTTGCCCTCGTGCATCTCGACCGCCAGCACGATGGTCCGCTCACCGTTGATCCGCGCGTATTCGGTGGGGTCCTTGTACACTCGCTCCACACGCGCCAGGTCGCCCACATAGACCGGCTGGCCCGTGGGCGAGACATCTACCATGACCTGCCGAATCTGTTCTTCAGTCTGCAGACGCCCGCCTGTCTCAATCGGGACCTTATTCTGGTCGGCAGGCACGCGCCCCGCATACGCGACAGTGTTCCGTCCCTGCAGCGCCTGCATGATCCTTTGCGGATTGGCGGCATACTGCGCCAGCCGCTCTGTGGAAGCATCGATGTCGATCTCTTCTTTTTGATCGCCAATCCGCTTGATCTTCGAGACTGCGGGAATGGCGCGCAGCGCGGTCTCAACGGTCTTCGCGCAGTCTGTCAATTCGCGATATCCGTAATGCCCCCCATGCACAGCGATGAGAACTGCGACGGTGTCGCCAAAATCGGAATCAACCACCGGACCGCGTACGCCCGCAGGGAGCCCGGCGGCCTTCAGTTGCGCCAGGTCCAGACGCAGCCTCGACCAGAACTCGTCTGAATCCTTGACCGATTTGTTCAACTCGACATTGATCACCACCAGCCCGCTGCGGGTCGTCGAGAACGTCTTTTCGCGGCGCACCTCAGAGAAGCGGAAGAGCCGCTCCTCAATCTTGCGCGTCACCTGGTCTTCCACTTCTTCCACCGTCGCGCCCGGATAGGCTGCCGAGACGATGCCGGTGTGAATGGTAATCTTGGGGTCTTCCCTGCGCGGCATGGTGAACAATGCATACAACCCCGCGATGAACAGCATGGCCACCACCATCAGGGTCACCTGCGGAAAGCGCAACGACGCCCGCACCGGGTTCATTGGCCACCTCCGATAACCCGCGCCGGTGAGCCCTCGCGCACATTCTGCTGCCCGGCCACCACCACCTGCTCATCACCGGCGAGGCCGCTGCGAATCTCAACTTCGCTGCCTATCAGCCCGCCTGTCTCGATGCGTCGCGCGTAAACTCTCTGCCGCCCGGGGTCGTAGACATACACATGCATAACGCCTTGTGAGTCGCGCACGATCGCGTTGCCCGGCACGGTGATGGCGTCGACCATCTCCACCGAAAAAATACGCGCATCGCTCACCATCCCCGCGCGCAAAACCCGATCCGGGTTCGCAACCGAAATCTTCACGGCATAGCTCCGCGAAGCCGGGTCTGCCGCCACCCCAACTGTTTCCACCTTTCCCTCGAATTGCTTGCCGTCGAGAGAAGGAACGGTCACCGTGGCGCGCGACCCTTCCTTCACCCTGCCGATCTCGGCTTCAGGAATCGCCACCCGCACCTTCACCGGATTCAAATCGAGCACCGAGATTACCGGCGTCCCGGCCGCAACCGTATCGCCCACATCGATCCGCCGCATTCCGATGAACCCCGCAATTGGCGCCACCAGCCGTGTGTCTCCCTGCCGTTTCTGCGCCTCGTGCATCTGCGCCGCCGCCGCCCGATACTGCCCGCTTGCCGCTTCCTTATCCTCGACCCGCGTGCCCTTCAGCGCCATATCGTAGCGCTGTTGCGCCGCCTCGTAGCCGGCCTCGATTTTCTTGAAGTCATTCGCCGCCAGGCTCTTGTTTTCGTAGAGAAACTTCATGCGCTTGTACTCGTCCAACCACCGCTCGCTGTCGATCCGCGCCTGTTCCAGTTCCTGCGAACGTGGCCCTTCCTGCGCTTTCTTATCCGCCGCCCGCGCCGTATCGGCCTGCGCCTCGGCCGCGTCGTACGCATTGCGGAAGTCGGACGCGTCGAGTTCCGCCAGCACCTGGCCCTTTGTCACAGCCTGGCCTTCTTCCACAAGAACCTTGTCCACCCGCCCGGCAATCTGAAATGCGCCTTGGGCCGTCACATTGGCCTCAATCGCTCCCCCGGCGGACACGGAAACCGGCTGCTGGATGTGGGTAGGCGCCCGCACGCGGACCGGGACCACCTGGTCGGCCGCCGCGGGAGCTTTTGGGCCACACCCAGTCAAAGCCAACAAACCAAAGGCACAGAGCGCGATAAGGGGGGTCTTTGATCCGACCCGTAAATACGCACACGGGGGGCCCCATCCTTGCGCCTTTTTTTTGGCGCAAGAGTGGGAAACCTCAACACCATTTGAGGGACGAATCAATAAGAATGCCAACAGAGAGGCGGAGATTGCGATTCCTTGGGCTTGCAGAGGCGATGCGGAGGGAGTTGCTTGCATGGTAGTTCTTCTTCCTTGACAAGCATAGAATGACACGTCATTCTATGCTTTGCAAGATCACGAGGTGAACCCATGGCCTACCGAAAAACACCCGCGACGACAGCCCGCAAGGATGCTCGCCGAAAGCTGTTGCTTGACGCGGCCATCCGGCTCTTCGGCAGCCACGGCTATCACGCTGCCACGGTTCCCATGATCGTCTTGGACGCAGGCAGCTCGGTGGGCAGCTTCTACGCACATTTCCGCAACAAGGAAGACGTATTTGCCGCCGTGCTGGAAGTGCTCAGCCAGAAAGTCGCCGACGTGATGCATCAGGCCGAACTCTCGCAGCCCGATCCGGTTCTCGGAATTCCCCGCGCAGTCGAAGCGCTCTTCCTTTTCCTGGCGGAAAACCCGACACTCGCGCGCATCCTGATCGTCGAGTCGTCCGGCCTCAGCCCCCGCCTCGAGAAGGTCCGCCGCGGCGTTCTGGAGTACCATGCCGGCAACGTCTGCCGCAAACTCCAGGCCGCCCCGGAGGCATTCTGCGTGCTCAACCCTGCCATTGCCGCCCGCTGCCTGGTTGGCGCGGTGTTTGAAGCACTAACCAGTTGGCTCGAAATCAACCCAAACAACCGGCCCCCCGCTCAAGAGGTCGCACGTGCCGTAGCCAATTACAACTCCCGCGCCATTCGGAGGGAGCTGGGGGAGTAACCCCTTGAAAGATGGCGAAACCGCGCTGCCTTCAGGCTCGGGACTTCTCGCGCCACTCTCCACCGAATTCCATTCGCCAGACACAACCTAAGGAACCACTGAACAAGTCGATGTTTTGAAAGGGCACGGCTTCAGCCGTGCCGCAAATGCAGCAAAATGAGTCTGGGCTTTAGCCCCTGAGGAAAGGTTGGCGCGGCCCTTGGACTTGATCAGAGCTTCCCTAATGCTTCAGCGCCCTTCGAAAAAGCAGCCCCAGCATCGCACACACCAGCGCCAGGTACCCCAGCAACCGGAAGTTGTCAGCATACGCAAGCAGGGATGACTGCTCCCGCATGCTCATGTAAAGCGCACCCAAGGCCTGTCGATGAGCAGCATAAGCGCTCGCTCCCCCGGCAAAAAACTTCGCCTCCAGCCCCTTGAGCAACGCCATCGCGGTTGGATTCCCTGCCGTCAGGTTGGCGGCCAGGTAGGTCTGATGGGTCTGCGCGCTTCGCTGCAGAAACGCAATCACCACCGAAATGCCGACGCCGCCTCCCAGGTTGCGCATCAGGTTGTAGATGCCGGATGCATTGCCGATCTCCTGTTTACGCAGGTGCCCCATGGTCATCGTTGTGAGGGGCACAAAGATCAAGCCGGTCGCAAAACCATTCAGAATATTCGGCCATACCACCGCCGCCATCGAGATGCTGAGATTGATATGGCTCAGCAGAGAAATCGAATAGGCCAGCAGCCCAAAGCCGAAGATCATCACCAGCCGTCCATCCACGTAATTGACAATCACTCCGACGACGATCATGGCGCTGAGGATGCCGATGCCGCGCGGAAAGACAGCCAGCCCGCTGTTCAGCGCCGAATACCCCATCAGCGTCTGCAGAAATAATGGCAGCAGGGCCGTAGTGCCATAGAGCGCGAAACCGTATATGACGTTGATCAGCGTCCCCACGCGGAAGTTGCGATCGCCAAGAATGCGCAATTGCACAATCGGCTCTCTACATGTCAATTCCCGCAAGATGAACCCCGCGAATGCCAGCACCGATGCCGCGCTGAACCACCGTATCCATGCCGCCGCAAACCAGTCCGCATCCTGCCCCTTGTCCAGCACCACCTGCATCGCGGCCAGCCACACAGCCAACATCCCGAATCCAAAATAATCAATCGCACCGCGAACCGCGTGCCGAAGATACGGAGGGTCTTCGATAAACATTCTGGCCATGAGAATGGCAACGATGCCGACGGGAAGGTTGATATAGAAGATCCAGCGCCACGAGTAGCTGTCGGTGACCCAGCCTCCCAGCGTCGGTCCAATCACCGGGGCAACCACGACGCCTGTACCGTAGACTGCCATCGCTGTCCCATGCAGACGCCGCGGAAAGCTCTCCAGCAGGATGGATTGCGTCAGTGGCTGCATGCCCCCGCCGCCCACGCCTTGCAGAACCCGGGCCAGCACCAGCATCGGCAAGTTGATCGCCATCCCGCACAGCAGCGAAGCGATCGTGAACAGCCCGATTGAAAGCATCAAAAGCCGCTTGCGGCCGATACGCCGGGCGATCCATCCAGCCGCCGGAATCATGATCGCGTTGGCGATCAGATAACTGGTCAGGACCCAGGTCGATTCGTCTGTGGAAGCCGAAAGATCTCCGGCGATATGAGGCAACGCAACGTTGGCAATCGAGGTGCTGAGCACGGTCATGAATGTCGCGATCATCACCGAGACCGCAATCATCCACGGATTCCCCGATGGGAGCCACTCAACATGCTGTGCCGCAGGTTGCGATTGCGAATCTGGCGATCTGGCGCTCATCGTTTCCGTTCGGCTTCCCTCTAGTACCGCGACCGCATGATTTCGTAATCTTTCCCGCGGGTCTGGATGTCCCAGAGCCTGTCCTGAGCTTGTCGAAGGATCTCGTTTTTGAGACCTGGGAAACTACCTACCTACGCGGTCGTGCTACGAGTCCCTTCGACGACGTGCGCCCACCCACCGTCGCCCGGCCGGAGGGCGGTTTTCAGCAGCGCATAGAAGTTTCTTTACAAATGACTTATCGGTCATTATATTATACGTGTTGGTCATACCGCGACCGAAATGCGCACCGAACGGTGGCACCGCATGGCCCGAAACCCGTCGAAAACCAGACAACAAGTCCTTTCCGAATTCCGGCGTACAGAGATCGTCGACGCAGCCCGCACTGTGTTCGCGCGCAGGGGATTTACGAACGGGATCGTGGATGAGATTGCTAAAGAAGCCGGAATCGCCAAAGGGACCGTCTATCTCTACTTCCGATCGAAAACTGAGATCTACAAGGCTGTTCTGGCACATGACCTGGAATTCCTGAAGCGGAACACGTTGTCGCAGGTCGATGCTGCCAACACCCTGCGGGACAAGATCGGAGCTTTCGTCCGCGGCCGCCTTGAGAACGTAGAGGCAAAGAAGGAGTTCTTCCGCATCATGGATACCGAAACCGCCAGCATGCTGCTCACGCGCAAGCAGCACCGTGAATGGCTCCGCGAACCAGTGTCCCGCCTGGCCTCGGCAATCGCGGAAGCGTCGAAGCGAAATGAAATACGGACCGTGCCTGCGGAGAAAGTGGCGTGGATGATTGACGACCTTACGCGCGGAGCGATTCAACGAAGACTGCAGGGCCAGGAAAACGCCCTGCCAGCCGAGGACGCAGAGTTTATTTCAAACTTTATCTGGGCGTCTCTCGCCGTCGAAGTGCACAGGTAAGGGTTCGCGAATTCAAAAAGTTGTGTTGCGATTTGCCACAGAGCGAACAAGAATGGCGTGGCGGCAAGGAGCAGTGAAGATGTTCAACGTATTGACGATTGCAAGAGAGTACGGCAGTGGTGGTTCCGACATCGGGCGTAAGGTTGCCGAACTTCTGGGCTGGGAATGCCTGGACAAGCAAATCATCGAGCGGGTCGCAGCCATGGGAAAGGTGGAACCGGCCTGGGCTGCGCAAGCCGACGAACACGCCATCGCGTGGTGGCAGAGGGTGATGAAGAGCTTTCGCCAGGGAGGCCCCGAGTTCTATGTCGGCGAGGGCTCGGAACTTGCCGTGGATCGCGACACGGTGCAGGTATTCACTGCGAGCATCATTCAGGAGGCCGCCAGGGTGGGCAATTGCGTCATCATTGGCCGCAGCGCGCAATGTATCCTGCGCCACTATCCCAACGTACTGCGCATGCTCGTCTACGCACCCCTCAGCGAGAAGATCGCGCGCATGAAGATTCGCCGCTAGACCAAGGTGGCAGGCATCCAGACAAGGAGTGGGAAGCCGAGTAATTCTCATTTGTGAAAACGACCAATTTCACTTTGGGTTTCGGAATGCATAGAGCCGGGCGGGCTTTCGGCCGGT
>Ga0182030_10020104_pt1 | contig 12635 bp, 10 predicted proteins | sample 812S3MmetaG_FD_121299 | JGI IMG/M metagenome (GOLD analysis project Ga0182030, IMG submission 121299) | Permafrost microbial communities from Stordalen Mire, Sweden - 812S3M metaG (Illumina Assembly) | ecosystem: Environmental > Terrestrial > Soil > Wetlands > Permafrost | place: Sweden... | reverse complement strand
TGGTCAGCCACCTTGCGCGCTCCGTGTACATCGTGGGTCACGATGATCAGAGCGGTTCCACGCTCAGTCTTGCAGCGCATCAGAAGTTCATCGATTTCACTGGCCGTGATGCGGTCCAGCCCGCTGCTCGGCTCATCGGCAAGAAGGATTTTCGGTTCGAGCACTAAGGCTCTGGCGAGACCTGCCCTTTTCTTCATGCCGCCTGAAAGCGCCGATGGATATTTGGCGCCATCGGCTCCCAGGCCGACATCGGTGAGAACTCGCCGAGTAACTTGGTCAATTTCGTCCTTGGACTTCTTTGTCAGCCGGTGGAGGGGCAGGGCCAGATTCTCGTAGAGGGTGAGGGAATCGAAGAGGGCTGCGTCCTGAAAAAGATACCCAAGCTTTCTGCGGACACGAGATAGGTTGCGCTCCTCCATGCCGACCACATTGTCCTGATCCACCCAGACTTCGCCTGAGTCGGGACGCATGAGAGCCATAATCAGTTTGAGGGTGACGCTTTTGCCCGTGCCGCTGCGACCGAGCAGACACACGGCCTGACCTTGGCCGATTTGGAAAGACACGTCGTTCAGCACGCGTTTTGGACCGAACGACTTCATCACGCGTCTGAATTCCACCGCGATGCTCTGGTTTGCGATCATAGGGCCGTGTCCGGAAAGAGAAAGAAAATGCACTTGATCAGCAAAACGTCCGCAACAATGATCAGCAGGGACGAAGCAACAACACTGTTCGTGGCAGCCTCGCCGACGCCCTGTGCTCCCTTATCCGTCGTATAGCCAAAATAAGAAGAGACGGTTCCGATAATGAAACCAAATACAGCAGTCTTGAGGGTGGGAGCAATAAAGTTCGACCACTGCAGATAGTCAAAGGCGCGGCTGAGGTAAAGAGCCGGCGCAATGTGAGAGGAAAGCTCTTCCGACAAGAAGCCTCCAAGGAGCCCAGCGAAGTCCATGAACAGCGTCAGGAAAGGAAGCGCAATCACGCAGGCCAGCACCCGCGGCACAACTAGGAACTTGAATGAGTCAATCGATAGCGATTCGATAGCGTCGATCTGTTCCGAGGCCCTCATATTTGCAAGGACGGCGCCGATTCCTGAGCCGACTCGACCCGCCAGTAATAACCCTGCAACCAGAGGCCCGATTTCGACGAAGAACGAGACTGCCTGAACGGCAGGTATCATCGCCGTGGCGCCAAACGTCACCAGGGTACTCCTGGTGTGGAGCGTCATGACGGCTCCTAGGGCAAAGCCAGACACGACAACGAGCGTCAGCGATTTGTTACCCACTTCCGCGAGTTGACGAGTGAGCTGAACAAACTCGAATGGAGGTCTCAGCCAATCAATGAGAACCCGTAGACCGAAGAGCCCGACCTTTCCGACAAACTCGAACAACCTACTGAGCCATCGCACGCGCTCTCTCCAATCCTGTCTTCTTATCCATGAGCCGACCGTTTGCCAGGAATCGTGCCGTTAAGTAGATCGCTGGAATACGTTTTGGCATTTATCGTCCGCTCGCCGGATTAGGAAAGCAGTCTTGGCCGGCGCTAAGGCGCACCTGACAACGTGATAGTAGCAACGGAATGAGCGAGTCGAAATTACATGTTCCTGTTAGAAAATGGACTGGAACGAATCGCGATTCGACGAGGGCAGTAGGACGCAGGATTGAAGATACAGAAGGACGCCACGCCAGAAGAAGGGCAGTCGCCTCGCGATTTAGATGGCGATTCTTTCAGAGTAATCTGCTTTTCCAGCTACCTCGCGTGTAAACCTCGCGAAGTTCCGCTCTGCACTTAAGCGCGAAATCGTTCATAGGATCCGCGTGTTGTTCAAGAGCCACTAATTTGATTTGTTCGATGGTCAAGTTCTTTTCGCCGTATGTTGCGACCAGCTTTTTTACAAACGCCTCGGCGGCCTCGAGCACGCTGCGAGATGCGAAGAGCCTGATTCGATTCACAAGCGCGTACATCGCCACAATCTCGTCGATGCTTTCCAGGCTTTGTGAAAGTGCTCTTGCGTAGCAACTTGTTCCTTGGCGTATGAATTCCGAATAGAGTTCCTCGCGTTGCGCAATTTCGCGATTCGTCAGCTCACGTTGCGCCACACTTCGTTGGAGTACGAAATTGCTGAGGACGGGAGTTGTAGCGCCTATCACAGAGCCGCTGAGCGCGGCCAAGACGCTAGTCATGGTGCTATCCATGGAAATCGTACCTACCTTCGTGCACGAACAATACTGCGCGTGGAATCCCGCCTATTGCGGCATCTGGCCGATAGCTCTTTTCAAGTCAGCCTCTGCCAAGGAGAGGCCACAATTCGCCTCTAGCAACGATGCGGTTGCGGTGGCAAGATCCGCGTGAGTCTGACTTCGGGCGGAGCTGAGCGCCGAGTTCTGCTCAAACTGGCGATCGGCGAGCCGGGCTGCCTCTGTTCGGATCTTTACGGCCTGTCCTGCGACATCGACCAGCTGTTTAAGCTCATCGATTTGGTCGTAGATGCCTTGAACCTGCACCTCGATGTCGGACTGGAGCTTTTCCACCGCGACTTCTGCAGAGCGCACTTCGCTCCGCGTCTCCCGAACGTTGGCTTCGCGGCGTCCACCGTCGAAGAGGTCGTAGTTGAGTGAGAAGCCAAACGTCCCGAAATTATGGACGAGAAGGGGCACGCCGCTTTGGTAGCTGTAGCGGGAGAGCGCTGTGACATCGGGGATGTAGGCGTCCTTGGCTGCTGCCAATCCGGCTTGTGCCTTTACGAGAGTCTCGCGAGCTGCTCTAAGATCCTGGTTTTTATCGAGTGCGATTCGGACTGCGTCTGCTCGAGATGGAATGTCGAGCGTAGCCGCAGCCGCTCCAGGGTCGAGATCAGTCGGAGTATTCACCGGAAGCCCTAAAGTGTCCGCGAGCTGCCGCCGCAAGTCGCTTCCTTCGAGCCGGAGGGTTAAGCTCTCTTGCTGCGCTTGCAGAATGCTGGATTCACTCTGGAGCACCGATACTTCCAGGGCATTGCCTCGCGCAACATCGCTACGACTCTCTTCATCCTTGACCTGAGCGGCGGCTAATTGATCTTGAGATGCCTCGAGCTTCTTCTCATTAATCAGGATGTTGTAATAGAGCTGCCGGACTTGCAGCGCAATCGCATCCTGCGTTTGATCGAGCTGTGTTTTCGCGACGAGAACATCCTGCTTTGCCGCAACATTCGCCTGGTGTATGCGGAACAGCTGCGTGAGAGGCTGCTCTAAGCCCACTCCCCCTGTATACCCGGTAGCAGCGCCTTGATCGATAAAGAGCGACTTCGATGGTACCGGCCCGGTTGATGTATAACTCCCGAATGCGCCAGCAGGCACCTCGACGCCGGCGAGCTCCGTTATGTGGAGCGTGCTGCCTTTGGCTGCGATTTGCGGTAAGTAGTTGGATCGCGCTTCGTCCTTCTTACTCTGCATCTGCTCGACAGCAAGGGAGCGCAGACGAACAGAATGATTCTGCTTCAGCGCAAGATCGATTGCCTGCTCCAGTGTTAATCGCATCGGAGTCGGAGTGGGTTGCTGCGCCAGCGCGCGCGTGCCGAATGTCGAGTCCAATAGTGATAGAGCCAAGAGCAACCAGGCCGCTGAGCGAAACTCCCATAGAGCGATGGAGCCTGACATCATAACCTGCCCACTCTTATGGAGTGTGTTTCTCATTTGGCCTCCACAGGGGCAGCAACGACCTGTCGATACTGGGTTGGCACAGTGGACATGCAAGCAACCACGACCAGACATGCAACGCAGCATGCAGCCACGAGAATAAAGCTGTCGGAGATGGCCAGGGTGAAGGCTTGCTGCCGAACTTGCAATCCAAGAACTTCCGCGGCACGGCCGAGCGCGGTGAGACCGGTCGAATGCGAAGCGAACGCATGTTGGAGCCCGAGGAGCCTGTAATCCGTAATGCCATTTCCAAGTCCAACGTTGCGGCCGAGCATATTCGAGTGGAACTCCTCTCGAACAGCGATGAAATGCCCCATAAAGACTCCTCCCATCTCGCCCCCAAACAACCGGGCGGTTTGGAAGAAACCGGCGAATGTCAACACGTCTGCGGGTCGTGTCAATGCACCAGTGTCTAAAACCTCCAGCACAATGGAGCCGACCATCGAGTTAAAGGCTAGAGCCAGCCCGACGGCCATCACGGCCTGGGCTATTCCGAAGTTGGGGCCGGCCCACACTGAGTCGACTCGCGCATCGAGCAAACATGCAACCCCGACCAGCCCAAACCCCGCTGTGAGGATGAGCCTGGGATCGATCCTGCGCATCAATGCCATGGCAGCAATGCCGAGCACAAATTGGGGAAGCGCCACCCAGATCAGGACCGGTGCCTCCTGCAATGGAAGGAATCCGCGAACCGAACCCAGAAAGTTCGGAATACCTACGACCGTAGCCAGCATCACGAAACGAAAGCTGATCAGAATGAGAGCCAGCAGTAATGTGTTTCTGCGGATGAGGAACTGGTAATGGACGAGGGGATTCGGGAGCAGGATGTGCCGTACCAACGCCGCAAATACAAGCAGCAAGCCTGAGGCCGTAAGCCCAATGATGAGCGAGGAGTGATACCAATCCAGACGTTGCCCCTGATCGAGCGCAATATACAGGAGAGCGGCCCCGAGGCTCGCGTACAGGAAGCCCCTCCAACTCGGAGCAGGATGCCCAGGCTGCGCCTTTGGAAGCGGCTGCCACGGAATCCCGAAGTGGATCAGGGCGATCATCAGGGGAGTCAGAACAGTCCCGTTCCAGAAGATCCAACGCCAGGAGAGATGCTCGATAAAGAAAGACTCCCATGCCTGAGCCATATCCGTCGTGAAGATGATGTCCGTCGCATACATCGCGATCCCCAGCAAGACATAGCGCATGGGTAGATTGCGCAATACAAAGGAGAGAGTTAGCGGATAGAACGTGCCCGCGCTGAGGCCGGCAAGGATAAGCAGTGCGATCATTGCGCCGAGCGAATGGCAGAAAGGAATCAGAAAACTCACCGAAGTAAAAATCCACGCACAAGCCAGAAGTACCCGGCGAGGGCCGAGAAGTCCTCCCAGATATACGGAAAACGGCCCAATAAACATCATCGATGCGTTGAACGAAGTATTGATCCACGACGCTTCGTCGACTCCAAGATGCAACGCGCCTCGGATGTCTGCCAAGCCCACGCTCATCAACCGCCCGGTACATGTTGCGATCATTGCGCCTAGCAGCACCCCGGCAACCCCGAGCAATGGGTGTGTTGTCAGAGTCGGATGAGCGTCAGGTGTCTTGACACCAGCACTTGTCATTGATCGCCATCCGTTCGGCCCCGAGCCTTCCTTGTATGAACGATGACAACTGCTGAGAAGCCGGGTCGCAGTTGGTCGAGATCCGGCTGTCCTGGGGATAGCACAATCTTGACAGGCACTCTCTGTACGACCTTCGTGAAATTGCCCGTTGCGTTGTCGGGTGGCAGAAGTGCAAATTGTGAGCCGCTTGCGGGAGACAGCTGATCGAGTTTGCCGTGAAACGCTCGATTCGGAAACGTATCAACCCGGACGTCTGCCAGGTCGCCAACTCGCATGTTGGTCAGTTGAGTCTCTTTGAAATTTGCTTGAACCCAGACTTCGCTTTGTACAAGATCAATCGTCTGCGTGCCCGGAGCGACCAACTGGCCGGAAAGAACATGACGCTCACCAACGGTCCCATCTGTTGGTGCTGCGATGCGCGTGTAGGCTAGATTGACCTGTGCGACGACGATCGCGGCTTTCTTCGCCTCGATGTCAGCTTTGTAAACATCGTCCTTTGTGTTGAGCGCTTCTCGCTGGCGCTTGGCAGCCTCAAGTTGACTTTGACTAGTGGCGACGGCTCCTTCCGCGCGCGCGAGATCCGCTCTGCGCGCATCAAGCAGGCCACTGAGCTGCCCTTGCTGAGCTGTGGCCGCTTCCAACTGTTGGTGAGTTGCGGCCTTCGCATCGAACAAGGCTTGCTGCCGGTGTAACTCAGTTAGAGATCTGTCGAGCTCAGGTGAAACCGAGGCGATTCCGGCCTTGGCTGCATTCATTGCGGCCTGTGCCTGAACGATTCCGGATCTTGCGACGTCAATCTGCGCATCCTGTATTTTCTTGGCTGCCTGATTGTCCTTGAGTGCGGCTTCCGAGGCAGCCAAAGCCGCCCTGGCTTGATCCAATGTCGCTCGGTAGTCTTCGTCGTCAAGTTCGATGAGCGTCTGGCCTGCCTTCACGCTTTGATAATCGCCGACGTTGACCCTCCGGACGGTACCAGAAATCCGTGTGCTCAAAGGGGTCACGTCAGCTCTCAGGTAGGCATCGTCCGTCTCCTGATTGGGACGACTCCCTCGCCAACTCGTCCAGTGTCCGGCGATACCGAATAGAAGGCCCGCAGCAGCGAGCAACACGATCAGCGGAATAATCCACGCTTTTTTACTCATGCTTTAGGGCCTCCGGGCCTCGGCTGGATTCACGCGTCTTAGGCTTGCTGATTCAAGTCCTCACTCAGTGCACACCCAGGACGCTGCAAGTAGCGTCTTGGGCGAGGTCATAGACGGAACTCCAAAGACGGGACAGATAGAAGTCGTGTTGATGCAGCCCGACGACGAGCAAATCTGCGTTCTGCTCTTTGAGGAAGTGGAGAACTGCACGCACCTCGTTACCAACTACGATCGAGCCTTGTGCGTGAACGCCCAGTTCACGCGCCAGATTCGCTGCCTTCTCGTGTATCTTCTTGTGACGCTCCCGTCGCTCTTCCATCATTGAGGTAGGAGCGCCTGGGTCGACAACGACCGAGAACGAAGCGTAAGCGGGAAGATCCCCCAGGATAGAGACCGTCGCTATCTCCGCGTTGGATAAACGAGCGAGATCAATCGCCGTGCGCAAAGCGCGCTGCGACTCAGGCAGGTCATTCAAGGCGACGGCAATCTTGGAGAACATGAGAGCAACTCGGCTCTATCGTATGGAGCACGTCGAAGGATCGCCATTACATGTTTCTGGTATTACCGGGACTACGCCCATCGCAAGCCTTGTAGGCTCTTTCGCCGTATCCCTTGACATTCGACAGAAGAGTGATCCATCATCTTGTCGAGTATCGAGGGGAAGAGATGCCGACTTCGACAGAACTGCTGCAAGGGACGCTGGACCTGCTGATTCTGCAAACGCTGGCGCTTGAGCCCATGCACGGTTGGGGAGTGGCTCAGCGCATACAGCAAGTTTCAAGAGACGCCTTGCAGATTGGGCAGGGTTCGTTGTACCCGGCTCTCTACCGGCTCGAATACAAAGGCTGGATCAAGGCGGAGTGGGGCAGCTCGGAGAACAACCGGCGGGCCAAGTTCTATCGGTTAACGGCAGCAGGCCGGAGACAACTGGAGAGCGAACTGCAGACCTGGGACCGGCTGTCGACGGCGATCGGGCTGGTGCTGGGCCGGATTGTGGAGGCGCCGCGATGATGAGAGAACTGCTGACGCGCATCCGGTTTCTGATGTTCCGCAAGAAGCGGGGCGAGTTTGACGATGAGCTGCGGTTTCACCTGGAGCAGTCGATTGAGATGAAGTTTAAAGAAGGGCTGCCAGTAGCTGAGGCGCGTCGGCAGGCGCTGATCGAGTTTGGCGGCGTGGAGGCAGCCCGCGACGAATGCGAACGGCAGAGACCGGGATGGTGGCTGGGGACGGTTGCGCAGGATGTTCGCTACGCGGTGCGCGGAATTTTGGCTCACCGGTGGTTCTCGGCGGCGATTATCACGACGCTCGCGCTGGGAATCGGCCTGAACACGATGGTCTTCACCCTGGTGAACGCTGTGCTGTACAAGCCGGTGCCCGTGCCCGGAGGCGACCGCCTTGTCTCGGTCATGGGGCGCAGCCTCGCGGGAGACGATCGCAGTTTGCCGTTCTCCTATCCTGATTTTCAAGATTACCGAGCGCAGGCGACGTCGTTTGAGTCCTTCGAGGCCGTCGACGATGAAAGCAGCATTCTGAGCGAGAGCGGCAATCCGCCGCATCGGTATCATCTGGCGCGCGCAACCGCGGGTCTTCTTGCGATGGTGCAGACCAAGGCTTTGCTCGGGCGGGCGTTCTCGTCGGCGGACGATCATGCCGGCGCCGAACCGGTGCTCGTGCTCAGCTACAACGTGTGGCAGGAGCGGTATGCCGGTCTTGCCAGCGTGATCGGCCGACCTGTCCGCGTGGACGGGCAGTCGGCGACCATCGTCGGCGTGATGCCGAAAGGCTTCCGCTTTCCCAGCAGCGTCGATCTGTGGATGCCTCTGGTTCCCACGGCGGACCTGGCCAAGCGCGACAAGCGGCAGCTGCGGGGCTACGCGATCCTGAAGCCCCGAGTTACGATGCGGCAGGCGAATGCCGAAGTCAATGGCATCGCCGAACGGCTTGCTAGGCAGTTCCCGGCCGATAAGGATCTCGGCGGGAGCGTGCTGACGTTTCAGCAGCGCTTTAATGGCGGCAACATTCGCATCGCATTTCTGCTGATGCTGGCGGCTGTGGGTTTTGTTCTGCTGATTGCGTGTGCCGATGTCGCCAACATGATGCTGAGCCGCTCGCTCAGCCGGCAGCGCGAGATGTCGATCCGCACCGCCCTTGGGGCAACACGCTGGCGCCTGATTCGCCAGCTCTTGATTGAAAGCGTGATGCTGAGCACGGTGGGAGGTGTTCTGGGTATGGGCCTGGCCGAGGCAGGCATTCGCTGGTTCGATCTGTCGACGCAAACCATCCGGCCCTCCTGGATCGAATTCACGATGGATTTCACGGTCTTCGGCTACTTTGCCGCGCTATGCATTGTGAGCGGACTGCTTTTCGGCATCGCGCCGGCGCTGCGCTCGTCGAAGCCCAACCTGGTGGGGGTATTGAAAGAGGGCGCGCACAGTGTGGTGCAGCGCCGTGGCGGATGGCTCTCGGCGGGGCTGGTGGTGTTTCAGTTTGCCTTGACGCTGGTGCTGCTGACCGGAGCCGGCATGTTCGTCCAGGCGCTGATGAACTGGCTGTCGATCAATCCGTTTGTTCCAGCGACGCAATTGACGATGGCGTCGCTGCAACTGCCTGACAGCCGCTACAAAGACATCGATGCGCGCCAGCGTTTCTACGATCGACTCTTGCCGCGCCTGCGCGAACTGCCCGGAGTTTCGCACGCAGCCATTGCCTCGGATGGGCCCGGACTGGGCGCGAACCGGAAACAGATCGAGCTGGAGCATGTGCCGATCGCGAACCCGGCACAGCGGCCGTGGATCGCTTACGTGGTGCAGTCCGCCGGATCTTTCGACACGCTCCATCTACCGCTGCTGGAGGGTCGAGGTTTCAACGACACCGACGGCACCGCGCACCACGAGGCGGCGATTGTGACACGGGATGCTGCGACGCGCTTGTGGCCCGGCCAGAATCCCATGGGCAAGCGCTTCCGTCTCTACGACGACAAGAACAAAGCGAGCGATTGGATTACGGTTGTGGGCATTTCTTCGGACCTTATGCAGGAAACTCAGGAGAACGACCCGAGGCCGCTCCTCTTTGTTCCGTATCGGCAGGAAGGCTCGGACAACATGGCGGTGGTGGTGGAGTCCGCCGCCGATCCGCTGCAGGCGATGCGCATGACCGTACAAGGCCTCGACTCCGAGCTGCCGCTGAACGATCCGTCGCGTCTGAAGGATGCACTTGTACACCAGACCTGGTTTCTGCGAGTGTTTGGGCGAGTTTTCCTGGGATTCGCGCTGATTGCGATGCTGATGGCCTCAGTGGGCATCTACGCGATGATTGCGCATGCCACGAACAGCCGGACGCAGGAGATCGGTGTGCGCCTGGCGCTGGGCGCGACGTTGCGCAACATTCTGCTGCTGGTGATGAAGCGCGGATTGTGGCAGATCGGTGCGGGGCTCGTGCTGGGGCTGGGAGCGGCACTGCCGTTCGCGCATCTGATGGCGTCGCTGCCCTTCGGCATGGCGCGTTCGGATGCGTCGATTTTTCTAATTGTCGCATTGGGCCTGGCGTCGGTGGGCGTGTTCGCGTGCTGGCTGCCAGCGCGACGCGCCGCCGGTCTCGATCCGGTGAAAGCGATTCGCTACGAATAACCGATGCCGAACATGTGCGCCTTATGGCTGTGAACATCCTTCCGCACAACGCGGCGGTTGGCCCCAATCTGCCAATCGAACTGGGCTCGCGATATCAGAAGATCGCGCTGTTTTGTTAGCTCCTGGCGGTTTGTGGCCGATCCGGAAATAACCCCCGTTTTGCCGTTTTGGAGTTACTTCAGTATGGACGGTCATTCAACCGGAACGAAGCCGAATCCTCAAAAAGGAAGGCTCGAAAGCGACTTATCGGGCCTGAGCGCGAAAAGTCTCGATAACCGCGGACATATCCTTTTCAGCGTAACCGGCGGCGGCGGCTTCGACAAAGCGGGTCTCGGCAGTCTTTGCCGCGCGCAGATCGACACCCAACGTCGCAGCATCTGCAAATGCGTATCGCAGATCTTTGCGCATCAGGGAGAGCAGGAAGTTTACATCATAGGTTGCTGCGACCATACGTGCAGAAATCGCATTGATCAGTGGACTCCCCGGCGCTCCTTTGCAAAGGATATTCAGCGCTTGTGCGCGATCGAGGCCGCTACGCTCAATCCACGCTAATCCTTCAGCAAGGGATGCGACTTGAACTCCGCAAAGGAAGTTGTTGATGAGTTTCATGCGCGCTCCGCTGCCAACTGGTCCGAGGAGCACGATCTCTTTGCTCATTGCCGCCAGCGCTGGCCGCACGCGCTCCAGAACGCCCGCATCTCCACCGACGAGAAAAGTGAGCTGGCCGCCTTCGGCTTGTACGCGGCTTCCCGTCACAGGCGCATCAAGCAGGCCGATACTGTGCTCCGACGAGAGCCCTGCAAGCTCTGCTATCCACGCGGGAGTTACTGTGCTTGACTCCACTATCACAGCTCCCGGCTTCACGCCGTTCAAAGCACCGTGTTCTCCAGTCCACGTTCTCCTTGAAGCATCGTCATCGGACAACATGCTTATAGTTACTTCTGCATCGCGTGCCGCGTCTGCCGGCGTATCCGCGATATGCGCCCCTGCCGCACCAAGTTGCTCTGCTTTCGCACGGGTCCGGTTATATACAGAGATGGAAAAGCCGGCTTTGAGCAGGTTCTTCGCCATGCCCATACCCATGGTGCCCAGTCCCAGGACTGCAACGCGCAGTGTCATCATTCTCTCCATTTATCTTTTGAGAAACTAGCTCAGGCCAACGGCTGAACCCGCACCAGTTGATTGAGCTTCTTCTCTTGAATGTCAATGGGATTTCGCAGGGGACGGCCATATCCCTCGAAATGCACTTGCATCCAATCTCCGTCGGCGAGTTCGATACCTTCGCCGAAACTGAGCGAGTGGGCCCCGAAAAAGTGCACGTGGACGGTCCCGGGGATTCGATGTCCCTCGAATTTGAAGTGATGGTGCTCAAGGTTCGCCAGACTGTGCGACATGTTTTCTTCGCCCGTCTCAATCAGCTTTTGCCAGAGCGGAACGCCGCCTCGCTCGATGCTAACTTCGCCTTTGACCGCGCGGAACTCCGCCCCCACAACCAACTCCGGGCCAATGCTGCACTGGCGAAGCTTGGAACCAGCAAGGTTCAGATAGTTGCGCCGCTCGAAACCGTGATCGGAGAATTCATTCCCGGCACACATGCCAAGGCGATATGGACTGCCGTCGCTTGCGACGAGATAGATACCGGCGATTTCTGCCTCCTCACCACCATCTTCTGCGTGTGCGGGCACAGTGAGCGGCGCAAATGGAGATTGAAGCGTATCACCGTGACCTTTGTAAAACCATTCCGGTGCTACGCCGATCTCTCCTTCTTTAGGGCGACCACCAGCGATACCCAATTCAAACATGCGCATGCTGTCCGTCAGCGGTTTCGCGGCGGTTGCTTGCTGCACATGCATGGCCTGCCGGTCCTTGGCGCTGCCCAAGTGCGTCAACCCAGTCCCGGAAACTAGAACGTGCTCCGGTGCGCCCGGAATATCAATCGGCGAAAGCAAGTGCCATTCGCTCTTGCTTGAGTAGACATCGTCATACGACAGCGTCTCGCCGATCGCAAGGTCCTGAACTCGTCGGGACACCGATACCCTCTCGCGAATACACGCCGATACCAATTCGTAAACCGATGCAACGCCGGCAAGGCAGCTCAGATATGGCTCCTCCACAAGAGCAACTCGTCGTGCGGAACCGTTGGCTATCTGTACCAGGCGCACTAATCCCGATCTCCTATTCAACTATTTTGAACCGCTTCAACGACTCTTCGTTCACAGTCAGCCCAAGCCCAGGAATTGCATCATCGAGATCGATGAAGCCATCGACGGGCACTGGGTCACCGTCGAAGATATACCAAAAGAGTTCATTCCCGACCTCCACGTCAACCTTTGGGAAGAACTCCGCGATCGGCGAATTCAAGCTTGCCATCACCACGTGATAGTTATGCATTTGTCCCGCATGAGGCACAACGGGCACTTGAAATGACTCGGCCAGCGCAGAGATCTTCCGAGCCTGGCTGATGCCGCCCACACGATTGGTATCGAATTGAATGTAATCGAGCGCGTTGCTTTCGAGTAGTTCACGGAAGCCGAAAACTGTGAATTCATGCTCTCCGCCCGCTATGGGAATGCGTCC
>Ga0182030_10020103_pt1 | contig 12635 bp, 9 predicted proteins | sample 812S3MmetaG_FD_121299 | JGI IMG/M metagenome (GOLD analysis project Ga0182030, IMG submission 121299) | Permafrost microbial communities from Stordalen Mire, Sweden - 812S3M metaG (Illumina Assembly) | ecosystem: Environmental > Terrestrial > Soil > Wetlands > Permafrost | place: Sweden... | reverse complement strand
GGGATCCCGCTGGTGTTTCGGCTGGGCAATCTTACCAGCGTGGATACGGTCCGGATCACGTGGGCGAACGGTTTGATCCAGAACGAAATGAAACAGCCGGTGAACAAGGTAACGATGGTCACGGAGGCGCCGCGCCTCGCCGGGTCGTGCCCCATGATCTTCACCTGGAACGGCGAGCGCTTCCAATTCATTACCGACGTGCTGGGCGTCGCGCCGCTGGGCGCCAGTTCCGGCGACGGCCAATATTTTCCGGTGGATCACCAGGAGTGGGTCTCCATCCCGGCGGGCGCGCTGCAGGAGCGCGACGGAGCGTATGAGATCCGCATGACGGAGGAACTCCGCGAGGTCTCGTATATCGACCAACTGAAGCTGATGGCGTTGGACCATCCGGCGGATACCGAAATCGTGACGAATGAAAAGTTCAAGTCGCCGCCGTTCCCGGAGTTCCGTTTGTACGGAGGGACGCGGCGGATTTACCCCACGGCGGCGCGGGACGGGCATGGAACGGATGTGCGGGCGGCGCTGCTGGCTCGCGACCAGCGCTATCCCGATGCCTTCCAGCGCGACCATGCCGGCGTGGCGGAGTTGCACACGCTCGATCTGGATTTCGCCGGCGCGGCCGCGGACGGCAAGGCCACGCTGGTGCTTCAGGGCTGGGTGGATTGGGCCGACGGCAGCACGTTTCTGGCGGCCACCGAGGCGCATCGCGACCTGGTGTTCCCGTATCTTCAAGTGAAGGACACGCAGGGTAAGTGGAAGACAGTCATCGAAGATATGGGGATGCCTTCGGGCAAGCCGAAGCCGATGGCGGTGGATCTTACCGGTAAGTTTCTGAGTGCTTCGCGCGAAGTGCGCATCGTGACTAGTCTGTGCGTCTATTGGGATGAGATCTATCTGTTCGAAAACAACGTGCCGCCACAGACGCGCTTGACGGAGATCGCCATGAGCTCGGCGGACTTACACTTTCGGGGCTTCTCGCGCGCTACTATCGATCCGGAGCGGAAACAGCCGGAGTCATTCGACTATTTGACAGTTAGTCCCACGACTATGTGGAATCCCACGCCGGGTAAGTACACGCGTTATGGGGCGGTGGAGGACTTACTGCGTCAGCCGGACGACCGCATGGTGGTGATGGGATCGGGCGACGAGATCCGCATGCGATTTCCGGCGGCCGGGCTGCCCGCGCTGCCGTCCGGTTGGCGTCGCGATTACCTGCTGCTGGTGGATGGGTGGGCCAAAGACGCCGATGCGAATACGGCATTCTCGCAGTCGGTGCTGCCGCTGCCGTTCCACGGAATGAGTCGGTATCCGTACCCGGCGGGCGAGCATTTTCCGGACGATGAGGCACACCAGGCGTATCGGCGCGAGTATTTGACGCGTCCCGCGCTGCGGCTGTTGCGGCCGGTGGTAAGTAGCGTGCAGCACCCCTGACGCGCCTACTCGGTGGCACGGTAACGAGTCCCGTGGAATCATCGCAGCGTTTTCCGAGCCGCGAGCGTGAGCAAGCGTTCGGCGCCACTTGAAGTGAGTTTCGCGACAGAAACGGATCCGGCCTGTTTCCCGGAGGAAGAGAATCGCTTACATCACCTATGCTCACAACTCCTGATGTCGTGGAATTTGCAGGGAGACCGCAGGTGGGGCAGGCGGTGCTCGCCTTCGCTCGATCCGATTCGAGCCGCGGTCCCAAATTCAGCGCGGGCGGGCAGGCGGCACCGCCTGCCCCACCTGCGAAGCTCTCGCCGTCGAAAGGAATGGCTCAGCCCATTTTCCCCGCCAGGCTGAAATTGCGGGGCGACATCGGGAGTTCTGATGCTGCCCGACGTCCGTACGCGAAAAATGGAACATCGGCTGCCGGCATCGCGTATGGTTGCGGAAGGAGATTCCATCTATGCCAGATTTCTTTGCCCGGCCATGGAAAAGACCGGCTGTCGAACGGCACTGCTGTGAAGGAGCCGAAGAGACACTCGCAAGGGAGGGGCGATCATGACTGGTGGGAGCGCGGAACAGTTGGATCTACGCGAAGCTGCCGGAATGTTCTGGCGTGACGTGAAGTACGCCCTCCGCTCGCTCGCCAAAGCCAAGGGGCTCACGATTACAGTGGTCCTCACGCTGGCGCTCGGAATCGGAGCCAACGCCGCTATCTTCACGCTGGTCCGCGGGGTTCTTCTGCGCCCGTTAGTGAATCGCGACGAAAACAGGCTGATTTACATCCGGCAGAGCGCGCGGGGCATGGGCACGGAGAACGCCACGTTTTCCGTCCCGGAGATCGAGGACCTGCGGCAGCGCGTGAAATCCTTCAGCGCGATCGGCGATTTCTCCACCATCGGCTTCACCCTGAATGGGCTGGGGGAGCCGCGCGAGGTGCGGGCGGGAGTTGTCGGCGGTACGTACTTCGACGTGATGGGTCTGCATCCGGTAATGGGGCGGCTGCTCGATATGCGGGACGACGGCCCGGCCGCCGCCGGCGCCGTGGTTCTGACGTATCGCTTCTGGAGCACCGCGTTGAAGAGCGATCCGTCGGTGCTCGGGAAAGTCGTCAGGCTGGGATCGTTCGGATCGCGTACAGCAACTGTCGTAGGGGTATTGGAACCATCCATCCCGTATCCGGCCGAAACCGAGATCATCGCCAACGTGGTGACCAGTCCACACCATCTGTCGGCGACCATGGTCACGGGCCGGCTCCATCGCATGACGGAGCTGTTTGGCCGGCTGGCCCCCGGCGCGACACTGGAACAGGCCCGCGCCGAGCTCACGGTGGCGTACGGCGCCATCGTGAAAGAGCATCCCGAGGCGTATCCCGTGAAGGCTGACTACCGCATTAGCGCGGTGCTTCTGCGCGACCAGATCACGTCCAAAGCCAGGACCGTGTTGTGGGTGCTGCTGGCCGCGTCGGGATTGGTCTTCGTCATCGCCTGTTCCAACGTGGCCAACCTGATCTTGGCGCGGACGATTCGCCGCGAAGGTGAACTCGTGGTTCGCGCTGCATTGGGCGCCAGCACCGCCGCGCTGCGGCGTGTCCTGCTGGCGGAAAGCCTCCTGCTCTGTGGCGCGGGAGCGGTGCTGGGTGTGCTGAGCGCGCGGCCCATGGTGGCGATCCTGGCGCGGTACGCGTCCCGGTTCTCCATCCGCGCGCTGGATCTGACGGTGGACTCCAGCATGCTGTGGGTCGGCGCGGGACTGGCGCTGGTGGCCGCGGCGCTGCTGGCGTTTGTGCCGCGCCTGCCGTCGGGCTACGGGTCGAACGGAATCAGCCTGTCCAGCGTGCGGGTGACGGGCGGCGCGGCGCGGCGTCTGCGGGCGTTCGCGGTCACGCAGATCGCCGCCTCCTTTGTCCTGCTGGCGGGCGCCGCCATGCTGCTCCAGACGCTGCTGGCGATTCAGGCGGTCAACACCGGCATCGACACGCGCCGCGTGCTCGCCATCAACGTGCCGGTGATTTCGTATGGGCGGACGGACCCCCAGGTGGTGGACTTCTACAAAGAAGCCATGAGGCGCGTACACCAGTTGCCCGGCGTGGACGGCGTCGCTCTGGGCGTCCTCACGCCGTGGCGCGAGGGAGCCTCGTTCGGTCCCGGCCTGCAATTCACGGCCGAAGGTTACGTTCGCGGGACGGCGGAAGACGATCCGCGCGGCCAATTCCGCATCGTCTCGCCCGGATTTTTCGCCGCGCTCGGCGTGCCCGTAATCGCCGGGCGCGATTTCAACGATCTCGACCGCAACGGCAGCGAGCCGGTGGCGATTATCAGCCAAAGCGTGGCGCAGCGCATGTTTCCGAACCAGGAGGCACTCAACCGGCACCTCACCTGGACGGATCCCCTGATCAAATTTATCGGCATGACGCCGACGCCGCTGCGCATCGTCGGAATCGCCGCGGATATCGACGACGAGCACCTGGTTCCGGGCCCGACCCTGACAGTGTACAACCCGTTCGGGCAGGGACCGCTTATGGGCGGGCGCCTCTTCGTCCACGTGCGATCGGATCCGTATGCCCTGGTCAGCCCGATCACGCGGACCATCCGCGGCCTCTCGGTGGACCAGCCCGTGGAGCGCGCCGCGACGCTCGAAGATGTCCGCGCGGAGGTCCTGACGCCGGACCGGCTGAACGCCATGGTTTTCGGCGGCTTCGCCCTGGTGGCGCTGACGATTGCGGTGGTGGGTGTGGCGGGCGTACTGGCATTTTCAGTGAGCGCACGGACGCGCGAATTCGGCATCCGGCTGGCGATCGGGTCGCAACCGCGGCATCTGCTCACGCAGGTGATCGCGGAGGGCACGGTCATCACGGCGATCGGGATTGGCGCCGGATTGGCGTGCGGGCTGGCGCTGCAGCGGCTGGCCGGCAGTTATTTCGAGAGCGTGCGGATGCCGGGGGCGTGGGTGGTGGTCGGGTCGGCGGGCGTATTGCTGGCAGCGGCCGTGGCCGCGTCGGCGTGGCCCGCGGTGCGAGCCGCGCGCGTGGATGTGATTCAAGCGCTACGGGCGGACTAGGTTTGGGGTCCGGCCTGTTGGGGGGAAACATCGGCCTGAAACGATTAGCGACGCCACGAGGTTGGCCGGAATCGTCTCTCGGCGCGAGCCCTTGTGAGGTAGACTAATGGCCGAGTGCCGATGGTTTCGAGACATTTCGCCCACAGTTTAGCGGGGCGCCCCTTGGAGGAGTGGCACGGCGCCGCCCATCGGACACGCGGGGCCAGAATCGGAGAAAGGCCCCGCAGTTACACCACTTACACCCATGCCACGCCGCCTCGGCCGGGGGCTCAGCTTCACCCCCCCACTAATCCCATGGGGGGGTGAGATAATCGGACCAAGCCACAGCCAGAGGAACGCCGCACCATGACCATAGACGAACACCTCGCAGCCATCGCAGCCACACTCCACGCCCTCGCAGAAGCACAACTGCGCACCCAGACAGCCACCGAAGGGCTGGTAAGAGCGCAGACCCAAACGCAGGAAACCATCGGCAGCATGGCAACCTCCATCGGCAAGTACGTCGACGCGGCAGACGCCCGCATGAAGCGCCTGGAAGAGAACCTCGACGGCCTCATACGCGCCATCACCGCCGAGCACTCCAACGGCAAGAGCAAACACCAGTAAAAGGGCCGAACGCCTCCCGCGCGGGAGGCATGGATTGAAACCCGGATGAAGACACCCACAGGCCGGCGCGTGTTCCGCTACCGAGCTTAAGTGCTGCACCGGAACCGCGTCCGACCACGTAGTTGGACACCGTTTAGCCGCAATGAACTTGCCGCCGAGTCACGCCAGTGAGCCTATCCAAACCACGAGCCCCATCAGGGCAGCACGCCTTACCTGATAGCGGCCACCTTCCTACTGCACCGATACCGTAATACCGTTTTGCGTACTGGCCGCCGAGGTCCCCGTCCCCACCGTAATGACAATCGGCACCGACGGCCCCGACGGGGCGTTCGAGGGAATCTGGACGTTCACCTGCATGGCGCCGGTGACGATGCCGGGAGCCGTCCCCGCGTAAATCACCGTTGCCGGAATGCCTCCCACGGTGGCGGTCACCGGCAATACCGGTGAGAGCAGACCGGTGGCGATGGCGCCATCCGCCGCCCCCACCGTGTAGCCTTCGCCCGTCATATATACCGCTACCACGGAGCCCTTGGAGGCGGGCGTGGCGGGCAGGTTGATGCTGTAATCCTGGTTCAGAATGGCGCCCGGTCCGGTTCCCTGAGCATTCTGCGAGTAGATCCCCGGCGCGGTCGGAGTCAACGTGTATTCCACCGGCGACGATTGCACGCCCTGGTATTCCACCACCACGTTGACGGTCGACCGTCCCGTGACCTCGTAGGGCGCCATGGCGCTGGTCTGCGAGGAAAGAGCGTAGATCATGGGACTCGCGATGCCATCGAACAACACCCGCGTGGCCGCCACCGACGTGTCCACCACCCCGTTCGTCACCGTGCCTCTGGTCAGTTGAGGCGGCCCGATACCGCTGCCGAAAATTACGATGTTCTCGCCCGGCGCAATGGCCCCGCTGAAGTAGCTGGCGGCGTTGGCGACGGCATTCACCACGGGACTGGAAACCGTCCCCACCACCAGGTTCACCGTCACCGTCACAGCGGTAATCGAGTTGGGAGAGCTGAGAGTGAAGGTCCCGGAATACGCTCCGGTCAACAAGGCCGTAGGATTCGCGGTCACGGTGATGGTGGCGGGCGTGGCGCCGCTGGAGGGGGAGGCTCCCAGCCACGTGCCGCCCGATGTTGCCACGGTGTAGGAAGTGGACCCGCCCGCGGAGGAGAGCTGCACCTGGGCCGACTGAACGGCGGTGCTCCCCGGCTGGGTGGTGAAAGTGATCAGGGTCGGAGAGACGGAGAGAGCGTGCGGGACCAATACGTTGAGGGTTACGGGGACCATGATCGGGCTGCCATCGGCGCCCGCCGCGGCCACCGTGACGTTACCGCTATAGCTCCCCACTTCCAGGCTATTTGCCGCGACGCTCACTTGTACGGTCCCGGGCGTACTTCCGCTGGCGGGCGACGCGCTCAGCCAGGCTCCGCCGCTGCCGGTGGCCGCCGCAGTTTGAAATGAGATCGCGCCAGGGGCGCCGGACAAGGTAAAGCTCTGCGATGCCGGCGGCGGGCCGGCTGACACCTGCGTGAACACCAGGCTGGTGGGGCTCGCCGAGATGGTTCCGGCATTCACCGTGAGAGTCACGGGGAGGAATGCCGGGCTGTTGCCCGCGTTGGGAGTGGTGGCCAATAGCGTCACGGTGCCGGTGTAAGTACCCTGAGGCAGCTTGGATCCGTCCACCCCGACCGAGATGCTACCGGGCGTCGAACCTGAGGGCGTCACTTTCAGCCAGCTCACCGATCCGCTGTTGTAGGCCGATGCCGCGAAGTTGAGCGGCTGGCCGGTGGACGTAATGCCGACCGCCTGGTTGACCGGCGGCGCACCGCCGGAGGCTTGCTTGAAACTGAGCGCCGTCTGGCCCACCACCAGCGACCCGGTGGTCACGGCGAAAGTCACGGGTATGGTGAGGGGCTGTTGGCTACCGTTGCGCCGCCCGGTCCGGAGGCCGTGACGGTGACGGCGCCGGTATACACTCCGGCCGCCAGTTGGCCGGGCTGCACGGTGATCCCCAGGGTGTTGAAGCCGGGGGCGGTGGATCCATTGATCTGCGAGACCTGCAGCCAGGCGCTGCCGCCGTTAGTGGTGGCGCCGGCGGCGGTGAAACTCAACACGTCGGTGTCGCTGCTGGTCAGGGTGAAAACTTGCAGCCCTTGCGGATTGCCGCCGGACTGCGCGGTAAAGACCGCGGGAGTGAGTGGCGATACCACCAGCAGCGCGCTGGAACTCACCGTCACGTTCACCGGTATGACTAACGGGCTGTTGATGGCTGCCGCGCCGGTGACGGCGTTGACGGCGGCAATCGACACGGTACCGTTGCAGGTTCCCACTGCCAGGCCTTGCGGATTCAGCGCCACCGTCACCTGTCCGGGGGTGGCGCCGTTGGCGGAGCCAAGCGCCAGCCAACTGGCGCCACAACTGGTGGTGGCGGCCGTGGCGATGAAGTTCATCGGCACGCCGTTACTGCTGCTCAGAGCGATGGCTTGCGATACGATCTGTATCTGGCCGAGTTGGTAGGGCAGGGCCAGCGCGGTGAAATTGGCGGCGATGGAAGGGTCGTTCGAAACCTTCAACGTGACGGGGATCTGCTGCGCTCCGTTGCCCGCGCCCACTCCGGTTACGGTGACGGCGCCAGTGTACGATCCCGGCGCCAGTCCCGCGGGGCTTACGGAAATGCTGAGCGGGCCCGGCGTGGTTCCGGTGGTGGGAGCTACCAGCCATGCGTGGCCATCGGCAGTGGAGACCAACACCCCGTAAGTGTGCGGCGCCGCGCTGGTGGAAGCGATGGTGACGGATTGCGGCGCCGGGTTGGCGGAGTTCACCTCGGCGGTGAAGTTCAGGGTAGTCGCGGGAACGATCAGCAGCGGCAGGGAGGACACCAACAGGGTTACCGGAATACTGGTGGTGGTGGGCGAACCGTTGGGCGTGTTGACCGTCACGGTGCTGGTCCACGTGCCTGCGGGGAGATTGGCGAAAGTGTTGTAGCCGACGGTCACCAGCGTGCCGGCGGAGGTGATCGATCCGGCGGCAGGATTGGCCACCACCCACGTTCCGCCGGCAGGATTGGTCTGGCTGGTAGCCGTGATGGTGAAGGCTACCCCCTGGGTACTCGGCGAGGTTAGCGTGATGGTCTGCTGCGCGGCACTCGTCGAGCCGCCGATCTGGTACTCGAGGTTCAGCGAGGCGGGACTCACGGTGACGGCCGGGGCCGGCGTGACTGTCAAGGTAACCGGTACGAGGACGGGCGTAAGATCGGTTCCGCTGGTGGGAGTGATGGTGATGGTTCCGTTGTACGTTCCGGGACTCAGCAAAGGCACAATCGTGGAGTCCGGGATGGCAGTCACGGCGCTGAAGTTCGAGACCGTGCCGGAGGCCGGGGAAACCGCCAGCCAATTGCCGCCGCTCGAAGTGGAGCCTGCCGCGGTAAATGTCACCGGCGCGGTGCTGGTCAAAGTGACGCTCTGGACCAGCGGGGTGCTGCCCACGGCCGTCTGAAAAGTCAGTGACGCGGGGTTCACGTCGATGGTGCTCACCGTGAGGCTCACCGCGACGGTGATGGAACCGGAGCCACCAAAAACTGAGACCACCACCGATCCGGTATAGGCGCCCGAACTCAGTTTGGAGGGATCCACGGTTACCGTCAGGACCGCGGGAGTGGGGCCGCCACTGGGGCTGACACTCAGCCATGCAACCGACGGATCGGTCTGCTCCACGACCGTTGCCAGTATGATCGCTGAAGTGGGCGAACTGCCGATGTTGAGAGGCAGCGACGTAGGCGACCCGTTTCACCGGGGCCGTGAACGCCAGGGACTGCCGATCCGCCGTTAACGCGTTTGGGCGTGAAGCGCCGGCGCCGCCAGGAGCGCCATTGACAGGCTCCACAGCGGCCACAGCTTCGTCAAGACACACCTCCTGCGCCGGGCACCCGGACGCGTGGGCACGACTCGATCTTTGGCACTATAGCACGGTTCACGCCGCCACTCCGGTTCCGTAGAGACCGTGTTTCAGGATGTAGTCCAATACCGCTTGGGGAATCTCAGCCGGCCGCCTGCCGGCCGCCAGTTCCCGGCGAATCTCCGATGAAGAGACCGCCATTTCCAGCCTCTCGAGGCGCTCCAGGCGCACTTCCGGCGGCGCTTCGTACTTTACGCCGGGACGGCTCACCACCAGGAAGCAGACCGCCCGGGCAACGTCCCGCCATCGCCGCCAGGCACGGATATCGGCGAAGGCATCGGCGCCGATTACGAAGAAAAGCTGGTCGTCCGGCGCCATTCGCGCGCGCACCTTTTCGATGGTGTCGATGGAGTAGCTCCACACGGTGCCCTCTTCCAGGCGTGACACTTCCAGGTGTGCCAGGCCGCGGCAGGCCAGTTCCGCCATGTGCACGCGATTCTCGTAGGGGGTGTGCGTGACCGCGGTTTTGTGCGGCGGATTGGCTGCCGGTACCAGCAGAACCAGGTCCAGGCGGCAGCGTTCCGCGGCTTCTTGGGCGATTGCCAGGTGGGCTTGATGAATAGGGTCGAAAGTACCGCCGAAGATCGCCAGTCTCACAGCACGCGGCTATGCCCGCTCGATCTTTACCGAGAGAACCTTGATTTCCTTCGCCGGCCGGTCCTGCGCGCCGCGCGGGGCCATGGAGATTTTATTTACCACGTCGTAGCCTTCCACCACCTCGCCGAATACGCTGTGCTTTTTGTCCAGCCACGGCGTTGGCGCTACGGTGATGAAGAACTGGCTGCCGTTGGTGTTGGGGCCGGCGTTGGCCATGGACATGATGCCCTTCTTGGAATGCTTGAGGTCGGGGTGAAACTCGTCGGCGAAGCGGTAGCCCGGTCCGCCGCGTCCCGTGCCTTCCGGATCGCCGCCTTGAATCATGAAGTCGGGGATCACGCGATGAAAGACGGTCCCGTCGTAAAACGGTTTGCCCGTTTTGGCGCCTTCCGCCAGGCTGACGAAGTTCTCCACGGTGGCGGGAACTTTGTCGGCGAAAAGCTTGAGTTTGAACTTGCCTTCTGTGGTATCGAATACTGCGTAGATCTCGTTGGCCATCTCTGCGATTGTAGCAAGTTGGAACGCTGCTACACTTGAAACACGCTGCGGATCGGATGAGATGAACACCCCAACCTACCAATGTTGCTTTTGTGGCAAAACTGTCGAGCCCGTTCCCCCGGACGTCGGATCGCTTCTGTTCACCACGTGCCACGGTGGCCCCTCGGATCTGCAACACGAGCAGATCGACTTCTGCCACGCGGAATGCCTGCGCGCCCGGCTCCATCCGTCAGCCACGTTGTACGCGGTCGATCTTCTCAAGCTAGCCCTTCGGAAGCGTAGTGTGGACGGGCCGGATCTGCCGGTGCCCGGTCCACCGGTCTCCAGCTAGAGATCCACCACTCCGCGAGTGCCGGGCGCGCCCTCTTCGGCGTCCCGCGGTCCTAGCGGTCCGCCGGTCCGCATCTTGGCGCTCCATTGCTCGATCTCCACTTCGATCAACGCGGTGGATTCCAGATGCGCAGCCGTGGGCGCGGCATAGTCGCGGCCCTCGGTCCGTCCCGGAAAATAGCGGCTCACCATGGCCTCATAAACGGTGCGCTGCACCGCGGAATCCGTCACCCGCCGCCCGCGGCCGAAGCACACCGCGCTGCGATAGTTCATGGAATGATTGAGCGCCGTGCGCGAGTAGACCAGCCCGTCGAGCAGGGTGACCGAGACGCAAACCGGCGCGCCCGAGGCCAGATGCCGCATGAGCCGGCTGGCCAGGGAGCCGTGAAAATAGAGGCTGCGGGGAAGTCGCCGGACTGAATTGATATCCCACCGGAATCACGTACGGCTGGCCCTCCTCGACGAAGCCCACGTGCGCGACGTAGCCTTCCGCCAGAATTTTCGCCGCTTCTTCGGGCACGCTGCGGTCGGCATGGGTGCGAATGGTGGAGCGTGGTGACATCACCTGACTATACTGTCTTTACTGGCTCCGCCAAAAGAGCCACTTCCGGAAATCTTAAGGCGCCCCTCGTCCTCTCGCTCGACCCGCGATCCGCCTCCCCGCTGCGTCGCCCACTTCAGCACTCCTGATGTCGTGGAATTTGCCGCGAGCCCGCAGGTGGGGCAGGCGGTGCTCGCCTTCGCTCGATCCTATTCGAGCGGCGGCCCTAATTCAGCGCGGGCAACCTCTCGCCATCGAAAGGAATGGCTCAACCCATTTTCCCCGCCAGGCAGAAATTGTGGGGCGACATCAGGAGTTCCGACTCTACGAAGGGATCCGTGCCGCGGTGCTCGGAGGACGCCTGTCTGCCGGTGCGCGGCTGCCGTCCACCAGGGCGGCGGACTTGGCCGTCTCGCGCAATACCGTCGCGGGCGTGAGCGCGCCGCCCCTGTCGGCTTACTATCTTTCGGCCACCGCGCGCCCCGGTTTATGGCTGGGATACTGGTCGACCAATGGCCGTAAGATTCAGGAAGGAGCCAGAAGACTGACTGGCGCCATGTTAAACTGGCTCAGGTAGTTCGTTGGCTTCTGCGGGATTCCACGCCTTGGCGTACCGGTTCCTCGGCGGACCAAATCGTGACCTTACACTGAATTATGAGCTTGTCGTCGAAGGGTTGGACATGCGTCCTCAGACTCCCGTACCTCTAACCTTAGAGGAACATCGGGAGCTGGGCGCGGAGATGCGGGCTGTCAACGCGCGCTTGCAAGAGCTGTGCAAAGTGGTGGTCAGCGTCTATGGTCCCCACACGCAGGCTGCCTTTACCTTCCAAAAGGCGGCCGACCAGGTGCATCGGCTGTGTCAGGATCTTCAGGCGCAGGCTGCCAGGGATCTGCCCGGTTATCCCATCGACGGGTTTTACCTGTAGCTTCCACTTCTGCCCGGGTGACGGACCTTCCCCAGATCGGTTACGCACCGCCTGCCCCACCTTCGGGCTCACTGCAAATTCCACGACGTCAGGAGTTCTGAACTCGTCACGCGATGGCCCGAGGACTGCTGGAACAACGCCGGCGCGGAACAACTGCCCGGAAATGCGAAAATCGATGCCAGGGAGGTGGTACGTGGCGGTCACAGTGTGGTCCGCTTGGGCCGTCGGTTTGGCGGTCTGGGCGCCGGCCGCTCCACTGCTGGCGCAGGAAGCGCCCGCGGAGAAATGTGTCTTCGAGGGTACCGCGCGCAATAGCGTGACCTTGCTGGCCCTGGGAAAAGTCTCGATCCACTTGATTCCCAGCAACCGGGCCATCGGCTATGCGGGCTCCAGCAAGGCCGACGGTACTTTCCGCTTCGAAGGAGTGGTGGCCGGCGACTACATGTTGGAAGCGCAACGGACCGGTTACTCGGCGCAGTGGGTGCTGTCCGATAAGTCGGGGCGCGCGGTCTCCACGCTGCATCTGGCGCCAGGCAAGGTTTTCTCGGGAAACGATCTCTGGTTTACGCCCGAAGGCGCGATTGAAGGCCAGGTGATGGGACCCGATGGCGAGCCGCTTCCCGCGGCATCCGTCACGCTGATCGCGCGGCAATGGCGGCGCGGGAAGCGCGTCTACGTGGGGGCCGGCAGCGAGACTACCG
>Ga0182030_10020101_pt1 | contig 12636 bp, 8 predicted proteins | sample 812S3MmetaG_FD_121299 | JGI IMG/M metagenome (GOLD analysis project Ga0182030, IMG submission 121299) | Permafrost microbial communities from Stordalen Mire, Sweden - 812S3M metaG (Illumina Assembly) | ecosystem: Environmental > Terrestrial > Soil > Wetlands > Permafrost | place: Sweden... | reverse complement strand
TGGCGGTGGAGCGCACGTTTCTGGCGTGGCTGCGGACGGGCATCGCGCTCATGGGTTTCGGTTTTGTCGTGGCGCGTTTTGGTTTGTTCCTGCGCGAAATTGCCGCCAGCCAGACGCCGGTCAAATTGCCTCATGCAGGTTTTTCACTGCCCGCAGGCATCCTGCTCATTGCTCTTGGCATCATTGTCAACGTCGTTGCGGCCATTCGCCACCATCGCATCGTCCGGGCAATTGACCGGGGACAATTCCGGCAGACGTTTGGGTCAACTTTTGGGCTGTGGCTTGCAGGATTGCTCGCGACGATTGGACTGGCCGTGGCTGTTTATTTGGCGACCTTGTAATCTCAATTATGGTTTCGCACAGCGAAACCACTTCTTCAAATCCCGATCAGCGCCGCGCCGATGACCCCGGCGGAATCGCCAATCTGATGTTTGACGATGGGCGTTTCGAGCGAATCGCTGAAAACAAACTTCGCCACCTCCGCAACGCCTTCGGTGTAAAGCGCGTCAAATTTTGAAACGCCGCCGCCAAGCACGATCACGTCCGGGTCAAGAACGTCAATCAGGTTGGCGATGGCGCGGCCGAAGTGCTGGAAGAAAATTTTCATGAACGCCGCCGCCTGCGTTTCGCCCGCATAAAAATCCATTTCAATTTCCCGGAGCTGCCTGCGCACGCCGAACTGTTCGAAATAGCGCGCCTCCAGCCCGCCGCCGCTGATGAACGTCTCCACGCAGCCGTGCTGGCCGCAGTAGCATTTCGGGCCGTTCGGATCAATGGACATGTGGCCCCATTCGCCCGCGATGCCCTGGGGACCGGTGAGCACATCGCCGTTGTGGACGATGCCGCCGCCGCAGCCCGTGCCCATGATGACGCCAAACACCAGCTTCTTCCCCCGGCCCGCGCCGAGCAGCGCCTCGGCCATCGCGAAGCAGTTCGCGTCGTTCTGGATTTCAATATTCCGGCCGAGCAGGTTTTCCAGGTCCGCCTTCACCGGCTCGCCGATCATGCAGACCGTGTTGGAGTTTTTCATCAGCCCCGTGCGCGGCGAGATCACGCCCGGCGCGCCCATGCCGAACGTGTGCGGCTGGTGGTTGATCTGCGCGGCCAGCTCGTCGTAAAGCTCCTTGACGCGTTTCAGGATGTGGCGATAACCGAACTCCCGCTCGGTCGCGATGCGCTTGCGGAAAAGCTCCCTGCCCTGCGCGTCCAGCACAATGCCTTCAATCTTCGTGCCGCCGAGATCCATGCCGAGGCGAAACATGAATGAATCATCGACGAAGAAGACAGTTTGTTCAAGCGCGCAAAAAGCCGGAAGACGTGGAGGCCTGGCCACGAATTCCACTAACAATCGCGCAGCCGCGTTTAGTGCCCCGGCACTGCGCATTCGAGGTTTTTCCCCATTGACCAACCGGGGCATCGGCGTAGCATCGGCGGAACATCTCAGCGGGCAACTTGGCTATGATTTCAGAAAATCAGGACGGCAAAACGGAACCGGCTTCCCAGGCGACGGCTTGGCATTCATCCCCCAACGGCGCACAACGGAGTAACGCGCCTATCAACCTGAAGCGGGCGGGACACGAATTTCACGGATGAATGCGGATTCGGAAACAGACAAATAACTCGCCGCCCAAGAATCGTCCGCTAAATTTATTGCCATGCCGAGCAACGATAAACCGACCGTTCCACAAGTCATTCTCGATTTGCTGGAACGCTTTGAACGCAACCGCGAGGCTTACAAGTCCGGCAACTACAACGAAACCCAGGTTCGCCGCGAATTCCTCGATCCATTTTTCAAAACACTCGGCTGGGACATTGATAACGAGCAAGGCTTCGCCGAGGACTACAAGGATGTCATCCACGAAGACGCCATCAAAACCACCGATGGCACCAAGTCGCCGGATTACTGTTTTCGCATCGGCGGCACGCGGAAGTTTTTTCTGGAAGCCAAACGTCCGTCCGTGGATATCAAGAACGATGTCAGCCCCGCCTTCCAGCTTCGCCGCTATGGTTTTACAACCAAGCTGCCCTTGAGCATCTTGAGCGACTTTGAGGAATTGGCCGTTTATGACTGCCGCTTCAAGCCGGTCAAGACCGACAGTGCCGCCACTGGACGGATTCTTTACATTCCATTCACCGAATACGCCACGCGCTGGCATGAGATCGCCGCCATCTTTTCCAAGGAGGCCGTCCTCAAAGGCTCGTTCGACAAGTTCACGGAATCCAGCAAGGCCAAGCGCGGCACTGCCGACGTTGATGAAGCTTTTCTTGAAACCATCGAAACATGGCGCAAGGAACTCGCGCAAAACCTCGCCCTGCGGAACAAAAACCTTTCCCAACGCGAACTCAATTTTGCCGTCCAGCGCATTATTGACCGCATTATTTTTCTCCGCATCTGCGAAGGGCGCGGCATCGAGGATTACGGACGGCTGCGCGCGTTGGCCGACGGCGATAAAATTTATCCACGTCTCGGCAAACTCTTTGAACAGGCCGATGACCGCTACAACTCCGGCCTGTTTCATTTCCGTGCCGAGAAGGGCCGGCATGAAGCACCCGACGAACTCACGCTCAAGCTTGACCTCGACGACAAACTGCTCCGGGACATCCTCAAGAATTTATATTATCCCGATTCGCCCTACGTTTTCTCCGCCCTCTCGGCAGATGTGCTTGGGCAGGTCTATGAGCAGTTCCTCGGCAAAGTCATCCGGCTCACTCCCGCTCACCGCGCTGAAGTAGATGACAAGCCGGAAGTCAAAAAGGCCGGCGGCGTTTATTATACGCCCACTTACATCGTCGAATACATTGTCCAAAACACCGTGGGCAAATTGCTGGAAGGTAAGACTCCCAAGTCGGCGGCCAAATTGAAAATCCTCGACCCGGCCTGTGGCAGCGGTTCATTCCTGCTCGGCGCTTACGAACACCTGCTCAAATGGCATCGCGATTTCTACACGCAGAACGATCCCGACAAATGGGCGAAAGGCAGTCAGCCGGTGCTCGTGCAAACTGCCAGAGGCGGCTGGAAACTTACCATTTCTGAGCGCAAACGCATCCTGCTGGACAACATTTATGGCGTGGACATTGACGCGCAGGCGGTCGAGACCACCAAGCTCTCGCTGTTGCTCAAAGTTCTGGAAGGCGAAACCAGCCAGACCATCCAGCCCGAACTCCTGCACACCCGCGCGCTGCCTGACTTGGGCGAAAACATCAAGTGCGGCAACTCGCTCATCGGCCCGGATTTTTACCAGCAGCAACAAATGACGCTGCTCGACGAGGAAGAACGCTACCGCGTCAATGTCTTCGATTGGCACGCGGAATTTCCGCAGGTTTTTTCGCGCCCAGCAACGGGTGGCGAATTGCACGAGGCCGCGCCCGGCGAATTGGACTACACCGTTCCCGGCGTGCCGCTGCATGGCAGCTTCAGTTACAAGAAAACGAAAAGCAAAAAGTCCACGCCGCTGCCGGAGCCAGAATATGACGGCGGCTTTGATGCGGTGATTGGCAATCCGCCTTACGTCCGGGTCCAACTTTTTGCTCATCACGAAACAGACTATTTGTTTAACAAGTATAAGTCGGCATCCAGCAAAATTGACTTGTCAGTATTTTTCTTGGAAAAGTCGTTACAGCTTGTTTCCGATAAAGGACTGATCGGATTGATCACGACAAAGCAGTGGATGACCACTGATTATGGTTCTGGAATCCGGTCGATTTTATCAACTGGTTTGATGAAGCATATTCTTGATTTTGGCTCTTTGCCGGTTTTCGTAAACGCTGATACCTATCCAGCGATTCTTATTTGCCAGCGCAGAAGAACAACAGCGTTCAGTTATGGACTGGTTCCGAACAGGGAATGTCTGAATATTCAAAGTCTTGCCAGTATCATTTTGAAGCAAGTTTCATTTGCCCAACTTGGGGCTGGCGCATGGAATCTGAGTGGATTTGACTTGGTAGGAAATTGTAAATCTCGGCAAATTGCCATTCAGCCGCTTGCTGATTTCGGCCATGTCTATATTGGCGATCTCACCGGCATGGATGAGGCGTTTGTCCTGAAGCGAGAAAACTGCGACAAGAAAACCTTAAAATCCGGCTTGCTATTTCCATACGCCTATCGAGGTGCAGAGGTTGCACGATATTGCGAAGTCGTGCCCGAATCTGTTGTCATCTATCCATACGAAGAAGGGCAAGATGGGAGTCCCATATTAATCGAAGAGGAAGAACTCAAGAAGCGTGCTCCCAAACCATACGAACATCTATTGACGCTCAAATCAGAACTGCGTCAGAGAAAAGACAGTCGCCGACTTTACGCAACCGAAGATTGGTATCGGCATTTAAGACCTGGAAATTATTCCTACATTCGCCCAGAGAAACTGGTTTTCAAAGGAATAGATACCAGGCTTTCAGTTGGATTACTTGGCAAAGAATCAGTTTTCAACGGAGCAAATACTCCGGCTTTTATTCCAGAATCGCTCGGCAAACTGTCGTTGCTTTATCTTCTTGGAATTCTGAATTCTCGGCTAATAGGTTTTTATTTGGTTAGGATTTGCCCTCCGAAACTTGGAGGTTACACGCGTTTCAACGCATCCAATATCAATGAGACACCGATCCGCGCTATAAACTTTTCCGACAAGGTTGATAAATCTCGTCACGACCAAATGGTTTCGCTGGTGGAGCAAATGCTGGCGTTGCAGAAAAGTCTGGCCGCCGCCAAAACGCCGCCGGAGCAAACATCACTCGAACGCCAGATCGCTGCCACTGATCAGCAAATTGACCGGCTGGTCTATCAGCTTTACGGCCTAACCGACGACGAAATCAAACTCGTGGAGGGCGGCCAGTAAAACGCCAACGAAAAGAGGTCAGTCCCAAAATGAATCCCGCTCCATGACCGTTCCCCCAGCCATTTCAATATCAAGGCCGCCTGCGGGCGCTGGCATCACTGATTCTGCTTGGATGATCTGACTATAATTCTCCATGGGTAATTTTTATACCAGTTACACCTTGCGTGATCCCAGTCAGTCATCGCTGGCGGCGGCGCTGGCCGGTCGGTCCGCATTTGTCACGTCAGCTCACGAAGGCTGCGTAGTGGTTTTCGATGAGGAATCGGACGAGCAGAACGACGAGATCATCGCCGAACTGGCCTCGCGGTTGTCCGGCCAGTTCCGTTGTCCCCTGCTGGCGGTGATGAATCATGACGACAGCATCTTGTGCTATCAGCTTTATTTGAGCGGCGAACGCGTGGATGAATACAATTCGGCCCCCGGTTATTTTGAGGCGGAGGATGAAGAGGCTGCCGCGGCCGGTCCAGAAGGGGGCGATGCCAAAAGGCTGTGCACCGCGTTTGGGTCGGGTGCAGACAAGAAGGTGGAGAAAATTCTGCAATAACCCGGCCCGGCAGACGGCGGCTACGTCTATGAGATTGAACGGCACATGGACCTCGTCCGCGCGCTCGGCATCCCCGAATGCGGAACCGGCGGTTTCAAGCAAGTCAGTGAAGATGAGTTACCGTATGGACTCGCGGAAAATGATTGGATAAAGACCAAGGATCTGGCCCCCGGCCCGGCCTTGGAAGACATCTGGCGCAGGCCGGTTCCTGGTTATTACAAGGTGAGCTTCCGCGCTCATCCCAAGTTGACGAAGTCAATTCCGACGGGATGGATGCCCAACACTTGGGCGGAGCTTGAATGCCCGGAGCGGGAACTGTCCGATGCTTTTCGCAATGCCACCGCCGGGCAGCGGGAGAAATTCAAGCAGTTGGGATTTGCTGAACAGGGGTTCAAAAAGAATAATCGCATTCTGAACCCAAACGCCCGCGACTCCGGCGGCATCAATTATCTGGCTGACAGCCGCCGCCATTTCGGCCAGATCATCTACAACCGGTCTTATTTGCCGTCGCTGGAGTCGGAAAAGGAGACATTGGTCATCGCCTTCACGGCGGTGTTTCCAAATGAAGTTTTCAGTTGCATCAATCACGTTGATTTTCTGGAGCCGATTCCAAATCACAATGTGATCCGTCTTAAATCGGACGATGCGGGATACATTCATGAACAATTCATGAATCATCTGAAACAACGCACGGATTCGCCGCGTCATTTCCCGGATCTGGCATCGCTTCAGGCATGGTTTGATTCGAACATGGTGGCGATATTCGAGTATCGCGTGCGCCGGGGCGCGTGGGTGAGGATGAGTGATTTCGAGACCCAAAAGGCCCAAAGCAAACTGAAATGAAGCAACCACTGTTACTCCACGGCGCGGAGAGGGGGAAACTTTTGCGCGTTTTGTGATTTATCGCGGCCCACAAATCTGTGTCCATCGGTGTTAATCTGTGGCTGAAATGCCCGGCGTTTTCATCCATTCAAAGCGAGACACGAATTACACCAATTTGCACCAATTGAATTTGTGTTGATTCGTGGTATTCGTGTCCTTGGCCGACATTCGAAGGATGGCACACATTTGACTCACCGTTTTCAGGATAAAGCCCGTTTTGCCCAGAAAAGCGGGGACTTTGCGTGACGAGACGCGAATCTCGCGACGCGTGTCGCGAATATCGCGGCGTTTGCAGCGCAACAAACGATGTTTGATTCGAATCTCGTGACGTTTGCAGCGAATCAAATGACCTTTGTTTCGCAACAAATGACGTTTGCAGCCAATTTGCGCGATGGATTGATCAACCCGCCGCGCTTGTTTACCAACACACGGCGTTTGTTTCGCAACAAACGAGGTTTGCAGCGCTACAAACGACGTTTGTTTCGCGTCTCGTGGCGTTTGCAGCGAAACACGCGCCGCGAGATTCGCGTCTCGTCCCGTTTGTTTCGCGTCTCGTGAAGCTTTTCTAGCCGGTAAAGCGGATTTTCGAGCGACAATCTGGCACAGTTGGTCTGCGGTGCTTTCCAAAAGGAAGCGGTCGGAGATGAAACGCGAATGATCGCGAATGATCGCGAATTGAATTCGTGCAAATTGGCGGAATTGGCGTCAGGATTTTGCCGTCATGGCTGATGTGTTTTCCAAATCCAAGCGCTCGGAAGTCATGTCGCGCATCCGCCCGCGCGGATGCCGATTGCGGCGGCGTTGCGGGAGCTGTGAGGTCACAAGATTGTTGAATTCAAAAGGCCAACCGTCGCCGGTTCGCCCTTTGAATTATCGTGGCTGCGTCTCGGCGGAGCGCAGCAAACTTCAACGGCCGAAAAATAATCTGTCCCCTTTCCACATTTGGCGGCATTTACTAGCAGATGCACGAACTGGATGACCATGCCCTGCTGCGGCATTACGCGGAGCAAAACTCCGAGGCCGCCTTTGCCGCAATCGTCGCGCGCCATGTGGACAAGGTCTATTCCACCGCGCTGCGCCACACGCGCAACACCCACGCCGCCGAGGAAATCACCCAGGCCGTCTTCGTCATCCTCGCCAGAAAATCCGGGCGGCTCGGCGGGCAGGTCATCCTCTCCGGCTGGCTGTATGAAACCGCGCGGTTGACGGCGCTGACCCACATCCGCAGCGAAATCCGCCGCACCCGCCGCGAACAGGAGGCCCACATGCAAACCGCCTTGAATGAAAACGATTCCGAAGTCTGGCCGCACATCGCGCCGCTGCTGGACGACGCGCTGGCCAAATTGAGCGCGGCCGACCGTCACGCCGTCGTGCTGCGGTATTTCGATGGCAAGAGCCTGGGTGAAGTCGGCGCGGCGTTGGGCGCGAGCGAAGACGCGGCCAAGAAGCGCGTGACCCGCGCGGTGGAAAAACTGCGCGGCTTCTTCACCAAACGCGGCGTGACGCTGACGGCGACGGTTTTGACGGCGGCGATTTCCGCGAACTCTGTGCAAGCCGCGCCACTGGGCTTGGCGGCGACGGTCACGGCGACGGCAGCGAAAAGTGCGGTGGTCAGCGGTTCAACATTAACCATCATCAAAGGAGCATTGAAAATTATGGCATGGACAAAGGCGAAAATGGCGATTGTGGTTGGCGTGGGCGTGTTGCTCGCGGCGGGAACGACGACGGTGGTCGTCAAACACATTCACAATCAGGCAGTGGTATTTTCACCGGCTGACAGCGCGAAGGTTGACGATTCGTTTTTCTTTCCGAATTCAGACAAGCTTTTCAAATTGCCGCCCACCATTTTAATTTTTCGGCAGAGTCACTTTGCTCAAAATCGCGGGGCAATGACCGCTACTAAAAGTGGTTTCATACAGAAACCTGAATGTCGTTTGATGGGTGCGGGGCAGTCGCTGTCAGAAGCCTTGGCTATGCTGTATCAAATTTCAGCGTTTCGGATAATCCTTCCATCAGATTCGCCGACCGGGCGGTTTGACTATATGGCAACTTTACCGGCGACGAGCGAAGTGCAGCAATGCAAACGGCTGCAAGACGAGATGACGCAACAAATTGGACTTGCTGGACGAAAAGCAAGTCGCGAGATGGACGCATTTTTGCTTCAGGTAAAAACCACTGAAGCACCCGGTTTAAGCCCGCACATAGCCAAGGATTATGGAATGCAATCTAGGTCAGGAAAAACCTACTGTAATGGGCAATCAATGGATACCTTGGCATATTTAACGGAGAATACGTTCAAGCAAGTGGTCATTGATCGCACAGGATTGAATAAAAGTTACGACTACGTTTTGGACGACGCAGTATTCAACGGCAATGCGAGCCGCGAGTCAGTTGAGAAATATTTGCTCGAACATTTTGGTCTTGAACTCGTGCCGAGCCGCGAGCCGGTGGAAATGCTCGTGGTCGAAAAGGTGAAATAGTTTCGCGCGACACAGCTCGGTGGCGGAGTGCGGCGTTCACGCCGCTTCCACTCACGTCCACCCGTCCGCAGAAAAAGTTCCAGCGTCACCGTCGCTGCGTGCGCTGAAGCGGGCAGAAGCCCGCGCTACGCAGTTGCGCTCCGCCGCCTGGTGTAGCGCAGACATTCTTGTCTGCGGGTTCACGGGACATTCCTGTCCCGTGTTCCGGCTTGGAATTGGCGACTGGAAAGTCGCCAGCACCCGCAGCCTGGAAAGCCTGCGCTACATGGCTGCGCTACACCGCCGGGCGATACGCGCTGCTCCATTTCCAATCCTCCGGCTGCTTGCACCGTCCGGCGCTCACCGGATTCGTCGTGGTGTAGCCGCAGCAGCGGTGCAGATCGTCCTCGTCGCGGATGGCGTGGTCGAAAGATTCCACCTGCCAGAGCGTTGTCCCCGTGCGATTCAAAATGCGGTTGGCTTCGCGGGCGCTGAAACCTTTCCAGCTTTTCAATATTTCACTCAACGTCCAGTCCGGGCGCGGACGCAGCACGGCATGAACATGGTTCGGCATTACCACCCAGGCGTGCAGATCAAACCGCTCGTGCGCGTGAAACTGGATCGCCCCGGCAACGACCGCCGCGATTTCAGCGCGGCGCATCCAGCAATCGCCGTGGCCGGCATCGAGATATTTGTCCACGCGCGAGCAATACCAACGGAACAATTCTTCCTGTTCCTGCCAGGTGAGCGGACGTTTGGCGGCCTGGGCCTGGGCCATGATGACATCGCGTTCAGCCTTGAAACGGAGCAGAACATCTTGCGGCAAAGTTCCCGCCAGACGAAAGGTGACGAAGTAGGAAGCACCCTCGCGTTTGAGATGAGGCAGCACACCGCGCGCATGAAATCCGGACACGAGCGGATTATTGCCAGATGGAGAACCGCCGGATTTCATGGTGGAATAATGTCGCGGCTCCAAACGCGTGGCAAGTCTGCGACGCGATGTAGCGCAGACATTCCTGTCTGCGGGTTCTGGCGACTTTCCAGTCGCCAGTTCCCGGATTTGCCAGTTCCAAATAAAGAAACACGGGACAGGAATGTCCCGTGAACCCGCAGGCTAGAAAGCCTGCGCTACATGAAAAAGGCGAACGGTTTTCCGTTCGCCTTTCGTGTTTAGATTTGAATGCGCTCAGTAACGGTAATGCTCCGGCTTGTAAGGCCCTTCCACCGGCACGCCAAGGTATTCGGCCTGGGCTTTCGAGAGTTTGGTCAGCACGACGCCGATCTTTTCCAGATGCAGGCGCGCGACTTCCTCGTCCAGCTTCTTCGAGAGGCGATAAACGGTCGGCTCGTATTTGTCCTTGTTCGCCCAGAGGTCGAGTTGCGCGAGCGTCTGGTTCGTGAAGGAGTTGCTCATCACAAAGCTCGGATGGCCGGTGGCGCAACCGAGGTTCACGAGGCGGCCTTCGGCAAGCATGTAGATGCTCTTGTTGCCGGGCAGATGATAGCGGTCGTATTGCGGCTTGATGTTCTCGATGCGCAGGCCCTTGGTCTTCTTCAGTGCGTCCACCTGAATCTCGTTGTCGAAGTGGCCGATGTTGCAGACGATGGCCTGGTCCTTCATCGCCAGCATGTGCTTGGCGGTGATGATGTCGCAGTTGCCGGTGGTGGTGACGTAGATGTCGCCGACGCCGAGCGTGCTTTCCACGGTGTTAACCTCAAAACCTTCCATCGCGGCCTGCAAGGCGTTGATGGGATCAATCTCGGTGACGACGACGCGCGAACCGTAGGCGCGGAGTGAATGCGCGCAGCCTTTGCCGACATCGCCGTAACCGCAGACGACGGCGACTTTGCCCGCAAGCATGACGTCGGTGGCGCGCTTGATGCCGTCGGCGAGGGATTCGCGGCAGCCGTAGAGATTGTCGAACTTGGACTTGGTGACGGAGTCGTTGACGTTGATGGCAGGCACGAGCAATTTGCCCGCTTCCTTCATCTGATAGAGGCGATGCACGCCGGTGGTCGTCTCTTCGGAAACGCCCTTCCAGTCTTTCACAATCTTCGTCCAGAGGCCGGGCTTCTCGGTCGCGAGGCGGCGCAGGAGCGCTTTCACGACGGAAACTTCGTGGCTGTCGCCCTTGTTTTCGTAGGCCCACTTGGAACCTTTTTCCAGTTCGTAGCCTTTGTGGATGAGCAGCGTCACGTCGCCGCCGTCGTCAACGACGAGCTGCGGGCCTTTGTCGCCGGGGAACAAAATCGCCTTGAGCGTGAGTTCCCAATATTCCTCGAGCGTCTCGCCCTTCCAGGCGAACACCGGCGTGCCGGTCGCGGCAATCGCCGACGCCGCGTGATCCTGCGTGGAGAAGATGTTGCACGAAGCCCAGCGCACGTTCGCGCCGAGGGCGACGAGCGTCTCAATGAGCACGGCGGTCTGGATCGTCATGTGCAACGAACCGGTGATGCGGACGCCCTTGAGCGGCTTTGATTTCGCGTATTTCTGGCGCACGGACATCAGACCGGGCATCTCGTGTTCGGCGACGGCGAGTTCCTTGCGGCCCCATTCGGCGAGCGAGAAATCGCGGACGATGTAGTCTTTGCCGACGGGTGTCTGCGCGGCGTATTTGGCGAAGGTTTCGCTGACCTCGGCGAGAACGGTGGATTTTTTAGTTTTCATATTAGTTTTAAGTTTCAAGTTTCAAGCGGGGGACTTCACGCGGATGGCGCGAATCAAACCCTGAAGCATGGACGCAATCTCTTTGCACTCGCCAGTGAAGCGGGTGGCGTCGTCAGATTTCAGGATTTCCAATTTTGCTGCGATATAACACTGCGTCCGCAGTTCCGCCGCCGAACCCTTGGCAATGCGGAGGAAACGGATGTAATCCAGCTTGCTGTCACGCTCCGAACCTTCCGCGATGTTGGAAGGAATCGAAAGCGCCGCCCGCTGCATCTGATCCCGGATATAATACTCGCGTGACTTGGCCAGCGTCCGACTCACTTCCACCGCGAGCCGGCAACCCCGCTTCCACACTTCCAAATCTTCAAACGAGTGATACATCGTTCAAGTTTCAAGTGGACAAGTTGGAAGTTTCAAGGCGGCAAATGCACCACTTGAAACTTGAATCTTCCAACTTGAAACTCAAATTTTCAACGCGCGCTTCAATTCTTTGACCTTGTCAGTCGTTTCCCAAGTAAGGGCCTTGTCGTTCTTGCCGAAGTGGCCGTAGTTGGTGGTCTTGGAATAAATCGGGCGGAGCAAGTTGAGTTGCTTGACGATGTTCGCCGGCTTGAAGCTGAACACTTCGCGGACGGCGTTTTCAATCTGTTCGTCGGTGATGCCGTTGACCGCCGTGCCGAACGTGTTGATGCACACGCTGACGGGTTCGGGATAACCGATGGCGTAGGCAAACTGGATTTCCGCGCTCGTGGCAATGCCCGCTGCGACGATGTTCTTCGCGACATAACGGCCCATGTAGGCCGCGCTGCGGTCCACCTTGCTCGGGTCCTTGCCGGAGAACGCGCCGCCGCCGTGACGGCCCATGCCGCCGTAGCTGTCCACGATGATCTTGCGGCCGGTCAACCCGGTGTCGCCCTGCGGTCCGCCGACAACGAAGCGGCCGGTGGGATTGATGAGAAACTGCGTCTTCTTCGTTAGCAAATGCTTCGGCAAAACTTTTTTGACAATGTTCTCGATGCAAAATTCCTTGATCGTCTTGTGCTTCACGTCATGCGCGTGTTGCGTGGAAATGACGACGTTGGTGATGGCCACCGGCTGGTCGTTGACGTATTGCACGGAAACCTGGCTCTTCGCATCGGGCCGCAGCCACGCGACCTTGCCGGTCTTGCGGATGCGCGTGAGTTCCGCGCCCAACTGGTGCGCGAACATGATCGGCGCGGGCATCAGCTCCGGCGTCTCGTTGCACGCGTAACC
>Ga0182030_10020100_pt1 | contig 12636 bp, 11 predicted proteins | sample 812S3MmetaG_FD_121299 | JGI IMG/M metagenome (GOLD analysis project Ga0182030, IMG submission 121299) | Permafrost microbial communities from Stordalen Mire, Sweden - 812S3M metaG (Illumina Assembly) | ecosystem: Environmental > Terrestrial > Soil > Wetlands > Permafrost | place: Sweden... | reverse complement strand
CGCTGCGGATGAGCGCGTTTGAAGAGGTGCTGACACGGCCGATGGACTCTAAGCTGTTATGGTACGCCCCGAATAGGCGTCGAAAACTTCGTCAAGCTTGCCATCCATGAGCAGTTCGCCATGATCCAGCCATAGGGCACGATCGCAGAACTGCTGTACCATGCCCGAAGCGTGGGACACGCACAGAAGGGTTTTGCCTGCCTTGCGAAATTCGAGGATCTTGTCAAAGCACTTCTGCTGAAAGGCGGCGTCCCCGACGGATAGGATTTCGTCTACCAACAAGACCTCGGGGTCCAAGTGGATCGCCACGGAAAAGGCGAGCCGCATCATCATTCCGCTTGAATAGGTGCGGATCGGCTCTTCTACGAACTCTCCGATGCCGGAAAACTCTACGATCTGATCGAGGAGTTCGCGTAAACGAGCGCGGCCCAAGCCCAGCAGGGAGGCATTCAAGCGGATATTCTCGACTCCCGTAAGATCGGGATGAAACCCGGAGCCGAGTTCAAACAAGGCCGCAATCCGGCCATCGACTGAGATGTGCCCCTCATCGCAGGGAGCTAGCCCCGCCACCAGGCTCAGCAGCGTACTCTTGCCGGCGCCGTTGCTGCCGATCACAGCCAAACCTTCGCCGCGATTCAGACTAAACGACACGTTCCGCAAGGCCCAGAAGGGTTCTTCATCGGAGGGTTGAAACCACCGGCTGATGTGGGTGCGCAGCAGCGCCCGTCCGCTGTGCCGGCGAAATCCTTTGGACACGTTATGGAATTCGATGACAGGCATGTTGGTTACAGGTAATCGTAGAAGCGTTTTTTCAGCCTGCCAAATACCAGCCAGCCGAGAATAAACACGGCCGACGAACTGATCGACAGTTTCACCAACAACTCCGAGTGGGGAGCCGCCCCATCCAGTATGATCGTGCGAAGGGCGAGAATCAGGGCGGCCAGAGGATTCAACTTATAGAGCTCCGAGTAAGCCGGTGGAATGAGTGCGAACGAGTAGAATACCGGGACCAGCCAGAACAAAACGGTGTTCGTGGACTCCACGACGTAGCGCATGTCGCGGATGTACACATTGAGCGCAGAGGTCATGAGGGAGAGGCCGCACACGAACACGATTTCCATCCCCCAAAGGTACGGTAGCCAGAGCCAGTAGCGGTTCGGCGTCAAACCAAACAGGAAAACCATACTCACCAGTAGTCCGATCTGAATCAGCAGATGGAGGCAGTTGGAAAGTACGGCCGCTAGCGGAATGATCTCTCGGGGCACGGCCACGCGCTTGATGAGACCGGTGTTATCTACCAGCGAGTTGGTGCCGGTAGACCAGGCTATGGTGAAAAAGTTATAGGGCACCAAGCCGCACATGACGAACAACCCAAAGTGATGGACCGTGTTGTTGGGGAAAATCTTGGTGAATACGAACGTCATTACGCCCATGAGAACCAGAGGATTCAGGACGGACCACAGGATCCCCAACGACATGTTTCGGTAACGGACCTTGAAGTCCTTTGTAACCAGGTTGGCAAGCAGAAAGAGGACGTCTCCATGCCACGCAGGCCCATGGCTGCCTGTAGCAGAGGTTGCCGGGGAAGGGCTGCGGTTACCGACGCCACCCACTGCCGGCGCGTCTGGGGATTCCACTGGTTTACTCATAGATCCAACAGCTGTACTGCGAGCAAAAACGAACTCAAAGTATACCATGGTATGTTAGGCGGGGATGCCGGCGGCGGCCGGAACGGGTAGAAAACATACGCTTTACCCCGCCAGACGATGGAAAAGCCGCGTGTGCTTCAGATCGAGCAGTCGCTGAGACTGTTCGCACCTTAGCATGAGCCCTCGGGGTCTCGCCGTCGAATCGCCACCCGGACTGTCGCTTGCGTGAACAGATTGCCGACATGCAGCAAGACTGGCTGGAGCGGAACCGGCCGTCATGCACGGCACGCCGGGGCGTGCTTGATGAACAGCCGCCGCTCGGAAGGGCGGATTTCAACAGGGATTGACGATGAATCAGGCGAGCCGGATGCCGGCCCACCGTTGGGAGGGGACTAAGATTGGAGTGAAAGCAACTTTGGGACCAGTCCATGAAGCCACACCAGCACATGAGGACTTTAGTCGTTGAGACTACCGATGGACTGCTGCCACTTCTTCTTGAAGATCTCGAAGTTGGCGCCCATATGTTTCAACAGCTCAGGTTCCTGCTCCCAAACCCGTCGCGTTGTTCGACTCTCTTCGTGCTGCAAGGACACCGGAACCTGAAAGAACTGAAAGCCGCGCGCCCTCGCCTCCAGGCAGTAATCAACGTCCATAACATAGGCCCATTTATATCGGCGATCGAACGGGCCGCAAGCCTGTATCACTTCTCGTCGAATCAGAACGCCCCCAAAAGTAACCCATTTCACGGGGCGCGTCTGTTCAAGCAGCGCCCTCGGCACGCCATCCTGCTTTTCGTCCGCAGCCTCCAAGACTCGACCATGGAGATGGGTGATCCCACCGTCTCTAAACTGTCCTCCTGCGCACTGAACACGGCGGGGTTCATCTGCCCCCTTTGTGGGGTAAAACAAATTACAGGCGATCATCCCGGCGTGCGGAAGGGCGTCGCGATACGCAAGGAGAGAATCGTACCACGCGTTTGACGTGTCTTCAGGCATCGGAGACATGTCGGAGTGGATTAGGATGACATCTTGGTGTGGGAATTGATTCCAGCAGCTTTCGAAAGCGAGTTCTGGTCCAATTCGCGCGATATCTTGCCACATGAAAAAATGCAGCTTGCATCCGTGCTGGCCATCCAGATAAAACTTGCGCTGCAGCTCGGCGGGTTCCCAATCGTAGAGATATGGGCAAATAATAACGGGATCTTGTTGTTTCTGTCCATTGGACGGCATGGTTTAAAGTCAATCGTGTTCCTGACGCATTTCGGGCAGTTCGTCGGAACTGAAAAATTTGCTCTACGATACCACACTGGAATATAGCATTGCTTGGTGCCAAAAATCACGTTCAACGGATCGACGGCTTTTTTAACAACGAGGTCGCGTCGCCTCGGCATCTTCCCCGACCAGTGCCGAGGACCGGGCGCAGCCTCTCGGTGTCCGCAAAGACATAGAGTTCGCACTCTCCTTTAGTGGTTAATTAAGGAAAAAGAGCCACGGCCAGGACGCGGTACCGAACTCTATTGCAGTTTCCAAAATCGGTGGGACAACCGCCGGTCTAACTCAACGGCGATGCCGCTACGGGGAGCTGGATTTCCGGCCTTCGAAATATCAGCCGGGCATTTGATGTGCGGCCAACCAGGATGCCAGCGGCAACGCCGCGCCGATTATAACCGCCAGAAGACGGCGGACCCGGAGTAACGGCAGGGGTACCGGGATAGCCCGCAGATGTGGCGATCTCACAGCCTGGATTATTGGCAGCGGTACCGTGAAGAACATCCGTCGGCGGTGGAGCGCAACCGGCACCGACAGCATATTCGGGATCAAAAGCGCCGCCTTCGCGATCTTGCAGGCAACAGCTCCGACCGGGGGAACATTCGTCTCAATACCGCCATTGCGGACCGCCTGGTGGAAAACTCCAAAATTTTCCTGCTCGGTGGCGACGGGCCCCCACTATAGTTTCTTTCAGCAAGCTTTCATCGTCCGCGGAGCGCATCGGTCGCAGGAACTGCAGTCTACCTATCCCTCGGAACGGCCTAACACCGAACTCATGCGACAACTTTCTTCCTGAATTCTAGCACGCCAACATATTCGATCATCTTCTGGAAAGCTGCCTATCGAACTTGAAGCGAGTGGGGTCCGCGGCTGTGGGTCGGCGCGGGAAAATCCCGAAACCTGTTGCCCGGCTCTCCGGCGACCGCGTGCCCGCCCGACTTACTTCCGCCCGTTGGCAGCACCAGAACCGGCCAAAGTGGCACCGTTTTATTCCGGCGCTAATACCCTGTCGAAAATCGCGTTCGGATTCCGGCCCTCAGATTCCCCGTGTTCCAGAAAATGGAGCAGCGGGTTTACCCCTGCTTCCGCCACATCCGGATAGGTTTCCAGGTACCATTCGGTGTCAAATTTCGGGTGTGGATCGCGCCGGAGTGCCGCGCCACGCCGGACGTAGTCGGCGAGCGGGTTTTCGCCGGAATTCCGGACGTCGCTGTATCTCTCTAAATACCAGTCGCTGTCGAACCATGGATGCGGGTCGCATCCATTCATTGCACCCCGATCTACATAGTGCACCAGGGGGTTCATGCCCGAGGAAACAACATCCGGGTAGCGCTTCAAGTACCAATCCGTCAAGAACAACTCGTGCGGGTCGCCCGCCTCCGTTTTCCAGTAGCGAAGGTAATGCGCCAATAGGGCCGTTTCCAAGCCGCCTAGTTGCGGATTCTGGGACCGATAGTACTTGGCATGAAACAAGGGGTTCGGATCTCGATCGTAGCCTGACCTCAAGTAGTGTGCCAGCGGGTTTTGCCCTGCTACGTCCGGGTATCGCTCCAGATACCAGTCGCTGTCGAAGAGCGAGCTCGGGTCCCGGCCCTCGGCTGCGCCGTATTCGAGGTAGTGACGTAACGGGTTGACGCCGGCTTGGGCGACATCGGGATTCCGCCTCAGATACCAGCCGGTCTCAAAGAGTGGATTCGGGGCCCGCGATTTTTCGACTCCATTGAGAATGTAATCTTCCAATGGGTTACGCCCCTCATCGGCTACTTCGGGATACTCCCGCATATACCAGGAGGTGCAAAACAACGGATGCGGGTCGCGACCTTCGGAGGCTCCGTTCCGAATGAAGTGAGTCAGCGGATCGATACGCGATTGCAAGACATCCGGGTATTGCGATAGGTACCAGCCAGCGTCGAACAACCGGTGATCGCTAAAGAGCTTACGCAAACTGCGTTGCCGCCGATAGTTCTGGACTTCGTTGCGAACGATCGAACGAAGGCCCGCTTTCCTCCTTGCCTGCTGTGCCTCTTCCAACGCCGTACAGAGTTCCCGGTCGAGGAAACTCAACTCTCGCCCGCGGATACGGTCGGCAAGCGCATGTGCCTCTTGAATACTCCTGACCGAATCTTGCAGAGCAGCGCGATTGGCGCTATGCGCCTCCGCTAACTCATTCACGCGCCTGCTAAACTCCTCATCCTGACGGGCCAATTTGCTGCGGAGCTCACTGGTGTTCTTTAACTCTTGCTCCACCTCGGAACGCAACGCAACGCCCGTTGCCGCGAGTTGCTCGCGCTCAGCTTCGAGCTTCGCGATCTCCTTATTCAACGCCTGGGATTCGGCCAAATGCTCGGACGCCTCGCTCTGGCTGCGCTCAAGCTCTGCGGTCAAATTGCGAATAGTCGCTCGGAGGGACAGCATCTCAGAAGAGTGGTCCTGGGCTTCCACTCGCGCCTCCTGAAGCAGCGTGTCGCGAAAAGCGACATCGGATCGCAAGGCTTGGTTGTTGGAGGACTGATGTGCAACGTCGGCATTCAACCGGTCGACCTCGGCGGTCTGCTGAGCCAAACGCAACTCTAGTTCCCGCACACGAGCTTCGCCTTCCTCAACAGCGATCGTAAGTTCGGCAGTTCTCGTGGAATTCGGTATGAGGTCCCGACAGAGAACACTGATCTCATCCGCTGCGGCAACTTCCTTCAGCCTGCTTACGTCACCGGCGAGGCCATCTTTGAGCGTCTCCAACTCGGCTTTGAGACATGCCAGGTTGTCACGCCGCAGTATTTCCTCTTTATCGGCGTCCGTTCTCCGCGGTGACTCTTCACCATCCCCGTTTAGTTCCGATTCCACCCGCTCCTGAGCTGCTTGAGGGAGAGGAGCCCCTTTGCTTGCAGACACTTTACTACGCTGCTCATGACTACCTTCATTGCCTGCTACTAGGGAGTATGCCTGGGCAACTTCCTCCGCGGATAGGAGTTCCTGCACAACTTCAGGTTCCGGGAGATGGCGCGACTTGAGGTATAGATAAAGGCGCGCGGACGCTCCCAGCCGGATTCCTTCTGCCCCTCCGTCGCTATGACGTAGCCGTAAATCTACAACGCCCGGTAAGTTCCACGCGAGATCCTCCGGAGCGCAGGAAGCATCCTGTCCGAGGAAGTCCAACATGGCCCGCGCCTGTGACATCGGGCTCGCAAACCATTGGTCGTAGTCGACGATAAAATACGGCGCGTCCCGGATCGCTTCAACCGCTGAGCAATAGTGCTCCATCCAGTAAAGTTCGGCGTAAGCGGTTGAGAATCCGTTGCGCGTCGCCAAGGATTTGGCCACTGCCCCAGGATGACGGAGAGTCAAGAGGAATCGCGGCGCCAGACCGCAAATTGCAAACGCCTCTTTCCACAGGGGATGCAGCAAACAGAACCGCGGGTCCTTGAACCCTAAGGCTCCCTCCGTACCCTTCATCCTATTTTGTATCAATCGGGTAACAGGGTCCAGCCACTCCTGCATCCGGGAGCTTCGCCACCAGAATGGGACCAAGGGTTGCAGCCCATAGAGGGTGTCCCAGGAGCGGCCCATCTCACCCAAGATGGCGTCGTTTATGATTAACGTTTCCGTCGATTCAAAGAAGCCGCGTTCATTGTACTCGTTGCCGCCGATCAGATCGTTGCCGAGATAGATCCCAACCTCGTGAAGAAAATTTGCGCATAACGACGACCCGGAACGGTCGACCCCCAGCACGACTATCGCGTTTCGCACACTCGAACTCCCGATCTTGGGCCAGGCAGCTCACCGTAGTGTCGGCATTGCAAGCCTCCTGCTCGATAAGCCCGCAGAAAAAATACAATTGTAACCCATTCGGATTCTTATGCTCAGAGAGCCAACTGCGCGATTTGACGTTGAGCCAGACGCTTCCATGGAGGGCGGACCCCTGATCGATCCGCCAAGCCTGCTGAAGGAATTTGGGTGCCTGCTGAAGGACTCGCCGCCGGACGTCGCGAATGGGACTAGAAGGCCACGGCCGGTAAAATTCGCTGGTCGCGTTCAAGATGCGGATATGCGGATCCCCCTTCTGGCGAACTGACCTAGCAAAGCAAAATCGCAGATGTGGCTGGCGAGCAACGGCAATGTTCATCCCTATACTGTGCAAAGGAGTACCGTCAAGTGCCGGGAAGGCCGGGACCGGGAGCGGTGCCTGTAAATAGTTGATAATACAGGACAAAATAGCTTATCATTTTGTTCGGGACCAGGCCTTTTTTCTTGAGGTTAAGACATGGTTAGCGGCGTTTAGTATTGTTTGGTCTTGACTCTGGAGCAAGTACTGGGTATGCTCATCAAGTGCGCGAGGGTTCTCGCGCTGTGTGTTTCCTAATCGGAGGAAAGAAACGATGCAGATTCGATCGAGCGTGATTGCGAGTACGGCTGTTTTATTTTTGGCTTCAGCTGTGGTGAGTTGGGGTGGCACCATCGCAATAAACAACCCATCCTTTGAAAGTCCCTCTTGCCAAGGCACCGCCCCCGTGACTTGCGCGGTGAATGGCTGGGCGGCCGTGGGTGCAGCAGGTGCGGAACTGCCCACAGGCGTTTTTGCGCCGCCATACAGCCAAACCGCCGCCTTCGACGGCAGCCAATATGCCTTCGTCAACGGGGGGGCGAGCCTGACTCAAGACCTCGCGACATCACTGTTGGCAGGTACAGAATACGAGTTGACCGTCTGGGTGTTGAACCGAGGCTGTGGAGGCTGCGTATTTGATCCGACCGCAGAACTGCTAGTTGGCGGCGTTGATGTAGGTGCCGCGACTGGCACGACTCCTGCACTTGGAACGTGGGGAGAGTGGACCTTGGATTACGTTTCGCCGGGGTCGGGCCCTCTGGTTGGGGGGGATCTCTCGATTCAATTGAGCGCTGCCGCAAATCAAGGAGACTTCGATTTGGTCGGGCTGAGTTCGAATGCGACTGCTTCGGGTGTGCCTGAACCCTCCACTTTCTTGTTTGCCGGCGCTGGGCTCTTGGGTCTCGGCCTCGCTGCTCGTCGCCGCCGGCTTGCCAGATAGCGAAGTCTTTCGGAAATCTGCGGGAGAGATGGCACTGGCTCGGACACCAACTATATTCAAGAGTGCCGTCTCTCCCAGCAAGCACGATCAGTAGTCGTCCTCCAACCCGCCCCCCATTCCTCGTAATCAACTAATCACACCGTTTTGGTTCTTGCTGTTGTGTCGACAGCGGGCGAAGGCCGCCTTTACTCACCCATTTAGTCGTGGCGCCGGTCTTACGGACGGCAGGTCTCAGTTCGGAGCAACACAGCCCGAACATCAGTCCGAATTCCGAAGTTTGGGCATCATCGGGCGGATTTCGCTCTCCAGTGCTTCGAGAGTAAGCTCGGCGGCGGTTCGGCAGTCTCATGCAACAGCGGGATAGACGTTCCGGTCACCAGGTGTTGTGCCGCATCGAAAGTGGTTTCAGTTGTCACGCTGTCGGCACGAAATCCGTGGGGGCCAGCCCGTCGGTTCTAGCTCTAGAATCGAGAATACTTCGCGCCACGTTTAATTTGATCGATCGCAATAAAGGGGACCGTGTTACGCAGTGCGGCCCGGAAATGTCCCTCTCCCAGCCAATTTCTAGGAGATCAAAATGGTCGGGAACCAGGGCGGCAGCGATCTGACTCCGCGCCGAGTAGGGTTGGTAGCTTCGTGGATTCCCCCACCGGATCCGGTCTGCCACCTGCGATTTTCGCAGTAGGTCTATGGGTCTATGCGTTCGGATTCGAGCATGGAGTGTTGAATTCCAGCCTGAGACGGAGCGGGCTAGGTTTCAGTTGGCGCTACAGGGCCCAAGCCAACAGCCCTCGGCAGCCTCCACTTTCGCGTCATTTCGTAGAAACGATCCAGTAGGCGGAGTTTCAAATAGGAGACATCGGCCAGGTATCCGTTCCAGTCAACCTCCCTAGCGCGCGCCAAATGGAAAACAGGTATGATTTGCTCAAGTGACGAAAATCTCTCGCGGTCGGAAGCGTGCTGAGAGCCTTTGTTCGGCGGGTAGAAGACCACGCAGGGAATTCCCATGGCAATCGCAGGGAGTGCGCAGTGCAACTGTGTCGTAACTATAAGCCGGGCCCGTTCTTGATACCGCGTCAGCAGATCGCCGGCGCGTCGCATATTTTCCGCAAAATCGTGCGAACCAGAGTACTGGCAAATGAACTCGAAAGGGCCCAGCTTGTCCGCGACGAAATCAATGATGCGCCTGTCCCGAGCGACAACGTAGGTTTCCGTCTGAAGTCTTGGAGAGGGGAGGCGTCTCTCGTTCAAGAGGGATATACACTGGCTAACAAAGGCCTCGACCCCGCGTTCCTTCAGTAGTCCCGCCGTATGGCAGTCTCGGCATCCGATAGGGCTGTGTTTTCGGTAATGCGCAAGAGCCGGCGCCTCCAATAGCGTTGGCGACTGAAAGAGGCGTATGTGGAAGCTGAAATAAATCGGGTCGAACTTCGGGTGCGGCGGCCACTCGGCAGGATTCGTCTTATGCCACCCGTTGAGCAGAATGCCGACAGGACTCTCGAAGCCTTCCAGTTGCGGAGCCGAGGCGATTTCATCGTCTCGATCCAAGAGCACCTCGGGCGTGATGCCTATGCGTTTCAGAAGACGGTTTGCCGCAATAATCTGGATGTGGTCGCCCAGATTCTCCGTCGCCACCTTGAGCCCAGCAAAGTGCTTGGGGCCACCGTTCCCCGGCAAAGGGGTCACTTCGATCCCGCCGTCTACCCGCGGGTTTTCCTGCTGCAAGATCTGGTGGAGTACGCATCCAGGTTGGTAGGCGCTCCAATCCACGTGGTGCGATAGTTTGAAGACTGGGCTTGTCCAGTCTATGCTGCCTTTAAAGCCGGCGAAGGGCGCAAACATTTCGCCCGACATTTGGACGGAGTGCGGCCCGTCGGCCGAGATTTTCGGTACAGCCTCCCAACTGTGGCGTGCCTCCGAGTCTAGGGAGCATAGTTCACCGAATTGATGGTGCAGCCAGAAACAGTCCGTTGAGCGGGCACGGCCTTTCCAGTAACCCAAAGATTTCGCAGCCCATTTGCCGAGCAGCAAGTTACCCGGCAGACAAGCCAGGAACCAGCTGGATAGCAACCGGTCCGGGCCACGGTTACGGAATGCAAAAAAACCGTTGCTCACAGCGGCGGGCAACCATTCGTCCAAAGCCTGGTTGCAGTAGAGAGTTGCGTCGACCCACACGCCACCGTACTCATGCAAGAGCAAAATTCGGACGATATCGGACAGGGATGCCGCCGTTAATTGCTGAACGCTTAGATCGAAATATCGATCGACGCTTACGTAACGCGCAACGCTGTGGGCATCCAAGCAACGAAACTCCCATCCCGGATTCTTCGCTTCCCAACTGGCGAGGCACCTCTTAACCAGGTCGGGTGCATTCTCTCGCCCTTGCAACCAGCAACTCCAAATGACCTTCAGCATTCGCTCCTCCAGCAGGGAGAACCGCGTCAGGGGGGAAATTATAGAGACGGCGGAACAGAGGCCCCAGAAAACCCGCACCCACTTACTGTATTCTAGCATCCAATAAAAGGGCACCGTTGCAAGAGCGTTCAATCGCGGCGAAATGGCTTGTAAAAGGCACTTCTTCAGCGCTGAGTGAACATCACGTCTAGACGGTAATGCTCGTATGCATCTCACGCCCAGATGCTTCAGATGTCCCTCGTGGCACGCCAGAGCACCGAAAGTCTCACGCAACGAATGCGCTCGCCCACTTAGTATACCTCCGTAAAACTCGCGAGGTGATGATCAAATCGCAGTCAGCATACAGCGCTTCGATTTCGGACGGGGTCTTGCCCGAGCGAATTAGACGGTGCTCAATCTCGACGATGTCCACCGATGTTGATCTTCGAAAGGGTGCCGGGATAGCTACATCCTCATAACGCCTCGGTCCCCCTTCCCTGGCGAAAACGACGTCGAAGGGTTGCGTGGTTGCGTGAAATTAGGTGCTCCATTTGCCATCAGGCTCATGCTCACACCAATCTTGCGCCCGGCACCGAAACGTTCCACGAGGTCGCAGGACGGATGGCCCTTGAGTATAGGACCACACACGAAGAGCAGAACGTCAACGTCGCGCGGATCCACAGCGTCGATCGACACCTTCCGTCCTTGCAGCCCAACCGTTGAGGTTTCGCTGACGTGGAACACATTGAAGCCCGAGGCGACCAAGCGAGAGATCACACTCTGCACGGCAAGCAAATCGCCGATCGTTCCAGTGCCCTCAATCGACCCAAACCAAGTCACCAGAATCAAAGGGGATGTCATTCAAAAGTCCCGGTCCATGATTCGACTGGAGCGCCGAATGAATCGGAGCGCTCACGATCGCATAACCATCTGTAGAGCGTTCCCCGATCGCTTGCCACCGCATTCAGTTTGTGGGTTAGTTTCAGCATGGGTGTGGTGCCCGTGTCAACGATCTGCCGTGCAGGCTCGGCTAAGGGAGCGTATAACGTACTTTGATAGGGGGCGAATACGTGTGGCCCATCGGCAGAGCGTTTCGGGGTTGCATCCCAAATTCGCCGCGTGCTCGGATCGGTCTCATATGCGCGGGCGAATAGATCATGTACCCAGAAATACGTGTCTCGTTGTGACCGCTCCGCCCAATACTTCTCGGCAAGGTCGCGCCAAATCAGGACGACCGGCGATGCGGGTGGTGCGGCCAAAAACCAGCTTGCCAGCATCCTATCCGGACCGGGCCGGTCGAAGGCAAAAAACCCTTGAGTGACTGCCGGTCCGAGCCAGCCATCGAGGGGAATCAAGCAGTAAGTAGTCGCGTCAGCCCAAACCCCACCAAATCTGGCCAGAAGCTCAAGCCGCACGACGTCGCTCAGCGCCTCCGGGGGAAGGTCAAGGTCGACAAGTCGGGCGAAAGGCGAAGTCGGGAACAACAGACGGTGAACGTGCTCGCGCGTCAGGAGGCGGATGTCCCACTCCGGATTCAGGCGCTTCCATGAGGTGATGCAAGAACGGACGATCTCTGAAGCCTCATCCCAACCTTGAAGCCATAGCGACCAGATAATCTTCGGCAGAACCGGAATCTCGTTTGTCATAAATTTAAAAACATGCAGCCAGGCATAGGCGTCGGTGTGCACGGTCCGAGCTCTGTTGACCTCCGCCCCGTTTGCTCCCCATAAAACTCAAAGTTTGTACACTCCTGACCGGCGCACGAAGTGTCGCTGGAAAAGAGCGCCTGTTGCTGATCTTTCGGGCATCCGTGCATATCCGAACCACAGTCGCAACGGAGAACATTGTCTGCCAAGCCCCCTAGATGTGAGTGTGGCCCAGCTCTTATTATAGGCGTCATCATTCTGAAAACGGCACGAGGCGGCGACGTAAAACTGGCCCCCCGGCTATTTGGTGCGCTTCGCAGGCCGGATTTTGAGCTTTTTGAGCAGCTATGCGAAGCGCCCGAGTCGATTGGCGGCGCGATGCGATCCGAGTTCAGCAGCGAGGCTCCATTCAGGCAGGAGCACAGACTGATCTTGAATCGAATAGCGCATGTTTTGACGGCGCGGTGGAGACGGCCAGTGTACGTCGGAGAGGGCGGGACGCTAAACTCTAGCTATGATGTAACGGGTCACACTGTCTTCCTTCGACCTTCTCACAGTAGTTCCCGCGAGATTTGTCGAATTGCTCCGCGTTTCCGAGTGCATCGTGATGTGAAGGGGCGGGATAGGATACTCACTCGTG
>Ga0182030_10020098_pt1 | contig 12637 bp, 8 predicted proteins | sample 812S3MmetaG_FD_121299 | JGI IMG/M metagenome (GOLD analysis project Ga0182030, IMG submission 121299) | Permafrost microbial communities from Stordalen Mire, Sweden - 812S3M metaG (Illumina Assembly) | ecosystem: Environmental > Terrestrial > Soil > Wetlands > Permafrost | place: Sweden... | reverse complement strand
CCGCGAGCGTGCCGGTCGAGCGGCAGCGCGCGGCCTGTGGCGATTGCTGGTCCCATGTTTTGGAGGGGTTTCTTTCTCCGCTGGCCAGCCCTGAGCTTCGGGAAACATTGGTGGCGATCATCCATCGAATGTTATCACTGCCATTGAGCCTGGATCCCCAATGGTTTGAATTGAGTGCGCTCGCGTGTGCCGGACAAGCCTTGGCAAGCGTCGGACTGGTTCACGGAATTGCCCACGTTTTGGAATTTCCACTTTGCGAGCAGCAACTGGACCGAAACTGGCATCATGCCAAACTCTGTTCCACGTTCCTGCTGCCGGTAATGCGATTGAATCAGGCCGGCTCGGAAAAATGGAACCAACTGATGAATGCTTATCAGTTGCCTGAAAAAGAAATCTGGCTGACACTGCACGCGCTCTTTGAACCCGACTCATTCCGCGCCGCGCTGCCGGTCTTGCGCCAGGAATGGAACGTGGTTTTGCGCGATCCTTGTTCCCGAACCAATTCGGTCTTGGTGCGACCCGACTGGCTGGACCGCCTCGAAAAACTGACTTTGCCATGACCAACCTGCTCGCCAGTCCGCCGTTTGCGCCGCGCGACGATGCCGGATTCCTGAACGGCATGGACGAAATCTGCCGTTGGCATCTGGCGGGTTGTCCCGAATACCGGCGCGTTTGGCCGGATTGGTCCGGAGCCACGCGACTGGCGGATTTGCCTTTTCTTCATGTGGGCGTTTTCAAACGGCAGCTCTGGAAAACGGCGGTTCCCGGCATCACGCACCAGCGAACCTTGCGAAGTTCCAGCACCACCCAGACATCAGCCAGCATGATCGCCTTGGACGGGCGGAGTTCCGCGCTGCAAGGCGAAAGCAGCGCGGCCATTCTGAAAGAGCTGGTCGGTGATGCCATGCGTCCGCTGGTGATTCTCGACAGCGCGCAATCGCTCCGGCAACGCGGGGAAATTTCTGCCCGCATCACGGCGGCCATGAGCCTGCGTTTTCTGGCGTCCGAAATCCATTTCGTTTTGAACGACGTCGAAGCCGAGGTTGGCTGGGATCATCTTCTTCCGGTGCTCGCCCGTCATCAGCGCCTGTTGGTTTATGGCTTCACCTGGATACTTTGGCGGGCTTGGGCCACCGGCCAAATTCCTCAACCAGTTCGTGCGGCGCTTGCCCAGACCGAGGTGCATTTCGTTCACAGCGGCGGCTGGAAAAAACTGGAGGCCGCCCGCGTGGATCGAATACAATTTGATGCCGCCTTGCTCGCCACCGTCGGGCCGGCATCCCGCGTCACGGATTATTACGGACTGGTGGAACAGGTGGGAGTCATTTTCCCGTTATGTGAAGCGGGATATTATCATGTCCCGCGCTGGGCCGGGGTTCTGGTGCGCGATCCCTGGACCTTGGAACCGCTCGCGGACCAGCCGGGTCTTTTGCAGTTCATGAATATATTGAGTTGGGGCGCGCCTTATCATAGCGTGCTGACGGAAGATTTGGGCCGGCTGTTGCCCGGAGATTGCGCGTGCAAACGTTGCGGGCAGCAATTTGAATTATTGGGTCGTGTCCCCAAAGCGGAAACACGCGGCTGCGCCAATGTCTGAAAAAATCCATTTTTTTGCCACGCCCCATCGCTGCACGGCGGCAATTTTGCCTTTCGACCTTGAGGAACGGTTGAAGCATTGGGCCAGTCTGCGCTTCAAGATGGTGAAACACGTTCACGAAAATTTCACGCGCGATGAATGGGCGTATCTCGTGGCATTTCTGGACGAAGCCAACCTGCGAAAACCGTTTCAGGAATCATTTGGAGAATCCGTCACTGGCGGACCGGCGCAGCCGGCGGCACTCCTTCGTCCGCGCGGACTCATTGGCATCTGGCTGCCCAACAACGTGAGCCTGCTGGGTTCGCTGACGCTTTTGCTGGCAAGTTTTTCCGGCAACCCGCTCCGGGTGAAAGCCGGATCTGGCGCCGGAGATTTGACCGCTGCATTTGTGGATTATGCGATTCAGAATTTGCCGGACGGCAAGCTGGCGGATTATTTGCGGCAGTGCGTCCGCATTGAACGCTTTGACCGACAAGATCCGCGCAACCACCAGATGGCGGCCGAGGCCATGGTCCGGGTGGTATTTGGATCCGACCAGGCCGTGAGTGCGATTCATGCTCTACCGCATCCGCCCAACAGCATGGGAATTTCTTTTGGCAATCATCGCTCCGAAGCGTGGGTGGAAAAAGATGCCCTGACCGATGAACGTCTAACCAACTTGATTCGCGTCTTTGCCATGTATGGTCAGGCGGGCTGCACATCGCCGCGCCGAGTGGTGGTGCTGGACGGTTCGGATGAAGACGCTCTGGCTTTGCAGAAATCGCTCGTGCGCTTGTGGCCAAAAGCAGTGCGGGCGGATGTCCCGATGCATAAGGCTTCGCAAAACATCATGGAATTGCAACTGGCTTTGGCCCAAGGCTGGCACGCGACCAGCGCGCCGCGCAGCGGCGCGCTGGTCGCGGCCGGACGGATTGGACTGCCGGAACCGACCGGGCTGATGTCGTTGCCCGTGGTTTCCGCCAGTTTGAATGAAGCCGTGGCAACCTTGGCAACGAACATTCAAACCATCGGACATTGTCTGCGCGATCCACACGATCCGCAGTGGCTGGGTTTGATCGCCAGGACACCGGCCAAACGTTTTGTGCCGATCGAAGCCATGCACCATTTTGGTCCGGTATGGGATGGTGGAAACTTTTGGCGACAATTTTTTGAGGAGGTCGAATTGCAATCATGATTCACGAGCACATTCATAACACGGCATGGTGGGGCGCGCCGGTGGCGGTGGTGGACTCCACATTTTTTACGCAGGGAACGGCGGCGCAAGCATCGGCGTTACGGACTTATGCCTGGGCGGAATTCAAGTCGCCGTTCGCGTCGGCACCTTATCAACCATTGGCCGCGAGCGGTTTTGAATTGGTGGACATGCAGATTGGCTTTCGTTTGATGTTGGGGGCAGTGCAAAATTCCCCGTCGCTGGAAAATTTTGTTTGTCAATTTGCCGATCAGACACCATTTGAAATTGAATCGGACCAGATGCGAGGCTTCGAGCACGAGCGGTTTCTTTGTCTGCCGGGTGCCAGCCAGGATCGGGTGGCGCAACGCTATGTCCGCTGGGCCAATCAGTTGGTGCGCGAACATCCCGAATGGTGTTTGCGCGTGCTTTATCAAGGAGAAGTGCAGGGCTGGTTCCTTGCCACGTTGACGAAACAAGGTTTGTATCTCGCGTTGGCCATGCTAAGCAAGTCGGCGCAGGTTTCCGGTCTGCACTTGTATCAGAAAGCGATTCACGCTTATGCCGCCAAAGGCCCTCGCATCGGATACGCTGCTTTCAGCGCGCGCAATACGGCCGTATTGAATATCTATTCGCAGCTTGAGGCCAGATTCACACCAACCGAAGGTGTTTGGCTCTGGTTTCCAAAAAACCAAGCGACTACCTAGCGTTGATTCGATTGCTATGCCAAATAAACACCGGAAAGCCGCGACCAACTTGGAGCCGTCCATTCAGATCCCATTCAACCGTTCCTCGCTTCTCGGCCGGGAACTGGAGCATATATTCAAGACGATGACCATCGGCCAGATTGCCGGGGATCAAACTTACTCCAAAAGGTGCCATGCTTTTTTGGAGCAGGTGCTGGGCGTGCCGAAGGCGATGGTGACCACCTCGTGCACTCACGCCCTTGAAATGAGTGCGTTGCTGCTCAATATCCAGCCCGGCGATGAGGTGATTGTCCCCTCATTTACCTTCGTGTCCACGGCGAATGCCTTCGCGTTGCGCGGAGCCAAAATTATTTTTGCCGACATCCGGCCTGATACGTTGAACCTGGACGAGAAGCAATTGGAAAGTCTCATCACGCCCAAGACGAAGGTCGTGGTGCCGGTGCATTACGCCGGCGTGGGTTGTGAAATGGACGCGATTGGTGAGATTGCCGCCCGGCATGGCGTGTCTGTGGTGGAAGACAACGCCCACGGACTGTTCGGGAAATTTCGTGGCCGCTGGCTGGGCACCTTCGGCTGTCTGGCCACCCAGAGTTTTCACGAAACAAAAAATATCACCTGTGGCGAGGGCGGCGCGTTGCTCATCAACGACGCGTGCCTGGTGGAACGCGCCGAGATCATTCGTGAAAAGGGGACGAATCGCAGCCGTTACTTCCGCGGACAGGTGGACAAGTATTCCTGGGTGGACATCGGCTCAAGCTATGTGATGAGCGACGTTTTGGCGGCCTTTCTCTATGCCCAATTGGAAGTGTGGCAGACCATTCAAGCCCATCGGCAGCGCCTTTGGAAATATTATGACCAGCATCTACGCGACTGGGCACAGAAATACGGAATTGGCTGTCCGGTGGTGCCAGCCCATTGTGAACAGTCGCATCATATGTATTACCTGGTGATGGCTTCGTTGGAACAGCGGCAGGCTTTCATCTCGTTCCTGAAAGCCCGGAACATCTTGAGCGTATTCCATTATGTTCCGCTTCATCTCTCGCCCATGGCTGAACGGATGGGCGGCCGCCAAGCGCACTGCCCGATCACCGAGGACCGGAGCGACCGGCTGGTGCGGCTGCCATTTTACAACAGCCTCAGCTCGGAAGACCATGATCGAGTCATTGAAGCCGTCCGGGAATTTGAGATGTGATTTGAAACCACGCTGAATGCATCGAAACGCATCACAGAATAAGTTCAACTCGGCTTGGCTTTCCAGGTGTTCGCAATTATTGGTGGGCCAGCGCGGCGGTTTTCAGGCGCTTATTTGGGCGGCGGTGCTCAACCTCCTTTTAATCGGCCTTTTTCTGGCCTGCGCCACGCCGGTTTATGAAACCAATGACGACCTGATGATGCAGTTGATCGCGTCGGGTTTCCACACCGGCCATCCTGACGGGCATCTGGTTTACACCAACATCTTGATCGGCTGGGTGCTTCAGTTTCTTTATGGAGCCTGGGCCGGCTACAACTGGTATTTTATCTACCTCGTGGCGGTGCATTACGCAGCGCTCACCGCTATCGCCTTTCTCGTGGTGTCGCGCCGGGGCGGGTGGCTGTTCACCTTCCTCTATGTGGGATTTTTTTTGATCGTCGAAATGCGCATCCTGCTGCACCTGCAATTCACCACGACCGCCTTTCTGGCTGGAACCGCCGGGTTATTGCTGCTGGTGGACGGACTTCAGCCTGCGCAGCCGGCCCGCTGGCCCAAAGTGATCATCGGGTTTGCCTTTGCGGGAATCATGTGCCTGGTGCGTGAGCCGGTCGCGATGTTGTTTTTGATTATTGCTTTTCCATTTATTTTGGAACGGTTGGGATTGACCCAATGGCGTCGGCTGTTGGGAATGGGTTTGGCGTTTACTTTCACCTTTGTGGTATTGCATGGCATCAATCGCTGGGCTTACCAGCGTGATCCGGCCTGGGCCGAATTTACCGAATACAACCAAATGCGTGGTGAAATTCACGTCACCGCGTTGGAGAAGTTTATCCCGCAGGCGGCGCCAGCGGTGGGTTGGAGCGAGAACGACGGCTGGATGTTCTCCAAGTTCTATTTCCCCGAGCCCGAAGTGTATGCGGGCGCAGCGAAGATGCGCGTTTTTTTAGACAAGTTGAAAATGCTCGCGCGTGCCGAGCCGGCATCCTCATGGAGATTTACGGCAAGTTTTTTGTATCTGCCAAAAATCCTTTGGCGCGACGCGGGCATTCTGATGAAGCTGGCCTTGCTGAACGCAGTCTGGTGCATTGCTGCGGCGGGAATTTTCCGTCGGCGCTGTTTGGTCACGCTGCTGATTTCTTATGGCGTGTTTGTAGTGTTTTGTTTTTATCTGATCATGACGGCCCGTCTGCCCGAACGCGTCTCTTACAATATTCCGCTGTTCATCAATGCCATCTGCCTCTATTGGGCAACTGGTTTCGGTAATTTGCCGGTCGCAATGACCCAGCCGGCCTGGCGGGCCAAAGCTTTGCGGCTGGTGGGTCTGGTGCTGATTCCGATTTGGGCCGCAGTATATCTTTCCGTGCTCGCCGATTTGGCCCAGAGCCTGTGGTGGGCCAACGCCTCCAACCGACACTTGGAACAGATCAGCCGCAAAATCCTCCAGCCGATTCGTGCCGGTCTGCCCGCCCCCAAGCCGCCGATCTTGATTGCGATACCATTGGATTCGATGTTGGAGCAATGTCTTTTCTTCTATTCCTCGGCGGAGCAGGTTCCCTTTTCTTTGGTGCCCTATGGCTGGATTACTCACTCGCCGATTTTCAACCAAGTTCTGGAACGACACCGGCTCCAGCCTTATTCACTTTCGTTGGTGGATCGGCGGGACATTTATTTTATGATGGAACCGGGGTGGCTGGAACCGCTCAAAATATTTTATCGCGAACATTACGGGCTGGATGTCCGGTTTGACATGGTGTTGAACACCGATGAAATACCGCAGTTCGCCGACTGCCGGCTGCACCTCTACCAAGCCCATATCGGCGGCGGCAAAGCAACGCCGCCATGAATTGTTCGCCGGCCAATCAAACAGGTTCCGCTGGCACGACGGATTTAATATGAAGATCATCAACAAGCTTTCCACGGTTCTGAGTTCTCCCGCAGGGTATCGGCTTTTTTCCAAGCTGGTGGGCGGCGATGTCTGGCAAACGCATCTGGCCGATCACGTAAAACCGATGGCGGGCGAAAAAATTCTTGATATCGGCTGTGGGCCGGCCGACGTTTTGAATCACCTGCCGGACTGTGATTATACCGGGATCGACATCAGTCCCGCATACATCGCATCAGCCCAAAAGCGTTTCGAAGGCAGGGGGCGTTTCCATTGCAAGGGGATCGGGCTGGCGACGGTGGAACACGAACAAGGTTCGTTTGATCTGGCTCTGGCCACGGGTGTGCTCCACCACTTGGATGACGAGACAGCCGGCGAACTTTTTAAGCTCGCCCGGGTTGCCCTCCGGCCCGGCGGACGGCTCATTACTTATGACGGGTGTTATATTTCGAGCCAATCCAAAATCGCCCGCTGGCTCCTCCGCCACGACCGTGGACAATTTATTCGCACCCAGGCGGAATATGTGCGGCTGGCTTCGGCGCACTTTCCCAAGGTGGAATCTCATTTGCGACATGATCTGCTGCGTATTCCTTACACCCACTTGATCATGCGGTGCAGCTAAAATTCCCTGAGTTAATTCATGCCAGCCTTGTACCCCGAGAACTTCAGCACGGGCAGATTTTCCAGCCGGTTTATCGGTCCATCCGCCGTCATTTCGAGAACCTGTTCCTGCAAGGCGTGATCCCGCAGTTGCGCCGTCACCTGGGCATTCCAATATTTAATATGAGGCACCCACTGGTCAACCGGCAGGTCTGACGGCGGCAACAATTGTTCCGGGCGCATGTCTGACAAATTTCCCACGGTCCAGACACTGTTGCTGCTGCGCAAAGTGTCGGTTATCTCGTTTAGCACCGGAGTCATCGGATCCGGTTTGTTCATTTGTTCCATTGCCAGGTCATTGCGATGCACCTTGTGTGAAATTATCGGCGGCACGGTCACCCAGCGAGCTTGGCCGGTGTAATACCGGTCGAAGGTAATTCCTTCCCACGGCCCTTGAACCACGATGAGGTCTCCCGCTTTGGCTTTCTGCCCAAGAACCGTGGCAAGCAGATCCACATTACTCCGCCGCGTATGCGCTTCTTCCCAGCCCGATCTTGCGCACCATGCCATCATGCCCACCAGCAGCCCGATGCGTAGCAAACCCCAAGGACGCAGCCTGGGCAGAGTTGCACCCAGCATTCCATCCAGTGAAATCGTGCACAGACAGAGCATTTCGACGTAATACCATGCCTGCGTCAAATATTGTAATTTCGCCAAAAAAGCCAAGAACCCGACAGCTCCCAAAACCATGCTTACAACACAGAACAGCGCCAGGTCAGAACGGTTTCGGATAGTATTTACCGCCATAGCATCAACGTCGGGTATCTTCGGCTTGCGATTCAATTGCATCCTGAGTGCCATCACGGCTCCGACCAGCAGAAGCGCAACCCAGAGCCAGACTTCCGGGCCGTCGTATGTGGATGGACGGGCACTGCTCTTGGCGGTAACGGCGTCACCGAACTTATACCAAAGCAGCAAAGGACTGAAGGATGGCTCCTGATTCATGGCCACATAAGGCGAGCCACGGTGGACGACGGGCAGATAGATTGCCATGGATGCGCCCGCCACGGCGCCGATTCCCACCAGCGCCCCGAGCGTCTGCCATTCTCGGCGTCGAATTACTACCAGGGCTGCGCCGGCCAGCATTGCACCCAGAAACACGACATCGTAATAAACGCACTGTGCGAAAAGAACGCAGATCAGAGCGGTCCAAAGAAACCGCGACCGCGACGGAGCCTCCACCATCCGCCAGAGCATTCCAAAACTGAGCACCAGCAAGCAACTCGCCATGCCATAAGCCCGGTTTGCTCCCACGATGAAGATGACCACCGGCAGACTGCCCAGCAGGGCAACACTGAGAGTCGGCGGGCGCCCCCCGATCCAGCGCGAACATAACCAAAGCGAAACGAGAAAGATGATGCCCACATACAATCCCACCATGCGGATGCCAGCGTCACCGTTCGCCAGGCCAAGAAAACTAAACCCGCGCAGGATCAGCAGCCAGAGGGGGGGGAAAGACTCAAACGACAGGTTGTTCCACAACTCCTTCAACGAGGACAACTGCACCATGTTGCTGGAATTAGTCTCATCCCGCCACAGGGGTCCCGCATACATCGCCGTGAGCAGCATTAAAATCGCTGAAAACGCTGTTCCCAACAAGGTCACTGCGGTCTCAGCGCCTACCTTTGGCAGATGAAATGTGGGCGGGCTTTTGAGATTGGCTGGTTGATTTGTCACTGGTTAAGTATTTGCCATTGTCAAAAATATGGGGCCACGATTACCAAAAGTTGATGTTGCCACAGACCGTCATTTAAGACGAACAAAAGTTCTATCAAAATGCCGAGGCCAACGCACCATCAGGCCGTGTGTTTTCCAGACGAAATAATTGCCCGCCAGCGATGCAAAAGTTATTGCTGACTTTTAAATCGCCAGCAGCAGCCGTTTGATTTCCTTCAACCGCGCCTTGGGTTCTTTTTTGGTGAGGCGCGGGAACTTGCCGCCGAGTTGGATGAAATCGCCGCGCCGCGTGATCTTCAATTTGTCGGCTTCCACCTCGATGGCGGTCACCGCCTTTTCGCTGGCAAGGATTTTTAATTCGCCGATGTCTAACAGCAATTCGACCGGCGGCGGCAGCGGGCCGAACCGGTCGCGCATTTCCTTCTGCAAGGCGTCGAGCGCGGGTTTGTCCGCGGCCTGCGCAAGCTTGCGGTAAACCTCGATGCGATGATGCGGTTCGGTGATGAAGGATTCCGGCAGCGTATTGGCCGCGCCGAGAAAATCCAGCGCAATGCGGACCTCAACGCGCGGTTTCACCTTCTCGCCCTTCAACGCGCCGACGCTTTGCTTGAGCAACTGGCAGTAAAGCTCGAAACCGACGGCGGTGATGTGGCCGCTCTGTTCCGCGCCGAGCAGATTTCCCGCGCCGCGAATTTCCAGATCGCGCATCGCGATCTTGAAACCGCTGCCGAGCGAAGCGTATTGCTTCATCGCGCTGATGCGCTTGCGCACGTCGGTCAGCAAACGCGCATGACGCGGAAGCAGCAAATACGCATAAGCTTGATGCTTGTAACGACCGACACGGCCGCGCAACTGGTAAAGCTCGCTCAAACCGAAGCGGTCGGCGCGATCAATGATGATGGTGTTCGCGTTTGGGATGTCGAGGCCGCTCTCGATGATCGTCGTGGACAGCAACACGTCCGCCTCGCCATTGACGAACTTCGTCATCACGTCTTCCAAATCATCCGCGTGCATCTGGCCGTGGCCGATGACAATGCGCGCCGAGGGCACAAGTGATTTCAATTTTGCGAGCATCGCATCAATCGTCGTCACGCGATTGTGCAGGAAAAAAACCTGGCCGCCGCGATTGAGCTCGCGCTGAATGGCGTCGCGGATGGTGCGCTCGTCGTAAGGCGTGGCAATCGTCTCGACCGGCAAGCGGTCGTGCGGCGGCGTCTGGATCGTGCTCATGTCGCGCGCGCCGGTGAGCGCGAGATAAAGGGTGCGTGGGATGGGCGTGGCGCTCAACGTCAGCACATCCACCATCGTCCGCAGGCGCTTGAACTTTTCCTTGTGCAGCACGCCGAAGCGCTGTTCCTCGTCAATCACAACGAGCCCCAAATCCTTGAAAGCGATGTCATCCTGCACGATGCGGTGCGTGCCGATGACAATGTCCACCGCGCCGGCGGCCAGATCCTTGATGACACGATTTGCTTCGCCTTTGGTGCGAAAACGCGAGAGCAGTTCGACTCGGATCGGATAATCGGCCATGCGCTCGCGAAAATTATTGAAATGCTGCTGCGCCAAAACCGTCGTCGGCACGAGGATGGCGACCTGCTTTCCATCCATCACGCATTTGAACGCGGCGCGGATGGCCACTTCCGTTTTGCCAAAGCCGACATCGCCGCAAATCAAGCGGTCCATCGGCTTGGCGCGCTCCTGATCGGCTTTCGTGTCGGCGATGGCGGTGATCTGATCGCGCGTTTCCTCGTAAATGAAGGCGCTTTCAAACTCGCGTTGCCATTGCGTGTCGGGCTTGCAGGCATGGCCAGCCTGCGTTTCGCGCACCGCCTGGATGCGCAACATTTCGGCGGCCACATCGCGCACGGCGGCTTCCGTCTGCTCCTTGGCCTTGTGCCAGCGCGTGCCGCCGAGCGTGTGGAGCGGCGGATTGGCTTTGCCCGCGCCGACGTATTTGCTGACGAGATGCGCCTCGCTGACGGGCACGTAAAGTTTCGGCGGCTCGACCTCGTTGTCGGATGGCGCGTATTCGATGACCAAACATTCGGTTGCCGGCTCAAAGTTGAAGGTTGCCGGCTGAATTCCCCGCAAACCGCTGCCGACGGGCAGGTTTTTCAAACCGAGATATCGGCCGATGCCGTGCTGCAAATGCACGACCAGGTCGCCTTCCTCCAAATCGGCGAAATCAATTTCCATCGCGGAACGCACGGCGAGCGCGTGCGGCGACTTGAGCCGGCGCGGCCGCTGCACTTTGTAGCGGCCGAAAATTTCCGCATCCGTCACGACGACCAACCTGGCTTCGGCGCAAAGAAAACCGCGCGCGAGGGCGCCGAGGTTTGTGACCAGTTTTTTGTCATCCGTAAAACCAAGCTCTTTCCAGATTTCCTCGAATCGCTGGCGCTCGCCGTCGTTGTTGCAGAAAACTTGAACCGTGTAATCCTGCCGGAGCCAGCGATGCAGCTGCGCGAAAAATTCGCGCCGCTGCGCTTCGGCAATCTGCGGTTCCGGCGCGCGCTCGCCGAGGGGACGAAACGCTTCGAGCGAAGCAAAGATGGCTACAGTTGGGTGCGCATCCGCGCCCGCCGCAGTTTGAAAAGCGTCGTGCGTCGGCTCGTCCGCCGCCGCCCGAAAATTTTCTCCCGGTGCGTCAGCCTCGCTCACTTCAAGCTGCGTCATTCCGCGCTGATCGAGATCGGCCAGAAAATCGCTCCATGCGGTGAAGAACAAATCGCCCGCCGGAATTTGCCCGGCGTATTCGTCCGCGCGCAGGGCGAGTTGTTCCGGCTCGCACAACAGAAAAATCGCCTCGCGCGGCAAGTAATCCAAAAGTGACGAGTGACGAGTGATGGCGGTGGAGTTTTTCAGGATGCCCAGCTCACCCGCCGGTGGCAGCGTGAGGCTGGAAATTTCGCCGCGCGACACTTGCGTGAGCGGGTCGAACTCGCGCAAGGATTCCAGTTCGTCGCCGAAAAATTCCAGTCGCACCGGCCATGGGCTCGTTGGCGGAAAAATGTCCACGATGCCGCCGCGCAGGGCCAGTTCGCCCTTATGCGTGACCTGCGCTTCGGGTTCGTAGCCTTGTGATTCGAGCCACTCAATCAAATCAAGCGGCGATGTTTGGTCGCCGCGCTGCAGGCTGCGCACGCGATTTTTTAAATCACCGGGCGCGAACGTCTTTTGCAGCAGCGCGGTCACGCTCGTCACGACGATTGGGGATGGCCGATTTGCGGAGGTGAAATTTTCAGCCAGCGCGATGAGCGTCTGCAGGCGGTCGCTGATCACATCGGCGTGCGGCAATTTGTCTTCGTGCGGAAAAATCTCCCAGGCGGGGTGGAAAAAGAGCGGTGAGCGGCGCGTGCCAAGCGGTGCCAGCCATGTCTCAAGATCCTGGAGAAAACTTTCCTGGGTCTTGAGGCTGTTGGTGACGATGACGACGGGCCGTTGCGGAAATTTCCGGTGGAGCAGCGCGGCTAGAAACGGCTGGGCGGACGCACAGATTTCCACGCCGGGCAGCACTCCGCCAAACTCCAGTCGCTGTGCGAGGTTATGCACGGCGGGAGTTCGCGAGACTTCAGCGAACCAATCGCTTGCCGCCCTGACTGATGAATCCTGCGCCAAGCGCGGGAAAACTCGCAGCGAAATGCTTCCGCGTCAAGCCGCGCACTTTCAATTTCCCCAGCCTGCGGCCACGAGCAGATGCAGATTCTCCGTAACCGTCCGGTAAAACCGTAAGGATCCTGCGGCGCGTCGG
>Ga0182030_10020097_pt1 | contig 12637 bp, 15 predicted proteins | sample 812S3MmetaG_FD_121299 | JGI IMG/M metagenome (GOLD analysis project Ga0182030, IMG submission 121299) | Permafrost microbial communities from Stordalen Mire, Sweden - 812S3M metaG (Illumina Assembly) | ecosystem: Environmental > Terrestrial > Soil > Wetlands > Permafrost | place: Sweden... | reverse complement strand
TTGCCGAGCGAGGCGGCGATGCCGCCTTGCGCCGCGACGGTATGCGAGCGGGTCGGGAATACTTTGGTGATGCAGGCGGTGCGCAGTCCTGCCTCGCTGCAGCCGACGACGGCGCGCAAGCCGGCGCCGCCGGCGCCGATCACCACCACGTCGTAACTGTGATCCTCGATCGGATAGGCGCCGCCGTTGACCGCGGGGCCCTTGGCCGGATGTCCGCCGTTCGATTTTCCATTACTCGCCATGCGTCAGACCCCGAACGAAAGCTTGAGGATGGCAAAGGCCGAGGCGAAGGCGACGACGAAGCAATAGAACGTATTCGCCATCAGGCTCACCAGCTTGAGTTTATCCTCGTGCACATAGTCGAGGATGATCTCCTGCATGCCGATCCACATGTGATGGGCCGTGTTGATAATGAACAGCAGCATGATGATGGCGACGATCGGCGAGCCCAGAATTTGCACGACGGCCGCGTGACTGCGTCCCAATAGCCCGATGATGATGATCACCAGCGCGATGCTCAGCGGAATGCCGGCGACCGAAGTCACGCGTTGATGCCAGAAATGTCCGGTGCCGGAATGGGCGGCGCCTAGTCCGCGAACGCGCCGCATCGGCGTGCGCATCTGGGAGTCCTTCATCGGGGGCCTCCCATGGCGAGATAGCCGACCACCCAGAGCACGAGCGTGAGCGAGACCGATCCAACCAGCGTCGCCAGCGTCAGCATTTCGCGCTCGGCCGGCTCCAGCCCGTGCAGGGTGTCCCAGATCAGATGGCGGATGCCGCCGAGTATGTGGTGCAGCAACGCCCAAGTGTAACCAAGCAGAATCAGGCGCCCGATCAGGCTGCCCATGAACCATTCGACATAGGAATAGGCGTTGGGACCGGAGGCGGCGGCGATCAGCCACCAGGCCAGCAGCAGCATGCCGAAATAAAGCGCGCTGCCGGTGATGCGATGCACGATCGACATCGTCATCGTCAGCGTCGCCTTGTAGATTTGTAGGTGAGGCGAGAGCGGACGCGCGCGCTGCGCCGGCGTCGTATCCGCCTCTAGTTCGGCCATCGTTAGTCTCCAGAACGCTCAGGACCCGCCGGCCGATCGGATCGAAGTTCACGGTTGGTCGTAACCTGACGCCGGCGAGGGCCGCAACGCGCCTATTGGCCAATAGCAGTCGAGCGCTTTTAGGCTTGACCGGCGGCCAAACCCGGTTACTTCTTCAATTGCGAAGCTTGAACCTGTCCTAATTGGGCTGCAATATGTGTTTTACGTAGCCTACCTTCGTAAAATAAGAAGGCTCCGGTACCATGCGCTTCGATTTCACCGATCTCAGCCTTTTCCGGCACATCGTCGAGGCCGGCAGCATTACCCATGGCGCAGCGCGCTCAAACCTGGCGCTGGCGGCTGCCTCCACCCGCATCCGCAAAATGGAAGAGACCTTCGGCACCGAACTGCTGGTACGCGGCCGCCAGGGCGTGGTGCCGACCCAAGCCGGGCGCACTCTGTTGCAGCATGTGCGCTCGATTCTGGCGCAGACCGAACGCATGCAGGAGGATTTGACCCCTTACGCGCGCGGGCTGGCGGGCCAAGTGCGGGTTTTGTCCAATACCAATGCGCTCACCGAATTTCTGCCGGAAACTTTGAGTTCGTTCCTCACGGCCTATCCCGATATCAGCGTCGATCTCGAGGAGCGTCTCAGCGACGAGATTGTCGGGCTGATCGCGGAAGGGGCGGCCGATATCGGCATCGTCGCGGGCACCGTCGATCACGCCGGCCTGCATACGTTTCCATTCCGCAGCGACCGTTTCGTGCTGGTGGTGCCGCGCGACCATGCGCTCGCTAGCCGCGCCCGCATCGGATTTGCCGAAGTGCTCGACTACGACATGGTCGGGCTCGACCGCGCCAGTGCGATCCAGCGCTTCCTGGCCGACAAGGCGAGCCGTATCGGGCGTCCGTTGCGGCTGCGCATTCAACTACGCAGCTTCGACGCCATCTGCCGATTGGTCGAATGCAATGTCGGGCTCGGCATCGTACCGGAGACCACGGTTCAGCGCGCCGCCCGCAATATGGCGATCAGCCCGGTCCGGCTCACCGATCCCTGGGCCTTACGCGAACTCACCATTTGCGTGCGCGATGTCGATGCGTTGCCGCCTTACGCGCGTCAGCTTGTCGATCACTTAAGGGCGAGCGTTTAGCGCTGCTAGGATTTCTTGCGGCGTTTTTGCCGCGCAGCGCGCGGCAACTTCGTCGCCTTCATCGACAGCACGGTGTCAATAAGTTCGCTTTGCGTCAGTCCGCCTACCATGAACGGCTTGAGCCGTCCGCCCATGCGAAGCAGCGCGAAACCGTAACTGCTCGACATGATGGCGATGGTCGCGGCCTTGATGGTGCTGTCGTCAGGATCGTCGAGGGTCGCTGTAACGATGCCTTCGAAGACGTCGTAACAATCGCCGGCCGCCTTGAGCAGCGCCGGATCGAGCGGGCCGCCGCCGAACAAATCGGAGGCAAACATCAGGCGGAATAATTGCGGCCGGTCGGCCGCGAAGGCGAGATAGGCGCGGCCCGAAGCGGCCAGACGAGCCTGCGGAGTTTTCTCGGCGGCGGTCGCTTTGCGATAGATACCGGCCAACTCGTCGAAGCCTTCGGCGGCGAGCGCGGCGAGCAGCGCGCGGCGGTCATCGAAGTGCCGATAGGGCGCCGCGCGCGATACGTCGAGCGAGGCCGCCAGTTCACGTAACGACAGCGTCTCGTAGCCGCCGCGCTCGATTTCGGCCGCCGCCGCCTTGACCAGCGCCGCGCGCAAATCGCCGTGGTGATAGGGGAGTTCCTTGTTCATAATTTAGATGTTGACACAGCTCACATTAGGATGCAATGTGAGCGACGACAACATCCATCGCTTATTTTGAAAAGGGTTCCGCCGTGAACATCGCCACCACCACCGTCGGTGCTTTGCTGCTGGCCGCGACGCCGGCGTTTTCCGCTGGGTTCGAGCGCGTCAGCGTGCCCGATCCGAATGGCGCGGCGCTCGAAGTCGGCATCTGGTATCCGAGCGATGCGCCCGCCGCCTCGCAACAGCTCGGCGCCTATACGCAGTCGGTCGCTACCGGCGGGGCGATCACCGGGCGCAATCTGCCGCTGATCGTGATGTCGCATGGCAGCGGCGGTTCGTTCGAAGGCCATTACGACACGGCGATCGCGCTCGCCGAAGCGGGCTTTGTGGTCGCGGCAGTGACGCATACCGGCGACAATTACCGCGATGGGAGCGGCTTCACCCATATCGAAAACCGGCCGCGGCATATCAAGGCGCTGGTTGATTACATGCTGGCCACCTGGCCAAAGCACGATCTCATCGATGCGCGGGGCATCGGCATTTTCGGATTTTCGGCCGGCGGCTCCACGGCATTGGTCGCAATTGGCGGCGTACCGGACATGACCAAGGTCGCGCCTTATTGCGCGGCCCATCCGGACGAATGGGCTTGCCAAAAGGCCAAAGAATATCCGGCGCACCCGTCGGCACCGCCGGAAGCCTTCGTACATGACGCGCGCATCAAAGCCGCGGTGATCGCGGCGCCTGCGCTAGGATTCACATTCTCGCCTGAAGGCTTGTCGAAGGTTACCGCGCCGATCCAACTCTGGCGTGGCGATAGCGACGAGATGCTGCCACAGCCACGTCATGCTCAGATTGTGTATGACGGACTGGCGGCAAAGCCCGAATACCACGTGGTGCCGAATGCCGGGCATTTCGCTTTTCTCGCGCCTTGCACACCGATGTTGCGGCAATATGCGCCGGCGATGATCTGCCGCGATCCGGCAGGCTTCGACCGCACGGCGTTCCACCGCGAATTCAACCCCGCCGTCGTGGCTTTCTTCAAGGCGAAACTGCCGGCACAGCCTTAATCCTATCGCGGCATCAGCACCCAGTAGTCGAGGTCAAGGATCACCGCCGGGTCGTATTCGTCGCCCACTTTGGACGGGAAATCCGCGCAAGGATGATCCTTGGTGGCGATGGTGCGCAGGCGTAGCGCGCCGACATCGTCGCGGCCCGGCAGTTCGGCGACCGCCAGCACTTCCGACCAGGCAAACACCGTCAGTCCCGCAAATAGCGGCGCGACATGCCGCCCGCCATTGATCGCCGCGACATGGAAGGCGTTGCCGAAGCCGTTGAACGAAAGCGCGCGCGCCAGCGAAATCGGGTGGCCGCCGTAGATCAGGCGCTTGCCGAAGCGGCTTTTGCTTTCGGTGAAGTGATCAAAATGGATGCGCGCGGTGTTTTGATAGAGCCGCGTCGCGATCATGTGTTCGGCGTCCTCGACCGTGATGCCGACGATATGATCGATCTTCTCGCCGGCCTTGTAGTCGCCGAAACGGTGCGGGCTGCCGGCCAGCACCGTGTCATAGGCTGCGGCATGGATGATCGGGCAGCCGCTGCCGATATCGGAAGCATCCACGCTTTTGGGTAGTTCAGGCACTTTCTCCTCAGGCGCCGCGGCCTTTTCATCGCGTTTGCGCACCATGACCCAGCGCGCATAATCGAGCACCGCCTCGCCGCTCTGGTTGAAGCCGCGCGAGCGAACATAGACGATGCCGGTCTTCTTGTTGGAATTTTCCTTGAGCCCGATTACTTCCGATGCCGCATGCAACGTGTCGCCCGGATAGACCGGCTTCAAGAAACGGCAATCGGCATAGCCGAGATTGGCGACAGCATTGAGCGAGACGTCCGGCACGGTCTTGCCGAACACGATGTGAAACACCAGCAGGTCGTCGATCGGGGAGCGCGGATAGCCAATTTTCTGCGCGAAGGTATCCGAAGATTGCACCGCGAAGCGGGCGCCGAATAATCCATTGTAAAGCGCCACGTCGCCGGTGGTCACCGTGCGCGGGGTGGCGTGGCGGATCCGCTGGCCAAGGCGGAAATCCTCAAAGAAATTTCCTGGACTGGTTTTGGGCGCGGACTGCTCACTCACGAATTGGCTCCTCGATCTGATTTTCCCGGACGGTGCCATTCTCACAAAACCGTGAAGCAAACGCTAGGTTCGTCCAACGGGAAACTGATGAGGGCGTGTTTGGGGCCCATGCTAGCGAATAGGGCGCAACTTCATTCCAGAGGAGGGGATACCCCATGAAAAAGAGCATCCTGCTGTCCACGCTGATCGCGGCCGGTCTGGCCATCGCCCCGATTGCCCCGGCTGCCTTCGCCCAGGACACCATGAAGAAGGACACCATGAAGAAGGATGAGATGAAAAAGGACGACATGAAGAAAGATACGATGAAAAAGGACGAGATGAAGAAGGACGAGATGAAAAAGGACGAAATGAAGAAATAGTTCGTGCCACCGGCGCCGGGCCTTGCATCTTTAGGCCCGGCGTCGTCGTATATTTGCAAGCCTTACGTAGACCAAAGCTAAAGAGCGCAAACAACATGAGCGCAGAATCGGCCATTGGCGCCCGTCCCGCGGCAAGCGGCGCAATCATTCATCCCGGCTGGGTGCGGGCGTGCCATTGGATCAACGCGCTGGCCATTCTGGTGATGATCGGGTCCGGCTGGCAGGTCTATGACGCCTCGCCGCTATTCGACTTCCGTTTCCCCAGGAGCATCGCCCTCGGCCAATGGCTCGGTGGCGCGTTGCTCTGGCATTTCGCCGCGATGTGGGTTTTGGTGATCAACGGCATCGTCTATGTCAGCCTCGGGCTGATCACCGGGCGCTTCCGCCGCAAACTGCTGCCGGTCTATCCGTCGCAAGTGTTCGCCGACGTCAAGGCGGCTTTGACCTTCAATCTGCCGCATGACGACCTGTCGCATTACAACGCCGCGCAAAAGGTGCTGTATATTGGCGTCATCCTGTGCGGCGTCGTGATCGTGCTGTCGGGCGTGGCGATCTGGAAGCCGGTGCAGTTCCAGGAATTGACGGCCCTGTTCGGCGGCTATGATTTTGCCCGCTACGTGCATTTCTTCGCCATGGCGACGATTGTCGGCTTCCTGGTCGTGCACATCCTGCTGGCGCTGCTGGTGCCGAAAAGCCTTCGCGCCATGGTGACGGGAAAGTAGGGCTATATGAAAAGCCGAAAAATAATTCCCGGCGTCGATAACAGGCTATTGATCAAGGACGCGGCCAAGTTGATGCCCGATCCAATGCGGCGCAGCTTCCTGCGCAACGCCGCAAGCCTCGGCGCGCTGACCTTCCTGACTGGCTGCGACATCATCGATGGTGACACCGCCGAAGGCGTGCTGCGCAAGGTGTCCGAATTCAACGATGCCGCGCAGGCGGCGATCTTCAGCCGCACCAAGCTGGCGCCGGTCTATCCCGAAAGCGCCATCACGCGGCCGTTCCCGTTCAACGCCTATTACGACGAGGACGAGGCGCCGGAGGTCGATGGTGCCACCTACAAGCTCGAGGTCGCCGGTCTGGTCGACAACAAGAAGCCGTGGACGCTGGACGAGTTGCATGCGCTGCCGGAAGTGTCGCAGATCACGCGCCACGTCTGCGTCGAGGGCTGGAGCGCCATTGGCTCATGGCAGGGCGCGCAGCTTTCCGAATTCCTCAAGCGCATCGGCGCCGACACCAAGGCCAAATATGTCTGGTTCAAATGCGCCGAGGGCTACACCAACACTATCGACATGCCGACAGCGATGCATCCGCAGACGCAGATGACGTTCAAGTTCGACAATAAGCTGCTGCCGCGCGCTTACGGTTTCCCGATGAAAATCCGCATGCCGACCAAGCTCGGCTACAAGAATCCGAAATATGTCGTGGCCATGGAAGTCACCAACACCGACCACGGCGGCTATTGGGAAAACCAGGGCTATAATTGGTTCGGCGGGTCGTGAGCGCTCGTATTGCGTTGGGCGCTATTAGTCCTCGCCATCCGCAGGTGCATTGGTGATCAGCCGTGCGCCGCGCTGGAAAGTAAGATAGCTCCATAGCCAGCTAAAGGCCACGACGAAGCGGTTGCGCAGTCCGATCAGAAAATAAATATGCGCGACGCTCCAGAACAGCCAGCCGATGAACCCGCGCAATTGCAGGACGCCGAAATTCACCACTGCGGCGCGTCGCCCGATAGTCGCAAGATCGCCCAGATGCATATAGCGGAACGGCTTGCGGACGGCCCCGCCCGCAAGGCGTGCCGCGATGAGTTTGCCGACATATTGCCCCATCTGCTTGGCCGCCGGCGCTATGCCGGGCACCGGCCGGCCTTTGGCGTTGGTCACCGCGGCGGCGTCACCGATGACGAAAATATCCGGATGGCCCGGCACTGACAGATCGGGCGCGACCTTGACCCGTCCGGCGCGGTCGGCCTCGGCGCCGAGCCAGCGCGCCGCCGGCGAGGCGACCACACCGGCCGCCCAGATGACGGTGCCGGCATCGAGCCGGCCGCTATTGAGATCGACGCCGCGGGCATCGCATTTCGTTACCATCGTGTCGGTCATGATGGTGACGCCGGCATGCATCAGCGTATCGCGCACATAATCGGACTGTGCCGGCGGGAATGCCGGCAACAAGCGGTTGCCGGCCTCGATCAGCACGATGCGCGCCGAACGCGGATCGATGCGCCGGAAATCGGCATGCAAGGTCTGCTGCGCGATCTCGGCAATGGCGCCAGCCATTTCGACGCCGGTGGCGCCGCCGCCGACGATGACGAAGGTGAGCAGCCGATGCTGCTCGATCGGGTCGGTGACGATCTCGGCCTGCTCGAAAGCGATCAGGATGCTGCGGCGGATGCGGGTGGCGTCCTCGATATGCTTGAGGCCCGGCGCTACTTGCGACCATTCGTCGTGGCCGAAATAGGAATGCATCGCGCCGGTCGCGATCACCAGATAATCGTAAGGCATGTCGCCGAAATTCGTATGCAGCCGCTTTTGCGCCGTGTCGATGCCTTGCACATCGGCCATCAGCACGGCGGCGTTTTTCTGCGCGCGCAGAATATGGCGGATCGGCCACGCCACATCGGCCGGCGACAGAGCCGCCGTCGCCACCTGGTAGAGCAACGGCTGGAAGCAATGGTGGTTTTGCCGGTCGATGACGGTGATATCGGCGGCCACGCGCCGCAGCGTCCGGGTGGTTTCCAGCCCGCCGAAGCCGGCGCCGACAATCACCACTTTGGCAAGGGCTTCGGGCAATAACGCCTCCTAAGCGGTTCCTTGGGTGCAATGCGATGGCCCCGCCAGTGTCGGCCTTTCCTTGGCCAGTTGCCAAGGGCGCCGCGGACCTTTAGCAATCGCGCGAGTTTCGTAACGGTGAGGCGTAACCAATGGCGACCCATAATCTCCTTTTGCTGCCCGGCGACGGCATCGGCCCCGAAGTCATGGGCCAGGTGAAGCGCGTCATCGACTTTTTCAACAAAAAAGGTCCCGACAAGTTTACCACCGAGGAGGCCCTGGTCGGCGGCTGTGCCTATGACGCGCATGGCGTCGCCGTCACCGACGCCACCATGGAGAAGGCCAAAGCCGCCGATGCCATCATCTTCGGCGCGGTCGGCGGGCCGAAATGGGACAAGGTGCCCTATGACGTGCGCCCGGAGGCGGGCCTGTTGCGGCTACGCAAGGACCTCGCGCTGTTTGCCAATATCCGCCCGGCCATCGTCTATCCGGCGCTCGCCGATTCATCGAGCCTCAAGCGCGAGGTGGTCGAGGGTCTCGACATCATTATCCTGCGCGAATTGACCGGCGGCGTTTATTTTGGCGAGCCCAAGACCATCACCGATCTCGGCAACGGCCAGAAGCGCGCCATCGATACGCAGATCTATGACACCTACGAGATCGAGCGCATCGACCGCGTGGCCTTCGAGCTGGCGCGCAAGCGGCGCAACAAAGTCACCTCGATGGAAAAGCGCAACGTCATGAAGTCGGGCGTACTCTGGAACGAAGTGACGACGGCGTTGCACGAGCGCGAATTCAAGGATGTGCAGCTCGAACACATGTTGGCCGACGCCGGCGGTATGCAGCTGGTGCGGTGGCCCAAGCAGTTCGACGTGATCGTCACCGACAATCTGTTTGGCGACATGTTGTCCGATATCGCCGCGACCCTGACCGGTTCGCTCGGCATGTTGCCGTCGGCGTCGCTGGGCGAGGTCGATCCCAAGACCAAGAAGCGCAAGGCATTGTATGAGCCGGTGCACGGTTCGGCGCCCGATATCGCCGGCAAAGGCGTCGCCAATCCGATCGCCATGATCGCGTCGTTCGGCATGGCGCTGCGTTACTCGTTCGACATGGGCAAGCAGGCCGACATGATCGACGCCGCGATCGCCGCGACGCTCGCCAAGAACCTGCGTACCGGCGACATCAAGTCGGAAGGCTCTAAGGCGGTCAGCACCGCCGAGATGGGTGACGCGATATTGGCGGAACTGGAAATGCTGGCGGCCTGACGAGGCGAGCCACGTCAAACAAAAAACGCGGCTAGAGCAGCCGCGTTTTTTATTTTGGAATCGGCTGCTTTGCTTTAGCTAGAACTGGATGAAAGGATTGTTCTTGCCGGGCAACGTCCAGGCATTTGGCAGCGGCTGCTGATTGCCACCGAAGGCGGTGTTGTCGAGCACGCCGGTGGCGTGATGGTTCGGCGTTGACGCGTAACTGTTGCCGGTGTTCTCGCCCGGGAAGGTTTCGGTGCCCGGATCGAGATAGGAGCGCTTCTGAATTATGATGCGCGTGCGGGTCTTGCCGTCTTCGTCGCGGCTGGTGAAAACCGTGTGGTTTTGCGGATCGGCCACGGCGGCGGCGGGATCTTTCTTCTTCGGCGCGGCAAAAGCTGGCGCGGCCAAAAGAGCGATGGCGGCAATCCCGGCGGCGACCACGTTCAAGCGCATGAATTCCTCGTCTGTGCCCTCTCGCGGGCCCTATAATGCAACGCAGTCTAGCGGGATTTAGTTCACCGCCATAGACGACAATATCGGCATTTGTTGCTGTAATCATTAAGAAAATGGCCCCGGCGGGATGCCGGAGCCGAATTTTTGCCGTTGTGGGACTATTTTATCACGGCTTAGCCGCTGTAGTTCTTGGCAAGGTACTCTTTGATCTCCTTGGCATCGGTCTCGTCGATCGGAGCCTTTAGTGCGTTGATCATCTTGTTGACGGTAGCGTCCCAACCCGCCGCATTCAGGAACGGCGAATTCATCGGGATATAAGCGAGCGTGTGGCACGCCGCGCAGTTGGCCTCGACCTTATCGAGGCCGGGGCCCTGCTTGAGCTTGATTACCTGTTCGTCGGCGAGCGCCGGCGATGCGATGAGCGCAATGACGACTGCGATTGCAAATTTCTTCATAGTGCCCCCTTACGCCGTCAGCGTGATGTTTTGCATGACGTTGTTGTGGTAACCGGCCGGGTTGAAGATCAACGTCGAAGTCTGGGTTTGGCCGATCTTGTTGATGGCGTTGACCATCACCGTGTTCTTGCCCTTCTTGGCCGACAGATCGAAGCTCCACGGTTGGAATGCGTAGGGGCCGAGATCCTGGCCGAGCATGGCGGAGCCCCACGTCTTGCCGCCATCGGTCGAGACTTCGACCGTGCGGATGCCATAGCCGCCGTCCCACGCCATGCCACTTACGGCGACCTTGCCAGGTTTCACCTTGTCGCCGTCGCGATGACTGGTGATCAACGAATTGACCACGATTTCGGTGATCGGCGTATTGGGCGCGTATTCTTGCGAAGTGAATCGCGCCACCAGTGGGAACTTGCCAAGCGGAACGCGATAGGCCGGATTCATCCAGAAACCGCCTTGCGGCTTAGTGAGCGCGTTGATCTCAATGACGTGCTTCATCCAGTACGTGCCGGTCCAGCCGGGAACGATGATACGGGCAGGGAAGCCGTTGAAATGCGGCAGTGGCGCGCCGTTCATCTCGTAGGCAACGATGGTGTTCTCATCGATCGCCTTCCACACCGGAATGCTCTTAATGAAGTCGGGGGTTGCAGCGACCGCCGGTCCGTCGGCGCCATTAAAGGCTATCTCGATCGCTTCCTTCTTCAAGCCGACTTTGTCGAGGATGTCTTTGAGCCTCGCGCCCTTCCAACGGGCGCAGCCCATGGCGCCGTAACCCCATTCCACGCCTTGGACATGCGGTTGCGAAAGGCCGCGCCGGTTGCCGGAGCACTGGTTGACTGCAACCACTTCGACAGCCGGCATTTTCTTCAGGTCGTCGAGCGTGATTTCGGCGGTACCGTTGGCGCCGTCACCGCTGACCGCAATCTTGTAGCCCTCGGCTTTGACTTCCGGGATATCCGACAGGTGGTAGCGGACGTAAAATTCATCGTTCGGCGTAATCGGCGTGCGCAGATATTCAATCGGCGCTTCGTAGTTTGGTGGCCGGTCGGAGAGCTGTATTAGTGGCTTCTTGCCCGGCAGTGTACCCATCGTCGCGTAGCTGGCAACGCCCTGCGGCACACCAGGAGTCAGGTTGGCTATCGCGGCTTCGGCTTGCGAAAATTTTGGCAGAAATCCGGACATGCCAAGCGCCGCGCCCGCGCCGGCCGTCCCCAACAGGTGACGTCGTGTGATCATTGTTCCTCTCCCCAGAGGTTTTACCAAAGCCATCTCGGCCATCGCCGCGGCTTTAGATATTATTATTTGAATATGATCCGACGAATTGAATGGCGGGTCAACCGAAATGGGTCCGCAGTTGCGGGAAATCGTTGCCGCGTTGCAGCGCCAGACTAGCGTCCGACGCGGCGCGGCTCCGGTCGGTTGGCCAAGGCCTTCCACAGCAAATGATATTTCGGCGTCGCCGCGATAATGGGATCACGCTGGCCGCAAAAGCTGCGGTTGAGTTCGGCCTGGGCGAACAGGGCGCCGACCTTGGGCTCGCTGCCGGCGGCCAATAGCGTGAGCCGGTCGAGCGCGCAGGCCAGCGTGCTGCGGTCGATAAATTCCGCGCCGCCGATGCAGAACCAGCCCGACAATTGCAGCCGCGGATTGTCATAAGCACGCACGAAGCCCAGGCAATGGCGGGTAACGCCCTTGGAGGTATCGAAACTGACAATCGAGAGCGGGCCGAATTTGCTGGGCAATGGATCTTGCGCGGCGGTAACCGCGATCGGCCCCAGCGCCGCCGCGCTTTCGGCGATTTCGGTTTGCGGTTCGGGGAAGCCGCGCGTCTCGCTGCCGGGGCGGTAGATTTCAACTTGCAGAAAGGGCGCGACGCTGTCCGGCTCGCCCAAAGCGAGGATGTCCTTGCGGCCGCCGCCGGTGGCGTGGCGGCGGATGGCGTAACTCGCCGGCACATCGGTAGCTTCCGGGATGGCGAGCGCAAAAGCCGGGAACGGCCGCTCGACCTCGATCCATTTGGATTGATGCACGGGGGCGATGGGTCGCATGATGGGCGGTGATTGAAATATGTGTGCGGCGACCATGGAAAGCACCGCGATTCCGCCCACATAAGCGAGCATACGCACGAAATCAGCCGGCAGTTCCTCGCGCCAGGAATGCAGAGCCGGGTGCATGGCCGTCCTCTCAGGCCGCCGTTGTCATACGGTCAGTTCTCGCCTAGAAGCGCTGCCATCCGGTTGTCCAGCACCATGCTGCGGTGCGGATATTTTTTCGGAGAGTTAACAATGGGTTACAAAGTCGCTGTGGTGGGTGCCACCGGCAATGTCGGGCGCGAAATGCTCAACATTCTGGCCGAGCGGAGCTTTCCTGCCGATGAGGTAGTGGCGCTCGCCTCG
>Ga0182030_10020096_pt1 | contig 12637 bp, 13 predicted proteins | sample 812S3MmetaG_FD_121299 | JGI IMG/M metagenome (GOLD analysis project Ga0182030, IMG submission 121299) | Permafrost microbial communities from Stordalen Mire, Sweden - 812S3M metaG (Illumina Assembly) | ecosystem: Environmental > Terrestrial > Soil > Wetlands > Permafrost | place: Sweden... | reverse complement strand
CCCAGTTCTTGCAGCGCTTGCAACTCTTTGAGGTTCAACTTGGAGCCCTTCGGTCGTGAAGCACGTCCACGCGTCGCGCGGAGGCACCCTTGGGAACCTAATGCGTTGCCGGAGAAGGCGTCCAAACCGCCCGGGTGACGCCGACAGCACCGGGTCCGGTGCGGCATAGGTGACCCATACCGGCTTTGTTCCACGCTTTTCACTTCAGGTTGATCGCCACGATGCGATCGAGGTGAATCCCCGATGGTCCTATGGCGCCCCGTCGGGCCCAGAACTCCCCCTAGAGGCTCTCAGATCTGGCTCGCCGAGTCTTCCTTTAGCTCTATCTCGACGAATACCGCTTCGCGATCGGTCCTGTTCGTCACGTCGTGGACCGCCCCCGCGGAGCGGAAGTACGGCACGCCGAGCTCCTGGGTCATCTTGTTGACCTCACCGTTCGGACTTGTGACGTCAAAGGTCCCGCCTGTCACCGGAACGACCACGTAGTCGAGGCCATGTCGGTGCTGACCAGTTGAGTCACCGGTGTCAAAGCTCCAGACGGTGATGCGGACACGCTCATTGTCATCTATCTGCTCTGCTTTTGCTTGCGACACGACTTGTCCTCTCCTCCGGAAGCGACGCGCCGGATGCCTGTGACGATCCAAATGATCGGCGGCGTTTGTCGCACCTGAACTGCTCCGAGTAGCGGCTCGCTACAGCTGCCCACCGTAGCGGACGGTTGGGGAACTCTAAGAGGCCGCCCACTTCGACAGGAGCCATGCCTTGACAGGAGACACGCTCACGTTTACGGTTCCAGAAACGGTACCGAAAACGTTACCGGAAACGGTTTGCAAAACGAACCAAGCTGGGCAGGGCGGTGGTTTTTCGGTGTCTGGGGTCCGTCTAGGAGGTGGCCCAATGTTGAAGGGTGTCCGGCGTGAGGATGCGGCGGTTTACCACCTTCCGGGGCGAGACTGGTTACTTTGCGTCGGACCCGAGAACACAGGGGCGAAGGGGCTGACCCTCGGAGTCGCCGTCTTCCCTGAGGGTTCGGCGCCCCCCGGCCATGTGCACGACGCAGCCGAGGAGGTGATCTACATCGTCTCCGGCAATGGAGAGCTGGTGACACCTGAAGGAACAGAGAAGCTCGAACCCGGCACCGCGGTGTACATCCCAATGGGACTCCACCACGCCACTGTCTCCAGTGGCCCAGGGCCACTCGAGCTCATCTCGGCGTTCTCCCCGCCTGTGGTGCCCGGCTCCTACGAGAAAGGTGCCGGGTGAGCCCACAGCTCTCCCTAGGCGAGCTCGAAGCACTTGCTCGGCGAACCCGCCGTGAGATTGTCACGGCGGTCGCGCACGCCAAAGGCGGCCACGTCGGTGGGCCGCTGTCGGCGGTCGAACTGCTCACGGCACTGTACTTTCGCGTGTTACGCATCAGACCGGACGAGCCTGACTGGCCAGAGCGCGATCGGTTCATTCTTTCGAAGGGGCACTGTTCCATTGCCCTCTACGCGGTAATGGCCCTGCGCGGGTACTTCCCTTTAGAGGAGCTGAGCAGCTTCGACGCGATCGACTCGCGCCTCCAAGGCCACCCCGACATGAAGGCGCTCCCAGGCCTCGACATGTCGACAGGGTCCTTGGGTCTCGGGTTCGGTGCCGGTGTTGGGATCTCGCTCGGCGCCAAACTCTCAGGCCAGCAATTCAGCACCTTCGTAATGGTCGGCGACGGCGAATGCAACGAGGGGGCGATCTGGGAGGGCGCGCATGTTGCCCAGCGGTACGCGCTGGAGAATCTTGTTGCGGTGATCGACCAGAACCAGCTCCAGCAGTTCTGCTGGCGAGACCGGACTTCGGTCGAGCGGCTCCCTCTTCCTCCCTACAACGGGGGCGAACTGGCGCGGCGTTGGGCCGCTTTCGGCTGGAAGGTCCTCGAGATAGACGGGCACGACATGACCGCGGTGATCGAGGCACTGGAAGCATCCCGCCAGCTGCAGGGTGCACCCGTGGCGGTGGTGGCGCACACCGTGAAGGGCAAGGGGGTGTCTTTCATGGAGAACGACTACTCCTGGCACAGCCGGGTACCGACTGACGAGGAGCTCCGACAGGCGCTGGCAGAACTGGCAGACCCAGTCGCGCTGTCGGGGGCACGCTGAGATGTCCTTCCCCCTCGGGGTGGCGCAGCGGCAGGCGTTCGGCGAGACGATGGCGAGCCTTGCCCAAGACGACGCGCGAATCCTCGTGCTCGACGGCGACGTGGGCAGCTCGACCGGGGCAAGCTTGTTCGAGGAGGCACACCCCGAGCGTTACCTGCAGACAGGAATTGGCGAGCAGAACATGGTCGCGATGGCAGCCGGGCTCTCCACGCTCGGGTTTGTCCCGTTCGTCACGACCTTCTCCTGTTTCGCGGTAGCACGGGCTCTCGACTCGGTGCGTGTCCTCGTGGCCCAAACCGGGCTCAACGTCAAGCTCATCGGTGGCTACGCAGGTCTGCTGACTGGGATGACCGGCAAGACGCACCAGATGTTTGACGACGTCGCCATCATGCGCAGCTTGCCGAACATGACGGTTATCGCTCCTGCCGACGAGGTGGAGGCGCGCCAGGTGATCCGCGCGGTCGCCGCCCTAGAGGGGCCTGCCTACGTCCAGATCATCCGAGAGCCCTCACCGGTCCTCTTCGGCGACGAGTACCGCTTCGAGATCGGCAAGGCGGTGATGGTACGGGAGGGCTCTGACGCGACGCTCGTCTCGACTGGCGCCGAGTCGGTCCGGGTCTACGAGGCCGCTGCGATCCTCGCGAGACGCGGCATCGATGTGGGAGTGCTTCACGTGCCCACTGTCAAGCCGATTGATGAGGACGCTCTCGTGCGCGCAGCGACGACGACGCGCTTCATGATCACCATCGAGGAACAGAGTGTCATCGGTGGCCTTGGGGGGGCTGTCGCCGAGCTGCTCGCCGATCGCTTTCCAGTCACGGTCAAGCGTCTTGGCATCAGGGATTGCTTTGGCGAGAGCGGACCGAACGACCTCTTGCTTGATAAGTACCGGTTGTCAGCCGCGCGCGTCGCTGAAGACGTTGAAACCCTTTTTCGAGAGCGCGTCACCGCAACGACGAACTGATGGCTTCTAAAGGGTCAGAAACACAAGTAACCGATGGAGGAGATAAGACGAACCTGACAGATCTGGCAGGGGGGAAGCTTGTTGACCGCATCCTGGTCGACCTCGCGCATTTGGCACCGCTTCACGACCCGGTCGCGGTCATGGTGTACAACGCCACAAGGCGCGACGTCACACACGTAATGGTCGGCGAGGAATTCATCGTCACGGATCGTCACTTGACCGCCTGTGACCTGCCGAGAGTTATCCGCGAGGGCCAGCTTGCGGCCGAGGGCGTTTGGCGGGTTGCGGGGCTCGAAGCTCCAGCTGTCGGTATGAGCACGCATTGGCCACTCGTCGGCGGGCATCAGTTGGAAGGAGCGTCACATGATTGACCAAGGCGGCCCGTCGCGGGTCGCGATAGTGACCGGATCCGCGAGTGGGATCGGGCGGGCGGCGGCGGTCCGTCTCTCGAAGGACGGGTACTCGGTCGCTTGCCTGGACGTTGACGAAAGCGGTGCCGTCGCCGTCGCCGAGGAAATACGGAGACTAGGGGGAGTCGGGCTTGGGCTGCACCTGGACGTCTCCTCCGAGTCGGAGGTGAAGACCATCTTCGCCGCGGCCTGCGCCGCACTCGGCCCTCTGCGCGCCCTTGTCCATTCAGCGGGTGTCTTGCATGTCGAACCGGTGCTCGAACTTGGAGCAAAGGCCTGGCGTGATGTGCTAGATGTCAATCTCACCGGCACGTTCCTCTGCGACCAGGCCGCGGCACGGCTCATGGTCGCAGACTCGAACAGCGGATCCATCGTCAACGTGGCCTCGGTCCACTCGCAGGCCCCGGGGAAGGGCCTGAGCTCGTATGACGCCAGCAAGGGCGGGATATGGATGCTCACGCGAAATCTTGCCCTCGAGCTTGCACCGTACGGGATCACTGTTAACGCCATCGGGCCGGGCCTGGTTGTCCACACGAGGTTAGGTGGAGGTACCTCAGACGAGTATCTGAACTCCGTTGTGCCCACGATCCCGCTTGGCCGTGCGGGCGAACCGGACGACATTGCTGGCCCGGTCTCCTTCCTCTGTTCGACCGACGCGGCATATGTGACAGGTGCGATGTTGTTCGTCGATGGCGGCATGCTTTTGACGGCGCACACTTGAGTTACAGATGAGCTGGCGACTCGGCATCGTGGAGGTCGGGGTCATACCTCGCCTGCCGCTCAACATGTATGTGCCCGACGCCTCGCCGGACGCGTTGATCGATCCGCCTTGTTATTGCTACCTCGCAACGGACGGGGAGCGGAACATTCTCGTCGACAGCGGGCCCGACCGTGCCCGCTCGGGGGCGGCAAACCTCGAGATCGTTGGTGACACGTCGGCCCTCCTCACTGCAGGATTGAAGACTTGGGGCATCGCACCATCCGATATCGACTGCATCGTGCATACGCATCTGCATCACGACCACATGCAGAACGACCTCATGTTTCCCAACGCCGTCGTGCATGTCCAACGAGCCGAGCTCGCGTGGGCAACGGGTCCCGACTGTGGTCGCTTCTACGTCGGAGTTGGCGAGATCGCAACTGAATTGGGGGATCGGTTGCGCACCATCGAGGGCGACGCCCAGCTTTTCAAAGGCCTCAGGGTCGTGCTCAACGGAGGTCACACGCCGGGGCACCAATCGGTGATAGTCGACACGCCCGAGAAGGCCGTCTGTCTCTGCGGAGACATCGTGTCCCTGTTCGCCAATGTCGAGGTCGTCGGGTCGATCTGCCCGAACTCTGACGAGACGGTCGCCTTTCTCGATCGCGCCCGGACTGCCGGCTGGGAGATGGTTCCTAGTCACGATCCGGAGCTTCGGGGCCACCGTTGGTACCTCGCTCCGTCCGATGAGACGTGTGCAGCCATTGCCAGGAACGACAGAGAAGGTGGAGGCCTTTCATGAGTATGCATGAAGGTGGTAGTGAGATTGTTGACTTGCTCGTGGTGGGCGGAGATGTCATCACGATGGACGCCGACCGAACAGTTATACGCGGGGGGGCAATAGCGGTCCGCGAAGGCAAGATCACCTGGGTGGGCGCGGCAGCGGAAGCTCAGCGGCGCTTCGCCGCCGACCGGAGGGTCCAAGCTGCGGGCCGGATTGTGCTTCCCGGTCTCGTTGACACGCACTTTCACACAGGCCAACAGCTGTTGCGTGGCAAGATCACCGAACTTGCCCGCCGGCGCCAGCTCAAGTTGCCCATCTGGCGTAACTACCTGATCCCGTTCGAGTCCGTGCTCACCGAAGAGGACATGTACCTGTCCGCTCAGATCGCCTACGCGAACTTGCTGCGTGTTGGCACGACTTGTTTCACCGATGCCGGCGGTCCGCATCCGGACGAGATGGCCCGCGCCGCCATGGACCTTGGGATCCGTGGCTTGGTCGCGCAGTCCACCATGGACGTGGGCGATGGGCTCCCAGCTTCGATGAAGTTCAGTACCCGGGAGGCGATCGAACGCAACGTCTCGCTGATCAAGAACTGGGGCGCATCGGCAGTTGAGCGGCGGGTGGGCGCTTGGTTGTCTTTGCGCCAGCTCCTCGTGTGCAGCCGCGAGTTGTGGGAGGCGTTCCGCGACTTGTCCGACGAGTTGGGGTCGCGCGTCCATATTCATCTTGCCGAAGGGACATACGAGGTGGAGTATGCAGCCGAGCACTGGGGAAAACGACCCACCGAGTACCTCGAAGAACTTGGCTTTCTCGGTCCTCGAGTGCACGCCGCACACTCCATCCTTCTGTCGGCCAACGAAATCGACATTTACTCCGAGCGAGATGTAAGCGCGGCCCACTGCCCCCTCGGCAATTTCATTATTGGGCCTCCCAAGGTGCCCGAGATGCGGCGCCGAGGGATCCGGATCGGCCTAGGTACTGACGGGGCGTCGACCGGCAGCTTGGATCTTTTCGAGGCGATAAGGGTTTCCTTCATCGCCCTACAGAGCAATTACGGCACTCCGTGGCATGACCGCTCAGCACTCTCACTCGAGGACCTTTTGGAGATGGCGACGCGTGGAGGAGCCCAGGCGCTTGGAATGGGCGATCACATAGGCAGCCTCGAGGTAGGCAAGCAAGCCGACTTGGTCATAGCGAACCCAACAGACTGGGACCTGCAGCCGGTCTACGACCCGATGTTCACTGCCTCGCGTGGTCTGACGGGCAGGGACGTCGAGACGGTCATTGTCGAGGGGAAGGTGGTGGTCGAGAGTGGAGTCGTCTCGAGTGTCGACGAGGCCGAGCTGCGAGGGCGCCTCGCCGAGCGATGGCCAACGATCATGAGCCGATTCGAATCGATCACGAACTGAGGCGGCATCAGAGGATGACTGTGGACCTAGCAGCGACGGCTGTCGAGGAGTACAGGGCGAGGACTCCTGTTTCTCGGGGCTACTTCGACCAGTTTTGCCGCCATCTACCGGGGGGTGAGACGCGATCGGTGTCTCATTACGAGCCATACCCGGTCATGCTGGCTGAAGGCCATGGCGCCCTCGTCCGTGACATGGACGGCAACGAGTACATAGACGTGCTGAACAACTACACGTCGCTCGTTCACGGTCATGGCTTTGAGCCGATCACCGAGGCCGTAAAGGCAGTGCTCCCCACAGGCACGGTCTTTCCGGCTCCAACCGAAGCGCTATTGGAACTCGCTTCGATGCTGACCGGGCGCTACCCAGCCGTTGGGCGGGTGAGGTTCACAAACTCGGGGACCGAGGCGAGCCTGCTTGCCACGCGGATCGCCCGCGCGGCTACCGGGCGCCACCACATCGTGATTTTCAGCGGCGGCTACCACGGGAGCATCCCGGAGTTTCTCGACGGGGGCGCGCAGGTCGTAACTGTCCCCTATAACGATTTTGACCTCGCACATAAAGCGATCGATTCCTCCGTCGCGGCGGTCTTCGCCGAGCCATTCCTGGGCAGCGGCGGGGTAATCCCTGCTACACCAGGCTTCCTGCGCGCGATCGAAGACAGCGCGCATTCGGTAGGCAGCCTCTTTGTCCTCGATGAGGTGCAGTCGCTGCGGAACTCGCTACAGGGCACGCACGCAGAGCTCGGCCTCGAGCCGGACTTGCTCGTGATGGGCAAGGTCATCGGGGGCGGCCTCGCCATTGGCGCGGTCGGCGGCGAGGCGTCGCTCATGGATCTTACGAGCGCGCGAGCAGGTGGAACTTTGTCGCACTCCGGCACGTTCAACGGCAACGTCGTGACGATGCGGGCAGGCGCCGCCAGCTTGCGAGCACTCGACGAGTTGGCCATCTCGCAACTCAATCGTCGTGCCGCATCACTATCGGAGGCCATCGGAGCAGCGGCCGGCCGCGTCGGCATTTCCGCGTCAGTCACACGGGCTGGCTCGATCATGCAGGTCCACCTGACTGATCGGCCGCCTGTGACTCACGAGGCCGCGAGTGCAGTCCCACCTGATTGGGTATCGCAGTTGCACCTGGCTCTTTTGCTCGAAGGTGTCTATGCGGCCCCCCGCGGCATGCTCAATCTGTCCACCGTCTTGGACGACGACCTGCTCACCGAGGTTGCTGCCGCTTACGAGAGAGCCTTCGCTAGATTGCTGCCCTTCTTGGAAGCCGGCCGGTCCGGCGACACGATATCGCGGTGATGCTGTGATCAGCCCCGAGGCGAAGCACCCAGACGCAACCCGTTTCGGACAAGGGCCGGATCACCTGATCAGGCCAGCCCTTTCTGCCAAGGTGCCCGTGTTCGTTCGGGGCGACGGCGTCGAGCTGATTGACGACACAGGACGGCGCTACCTCGATGGGGCCTCCGGTGTCGGCGTCACCTGCCTCGGTTACGGCGTGGCCGAGGTCATCGAAGCGATGCGCGTCCAGGCCGAGCAGCTTTGCTATCTGCACGCTTTGCGTTTCGAAGCCCCACCGACCCGCGAGCTTTCCGAGCTTGTCGCAGCACTTACCCCCGGTGACTTGGACCATGTCTTTTTCGTCTCGGGTGGCTCGGAGGCAAATGAGAGCGCAATCAAGTTCGCCCGCCAGTATTGGCTCGAGCGCGGTGAGCCGGAGCGCTGGCGAATCATCGGCCGGTGGCCCAGCTTCCACGGCAACACGCTTGCGACGCTGTCTGCGGGATGGCACGTCGCCCGACGAAAGAGAAGCGCACCTTTCCTGCTGGGGTTCCCACACATCGAGACTCCTAACCTCTATCGGGGCTGCGGGCATTGCAGAGCGACAGGCAGCTGCACTTTGGCCTGTGCCCGAGAGCTCGAACGCACCTTGATCGAGGTCGGTCCCGAGACAGTGGCGGCGTTTATCGCCGAACCCGTCGTTGGGGCCGCCGCAGGCGCGCTCGTGCCTCCACTCGACTACTTTCCAGCCATCCGCGATATCTGTGACCGCTACGGAATCCTGTTTATCGCTGACGAAGTGATCACAGGTTTCGGCAGGTTAGGCAGTTGGTTCGGCGTGCAGCAGTTTGACATCCAGCCCGACATCCTCGTTTTCGCGAAGGGCATTGCCGCTGGCTACGCGCCCCTCGGCGGTTTCGCCGCGCGATCTTCCCTCATCGAATCCTTTCTTGAGGGCTCTGGTCGCTTCGAACACAACTTCACCTATGCCGGACACCCGATCGCTGTCGCTGTTGGCGCGGCAGTAGTCAAGATCTTGCAGCGCGATCGCCTTGTGGAACGGGTCGCATGCCTGGAACAGCTTTTCTTTGACGCTCTTCGCGATCACCTCGATGGTCTCGCGATAGTCGGGGACATCCGGGGTATGGGCTTCCTTGCCGGGCTTGAGCTAGTGAGCGACCGTCACAGCAAGCTCCCCTTCGACCCGAAAGCAGAGGTCTCCGCACGAGCTGCGTCTTATTGCCTCGAAGAAGGCGTGATCGTATACCCGTGCGCCGGTGGCGTTGACGGAGAGTCGGGTGACTATCTGCTCGTCATGCCCCCCTTTGTGACAAGCGAGGACGAGCTCGACCAAATGGCAGTGCGAACCGGGCGGGCCCTAGCCCGGCTCAGTCGTGAACTCCTATGAAGCAACTCCTACCGACAACTGGAGGGACAGCGATATGTATCACGTGGACAACGCCGTCATGCCGACTCACGACTGGAAGGGGCTGACAATAAGGGACCTCACTCCTGTTGAGGCCGGATGGCAGGCGTCTTTCATAGAAATCGACGTGCCCGCCGGGGCTGTGCACCCTCTGGCCCGATCCACCAAGTGCGAGACCTTCTACTACTGCGACAGCGGGGAGCTTGAATTCGAGATCAACGACCAGCAGTTCCACGTCAAGCCAGGTGACCTGGTCGAGATCAGGGCCAACGAGTGGTACGGCTATCGAACGGTGTCCGCCCCGGCAAGGCTGCTCAGCTTCAACGTTCCTCCCTACGATGCCTCGGCTACCGAGTATCGGGACAACTGAGGATGCTCCGCGTGATGAGGCCGTGACTGTGCCGTCTTTGCCCCGTATGCCGGGTATGTTGCTGACCCAACCTCGCCAGCGGCCTCGTTCGTGACAGGCGAGATCCTACACGTAAACGGCGGCCGCGTCTTCGGCCGTTGACGATGCCACAACGGTCAGTCGCTGCTGGCACAAGCCCCGAGATCTGTCCGCCGTTGTGGGAGAGTATCCATCGTGGCTAGGGAGTCGCGTAGCCGAGGCCCGACCATCGTCGACGTTGCCCAAGCTGCCGGCGTGTCAGTCTCGACGGTGTCGCGAGTAATGCGTGATCACGCAGACGTTGGAGCCGCGACTCGTGCCCATGTGCGTGAGGCAGTCGATCGACTTGGTTACAGGCCTTCGCCGATCGCGCGGGCGCTGGTTTCGGGTGAGAGTCGTCTTGTAACGCTGCTTGTCAGCGACATCACCAACCCGTTCTACCCGCAACTGGCGAAGAGCGTGGAGCAGGAGGCAAAGCAGGCAGGCTACGCGGTCGTCATCTGCAACACCGAGGACCGGACAGCCGAGACACGGCGATACGTGAAAAGGCTGTTGCGCCAGGGGCTCGAGGGCGTAATTCACGCTTCGGTCGCGCACGATGAGCAGGCGCTGTTGTCGCTGATGGCCGACGAGCGCCGGGTGGTGTTCACCAATCGCCGCCCAGCGCAATCTGCCGTTAGCTATGTCGTGTCCGACAACGAAGGAGGAGCTGGTGAGCTCACCCGGCATCTGCTCTCCCTCGGGCATCGTCGCATCGGGTTCATCACTGGCCCCAAGTACGCGCGAAACGCCATGGAACGGCTGAAAGGATTTCGCCTGGCCATGAAGCAAGCAGCGGATACCCAATCGTTCGTGGCAGAAGGTGACTTCTCCGTCGAGAGTGGGCGTCGGGCTGTCCTCGAGTGGATAAAGGATAAGCCTGCCCCGACGGCGATGATCGCTGTCAACGACTCGGTTGCGCTCGGCGCTCTCGGGGCGCTTGTTGACAGTCGACTGCGCGTTCCTGATGACGTGGCCCTCGCCGGCTTCGACGGCACCCAGCTTTCTGCTTCGCCCTTGCTCAGCCTCACAACGGTTGACCAGCACATCGAAAACCTAGGGCGGCGATCCGTGCAGATTCTTCTGGGACAGCTCGCCTCGGCCGGCGAGTTCAACCCCGTTCGAGAGGTGCTACCTACCAAGCTTCTCCTGCGGGCCAGCACTTTGGGCCAGGCTGGCGGGGAGGCGCTCGATGGGCAAGGTCGCAAAGGAGCGAACGTCAGCCCAACGGAACGACCGTCTTCTTGAGTTCGACGGGTCCGAGCCTCGAGATCAACTCTTCCACTGCTGACGCCAGCGGCAACGACGGCGTCGCGCCCCGGACACCCACGGCCAAAGCCCCTGCTCCCGTCGCCTTCACCAAACCCGCTTCGAGACTCTCGCCACTGGCCAGTGCGCTAGCGAAGGCTCCGCAGAAGGCGTCGCCCGCTGCCACAGTGTCGACTACAGGCACGCGCAGCGCCGGGACTTCCAGCACCTGTTCGTCGTCGACGTACACAGCCCCTTTGGCTCCAAGTGTCACGACGACGGCCTTGCAACCACGACGCAGCAGCGCCCGCGCGGCTGCGACAGCGCCGGCGACATCATCGACCTTGAGACCCGTCAGCGTTCCGGCCTCCACCTCGTTCGGGATGCAGATGTCAACCTTTGACAGCAGCTCATCTTCCAATTCCAACGCTGGAGCTGGATTGAGAATGGTCGTCGTTCCGGCATGCCTGGCGATTTCGAGCGCCGCCTCGACGACTGCAAGAGGAATTTCAAGTTGAACGAGCATGACAGCGGCCCCCTCGATCAGCGAGGCTGCGCGTGCAAGGTGGGCCGTTGTCAAGGAGTGGTTCGACTGGGGCACGATGATGATGAAATTCTGACCGGTCGAATCGACTGTGATGTGGGCGATGCCCGTGGCCACCTCTGGATCGACCGTCAGTTGGGATACGTCCACGCCCTCGTTGACGAGTTGAGCCCTGATCGCCTCGCCAAAGCCGTCGGGGCCTACCCTTCCGATCATCGCAGTTGTGACACCCTGCCGGGCACACGTCACGGCCTGGTTGTTCCCTTTGCCTCCCGGGACCATCGTAAAGCCGTTGCCTATCACCGTCTCACCTGGCGACGGCAAGGACGCCGTCCGCGCGGTGAGATCCATGGAGAGACTTCCAACCACAACGACTTGAGCCATGTCTTCTCCCACCTATAGCAGTTGTCTCAGCCGTGACGTATCCCGCCCATCACGTACTCGGGTCCCTACCGCCTTACGGCCGTCAGTTCGGGTCTTTCACAGCCTGTCACGAGGTAGTAAAGTAACCCTAGCCTGAACACTGCATTTCAGGCACGTTCTTCTATCCCTTCTTCTGCTTGCGAAGGTGGTCTCAATGGTTGTTTCCCGTCGGGAATTCCTTGTACGTTCCGGTAAGACTGCTGGAGTGATCGCCGCCTCCGGAGTGTTGGGCTCGTTCCTGGAGACTGTTGCCAGTCCGGTTGGTGCCGGTGCTACTGGGCGGGCTTTGACTCCTGTCACATACCAGCTGGGCTGGATCGCTAATGTCGAGAACGGGGGTGAGTTCGTTGCGCAGTCAAGGGGCTACTTCGCCGACGAAGGCATTGCCATTACGATCATGCCGGGTGGCCCGACCACGACCGTTGAGCCATTGGTGATTGCTGGCAAGTGCCTGGTAGGCCTTTCGGAGACTGACACGACGTCTCAAGCCATCTTGCACGGTGGTGCCCTTAAGACCATCGGTGCCACGCTTCAGATAACACCATTGGCCGTCGCATCCTTGGCCAAGAAGCCGATCTACACACCGAAGGAGCTTTACGGAAAGAAGTTCGGCGTCCAGGCGTTCCAGGATCAAGTTGTCGACGGTTTCTTCAAGATGCTCAAGCTTGACATTGACAAGGTGACGATCGTACCCGCCTCCGGTGACCCCTCCATCCTGCCGGCTGGCGAGGTCGATGCGTTGTTCGTGATGCTCGACAACGAGCCGATCACGCTCGCCATGGACGGCGTGAAGACACACACCTTTACCTTGTACGAGCACGGGTGGAATGTATTCGGTGACACCTTGGAAGTGTCCGAAGCGTCATTGAAGAATGCCGCGACCCGTG
>Ga0182030_10020095_pt1 | contig 12638 bp, 10 predicted proteins | sample 812S3MmetaG_FD_121299 | JGI IMG/M metagenome (GOLD analysis project Ga0182030, IMG submission 121299) | Permafrost microbial communities from Stordalen Mire, Sweden - 812S3M metaG (Illumina Assembly) | ecosystem: Environmental > Terrestrial > Soil > Wetlands > Permafrost | place: Sweden... | reverse complement strand
TGGTGCGCCCGCAGAAGCTGCCGCCTTGGCTCACGGAGGAAGATCTCGCCCGCTATGCCAGCACTTATGCCCGTACCGGTTTTACCACTTCGCTGAACTGGTACCGCTGCATGGCGCGAAGCTGGGAACAGTCGGCAGCCTGGGCCGACGTCAAGATCACTGTCCCGGCTTTGTTCATCGGCGGGCGCAACGACCCCACACTGACTCAGCTTCAGCGTGGTGCGGATGCCATGCGCACAGTTGTCCCCAATTTGCGTGACGTGGTCATGGTCGATGCCGGCCATTGGGTTCAACAGGAAGATCCGGAGGCTGTCAGCAACGGGCTGATCGGTTTTCTAAAGGGTCTTTAGCCCGATTCAATTTCAACACCTTCGTCCCGTTAAGCGCTATATTCTAGCGGTAGCTTTGAGGTTGGGGATGGGTTTTCGACGATAGGGGCGGGTCAAGTGTCGCGACGGAAAGTCGACCGACAAACAAAGACCGCTGAAGGCGGCATATTCTCACCGACTGCGATATTGGATGCGCAGAGTGAGATTATCGATGCGATCGCGTCAGGGTCCAACCTGCGCGAGACGCTTTCTCGTGTCGCGCTTATTGTCGAGCATTTGGCGCCTCCGGCGATTTGTTCGATCCATCTGCTTGACCGCGACGGCCTGCATATCCGTCACGGCGGCGCTCCGAGCCTGCCCGCCGGCTATAATGACCAGATAAACGGTCTACCGGTTGGGCCGTGCGCCGGGTCCTGCGGTACGGCGGCCTATTTGCGCCGACGTGTGATCGTTGAAGATATAGCGACCGATCCGCTTTGGGCCGACTATCGGGATTTTGCCTTGCCTCTGGGCCTGCGGGCCTGTTGGTCGCAACCCATTATCGACGAGGCTGGAGCTGTTCTGGGGACATTTGCGCTTTATTATGGAGAGATTAAGTCTCCCTGCGAGGGCGACCTCGACCTGGTCGACCGGATGGCGCGTCTGGTCCGCGTCGCGCTCGTGCAAGACCGCAGAGAGCGCGCTCTTATCGAGACGGAGCAAAAGCTGCGGGACTATCTGACAGTTTCGTCCGATTGGCTCTGGGAGCAGGACGCTGAGCGCCGTCTCACCTTTGCATCCAGCAACATATTGGGCATCGATACGGATTCGATGTTGGGCAAATCTTCCTGGGACGCCGTCATCAAGGGAATGGCGCCTCAGCAGATCGCGGTCTTTGACGCCGATCTTACGGCACGAAGATCATTTCGAGAGATGCGTGTCTTGCAGGCTGATTCAAAGGGTGTGACCCATTATCTGAACATCAACGGTATGCCCATCTATAATGACGATGGTCAATTCTGCGGCTATCGCGGGACTGCCCACGATATCTCCCGTCAGGTCGCAGCCGAGGCTGAAAGCCTGCGGTCAAAAATAGAGGCCGAGGACGCGAACCGCGCGAAGACTGAGTTCCTCGCGAATATCAGTCACGAACTGCGCACGCCGCTGAACGCCATACTTGGCTTTTCCGAAATTATGGAAGGCTCGCTGCTGGGGCCACTGCCGGAGAGATATCAGCGATATGCCGCCGACATCCATAGATCGGGTCAGTACCTTCACGGACTGGTGACCGATATCCTCGATCTTTCGCGCATCGAAATGGGTCGGATGCAATTGGAGGAGGAAGTCGTCGATGTCGCCGATTTGATCGAGAGCAGCGTTAGCATGCTGAGAATACGTGCCGACGAACAAGCGCTTCAGCTCGTGGTGTCAACTGCAAGCAACCTGCCGCGGCTGCTTTGCGATCGTCTGCGATTGAAGCAGGCTCTCATTAACTTGTTGTCGAACGCGGTCAAATTTACGCCGAAATACGGCAGTGTGACGGTATCGGCGCGGACTACAGGTGACGGTCTCGCACTGAGTGTAAGCGATACCGGGATCGGGATGAGATCGGAGGATATTCCAAGGGCATTGGAAGCATTCCGCCAGATCGAACCCCAGCTCAACCGGCGCCACGATGGGGTGGGCCTCGGTTTGGCGCTCACCAAATCCCTGGTTGAACTTCATGGTGGACGCCTTGAGTTAGTCAGCGCGCCGGACAAAGGAACGGCCGCGACCATTCATCTGCCGGTTGCGCGGATAGCCGAGACGTAATCGCCGGGTACTAACGTTTAATCCTACTGCACGTTGATTTGCCCGTAGGCCCAGGGATGGTTCTTGTCGATGTAGGTAAAGCTGCCGGGCGTTGCGAATGTGACAGAGGCCGACCCACCCGGTGCGACTTCGCCCGTCGACCAGGATCCATCCTGAGCTGTCGCGTTGTGAGCCTCCTTGCCGTTGTTCGTCCAGGTCACCTTTGTGCCGACAGCGACCTTGATGCGGTTCGGTAAAAATGCATTTTCGTTATAGGCCTGTCTGACTTTTTCGAGCCCGGTGTCGCGAACCATGCCGGAGATGGCTATGGCGTCTGCCGATACGACCCGGCCGGCGAAGGTGGTTTCGATGGGCGGCGCGGGCGGGGCGGGTAGCGGCGGCACCGTGCCGCCCAGCTTGAATGCCCAGAGGTTCTTGACCGCCAAAACGGCGACATATTCCTCGCCGTCGATCTCATAAACGGCGGCGGGACCGCTTTCGTTGGCGCCCGTCTGGAATTGCCACAAGATGTCGCCGGTTTTCACGTCCAGCGCCTGAAGATTGCCGTCGGGGTCGCCGTGGAACAGCAACCCGCCGGCGGTCGTCGTCGCGCCACTGCCGTTCTGCATCTCATAGGGTGTGTTCTTCTGCCAGACGACCTTGTCGGTTCGGCTGTCGATCGCCGCCAGAATGCCGGAGGTCTTCATGCCCGGAACGCTGGATGACGAGCTGAAGAAATGCGGGTCCTGCATACGCTTGATCCACAGCGGCCAGCCCGGCGAACCGGCCATATAGAAATATTTCGTCTGCGGATCGTACGACATCGGCGACGACCGCGCGGTCAGCACGGGATAGATTGCGTTGGGCGTATCGAAATTCACCGGGTCGTAATGGCACAGCCGTTTGAACCCAGCCGGCACTCGACCTTCCTGAATGCAATTCGGGCCGATTTCGTCGGCGCCAACCGGGAAGGGCTGCGTCGCATGGGTGAACAGCCGCGGGTCCTGCGGGACCGGCCGCTCTTCTACGCGATGCACCGGCTCGCCGGTCGCGCGGTTCAGCAGGAACAGATAGCCGTCCGTCCGCATCGCCCCGAGCGCCTTGACGGTTTTGCCGTGGACTTCAGCGTCATAAAAGACCAGCGGCGTCGCGATGTCGGACTCCCAGATGTCGTGATGGACGACCTGATAATGCCAACGGTATTTGCCGGTTTTCAGCTCAAGCGCCACGACGCTGTCGGTATAGAGATTGTCGCCGCGGCGCAGGTCTCCGGCCCATTGCGGCACCGGATTACCCGTGCCGAAATAGACGAGACCAAGGTCAGGATCGATATTTGCGGTGTTCCATAAACCGCCGCCGCCGTGGAGCCACTCGTCGTTGTCCTGAGCCCAGGTCTCGTGGCCTTTCTGGCCCGGCGCGGGCACTGAAAAGAATTGCCAGACGCGCTTGCCAGTTTTCGCGTCCATGGCGACGATGCGGCAGCGCACGCCGTGGTCGCCGTCCGACATGCCGGTGATCACCATGCCCTTGGCATAAGTCGGCGCGCCGGAAACATATTCGCCGGTGGTGGTGAGTGCGGCCGAAGGGTTATCCGCCCCCTTCACCGGTAGGCTGTCGCCCATAGGCACGCTCCAGATTTGCTCGCCTGTCTTTTCGTTCAGCGCGACCACATGAGCGTCGGCCGTACCGTAAAAGACCATTCCGCCGCCGACCGCTATGCCCTTGAACAGGTTCGACGGCGCGATCTGCGCCTCGTGGGTCCAAACGATCTCGCCGGTTTTGGGGTTCAGTGCATAGATATGGGGCCCGGCGGTGACGAACATCATGCCGTCGACGACGACCGGGGTTCCACGGGAAACTTCGCCGTCGAATATATGGGACCAGGCTCCGCCGAGGGTTTTGACGTTGGCGCTGTTGATTCGGGCCAGCTGCGAATAGCGGCCGTTGCCCCAATCGCCCGCAACCATCGGCCAGTTCTTGGTGGGCGCGTTACGCAGGTCTTGCGGAGAGTCTGCGGCTGCAGCACTGCCCGCCGCCAACATGGAGATAGCGCAGAACAGGCCCATTGCGCTTCGACGCATCGCGATCCTCCCCGGATTTTTATTCCATTGACGATAGCAGCTTCGCGCGGCAGGGCCAGTGTTTAGGTCGCTACTTGTTTAGGTCGCTACCGGCTATAGATCAGCACATGCTGCCAGGGCAGTTCTTCGTAGCGCCACACCAGATGTAGGCCGACGGCGGACATTTCTTTTGAAAGCTGAGCCTCGGTCATCTTATGGTGGGGCAGGATGGGTACCGACGGGTCTTCTCCGCGATATTCGACGAAGACGACCTGGCCGTCGGGTTTTAGGCCGTTGATAATGCCCCGCATCATCTCAAGGGGTTGGTCGAATTCATGATAGGCGTCGACGAGCAGAACCTTATCGACCGATCCCGGTGGCAGGTGCGGATCGTCGGTCGTACCCAGTAGCGGCCGGACATTGCCGACCCCGGCCCGGGCGATACTGTCGTGCATCAGGTCGATCATTTCCGGCTGTATATCTTCGCCGATGACAGAGCCCTGCGGGACCTTTCGGGCGATGCGGATGCTGAAATAGCCGGTCCCCGCGCCGATATCGGCCACCACGTCGGTCGGCTTCAGCTGCATCGCGTCGATGACTCGATCCGGCTGTTCCTCGGTTATTCTCTCGGGCCGCTCAAGCCAGTCTGCCCCCTCATGGCCCATCACATGGGCGATCTCGCGGCCCATATAGACTTCGCCGATCCCGTCGTCGCTGGGCGCGATATGGCTGTATTGGGCTAGCGCGGGGATACCGCTGAGCAGCATAAAAAGGGTTGCAAAGACGGTGGTCCGGCTGCGCATCGTCATGTCATCCGCCCTGAAGCGTATGCAGCACCGTGTCCGCCGTCAGTATCTGCGGCAGGATCACCGGCTTGTCGGCGGCTCCCTTGGGGTAGAACAGGTAAAGCGGTACGCCGCCCCGGCCGTTAGCCTCCAGCACACGGGTGATGTCGCGATCGCGGCGGGTCCAATCGCCGCGTAGCGCGACGATGCCTTGGGCGGCGAAGGCGTCCTTTACTGCAGGGTCGGTCAGCGCCACCCGTTCGTTCACCTTGCAGGTGATGCACCAGTCGGCGGTGAAATCCACGAAAACCGCCTTGCCGTCGGCTTTCAGCGCGTCGAGTTTGGCTTGGCTGAACGGCTCCCAGGAAATGCCGCCGGCGACAGCGGTTTCGGGCGTCGCGGGCGCGCCAGAGGACTCGCCGGGAATCTCGACCAACGCCAGGGCAGCGATGACGGCTATGATGGAGACGGCCAGACCGGCAAGACGGCTGCGACCCTCGCCCAGACGCACCGACTCATATAACCACGCGGCGAAGGCGATCAGCACCAAACCTGCCAGCGCAGCGGTGACGCCGATGCTGCCGGCCTCTGACGACAGGACGAAGGCGAGCCATACGGCGGTCCCATAGACCGGAAAGGCCAAAACCTGCTTAAAGCTGTTCATCCAGGCCCCGGGCTTGGGCAGGAAGCGCCGCGCAGCGGGGGAGAAAGCCAGCAGCAGATAGGGCAAGGCGAGGCCCACACCGATCGCCTCGAATACCGCGAAGGACACGTACCAGGGCTGCGTAATGGCAAATCCGACAGCCGCAGCCATGAAAGGGGCCGTGCAGGGGGTTGCGACCAGGGTTGCGAGCGCGCCGGTGAAGAACGATCCGGAATAGCCCTCGCGATCGGCCAACTCGCTTCCCAAACCGGCGACGCTGTCGCCGAAGGTGAAGACGCCTGACAGGCTGAGACCCACGGCGAACAGCACATAGATCATTATGGTCAGAAAGATCGACGATTGCAGCTGGAAGCCCCAGCCGATCTCAGCCCCGGCAGCGCGAAGAACGATCAGTGCGCCGGCAACGATCCCAAAGCTCACCAGCACGCCCGCCGCATAGGCCAACCCCTGCAACCTGACTTCACGCGGAGCGGATTGGGCATGACGGACGAGAGACAGCGCCTTGATCGACAGGACCGGCAGCACGCAAGGCATCAAGTTGAGGATAATGCCGCCGGCGATCGCCAGCAGCACCGCTTCTACAAAGGCCAAAAGGCCGATTCGGGCGACGGATGGCGCGCCGCCGGTTACCGATCCGGCAACCGCCTGGCTTGCGATTTGGATTGCATGGGCAGCAGCCGTGTCGCCGGTACTGGAATCGTTAAAGGCGAGCACGCCGTTCAGCGATGCAATCGGCTGATCTTTGCCTTTGGCACGCTTCAACGTGACGGTGACGCCGTCGCGCCCGCTGTCGATTTGGGGCAGCACGTCGTTATCGATCAGGCCTTCATCCAACGGAAAGAAGGCGATGTTGGACAGTTTACCGGCGTCGCCGGTGGCTATATGCAGACGTATCCGGTCTTTGTCGAAAGTTGCGTTCGCGGTGAAGGGGCTGTCGGTCGGAACTTGAGCTTGCGCGGCGGCAAAGGCCGCGGTGTTGTCCGGGTCGGGCGCAGGCGAAGCGGCCTTGGCTGGAAGCACCAGTTTAAGGTCGGCCTCTTCGGGTACGCAGACATCGGCGCAGACCAGCCAATTGGCATGGCCGGTCAGCGTCACGTCCGTTCCGGTGGCGAGCGTATCGGGAACCGTAATGGTGACAGGCAGGGCGACCTGGTCTTCATAACCGTAGGAAACCAGGGGGCCATAGGGGATGCGCTTGGGCGTCGGCCACGCTAGAGCCGACGCGGCGAATCCCGCAGGCAATGACCAGTCGACTGTCGTGGGCAAACCCGAATCGCCGGGATTGACCCAATAGGTGTGCCAGCCCTTTTGAATTTTCTGGACCAGCAGCACATGCAGCTTTTGGCCGGGCGCGATACTTCTGGTTTCGGCGATCAGTTTGACAGCGGCGTGCGGCCCACCGCCGGGATCGGACTGGGCAAGCGCCGCTGCAGGTGCTGCCATCAAGGCAACGGCAGCAATCGCAAGGCGGACAAAAGGTCGAAGCGCGGCCATTCTCAGGCGAACTTTGGTCAAGATATTTCCTAAACTGGACTGCGCATCGCTATATCATCGATGAAGCAGTCATCGATACCGTTCTGCACGGCGCATGCCTCGCACCGTCAGGACCTAATGTATTCGGTCCTTGCCGGTGCGAGGTTACGCGCTAGCGCAATCGGGCTCAGCCCTTGAGTGCGGCCTCGATCGCCGTTTCGATATCGGCCGAATCCGGCTTTACCTTGCTGGGGAATTCTCCGATCAGTTTTCCGTCGGGGCTGATCAGCAGCTTATGGAAATTCCACGCCGGAATTGCCGGCGTGCCGCCGACTGAAGCGGCCCATTTATAAAAGGGATGCGCCTGATCGCCTTTGACGTCGTACTTGGTCGTCAGGGGGAAATCGACATCATAATTGCCTTCGCAGAACTTCTTGATTTCCGCGTTGCTGCCTGGTTCCTGGCCGCCGAAATCGTTGGAGGGCACGCCCAGCACAACCAGGCCCTTGTCCTTATATTTCGTATAGACCGCTTCCAGTGCGGTATATTGCGGGGTGAAGCCGCATTGCGACGCCGTGTTGACCACCAGGACGGTCTTGCCTTTGAAGTCGGCCATCGACATCGGCTTGCCGTCGATGGAGGTAAAGCTGAACTGAAAGGCGTCGCCGGCGTCGGCTGCCATGGCGGCCGGGGCGATGCCGCCGACGATGGTCGCCGCGAGAGCGAGAGCTTTAAAGCGCATTTTGAAAATCCCCAAGGTTTGAGCGGAAACTTCTGTCCGATCGGTTGACATATTCATTCGTACACAATTTAATTGTCTGCAAGATAATAAGTCAAGGTCGCCATTATCGTATAGAATCGCGCTGAAGCGATACGGAGGCTCTGACGCGTGGCTATAAGAACGATTTGCGGAGCGGAATCATGGTCTTGAAATCTTCCGAACGGAAGCATGGCGATATTGCCTATGCGCCGTCCCCTCTCGACGGGATTCGCGAAATACCGCGCCTCGATCAGCAGCTTTGCTTCGCGCTCTATTCTGCGGTTAATCGCGTTACCCGGCTTTATCGCCCGGTGCTGGCGGCCCTGGGACTGACCTATCCCCAATATCTGACGATGCTGGCCTTGTGGGAGCGCTCGCCGCGTACCGTAGGCGCGTTGGGCGAGGCTCTCGAATTGGATTCCGGGACTTTGACTCCGCTGCTCAAGCGTTTGGAGAAACAAAACCTGATCGTGCGCCGTCGCGACCCTGCGGACGAACGCAGGGTGATGGTCGAATTGACCGAGGCCGGTCGAGCCCTGCGCGCCCGAGCAGCCGAGGTGCCCGCATCTTTGGCCTGCCGAATTGCGATGCCGCCTTCCGACCTGATGGAGCTTCGCGACCGGGTTACACGTTTCAAGCATCACCTGGTCGACGAGGCTGATGCGGATTGTGTTTCATCGGCCGGCGTGGTCGCGCAATCTCGATGAGCGTCCAGCGTATCGGCAGCAACGAAATGCTGCGGCGGCTGGTCGGATTCGATACGGTCAGTCGCAATTCCAATCTGGCTGCGATCGAATTCATCCGTGACTATCTCGACGGCTACGGCATCGCTTCACGCTTGAGCTTCGACGATGCGGGTCGCAAGGCCAACCTGTTTGCCACGATCGGGCCGGGCGACCAGCCGGGCATCGTTCTGTCGGGCCACAGCTATGTCGTGCCGGTCGACGATCAGGACTGGACCTCCGACCCATTTGCGCTGCGCGAGACCGACGGACGCCTCTACGGCCGCGGGTCGGCCGATATGAAGGGCTTTATTGCCACCGCATTGGCTTTGGCGCCGGATTTTAAGGATCGTGTGAACCGCACACCCATCCATATCGCCATTTCTTACGATGAAGAGGTGGGCTGTATCGGTGTTTCCCGGCTGATCGATCAGATCGGTATGGCCGAAGCCCGTCCGATCGCCTGTGTCGTGGGCGAACCGACGCGTATGTCGCCGGTCATCGGTCAAAAGGGCCTACACGTGTTTCGCTGCCACGCCCATGGACGAGAGGCGCATTCGTCCCGTACACCGCACGGGGTCAATGCGGTCGAGGCCGCCGCCGAACTGATCGCGCGTATCAAGGCGATCAGCCGCCGGATAAGGGCCGAGGGGCCGTTCGACTCAGGCTTCGAGCCGCCATACACCACGGTTCATTGCGGCACTATCCATGGCGGTGCGGCGCAGAACATCGTCCCCGCCTCGTGCAACTTTACCTATGAAATCCGAAATCTGCCCGGTCATGATCCCGCGCCCCTGGTGGCCGAGATCGAACGCCATGCCCGCGAGCATATCGAACCCGAAATGCATGCAGTCGATCCGAAGGCGGGCTTCACCTTCGAGCCACGCAACGGCCTCCCGGCTTATGAAATCGCCGAAGACCATCCGGCGGTGACACTGGTCAAGGGCGCTTTGGGCGCGAACGCCGTTGGAAAGGTCAGCTATATGACCGAGGCCGGTCTGTTCGGACGGGCGGGAATTCCAACAGTCATTTGCGGCCCTGGCGATATTGCACAAGCGCATAAACCCGACGAGTTCATCGAGATGTCCGAAATCGCGCGCTGCGAGACTTTTCTTTTGCGGTTGGCCGAATTGGTTCGTGCCTGATTGCGCAGGCGATTCCCGGTGGGCACGTTATTGTAGCACCGATAGCGGGCCGCTCTGGCAGCGACAGGGAGCGGCGGTTTCGCACGTTTACAGATGCTGCGAAGCGATTCGTTATAGGCATGCCGGTATTTCATCGCAGATGACTGGAATTTCGTGAACGACTACGAAGATATATTTACCTCCCCGGAGCTTCCGGCAGAGATCAGTGCGCTCTCTCAGCTTGTCGAGGTTGAACCGAAGACGACGCTGAGGGACCGGCTTCGATTCCCGCTTTTCATTCTGCTGATACTTTTGGTCGAAGGGCTGATCGTCTTCGTCTTCGAGGATTTCATCAATAAAAAGCCGATCACGCTGCCGGACCGCGACCGCGATTTACAGGTGACGCTGTTGCCCGAGCTTCCGCCCGAGCTGAAAATGCCGCCACCGCCGCCACCGCCTCCACCTCCACCGCCTCCGCCGCCACCTCCGCCGCCACCACCTCCTCCACCGCCCCCACCTCCTCCACCGCCCCCGCCAGCGGAAAAGCTCGAGGAACGGCTCCAGAGCGAGAAGCCGAAGGTCGCCAAGAAGGCCGAGGAGAATAAAATATTCGCCGCCCCGACGCCTCAGGCGGGCACCTATATGGCTGCGAAGACCAAGAAGGATGAGAGTGTAGCCGCGAAGCTGGGCAGCGAACCCGAGGAAGGGGTCGGCTCGGGGGCCTACAGCGAATTTCTGCACCAATGGGCAGTCAATGTTTCTGCAGTCTACCAGCGCGTGCCGAGCGACGATGGCTGTACGCCCGTCTACGAAGTCACCTATCAGAACGGTCACGTACTGGGAGATGAGCCGCGGTCAAGCTGCGGCGCCGAAACCGACAGGGCGTTTCACGAGGCGCTGGAAAAAGCCGAGCGTCCTCCGATGCCGACCAGCTTTGCCAATCAGCAGATCACAATCATGTTTTACGATACGGGGAAGAAATAGCGCCGTTCGATAACGACGAGGTCTATCCGGCTATCTCTTGGTGATATCCTGAATGGCAAGCGTTCCGATGACCGTGCCGGGCCGGAAGTCGCTACCAAAGAAGATCCCCGCGAGAATGCACTCGGTCTTGCCCGACCGATCGACCAGAGGAAGAACGACGGCCAGCCTTCTGCCGACATTGGGAAGCGGCATTTCGGCGGTTGCGATAAAGGGCTTCTGTTCGTTGGCGACGGAGTCGAGCAGATCATGCCAGGCCGATTCAGTCGGGGTATTGCGTCCCACGGTACGGCCGGTCAACTCCCCGCCCAACCGCATCGCAATCTCCGACCCAGCAAGGCGATAGCGGTATCCATCCTCCAAAACGTCCAAAATCATCACATGGGAAATCAGATAGGGAATTTCGATCACGGGATCGAGGTCTGCACGGGCGGGCGGGCGGCCGTCGATATTTTTCGACAGCCAATATTGGTAGAGGCGCTCCCAAAGCTCCTGGTTCGATTCAGCCGTCATCGCCAATACTGCATGAAATCCGACATTACCCCTTCGCGTCTCAAAATACTCGGCTGACCTTGTTTAATAGGCAAGCTAAAATTCGGTTGTGCGATATTTACGAAGAGAGCTTATAAAGATCGAATTATCAAACAGTTATTAATAATTTTATGAAATGAATACCGGAATTTGTCCGCCGCTTATCGGTGTGAAAGCACGATGGCGCGGTCTGCCCGTATGCTAAACTCATTCAGGACGTTAAGGGAGGTCTTACATGTTTCCTGAGCCGCGTTTCGTCACGACCAACGGTGTCCGGCTGGCGGTTTTCGAGGCCAAGCCGAAAAGGCGGACCAAGGACGTTTGCGTCGTACTGTGCCACGGCTTCCCGGAATTAGGCTATTCCTGGCGGCACCAGCTGGAGCCGATCGCCGCCGCCGGTTTCCACGTCATGGCGCCGGATCTGCGTGGTTATGGTCAATCAGGCGGTCCCAACGACCCCCAGGCCTATAACATGGCTGAGATTACCAAGGATGTTGCCGGCCTGATCGCCGATACGGGATATGAAAAGGCGGTTGTCGTCGGGCATGATTTCGGCGGCTTTGTGTCCTGGATGATGCCCTTCTTCCAGCCCCAGGCGACGGCCGGCGTCATCACGCTGAACACGCCCTTCGCCTATATCCCGGTAAACCCAGAGGAAATGTATCTGCAATATTACGGGCCGCGGAATTATGTCGCCTATTTCAAGACCAAACAGTGCGAGGCTGAACTGAACGCCGATACGGCGCGCTCCTTCCGCTTCTTCATGCGCCGCGACACCGGCCAGGGAACAAACCTGTCGCGCTCAGGCAAGCACGACCCGGAAAGCATGTCCTTTATCCATTGGCTGCAGGACGATGAATCGACTTGGCCGGGCGAGGTTTTTCTAACACCCGACGAACTCGCCTATTTCGCCGATGCATTTGCCAAGAAGGGCTTCGGCGGGGGATTGAACTGGTATCGCAGCATCGTGCGCAACTGGGAGATTCAAGGTGAGGTCTTCAAAGGCGGCAAGATTCCCCGGCAGACACTGCCCGCTTTGATGGTCGTCGCGCGTCAGGACCGCATCTGCGACATCTCGCTGTCGGACAATCTGCTGACCCACTTCGACAACCTGGAACGCCGCGTCATCGAAGACAGCGGCCATTGGACCCAGCAGGAGCAGCCGGAAGAGACGAACCGGATCTTGGTGGAGTGGCTGGGGCGGTGGTTTTGAGGCGGTGGTTTTGATTAACGTTAGCCTTGCCTTCTTCGTCGCGGCTTTCGCCGCGCTGGGATTGGGTTCGGTTTATGTCCGATCAGGCGACGTGCAAGCCAGGGAACCAGCGGTTCGCAGCAAGCCGACGTGAATTGTTCGGAGACCCTTACGCTGCCCCACGATTGTTCGCAGGGCATACGATACCCAGGCAGCCTGGCGAACCCGGCAACGTAAGCGTCCATTC
>Ga0182030_10020094_pt1 | contig 12638 bp, 10 predicted proteins | sample 812S3MmetaG_FD_121299 | JGI IMG/M metagenome (GOLD analysis project Ga0182030, IMG submission 121299) | Permafrost microbial communities from Stordalen Mire, Sweden - 812S3M metaG (Illumina Assembly) | ecosystem: Environmental > Terrestrial > Soil > Wetlands > Permafrost | place: Sweden... | reverse complement strand
TGATTCCCGCGATCGCGCCGCGATCGAAGTGCTTTTACTGTCTCGGAGGTTCCCTACTCTCCTCGAAGAGACCGAACGTTTTATCCACAAGTTTCTCGAACCGGACGAAGAGCCGACCGCAACACAGACCCGAGCCATCATCCTGTTCGGGGTCGTCATGGTGCAAATATTCTCCAACACGCAGTTCGGTTTCGACATCGAATTCCAAAGCGCTTGGGAAAAGCTGCTGATTGAGGCGTTGAGTTCCACGGTGCCGAGTTCTCCGAGTAGAAATAGCGCGACCGACCAAGCTGGCAACATTGACCCGGCCGACCGAGAAAGTCTCGGCAGCGATCGAGACTTCAAATCCGATCTGGCGCACGGAGCGTACGACGTCATTGGAAGGAGTGGATATGTTCGCGCAACCATCTCACGCATCGCGCGTCGCTCGAACTGTTCACCCGCCTTGGTGTATAAGTTGCATCGATCAAAAGAGGATCTGGTTATAGACGCGTTTACGGAGTTGGTTGCGGGACGTCAACTGACTGTATCGATAATGGCCAACGTGCTCGACGAAGGCTTCTTCGCCAGCGTCTTGCATTCCGAAGCGAGTGTCGAGAGCGAACGTCGGCGTAACTTTTCCTTGGAAACTGCGCTGGCCGCGGCACACAGTGACATAATGCGCCCGTTCATTCTCGAAGAGCTCATTCAGGGAGCGTCCGCACGAAAAGTCTTGGTTGAAGCGGGCGACGCACCAAACCAACGTCTCGACTATGCCCTTCGTACGGTCATCGCCGTGGTGATTTCTGTGAGTTGGCTCGCGACAATCACGAGCTCGACCAATTCGCTGGATATGAATGCGTTCGCCGAGCCTCTCCGCTGCGGCTTGCAAAACCAATGGTTTCCCGGTACAGGCTGATTCGCCTAGCACATCACTCGCGATTACCGATTCTCGCGACGATCGGATCCTTCGTGAAGACGTTAGAGGAGTCCGGCATTCAGATTTGACTGGGACTCTCGAAGGGGGGCATCAACTCCCCCGGCGGCGTAGTAGCGCTTACCGGCCACCAGTAGTTCTTCCGCCGGGAACTTCGTAATGACCTCAGCCCCTGTCGCGGTGACAACTAACTCCTCTTCGATGCGTGCCGCCGACCAGCCATCCTTCGCCGGCCAATATGTCTCCAGCGCGAACACCATGCCTTCTTCAAGCACCTCAGGATGGTCGAAAGAGATCATCCGGCTAAAGATTGGACGTTCCCAGATCGACAGTCCCACACCGTGCCCGTACTGCAGTCCAAAAGCCGCTTCCTCATTGGCGAATCCGAAGTCTTGCGCCGCGGGCCAGACGGCCACGATGTCGGCCGTCGTCGCCCCTGGCTTTACCAAGGAGATCGCGGTGTCGATCAATTCCCGGCACTTCACGTAGGCGTCGCGCTGCGCGACCGAAGCACTCCCGACCGCGAAGGTCCGGTAGTAGCAGGTGCGATAACCGTTGAAACTGTGAAGGATGTCGAAGAAGGCGGGATCGCCGGGCCGAATGAGACGGTCACTGTAGACGTGAGGATGCGGAGAGCATCGCTCGCCGGAAATTGCGTTCACGCCCTCGACGTGCTCAGAGCCCAGGTCGTAGAGCGTCTTGTTGACGAGGGCTACGCACTCGTTCTCCTTCACACCTGGACGGAGAAAACTGTAGAGGTCTTCGTAGGCGGCATCCACCATCGACGCGGCGTAGGTGAGAAGAGAGATCTCGTCAACCGTCTTCAGACGCCGCGCCTCCAGAAAGACCTGTTGACCATCGACAAGCGTCATCCCTTCTTTGGCAAAGGCAGCCAGGATCGGCATCTCGATGATGTCGACACCAATGGGTTCATTCTCAAGTCCGAACTGATGAAGTACTTCCTTCACCTTCGTTGCCACCGTCCCGGCCCGATCGGCGCTCGGCGGGATCGCCCCGCGTAGGGTCGAGATGCCCGCGCGAGCACCTTCGTAGGGGACTTGGGATCCGTCGGGAAGAACTTGCACACCACTGAGCCACGGGTTGTAGAGCTGATGATGGCGAGCAGCGGAACCGAAGTCCCACACGACTGGCTCCCCGCCGCGGGGCAGCAAAGAAAATCGAATCAACTTGTCCATCGCCCATGTGCCGATATGTGTGCCCGTCATATAACGGATGTTGTGGAAGTCAAAGGTGAGAAGGGCGCCCAGGTCGGACGCTTCGAGTTGCGCTTTTAGCTTGGAGAGCCGGGCCTCGCGAAGGCGAGGCATGTCAACCCGCGCCTCCCAGTCGACCGCATTGCTTCCGTTGGTGTGAATGCCCACGAGTTGATCCTCTCTCTTTCGGTTGTGCTCAGCGTCGACGCTGGCGAAGCCAGACGTCCGATGCCACGGCAATGATCAAGATGACCCCGGTGACCAGCGGGATCAAAAACGAGTTGAACTGCAAAAGGTCAAAGCCATTCTGGATGAGAGCGATAAAAAGAACGCCGATAACTGTGCGCGTCACCGATCCCTCGCCACCGAGGATGGACGTGCCTCCCACGACGATCCCGGCCAGCACCGTAAAAGCTAGCGCGCTCTCATTTGAATACGGCGTTGTCGTGAGCGTCTGGGCCAAGCTGATGACCCCCGCCAAGGCCGCGGCCATTCCGCTCAAGACGTACGTGGCGATGCGAATACGCGACACGCGCACGCCCGCGAGCCTCGCGGCCTCGGCGTTACCACCCGCGGCGAAGACATACCGGCCAAATGTTGTCCGCCATAAGGCGAGGCCCAACAGCAAGATCACGATGAGGGCGATCCAGATTGCACTTTGCGCACCGAGAAAGATTGTGGTGGCAAATTTGCCAAGGGATGGCCTGTCGAACAGCGAGTAAAACGTGTTGTTCGTCGTGACTTCGGCAATACCGGACACGACAAAGGACATGGCGAGGGTGGCGATCAGAGCATTGATTCGCAGATACGCCACGACAACACCGTTAACGAGGCCGACGAGCGCTCCGCACAACACCGCCAAGAGAATCGCCCAGACCGGATTGGTGTGTAAGGCGACCTGCGCGGCAATGTCGGAGGCGAGTACGAACGTTGCCGCGACGGAGAGGTCCAGACCGCCCGCGATGAGCACCAGCGTGCCCGCTGCCGCGATGATGAGCACCGGAGTCTGCAAGTAGAGGACATTGACGACGAGATTCTGACGAGTGAGAAACTCCGAGTTTGAAAGAGCCAGCGAGATAAAGAGAATGAGGAAGGGGATAAGGATTCCCGCCGTGCGCCAGAGGCCACCAAATCGGCGCCACGAGAAACTGGACGCGTTCGCCTCCTTTGGGTCCAGCGAAATGCCGGAGGCTTCAGTCATGGTGAGTATTCCTTCCTGGTCTTTACGACGCCGCGGTCGTCGATTCGGCGAACGCCGCGTGCAGGACGGCCTCCTGGGTCATCTCGTCACCACTGAGTTCCGCCACGAATTGGCCGTCCCTCATCACAATCACGCGATGCGCGAGGCCAAGGACCTCTTCAAGCTCGGACGAGATGACGATGATCCCGAGCCCCGCTGCGGCCTGCTCGACGAGCACGTCGTAGATCGTTCTCTTGGAGCCGACATCGACGCCGCGCGTGGGCTCGTCCGCGATCAGGAGACGCGGTTCGCACAGCCCGGTTCGCGCCAAGAGGACCTTCTGCTGGTTTCCTCCCGACAGGGACCGCACGGGAGTGCGGACGCTCGCCATCTTCACTCGAACTTCATCAAGGGCGCTGGCGACGCGGCGGCGCTCTGTCCCCGGGGACACCACGCCGAAACGGCTGACGAGACCGAGTCTCGCGACGCTCACGTTCTCCGAGATCGGTCGGCCCATGAACAGGCCCTGGTCTTTGCGGGACTCCGGGATCATTGTGAGACCTTCGCGCAGCGACTGATGCGGTCGATGGTGAGTGACGTCGGCGCCTTCGAGCGTGATGCGACCTGACGTGACGGGCGACGCGCCGTAGAGTGCCCGCGCAAACTCGGTACGACCCGAACCCACGAGTCCGGCGATGCCGACGATCTCGCCGCGACGAACCGTGAGCGAGACGCCATTGACCCCCGGTGCGTGCAGATCCTCCACCTCGAGGACAACGGAGGAGTCAGGATTCGCACTCCTTTTGTCGGGAAACGCTTGACCCAGAGAGCGACCCAGCATGCCCTCGATAAGTGAACTCTCCGTTTCTTCACTGGCGGAGGCGGTGCGAACCACTCGACCGTCGCGCAGGACGGTGACCGTGTCGGCGAGATCGAGGACCTCTGAAAGGAAGTGTGAGATGAGGATGACGGTCTTGCCGCTCGCAGCCAGCGATCGTATGACCTCGTGGAGCGCGACAACCTCGTGCATCGACAGCGCGGCGGAAGGCTCATCCATGATGATGGTTGACGCTTCACGGGACAGCGCGCGCAGAATCTCCAGCTTCTGCTGATCCGCGATGGCCAGCGAACCAGCCAGTTGACTCGCCGGTAGTCGAAACCCGACCTGCTCAGAGAGGTCGACATAGCGCTGGCGCATCAGTCGTCGACGAACGAAACCCCATCGTCTGGGCTCGGCCCCAAGAAAAACGTTTTCGGCGACACTCAAAAACGGCACGATGGCTAACTCTTGGGCGATCGTGACGATGCCCTGATCCATGGCGTCGCGCGGGGAACGAAAATTGACCGCTTTCCCGTTGATACGTACCTCACCTGCGTCCGGGCTGTAGACGCCAGAGATGATCTTGCCCAGCGTGGACTTGCCCGCGCCGTTCTCCCCCACCAAGGCGTGAACTTCGCCCTGACGGATAGAGATCGACACATGTGAGAGTGCGGGCACCCCGCCAAAGCGCATAGAGACGTCGACTACTTCTACGTCGCCGCTTGCCTCGCTTTGGCGGGGCACTTCCTCAATTGATGATTCAGTCATCGGTTCACCGCAACGCTAACTCGGTCACGACTCTCCGATTCCCCTTACCTGATGACCGTTAGGCCGTCCACTGCGGGGTGAACTGCTTGGCGTCTGTCTTCGTCAAGAGACCGTGGTCGGGTTCCGACGCAACGGGGTCAAGCGCCCCACTGTTCTTGCCCGTCTTGATCGCCTTGACGAGCGCCTGCACACCGAGCTGACCTTCGCTCGCCGGCGCCTGCGCCGTGTCAGAGAACCAACCTCCCGCTTCGACGCCCTGCTGGGCCTCGTAGCTGGCACCCCAGCACACGAGCGACACCTTGCCGGTGTTGTACTCGCTGATGGTGGTGAGATAGTTCTGTGCGCCGACGCAACCTTGGTCGGCCGCCACGATGACATTGATGTCGGGGTCTGCGGTCAACTCAGTTGATACCGCCGACTGTCCATCGGGAACGTTGAAGTAGGTCTGACCGGAGTCATTGACAACCGTCCCGGCCGTACCGAGAGCCTTCAAGAATGACGCGTGCACCGCGGTGTCAACCGTCGATCCCTGAATGTTGTAGAGGTAGCCAATGTCACACGTCGTGTAGGCCTTGCACGCCAGTGCGGCCTGTTGGCCGAGCGAAGTGCCAATGGACGTGGGTACGAACACCACGTTCGCCGATAAGCCCTTCACCTGGACCGCGCCGGTGGCCGCGCTGGCCCCAAGGATTTGGTCGACATTGACCACCTTGATCTTCTTCTTGATGGCTTGCTTCACCAGCGGAATAAGGTTCGTGTCCTCGATGGGTTGGGTGATGATGCCCTTGTACGCCCCACTATTGATCACCGACTGTAGTTGGGTGTACTGGGTGGTTGGACTGTTGTTCGCGTCGAAGACTGTCAACTTGGCACCAAGGCTGGCCGCCGTCGTTTGCGCAGCGGCGAGCATCGGCGCGTCATAGGGATTGTTCACGGCGAAGGACAAAAAGGCGATCCTGATCGGCTTCTTCGCGGCGGCCTGAGCTGTGCCCACGCTCGCCACACTCAGACCAATCGTCATGACTGTGGCCGCGCAAAACAACGCCCCCGGCTTACGTAGAAATGCTTTCGTTACCACTGGTTCCCCCTCTGTAAGTCAGGCGCACGTTGCGCACAACTCTTCGATGTGCTCCCGGAGTGATTGCGATGAACGTCGCGCATGAGTTCCCCCCACCACGACGTCCATCGGAATCCCCACACGAACTCACTGTTGACTGACTGCTTACTGTTCTCTGAAACTACACACTTGCACTTAACGTGTCAAGCCAGGTCAAACAATTCTCTGGCCGCATTTTGACCTCTCACGGCGTGAGCCTCCCTACGGAGGTGGTCAATGAAAGACGGTCAGTCCTCGTTTTTCCAGGCCGCGTCGCCCGCGTCGTACGTCGTATAGGTGTAGGGATTTTCCTTCAACTTTCGTTGCGGAACTTCGGGGAACATTCCCTCTTTCCACGTTTCATCACCAAGCTCAGATTGGAGGAACGAGACGGTCGCGGCCACCGCGTCGCGAGCCGTAGTGAGGTCGGTGTCAACGAGCTTCCCGTCGTGCTTAACAACGCGGCCGTCGATGACGACCGTGTGCACGTCGCCCCGTCCAGCCTGAAACACGATGTGTCCGTAGGGGTTGAGCATGGGAAACATGACGGGTGAGTCGTCGTTCTTCAACAACACGACGTCTGCGCGCTTACCCGCTTCCAAACTGCCGATTTTGCTATCCAGTCCGAGAGCTTTACTGCCCCCACGAGTCGCCCAACCCACTACCTCTTCGCAGCGCAGTTGAAGATGCGTGACAGTCTCGGCTTTGCTCTGCGCTTCAAAGTGCTCGCGCAACCGGTCAGCTCCAACGGTGGATCGCATGGCAGCGAAAAGGTCACCACTGAACCACACGCTCGTATCCATTGACATCGATACCGGAATGTCAAATTGGCGAAGCTTCCATGATGAGGGGTAGCCCTGCCCGGCAGTCTCTTCGCTCTCGGTTGATACCGACGCGGAGCCGCCCGTTGCAGCAATGCGGTGGTACGAGTCGTCAGACAGAGAGGACGCGTGGACATAGATCGTGTCGGAACCCATATAGCCACCGTCGTACATAAGTCGAATGCTGTCGTCACCGGTGGCGCCCCACACGCCGGCGTGAGTAGTCACCGGAACGCCGAGCTCGCGCGCCACCTCAAAGGCCGCGCGCTCGGGAAACTCGGGGTCGCCCGTGACGTCAAAGGCCATCTGAAAGCCAAGCATGTCACCGCGGCCATCGATGCGCCGTGAGTAGAACTTTCGAAACTCGGGCGAGGCTGACCATTCCCAGGGTCCGGCCTGAATATTGCCGTAAGCCAGCACGAAGCGACCGGGGACGGCTTCGAGAGCATCGACCGCGGCGTCTGCGTGTTCGACCGTCTGAAGACCGTGCGACCAGTCAACGGTCGTAGTGACTCCGGCATCAATGGCTTCGATCGCCGAGAGCAGGTTCCCTGCGTAAATATCTTCGGGGCGAAAGACCTTCCCGTGCTGAAGGTAGTACCAGACGAAGTACTGCGAGAGTGTCCAGTCCGCGCCGTATCCCCGCATCGCCGTCTGCCACATATGACGGTGCGTGTCGATCATGCCCGGCATGATGATGCCACTCTTCGCGTCAATTTCAAGAGCGTCGGCGGGGGCTTCTAGATGTGGTCCCACCGCTTGTATGGTGCCGTCAACAATCAGCACATCGGCGTCTGTGAGGATGTCGCCGGCGTCGTTCATAGTGAGCACGAGCCCGTTTCGAAAGATGACGGGACGACCGGGTTCGAGGGAATCCCCCGTGGCAGTACGCGGACCTTCGCTCATAAGATTTCCCCCGATTATTCCTACTGTTGAGTGTTCAGCGGATTGTAACACTGAGACGATTTTGTCAAGAGGCACTAGACAGTCGCGACCGTCTGATCGGGGACAGACAGGCCGTAGAGGAGTTCGCGCGGTTAAATATTCGTTTCGCGGGGCACCATGCCATGAGGTATGTTCGACAGAACTGAACGAAGTATGAGGGGGACTCGAAGTGTCGACTCAGACGAACACGCGATCAGCCGTAGTGCTCGGGGGAACATCGGGCATTGGCAAGGAGATCGCGAAGGCGCTCGCCACCCGGGGGCGCGTCTACGTAACCGGCCGTACGTTAGAAACGGCAACGGCGGCAGTTGACGAGATCGGCGTCAGTGCCGTGCCACTCGCGCTCGATCTGGCCGAACCCGACTCGATCGCCAACGCCCTCTCGAGCGTGGAACGCGTTGACGACCTCGTCATCGCCGCCATCGAGCGCGATTCCAACACACTCGCCAACTACGACCTCTCCGCAGCGATCCGACTCGTGACCCTCAAGTTGGTCGGTTACACCGAAGCCATCCATGCATTGCACAACCGTTTTACGCCGCGCACATCCATCGTTCTCTTTGGCGGGCTCGCCATGCAGCGCCCCTATCCGGGTTCCACCACCGTGTCCACCGTGAACGGCGGCGTTACAGGACTCGTTCACTCTCTCGCCAGCGAGCTCGCCCCCGTACGAGTGAACGCGGTGCATCCCGGAATAATCGGCGACAGCCCGTACTGGGAAGGCAAAGACAACGGCCACGTCATTTCCCGCACGCCACTTGGTCGACTCGTCACCATGGGTGAGATCACCGATTCGGTGCTCTTTCTCCTCAACAACACCGGAGTGAATGGCGTCAACCTCTTTATGGACGGGGGGTGGATGATCAAATGAGAAAGTTCATCCGCCGTCTCGGCTTCGCTCGGTATTTCGCCATACGGGGGTCCGATGTACTACCTCACTAAGTTCGACGACCAGGTCGCCTCCACTCCGGAGCACTACGTGGGCTCATCCGTTGGCTACTCCCGACAGACGCTCATTGACCGCTCGACCGGCTCACCTCACATGGGCGTGTCCGTCGCGCACCTTGCTCCCAACGGACACGTCGAGCCGCTGGTGCATTCCTTCGAAGTGAGCCTCTACGTTTTTTCGGGACAGATCGCACTCACGATGCTCGGATCAACGACCCTCTTGGGACGCGACCACTGCGCGGTGATTCCCGTCGGTACGACCTACACCCTGCGCGCTTTGGACGAACCAGCGCGATGGCTATCGGTCAGTGCACCTTCTGAGATTGCTGATGGCCGCCGACAGGACACCTTCTTCACCAACGAGAAAATGGAAGAGTTCGAGGCAAGCGTTCCCGACGTACGCGATCCCCGTACCCAGCACGTCGCACGCTTCGACTCGGCCGCCATGGACCTACGCGCCCTGGCGGGCGGCGCCGACGTCAACGCCCCCACGACGTCACCGAGCATGGCAACCGCGCTTCTCGCCTACAGCGGCATCGGAGTAAAAATGCTCATCGATCAGCTCGTGGGAGCGCAACTGCACACCATGTTCATCGTTGACTATCAGCCGACCGCGATCGCCCATCCACATGATCACCCTTTCGAGGAGGCGTACATTTTCGTGGAAGGCGAAGTGCACGCCTTGGTCGACGGCGATGAGTTGGTACTCCATCCCGGCGACGTACTCTGGGCTGGAGTAGGTGCCGACCACGGATTTGAGAACCGCAGTAACGGACTCGTCCGGTGGATCGAACTCCAGGCGCCCCAGCCACCGGCTCAACATTCCTATCGCTTCAGTCGGGAGTGGGAACACTTAGCGCAGAAACTTAACGGAGACCGGTAGATTTCTCAGTGACGAGAAGCGAGTGTGAACCGACGTACGTGGTCGGGTCGACTCGGGCCAGAGACGGGAGGCGGTCATGACCGCCAGTGGACGAACGCCGAGAGCACCTGCAGCACCGCGTCCTCGCGTCAAGCCCGCCAACACCTCCTGGGGAGGGAAAGTTTCAGTTTCCCCCGACGTGCCGGTGGCGAACGAGTCGACTGGTCCTGGCACGCTGGGAAGTCGGCTACGAGCTCGGCGCGAGGAGACGGGACTCTCGCTTCGACAGTTTGCGCGCGACCTCAACGTGTCCGCATCCTTTATCTCCCAACTCGAGACGGGAAAGACGCAACCGTCGGTCGCCACCCTCTACGCCATTTGTTCCGCGTTGAACATGACCATCGATGACGTGTTCGACGACGACGAGGCGACGACGGAGATCTCGACGAGATCCACGCCGACCGGGCACAGCGCCCGCGGAAACCGGACGTTGGCCCATTCTCCGGTCGTATCGCCCGCGAAGCGTCGGCGCATCAAACTCGACTCGGGTGTCACATGGGAACGACTTTCCTCAGCGACGAACGCGAACTTCGACTTCGTGTTCGTGCGCTACGACGTGGGAGGGAGTTCCAATAACGACGGACGCCTCATTCGCCACATCGGCACGGAGTGCGGCTACGTCGTGAGCGGCGTTCTCGAAGTCACGTTGGGCTTTGAGACGTTCATCATGGAAGCGGGCGACGCCATCTCGTTCGATTCGAGCACACCCCACCGGCTGGCCAATGTGGGCGACGTTCCCGTTGAGGCGATCTGGTTCGACGAAGGCGGTCACAACCGCCAGTCGTAATCTCGTGGGACCGCCAACCCTCACTGTTAAGATCCATTGCACATCAACGTGGATCGGATGATTAGGTGGCAAGCCAGGGCTCCATAATCAAAAGCAGTGACCAGGAGTCCGTCACTCTGGGGGCAAAGATTCGCATCGCACGACTTGAGCGAGGGTACGGCGTACGCGAGCTCGCTCGAGTCCTCAAGTGTTCGCCCAGTCTCATTTCCCAAATTGAGCGCGATAAAGCCAATCCCTCGGTCAACACCCTCTACTCCATTGCCAACGTTTTGGGTATATCTGTCGACTCGATGTTTGCCCCGCACTCCAAGAGCAGCGCGGTATCGAACGTGGATGGCCGCGCCTCTGCGAGCCTCACTTCGTTGCCCGCTTCGACGACACCCACCACCGTGCAGCGGCGCGACTCGCGTCTCGCGATCAATCTCGACCACGGAGTTCGTTGGGAACTTTTGACGTCGACGCCCGAACACAACAACGAGTTCATGGAGGTCACGTATCCAGCCGGATCTAGTTCGGCAGGCGACAACGAATTCGTGCGCCACAGTGGTCGCGAGTACGCCATTGTCCTGGAAGGATCCCTGAGCGCTCAAATCGGGGACGAAATATTCGAGTTGGAACACGGGGATTCCTTGAGCTTTGACCCCACAACTCCGCACCGATTTTGGAATGACGGTGCGACTGTCGTGCGGGCCGTGTGGTTCGTGCAGGATCGCTGGACCCCGGGCAACTAGCGCCTCCCCGATATGACCACCGCGAACGCTCGTCCCCCGATTGCGGTACTCGGCATGGGCAATATGGGACGCGCGCTAGCCCAACGACTGCTCGCCGCCGACTACTCCGTCTCTGTTTGGAATCGCTCGCCGCGCGATCTCTCCTTGCTCGTCGACGAGGGCGCTCAAGTATTGACCTCACTCGTCGACGTGTGGGACGTCGCCGAGGTTGTCATCACGTTTGTGGCGAACGACGATGCCTTGCGCGAGGTGTGCCTCGGACAGAACGGAATCTTGCGCTCGCCCGTCGCCGATCGTCTGTTCGTAGATATGTCAACGGTCTCCCCGGATATCTCGCGAGAGATCGCAGGTGCTGCGGAGTTGAGCGGGGTTGACTATCTTCGCTCCCCCGTCAGTGGGAACCCATTTGTCCTTATGTCCGGAAACCTCACGCTCATTGTCTCGGGTCCCCAAAGCGCCTACGACGCGTACCGCGAACTCCTGAAAGAGATTGGCCCGAAAGTTCTCTACGTCGGTGACGCGGAGCAGGCGCGCCTCATCAAGCTGGCCATTAATGCGGGACTCGCGATCACCACCGAGTTACTGGCCGAGCTCGTCATCTTGATGGAGCGTCACGGTCTGGACCGATCGGTATTGCTCGACGTACTCGGCGAGTCCGTCCTCGGTTCGCCCTTCGTGAAATACAAGTCAGCCAACCTCCTCAATCGCGATTACATCGCAACGTTTACAACCGAGCTTCTCGCCAAGGACTTACGCTTGGCACTGGCTCTCGCCGACGAGGTCAATCTCACGTTGCCGGCAGTCCAACTCGTCTCGGACCTCGTCGAAGAGGCCGCGATTGGTTACGGCGACGCCGACTTCGCTGCGCTATTGCCGCACCTCCAGCGCCGACATGGACACGAGCCCGACATCCCCGCGATCATGGACGAGTGACAGTTACGTCCGCATCGCCTTTTGAATCGTCGCCGCGATTCGATCTATCGAGGGAAGGGCCAAGCCCTCGAGAACGTCAGCGGCGGGCAACGGTATGTGAGGAGCAGTGATACGTACGATCGGACCGTATAAGTCGCAGAAGATCTCGGCGAAGCCGTTACGACGCCTTTGAAATCTTGAAGTCACCCGACACGGTTACCACGTGAATGGACACGGTCTCATCCTCGTTCCCGCCATCGTCTCCACCGCTGGAGTCGAGCGGAATCGATGAGCCCATATCCCCCGAGACCGTTGTCCCATTGACGTCGATGATCAAGCCCGGCTTTACGTTGACACGGACGTCGCCCGAAACCACCTTGACTGAGATATCTCCTGCGCGCTCCGCAGTCAACACCACGTCGCCCGAGGCGGTGTGAATATCAGTATTTTTTGCGGCGCCGTCGCAGCGAACATCGCCGGAAGCGCATCGACATTCGAAGTTGCTGACGACGTGACCCGCGACAACGTCCCCCGAGCCAGTTTTGACATCGACTGAGTCGACGGTGTCACCCACCTTG
>Ga0182030_10020093_pt1 | contig 12641 bp, 7 predicted proteins | sample 812S3MmetaG_FD_121299 | JGI IMG/M metagenome (GOLD analysis project Ga0182030, IMG submission 121299) | Permafrost microbial communities from Stordalen Mire, Sweden - 812S3M metaG (Illumina Assembly) | ecosystem: Environmental > Terrestrial > Soil > Wetlands > Permafrost | place: Sweden... | reverse complement strand
CGTCTTTCAAGTGGTCGTTCTTGTCATTGTGGCCGCCGCCATCGAATTCGATCGCGAATTGCGGATCATGATTGCGGTCGGTGACGACGAAGTCGAAATGCCCCATGAGGGCAAAACGTCCAAGCTCCCGGGCGGTGAGGTCGTCGATGTCAACGACGTCGGCGATCCGCACCTTCCGATAGATTTCCGCGTCGTGGAGCGCGGCAGCGGGAGCCAAGAGATCTTGCACAAAGACTTCGCCGCGATTGGATAGTCTCTTCAGCATACACTCAGCATAGCCTAGTAGAGCGATTCCATGAAACCGCTCATATGCGGTCACCGACGTTTTTCGGAGACAGGTGGCCTGCAAGGTTCACGGCTGATTCCCGGTGATTCCGCTCCGGTGACACGATCAATTCCCTCATTGAAATTCGCAACGATCTTTTGGCAGAAGCGGCGGGCGGGCCGTTACATGGGAAATTGCGATCTCCACCTTGAAACTTTCGCCGTGAGGGCAGAGCCAATCATAGGTCCACCGCCGTTTTTGTAATGACGTTTATTTGAGACTGGAACCGATCCTGTCTCAAATAAACGTCAGTCGCTGCAGCCGAATGCCCGCTATCTCACCAAAAGCGTCAACCTGACAGCCGGGACGGCGGATCGAGAATGTCGCGTTCGAGATGTGGATGGTCGTCGAGGTGTGACGGCAACCTCCGCCCGCGCCCCGCACCGCTTCCCCCTCAATCGCTTGCCTCGGCGGCGCGGACCCGCTGCCGCCGGCGGAGTCGGCGTGAGGCGGCGGGGAACGGCGGGAGACGGAGAAGGGAGCCGTGCCGCACAGGCACAAGTCCGCTCTCAGTCGTGCATGACGGCTACCCGCAGCCCGTCGTCGAAGGCGGGCGTCACGCGTTCGCGTAGCGTTCGTTCCGCCCACGCTGCCCTTTCGCCGGTCGTGCGCCCGAGTTCCCGCAGCACCAGGTCGAGCCGCCCCAACAGCGGCGGCTCGCCCCGGGACAGCGCTTCGTCGATGAAAGCGTCCACGTCGGCTTCCTTCTCGTCCGACAGGTAAGAGAATAGCGCCCATGCGACCGGCTCGACGATGCCGGCATCATGGCAGACGACAGTCAGGTCGGACGACAGCTCATGCACCGGCAGGCCGCTCATCTCAATATCGCTGACCACGCCACGCAACGGCATGGGACAGGCCGCGAGATTCATCAATATGAAAGGATCGACACGCTGGTCGGATAATTTGCCATCGACGACCAGTCCAATTCGCCGGCCGGCGACATGCGACAGGATCAGCCAAGGGTCCATGTCCACATAGGTGACGTGTTCGCCTCCCTCCTCGCCGGGAACCGTCTCCTCCTTTCCGCAGAAAGCGATCAGCGCTCCGCCGTTCTCCTGTAAGGTCAGATCGACGAAGCCCACGCCCTGCGCGAACATGCGGGTGCGAGTTCCGGCTGAGAGCGTTTCGCGTCGCGGCGGCGTGTCCAGAAGGGAGGTTATGATCCTCAGGTCTAGGCCGTTGTTGCGAACGACGGCGTCGACGATCGCTTGGGCGGCGACGACGTCGCCGAGTGGCATGCTGCGGCTCGCCTTCACCAGCAGATCGACCGCCCTCTCGGGATTGGCTCGTTCGCATGCCAGCAGGTCGTCGGCGACGAGCTTCGCGGTCTCGCTGGCCAGCAATTCCGGCAAGAGAGCGACATAGACGCTCTCGCCGGTCGCCGATTTCGACTCGCGCAGGAGCCCGGTTGCGATCAACTCTTGTATTTCTAGGCCGGCGAGGTGCCTCAGCAGCGTAGCGCGCCGCACCAGATACGTTTCGAGCTGCTCAAGACGGAGTTCGGCCGAGCGGCCGTCGTCACGAACATCCTCGAGCAGCGCCTTTCCAAGTTCGCAATATCTCGCGTTCGGCCCGCTCGAGACGTCGAAACTGCGGCGCACGAACCCGATGAGTTCGATGCCGATGAGCGGCGGGATGAGCGCTCCGAGCCCCATCTCGGCGTATTCCGGCGACGTGGCGAATTCCGCGCACATCGTGCGCAGCACCCACGGCTTCCGCAGCTCCGGGCTGAAGGAGCCTCCCCTCATGATCCTCATGCGCGAGAACAGCATCCGTTCCGATGCTTTCTTGAACTCCTCCTCGTCCATGGGAAGGAGACCGAACTGGTCGGATCGCTTGCCGAACGCCGAAAGCGAGCGTTCGTTCCTCGCCGTCACAAGCTTCCGCGCGACGGCGTGGTCGGCGGCCACTACGACGCGGATTCCGGGTCCGAACATGTTCGACGTGAGCGTGTCCAAATCCCGCCGTAGGCTCTCGTTGTCGAGACCGGGATTGTCGATCGCGAGGACGAGCGCGGGCCCGCCCGCCCGCGACAGCTTGGTCATCCAATGACGCGCATCGTCCGACGTGGCGGGCCAGTCCAGCGACTGCGCGAGCCACAGCGCGACGCTCTGGAATAGTTCGAGGCCAGGGTCGGCGTCGAGGAACAGGACCGCGAAATCGGGACCGTCCTCCAGTCTTAGCGAAAGCTCGCGAAGGAGGCTACTCTTGCCCGCCAGCGGTGCCCCTCCGACGACGACCGAACGTTGCCCCGCCTTCAACGCCTGCTGAACCATCCAAGTCGACCGCCTCGGCAGGAGGAAACCGTCGACGAACCGGCAGAACGGATCGTCCCATCCGCCGGTCATCTCGTCGATCGCCGCCTTGGTCGCCTGCCTGACCGCCTGCATCCAGACTGCGGGGTCGTTCCCCATAAGCGTCGCTACGGCCTGTTTCATATCCTCCGCGGCGATGACGGCGGCGTTCTCCATCAGCTTTTGCAGCGATGCCTCGTTGAGGGATTCTGGTTCCCGGCGGTCCCCGGAGAACGTCTCGATGAACCGAGTCTGTCGCCCGTTCGTGACGACGACGAGCGGGGGCCATGGTTGCAGGACGCGCGCATAGGAGAGCGCCTGAGGGCCGTCGTCCCTCGTCAGGTCCGCGCCGTGTCGCTTCAGCTCCATGACCGCGAGCGGTTTACCACGGTGACGGATGATAATGTCCGCGCGGGCTTGGGCGCGTTCCTTGATCCTGCCGTCGACGACGACGGTCGCGTGCCCGAAGGTGAAGCTGAAGGTCGTCTGGTGCTCGATCTCCATGGGGTTCAGCCAAGGGAAAGCACGCTCGACCGCGCCCCGGATCTCCGCTTCGAATTCGGCCTCAGTGGCCGAGGTGGTTGTCTGTGACACGGTCATGAATGCGGCCCCCGAAATCGTCGCCCTGGGGAAGACGAGACTTCGTCCGCCACAAGCTGGAGAGATAGGAAGCGATCGCCGCATGCGATAGGCCTGGGGCGGCGCTTCGCCGACATCCTGCTCGCCGCTCGCGACGGATTTGAACGATTCCGACGTGACTCGTATCGGGCCCCAGATATACGATCGCTGGCGGCGTCGCATGCGACGCAGGTCCATTCTTACGAGCAGGGCGATTTGAGGATGGCTTCCGACCCCGAAGCCGACTAGCTCCCAAAGCACGAAGTCGCAGCAGAAGCAGCCGACGCGGCTTCTCCTGACGGACAGGCGTTCGAACGCGAGAAGTTCGAGGCCGAACGCTTCGCACGCGACCGCGAAATCGCGATCAAGGAGCGCGAGGCTGCGATCAGGGCTGACGCGTGGCGAGGTGGTGCGGTATCTGTGGGCCTGCCGCGGGCGCATCGCCGTCGAGATCAAGGACGGTGCCGGGAAGGTGGTCGGCTACCGGTGGAAGATCGCGCGCGACGACGACCCGAGGCTGACGGGTCGCAAGGGCGACCGGCGCGTGCTGCGCGACCGCGGCGAGATCGAGAGCCGCAGGATGGAGGCCCGCCGGGTCATCCTCGGCGTCTATTCGGCGGCGCGCCACCGGGTGCTGATCGAGACGGGCTACGCACAGGACTGCGCGCAGGCCTACGTCGTCGAGAGCGCGCTCCACTCGCCTGGCGGGCAAACATCACATCCGCGATCTTGCGCGGATGAAGCGGTCATGTTGGTGTGGAAGTTCGGAAGCAAGCCGGTCGCGAAGCGCGCTTTTTATAGCGCCTTAGGGAGCGAGCGGCTTGCGGCGGTCAGGCGGTGATTGCTTGCGCCGACCAGCGGAACGGCTTTCCCGAACGCCAGACACTATGCAGGATGACGGACAGCTTTCTAGCCAACGGGCCGGCACCAGCCGGTGCGAACGATCTGAGCCAATCCCTCGGAGTCGTTCTGATCCGCCTTATTTATCTGCATCTTGAGGGCGGCGCGGACGTGCCGAGCGTCGAGACAAATGACTTCAAGTCCGAGAGCGCGGAGTTCATGCACAAGCCGTGGCGTCATCGCGCCAGTCTCGATCCCAATGCGGGAGTTATCCCCCGCATGTCGACGCACCGTTGTGGCAATCTGTTCCGGCGCCGTGGGGCACTGGCCACGCCACAGTCTGCGCCGGACATTGTCGACGACGCAAATGGCTGTCATTTTCTGCGAAACGTCCAAACCCCCGAAGTGGGTCATCATTGCGGGAACCTCCGATGGCGCGAAACACCGGGCAACGCCGCCCGGATCGCGGCACTATCAGACGATCGGGCGCCGCACCGCGATTACCGGATTTCCACAGCATCAATTGCGGACCATCAGCAGCGCACCGATTGCGAACATCTATTAGAATTGTGAGGTTGGAGACTCGGCCACTGTTCGGAAGGTAGCGGGTGCCGACAAGGATTGCCGACACCGCGGAGTGGCAGCGCTTTCCAAAGGACAACAATCTGTGAGAGAATTTGCTTAGCTGAATTGTTTTGAGTCGAGATTGTAGGTGCACAAATGGCCTGCAGAGTTAGGTACCTGAGCAGTGCGGGCATTCACCGCCGCGAGATTCCCGGTATCGGCGCGCTTGCCCAAGCGTACCCGTCGAACTGGCTACTGTATGCGTCCCTGCAGTGCTTTCCGCGTGGCGAGCCGCCGATCGAGATGGACGCGATGGTCGTCATGGACGACCGTATCTTGATCCTCGAGATCAAGGATTTCCAAGGTACACTGACCCACAACGGTGACATATGGGTTCAGAACGGTCGTCGATTTCGTTCTCCCGTCCAACTCCTGGCGATGAAGGCGCGCAAGGTAAAGAGCTTCCTTGTCGCCAACATTCCGCACTTCTCCTATTTCGTGGACTTCCGCGTTGTATTGACCGGCAACGCGACCAAACAGAATCTTCCAGCAACCGAACAACCCAGCGTGTGGATGTTGCAAGAGGCAACCTCGATCGGAACCGCGGTCGGGAAGCAGTCTCTTCTGAACAGGACTACGCTCCACGCCCGCAAGGCCTACGCGCTCGAGCCGGACTTCGAACGAATAACCCTGAACCCGAGGATGTTCGGTCCGTTAGAGGCTGAGTGGGACGGATACCGCGTCGTGGACGAAAACTTCGTGACACATCCCGGTGGAATATGGTCCGAGCATCGGGCCGAACAGATTAGCGACGCCCGCTTCAAAGCACTCTTGCGGATATGGGCGTTCGACAAGCTACCGCCTGGGCTTAACAGTCCGGAAAAGCGTCGATTCATCGCCGGGCGCGAGATGCGGGCAATCGGTCGACTGCACGAACTCGGCAGCCCGCTCGTCGAACGCAATGCCATCCTCGCGCCGGTCGGAGAAGAAAAGGACGAGATCCTGACGCAGCATTTCGAGTTGCGGCGGCTGACAATCGGCCTCACGACGCTCGACCGCTATCTTGCACGCGCCTCCGACGATCTAAACGCAGATGACCGCATTACGACCGCCGCTGCTCTAATGGAGATCGTTGCCGAGCTGCACGCACAGGGAATCGTGCACCGCGACCTCGGTCCGAGAGCAGTATGGGCTGCGTCTCCGACCCGTGTCGCGCTCGGCGGGTTGATGACCTGCCAGTTACCGGACGAGGAATCGCTGGGCGATTGGTCGCCAGTACTTCGCGGCCACGCGGACAGGTTGCCCGAGGATGCGGACAAAGTTCTCGCAGGCACCGGCAAGCAACGCGATGTGTACGCGCTCGGGCTCCTTGCTTTCCGGATACTGACCGGCAGTGCGCCGCCGACGGACTTGGCCGCAATGGCGGAGATTCTGGTAGCGGGCGTCCCTGATCTGTCGGTATGGTTCGCGCGTGCCACCGCGAAAGATGCAAAGTCGCGCTATGCGGACGCGCGCGAAATGGCTGACGGATTCTCGGCGCTGGTCGAGCGGACGGAGACGGAAGGCATCGATCAGACGCTGATCGACAAGCACGAGACGAAGGACGTTCCCTATATCCTGTGGCCATTCGAAAGGAAGCTGAACGACGACGGGAGTGTGTATGTAGGCCGCGACGCCGAACACAACGAGATCGTTGTCAAGGCTTGGCCTGGAATCAAACGAGGAACCAACGCGGCTAGCGATATCGCCCTGACGCGGCTGTTCGGCGGCGTCGATCGGCTCGTCAGCAGCCCTCTACCCGGGCTCCCGCGTTACCTGCGGTCTGGGCTTTCACCCACGGGGCCATTCGCCACTTATCGCTTCATACCTGGGGTGCCGCTCGCCGACGCGCTGCCGAAAGACTCTGAGACGGCGCTGCGGTTCTCGAGTCGGCTCGTCCAATGCGTCGGCGCGATACATGCGATAGGACATTCGCACGGCGACATCGCACAAAAGAACATCATAGTCTCTGACGATCGGCAGGACATCCGCCTGCTTGATCTATTCGATATGGCGGCGCTTGGCGACGGTCGCGTCAGGACTCCGGCCATGTGCCCGGAAAACCGCGATGCCCTTACCGACGAGCAGCTGGACCGCTACGCGACGGCGAGGGTCGTGCGTGACCTCCTTGCAGCAGTTGGGGACGCGCGGCTCGAAGACGGTGTCGCGGAACTCGACCGCGAGTTGGATAGACCGCGGCTCGAGACCTTAGAGCCCATAACCGCAGTGCTCCGCAACGTCCTACAGCGCATTGAAGCCGCACGACCTCCCAGGATCACCGTATCCTTTGTAGGAGGTGGCCGCGGTCCTTTCCTGCCGGACGATGGTAGATACCACCTGCTCGCCGAGATGGTCGATGCGACGACCGTAAAGTATAGGATTTTCGGAATTGAACGCGAGCTGACGTTGGAGATCCGCAATGGCGAGATTACTGATGTTCGGTACGCGCCCGTCAACTTCACACACCTGTCGCGAGCTTCGCAGCACGGCGTGCCGGTACGGCTAACGATCGACGTGACCGAGGGAGCCGATGCAGGTCTTGAGACCCTGCTCGATTTCGTGACGCCACTCGTTGGTCCGCAACTTGTGGGTGCCGCCACCGAGCAGGGTGCGGCAGGCCGAGCGCTTGACGTCCCCCGCTATTGGTTGAAGCTCCTTGACCTTGAGGAATCGCTGCAGCCGCAGGTCGAGATCCTGCAAGACATCGGACCGCCGCGCGGCTCGACGGCGGTCTACGCCTACGAGCGCCAGGGACAGGACTTTGACTTCGATACCGGTACCACGGTTGATGTGCTGCTACCGAACGGCCGCAGGATCGGCGAAGTCAATCTTGAGCAGACGGACGCGCAGAGACTCGTCGTCGACTTTTCGGACCGGCGGCTCGTGGCGGGCGATCGGGTAAGCCTTGTAGACCGAATGTCGCGGTCGTCGTACGACCGACGCAGGAAAGCCGTCGACCGTATCCTCGACGACGACGCTGCCATCGAAGGACTGATCGGCTATTTCGAGCCGGATCGCTCGCTCCAGGCGGTCGATTTCGGCGACGAGGTCTCCGACGAAGCGCTCAACCGCTATCGGCTGAATCGCGGACAGCAGATGGCGTTTCGCCACATAATCCGGCACGGTCCCCTCGGTCTCCTACAAGGACCACCGGGCACCGGAAAGACGCACTTCATCGCTTCCCTGGTCCACTGGCTGACGACCGAGAAGGGCGCACAGAAGATCCTCATCGCAAGCCAATCGCACGAGGCGGTTAACAACGCGATCGAGGCGCTGCTCGACCTTTTTAAGGAGCTGGGAGGCCGACGACCGAGCCTACTGCGCATCGGCTCAAAGGGCATCACCGACAAGATCCGGCCATATCACACGACCTCGCTCCAGGAACACTTCCAGGCCCGCTTCGACAATGCCTTTAGGCACCGCGTCACCGGCCTCGCGGGTGCCGTAGGGTTGAAACGCGCCCTCGTCACTGACGCTGTCGAGATCGACCGCAATCTCGGCGAGCGTGTTCGTCGATTGAAGACCCTAGCCCAAGCCGAACGTGGATCCGCGAGATCGCCGCGTCGCGAACAAAGTCGGCGCGATGCCTCCGTCCGCGCTGCTGCGAATGCGTTCTCGTCCGCGGCAGCAAATATTCTCGGACGCCCCGCGGATCCGGCTCAGCTTGACTCGGAACTTGACGCGGCGTTTGCCACTCTGCTCGTGGCGCATCCGGACACATCGTCTTCGGACTTGACCAAGGCAAGGCACCTCATCGAGCTATCGCGCGATTGGTCAGCGTCCCTCGCGTCGCCCTACCGCAATTTTGAGGAATTTCTTGCGAAGACAAGAACCATCGTTACGGCTACCTGCGTTGGTGTCGGTCAGACGAAGATACGGGTGGAAAAGAACACGTACGATTGGGTGATTGTCGACGAAGCCGCACGCTGCACTCCGGGCGAACTGGCAGTTCCAATTCAGCTCGGAAGGCGAGTGTTACTTGTTGGCGACCACCGGCAGCTGCTTCCGATGACCGAGCGAGCGGTGCTGAAGGGGCTACGGACGGAGATGCCGGAGACGCCGCGGGATGAATTCGAGCGCAGCGATTTCGAGCGGGCTTACCTGTCGCTGTACGGTCAAGATAATGGCCGTAAGCTGACCGAACAGTACAGGATGACTCCGACGATCTGCGACCTCGTCTCGAAGGTCTTCTATGAACCATATGGCGTCAAGCTACGGACCTCCGATGACCGCACGCCCGATCCGGCGTTTGCTCGCCCACTTTCGGTGCCGCTTGCCGCTCCGGTCACCTGGGTCGACACATCGAATGAACCGAACCACGTCGAACGTCCTGCATCATGGGATGCGACGACGTTCAGCAACGAGGCCGAAGCCGAGGCGGTCATGCGATTGCTCGAGCGGATCGCGGCGGACGCAGATCTTGTCCGAGCACTCTCGTCCGATAAGGGCGAGATGCCGATCGGCGTCATCTGCATGTATAGCGCGCAGAAAGTGCGGATCGTCGAGGCATTCTCGCGGCGTCCATGGGATGGTCGTTTTCGGGAATTGGTCCGTATCGAGACCGTAGATTCTTATCAAGGCAAGGAGAACACCATTGTCATCGTCTCCCTCGTCCGGTGCAACAGCACGGGAGATCAGGGGCACGTGCGCACTTCGAACCGTTGCAACGTCGCCTTGTCACGCGCGAAGGAACGACTCTTCATAGTCGGATCAGGCAAGATGTGGGGCGGTGTGGCGATGCGCTGGCCGATGCGCAAAATCTTCGACGAAATCGATGCCGGGGCAGAGGGCCTGACAATCATTAAGTCGGGAGACCTGCGATGACGGAAATCGTAGGGCCAACGACCGTCCGCAGTTTCGGCTTCAACATCCCCTGTAGACGCTTCCTTATACGCGCGAACGTCACACACGATCGCCGACTGCCGGTGGTCGACGAGTTCGTACTACGTGCGCTGAAGCTCTGCGAGGACGTCCCCGTACGTCGGCTCGCGACGTATTTCGGATTTTCCGTTGCGGAGACGGAGAAGGTAATGGGTGACCTAATGGCCGCTGGCCTCGTGATCGTTGACGGCGACAATGCGCGTCTTCACCCTTCCGCTCATGAGCACTTCCGTGGCTCTGAGGACGGGGCACCTCAAATCGTCGAGGTCGACAGTTGGGTGGAAAGACTCTGGTTCGACCTCGTAAGCAGGAACATGGCGGCCCCGGACCGCGCGCGTATGGTGCGCAGCCATCTGATCGACATCCGCCCAAGCGACATGGCACGGGACCTTCCTGCGTCGTACGCCATGAAGGCGTTCGAGCAGAATTTCGCAGAATATCTCCGTAGGGTCCGCCGGATGAGGAATCCGAACCGGTTCGCCCTCTATTCCGTGTCGGAATCGATCGCGGAGCGCTTCGGCTCGCTTGTGTTTCGGATGGAGGAAGAACTTGTCTTCGATTCTGAGCCACACTTGAGGCCGAACCTCTTGACAATCGAGGCCGAAGAAATGCCGCGGTTCACTAAGCTCGCGACCGCCATGCTCGATGCGTATCGTGGCCTCAACTGGATGTCCTCCTCCGCAACCGCACTCGCGGAGTTCTCCGGACTTTCCGGCGAAAGCACCGTTACCGACGCGTACGGAGGTTCCGCTCGGTTCGATCTCGGGAGATGGCTGTCGCTAAACCCGGACAAGATGCCCCCGAACCGGCGGAACCTCGTCGGCGCTTCGTATATCCACAGGAACGTGAACTCTCTGGTCGACCTTATTGACGATCTTTCAAAGTCGCCACCATCCGTTGATCTTGCGAAGGAGCATGAGATCGTTTGGTACCGGCCGGGCGGATCCGGCTGGGGATGTTCACCTGAGTTGCAGGAGGCCATCCAGTCGATCAAGTTCGCGCTACGTCGGAAGTTCGGCAAGGGTCCAATTCGAACCAAGTTAATTTGTCCGAGCGTATCTCGACGTGACCACCCGGAGCGGTTCAAGAACCTATTTGACGAGGGCTTCTTCGCTCCGGCCGGATTCCTGAGCCCTGCCGTGGAGATCGTACACATTCCGGAAGTCGCCACTCTAATGCTCGTCAACGTCGCGCTTTCCGCGAGCGTTGAAATCCCAGTGGGTTTCGCATCTACCGCCGCCCAACCGCTCGAGCGCGCCGCGCGTAAGCTCGCGCGGGTCGACGTCAAATTCGACGAAATATGGAAGGGCGAACGGCGAGAAGAGGACGAACTTTTGCCATCCCCGCCCGAGGTGGACGACAATTCAGACGACTAAAGCGAGCGCTCCAGTCTTGTTCATTTACATCGGCCTGTCCGGCGTCAGCCCCTGTGAGACAGATTTAGCGGGTTGAGGAACGGTCATCGTAACCATCAAGGAGTGGAGATGAGCCAGAAATCCGGAACCCCGAAATTGTCGTCCGAGCAACTCATGAAGGACATTCGTCGGGCGACCCGCTAGCAGTATTTGGCCGAGGAGAAAATCCGCATTGTGCTGGGCGGGTTGGGCGGCGAACACAGCATTGCCGAGCTTTGCCGGCGTGAAGGCATCGCCGAGAAGCCTGTATTACAACTAGTCCAAGGAGTTTCTGGAGGCGGGCAAACGTCGGTTTGCGGGCGAGACGCCGCGCGCGGCGACGAGCGGCGAGGTCAAGGACCTGCGTCGCGAAGCCCGGGAGCTGAAGGAGGTTGTCGCCGAGCAGGCGCTCACTACGTTACGTTGCGCTGATTCCCGGTGACGAGCGCATCCAGCCAGAGCGCGGTCCCTCGTACGACGCCCAATTGGACTCGGCGTTCGCCGATGCGGCGAAATGTGCGTCGGCAGCATCTTGCCGAAGTCGAGGAACCCTCGTAACTTCCTGTGCGGTCATGCAAATCCGCCAGTCCTCGGATACAGGCGCGCACTTCACTTTTTCGTATTCCTGAACTGGTCACGGGCGGCGCCAATGCGAACATTCGAGATTTATGGTGGTGGGGCAACCACTCATGACCCGGCGATGCCCTCCAAATCGCGGCGGCGGAATGTCGTTCACGAAACTCCGCAGGCTTCAAGCGATCGGTCGCAAAGCACATTGACCAAGCGGGAAATCACGCATGCCGTCTACGCCGTTTGTCCGGGCTTATCGCGTCATCAGGCCAAGCAACTGGTCGAAGCCGTCCTCGAAGAGATTGTCTCCGCACTTGCGATCGGGGAAGATGTCAAGCTTCGCGGCTTTGGCAGGTTTGCGGTTCGCCAGAAGAGCGAGCGTCCCGGACGCAATCCGAAGACAGGCGTCGGTGCGCCGATCGCCGCCCGCAAGGTGATCACCTTCAAAGCCTCGGTAAATCTGAAGGCCGAGTTGGACGGCGAATGAATTTTCCCGTTTGCTTCACTCGATAGAGGAAGCAATCCGAAACCGTGAATAATCGTCATGTTTCACCGTTGGCTCGAACGCCGGAAGGCCGCTGATCGCCTCGTCGAAAGCGATGCTGGTGATTTGATCGCCCGCTACGGCGCCGCCCGGCAGCGACTTCACGACGAAGGCGCCGCGGTTATTTCGGAGGGCCGCTCCAAGGATCATTGGGCGCGAGTAATGGTCGGAATCGCTCGCCTGTCGGGAAGGCCAGCGCAAGCTGACACCGCAACCCGATACCTCGACGGATGACGACGGCATTTTTACCGCCGGCATGATGCGGCGCCCCGACCGCGTCGACGACGGATTCGAGGACGACTGCCGCTGCGTCGGGCAAGGGCGCGGATCTGGATCGTCCTCAATGCGCACGAACCCATGCTGCGCGAGTTCGTCGAGCGCCATCGGCGCCATTCGGCAGCTTCTCAGGTGAGGCAGCTGCCGAAAGCGAAGAAGCCGCCTAAGCTGCTTCCTCCCGCGCTTGGCGACTGAACGCCAGAATGAAATCCGTCGCGGCGCTCGCAGCGGCGGCGGCGGTGAAGATCGCCTTCTTATCGTTCTTGAGGATCGCGAGATATTGTGCGATGTAT
>Ga0182030_10020092_pt1 | contig 12642 bp, 9 predicted proteins | sample 812S3MmetaG_FD_121299 | JGI IMG/M metagenome (GOLD analysis project Ga0182030, IMG submission 121299) | Permafrost microbial communities from Stordalen Mire, Sweden - 812S3M metaG (Illumina Assembly) | ecosystem: Environmental > Terrestrial > Soil > Wetlands > Permafrost | place: Sweden... | reverse complement strand
CGCGCCACATTCGTGTCGCGTGACGATCATCAGGCGCTGCCGACCATGCCGAAGACGGCCCTCGCCGACCTCATCCTCGATAGAACGAGTGTGCTGCTGCAATCGTGAGCGTCACGAGCGTCGCCGATGGCTTCACAGGGTGGCCTTGCGTATGCAGCGCGATGCGTGTCGTCGGTCGGCCTCAGCAGGTCCAGCACTCTTCCCGGCCTGCCAAACCTCGAATGGCTCTCGGATCCCGGTGGATTCCCCCGGCCATCCACCTCGATACGAATTACTCTTGCATAACGGATTGCTGTTCGTCATAACAGACAGCAAGAACTGTCCGCGAGGAGCGGATGCATTCGGAGGAGATTCGTTATGCCCCAATGGTTTGAAGACAACGCTCAATCGATCGGGCGCACGCCGCTCGTGCGCTTGAACCACGTACCCGATCATCCCCGCGCGCGCATTCTCGCTAAAATCGAAGGAAGAAACCCGGCCTATTCGGTCAAATGCCGTCTCGGCGCCGCGATGGTATGGGACGCGGAGAAGAATGGGCGCCTAGGGCCCAACAAGGAAATCATCGAGCCAACGAGCGGCAACACGGGCATCGCTCTCGCCTTCGTTGCGGCCGCAAAAGGCTATCCCATCACGCTGACGATGCCGGAAACGATGAGCGTCGAGCGACGTAAGCTGCTCGCCGCCTATGGGGCAAAGCTGGTGCTCACGGAGGGTCCCAAGGGGATGTCCGGAGCGATCGCAAAAGCCGAGGAGATCGCTGCCTCCAACCCCAATCGCTACGTCCTGCTGCAACAATTCAAGAACCCGGCCAATCCGGCGATTCATGAGACGACGACCGGTCCCGAGATCTGGAACGACACCGATGGTCAAGTGGACATCTTCGTGTCCGGCGTTGGAACGGGAGGCACGATCACGGGCGTTTCGCGGTATCTCAAGAAGACGCGCAACAAGAACGTCCTGTCGGTGGCGGTAGAGCCCTCTGCGAGCCCGGTGCTCACGCAGAAGCGAGCGGGAGAGCCGCTGAAGCCAGGACCGCACAAGATTCAGGGCATCGGAGCCGGATTCGTACCCGACGTGCTCGACCTATCCCTCGTTGACCAGATTGAACAGGTCACGAACGAGGAAGCGATCGAGACCGCTCGGTGGCTAACCCAAAAGGAGGGAATCCTCGCTGGCATCTCGAGCGGCGCAGCGACTGCCGTTGCGATTCGGCTCGCCAAACTGCCCGCGAACGAGGGCAAGACCATCGTCGTCGTATTGCCCGATTCCGGCGAGCGCTATCTCAGTACGGTGCTTTTCGAAGGCGTGTTCGACGCACAAGGCCTAGCCGCGCCCCGGTGAAACCTCGTTCGGTCGGCGATGAAATCATTGCCGCCAACATTCGAACACCCATGCCGACGGTCCTCCGAAATCCACGCTTGCAGCCGGTCCCGGCCATCACGCTCGTAGTCGGCAGAAATCTCCGCCGACTTCGAGCGCAGCGCGGCTTGTCTCTCGAAGGGCTCGCACGGTTTTCGGGAGTGAGCCGCGCGATGCTAGGACAGGTCGAGCTCGGAAAGACGACGCCGTCGATCCACGTCGTATGGAAGATTGCGCGCTCGCTTGGCGTAACCTTCTCCATGCTGGTCGACGGCCTCGAAGAAACGCGGCCTACCGTGATGCGTGCAGCAACGGCGAAGCTCGTGAAGTTCGGCGATGGCGCCGTCACGGCGAGAGCACTGTCTCCGAACTGGGGCCGAAGATCCGTCGAATTCTACGAGGTATGCATAAACCCGAGGTCGGTCGAACGATCTGAACCGCACGCGCCAGGAACGAGGGAAAACCTCGTGGTGCTCAGCGGTTCGCTAGCAGTCATCGTCGCGGGAGACCTGCATCATTTGACCGCCGGAGACGCCATTGAGTTCCAGGGCGATGTCGCGCATGAATACTCCAACCTAGGGGACGATCCTCTGCGGATCTACGTCGTATTGACCTACCCATTCGATGCAGGTTCTTCCCGCGTGGACGGCTGCTGAACGTGGTGAGTTGAGAGAAATAGGTACCGCCAAGGGCATAGGAGAGCGCCAAGCGAGGAACGCGTGAAGGTCCCCGCTCTTTACCCTGGCGCCCCCGTGGTCATCTCTCGCTCGATTTCAGCACTGGGTCCGTCGCCCCCTCAAACGTGCTCGAGCGGCAACCCAGCATTTTGCCAACCTCGTGTTCCCCCCACGAGATTGTAGACGTGAGCCAACCCGTTGGCTTCGGCAACCCGCGCCGCCGTTTGACTTCGCATTCCCGCAGCACACACGAAGATGACTCCGTCACGGGGCAACGATGCCTTCGGCTCGACTCGGAGGCGGTCGAGCGGAACGAGCCGCGCCCCGGGCACATGGCCCGTGGACCATTCCCTCGAGTCGCGCACGTCGACCACATCGAGCTCTCCACGAGCGATGAGTTCTTGAGCTTGCACAGGACCGATTGATTGGATCACGTGTCCAGTATAACGGACACTATCTGCATTGGCAAGGCGTCACGCCCAAGTTCCTGGGGAAACTTGGGCGTTTTCGACTTACATCGACGTTCACAATCAAAGAGGCGGCGCGGGCTGACCGACACGTATCCGGTTGAGAGCCGCCACCAAGGCATCGACGTCCTCGCACGTGTTGTAAGGCGCGAGCGACGCTCTGACCGTGCTTTCGAGGCCGAACCGACGCAAGATCGGTTGTGCGCAGTGATGACCGGAACGTACCGCGATTCCCTCTTGATCGAGGGCAGCGCCGACGTCCTCGGTGCGTAGACCGTTCATGACGAACGAGATGACTCCCGCCTTCTCCGCTGCATCGCCGATGATGCGGAGCCCTTCGATCTCGAGAAGGCGTGAGGTTGCATAGGCGAGCAGCTCGTGCTCGTAGCGCGCGATGTTGTCTAATCCGAGAGACATCACGTAGTCGAGCGCCGCTCCGAGTCCGGCTGCGTCACCGATGCTTCCGGTGCCCGCTTCGAAACGCGAGGGAGGACCATGATACACCGTCTTTTCGAACGTAACGTCTGAGATCATGTTTCCGCCGCCTTGCCATGGCGGCATGTCTTCGAGCACTGCTTTCTTTCCGTAGAGAGCACCGATGCCCGTCGGCGCGAACACCTTATGCCCGGAAAAACAGTAGAAGTCGCAATCGAGGTCAGACACATTGACCGGCATATGGGAGACCGCTTGCGCGCCATCAACAAGGACGACGGCGCCGTGGCGGTGGGCCATGGCAACCATGTCGCGCGCAGGAACGATCGTTCCGAGGGCGTTAGAAACCTGTGGAAGTGCGACAAGCTTAGTTCGAGGACCGAGAAGCTTCTCGTACTCCTCCAAGACGATCTGGCCGCGATCGTCGACCGGTGCAACTCGAAGACGCGCTCCGACCGCTGAACTAAGCTGTTGCCACGGGACTATGTTGGCGTGATGTTCCAGCCATGTGATGACGATTTCGTCACCGCGGGAGACGTTACGACGCCCCCAACTCTGTGCGACGAGATTGATCGCTTCCGTCGCGCCTCGTACGAAAATGATCTCTTCGACCGAGGATGCGTTCAAAAAGTGTCGCGTCGTGGCGCGCGCGCCCTCATACGCATCCGTCGCCCGAGCAGCTAGCGTGTGCGCTGCTCGGTGCACGTTCGAGTTTTCCCGCTCGTAGAACCGAGTCAGTCGATCGATAACGGCCTGAGGTTTCTGGGTGGTGGCCGCGTTGTCGAGCCACACGAGCTGACGCCCGTGGACGCGCTCACGCAGAATCGGGAAATCTTGCTTGACCGCGTGGGGATCGAACAGAGCTCTCGAAAGGCTCAGGCTCGGAACGACCTCGGGGTGGAATTCGCGATCGACGTGCGGGAATCCCAACTCATCCCGAGACGCGACCGGGATATCCAGATTGCGAGGCGCAATCCATGGGCCATCGCCGGCGCCTGGAATCGCGGTTGCTGCGCCATATGCTCCCGGACTTGCCAATGGCTGCGCAGCGCCGTGATCGAGCGCTGCGAATCCAGGAAATCCTCCGTCCGCAAGAAAGTAAGGGACGGAACCGGAGCTCGCATCCGGTGCCGCAACGGAGAGCGGCGCGGAGAGTCCAATCGCATCGGACACGATCGTCGGAATCGCCCTCAAATCGCTCTCGCGCGGAGCTGGAGCGACTGCGACCGGGGGTTGCTTGATCGGGCCCGGAACGGGAGGAAGGGATAGCGACGACGCTCCCCCGCCCGCCCCGACGCCGAGCGCGCTTGGTCCGACACGAGGTGGCGAGACTGGCTGGACGGCCGCCGGCGAAAGCTGACTCGGGAACACCGCCGAACCCGCAGATGTCGCAGGCGCGCCTCCATATTCGGCTCCGGACATCAGTCGATTAGCCATGAGCTCGATCTCCCTTGCCAACGCGTGCCCGAGCTCCTCCGTTTGCGCGTCAGGCGCAGAAGGCACCGGACCGAGCGCCGGCGCAAGCTCACTTGTATTCATGGTACTGGCCCACATCCACGTTCTCGAGAACGCCGATCGCGTCATCGGAGAGAACGGCAGCCGAGCAGTAGAGGGATATCAAGTATTTCGCAGCGCCACGGGAGTTGATTCCCATGAGACGAACCGTCAGGCTCGGACTGACCTCGCCGGGAAGACCGGGCTGAAACAGTCCAACGACGCCACGCTTCTTTTCGCCCGTGCGAAGTAGAAGAACATTGGTCTTGCCGTCAACGACACGCAGTTTGTCGCACGGAACGAGAGGAAGTCCGCGCCAGGTGAGAAATGGCGACCCAAAGAGAGTCACCGTGGGAGGGGGAACGCCACGCCAGGTGCACTCGCGTCCAAATGCGGCAATAGCCGCTGGATGGGCAAGGAAGAAAGCTGGCTCCTTCCAGACCTTTGCGATGAGGCCGTCGAAATCGTCGGGAGTCGGGGCTCCCGTCCGAGGTTGATACCGCATCGAGGGGACAACGTGCGAGAGAAGACCGTAGTTCGCATTGTTGACGAGTTCACTCTCCTGACGCTCTTTGACCATTTCGATGAGAACGCCGAGCTGTTCGCGCACCTGGTCCATCGGACTTCGGTATAGGTCCGAAATGCGAGTCTGCACTTCGATCGTAGTCGTCACCGTGCTCAGCGTGTACTCACGAGGCTGATCCTCGTAGTCGATGTGCGTCGCCGGCAACTCGTCACTATCGCTCGGGCTGCATTCGATAGCGATACCAGCCTCGCTCGCGTCCTTGACCTTGTTGACTCGATACGTTCCAGATTCAACCGGCGTCCACGGCAGAAAACTGACAAGCCAACGTGGCGTCACCCCAATCCATTGGGGCTGCGTCTTCGTCGTATTTGCAAGTTGACGAGCGGCTTGTGCTCCGAGAGTGTGTCCTACGGGCGTATTCATGACCTATTCCTCCACCGGCGTTCAACGAAGACATCGATATCTCCGTTCGGGCGCGGACCCTACCAGTGCAAATGAACAGCGGTCAACCGTCACATAAAACTATACTATTATATCGAAACATATGTCCTGTAGAATAGAATTCTTCGATATGTGAGACGCAGACATCCGCGATCGTCGTCGTTCCGTCCGCTATTCGAAGCCCCTCCGTCTCGCGGCGAGCCGTTCGTTCGCCTAACGTTGACCCATGTCGATGACGTCCGACCGAAGGCCCGACCCGGATGCCCTGCTCAAGCGCGTTCGAGAAGAGGAGACCGTCTCCAAGCGTGGAAAGCTCACCCTATTTTTCGGTGCCGCACCCGGCGTGGGCAAGACGTACACGATGCTCGAGGCAGCTCGGAAGGAGCTCGGAGAGCAGGCCCACGACGTCGTCGTCGGCGTCGTCGAAACCCATGGTCGCTACGACACGGGGTCACTGCTCATCGGCCTCGAGATACTTCCGCGCAAGAGCATCGAACACCGTGGAATTCGAGTCGAGGAATTCGATCTGGATGGCGCACTTCAACGCTCGCCAGCAGTGATTCTGATCGACGAACTGGCGCACACCAATGCCGAGGGTTCTCGCCATCCAAAGCGCTGGCAAGACGTCGAAGAGCTGCTCTCAGCGGGCATCGACGTGTTCACCACGCTCAATGTCCAACACCTCGAAAGCCTGAACGACGTCGTCGCGCAGATCACCGGGGTCATCGTGCGCGAGACCGTCCCAGATTCCGTTTTCGACCGCGCAAACGAAGTCCGAGTCATTGATCTGCCCGTCGTCGAGCTGCTCGAACGCCTCCGTGAGGGCAAGGTCTACGGCGGACCTCAGGCGGAGCGAGCCGCAGCCAACTTCTTTAAGGAGGGAAACCTTATCGCCTTGAGAGAGCTTGCCCTTCGGCGAACGGCAGAGCGAGTCGAGGCCCAAGCCCAAGGCTACAAGGCCGCGCACGGCATCGATCAGACGTGGCGAACCTCGGAGCGCGTTCTTGTGTGTGTGTCTGCTAGCCCATCTTCCGCGCAGCTCATTCGCGCTGCGTGCCGTCTCGCGTCGAGCCTGCACGCCACGTGGATTGCCGTGTATGTCGAGAGATCGAACGCGCCGTCACTCGGTCCGAGCGATCGGGAACGCCTTGCCAGTCACATGCACCTTGCCGAGACGTTGGGCGCGGAGGCGGTCACCGTGCGCGGTGACCGTGCCGCGGAGGCACTGGTCGACTTCGCGAGAGCACAACATGTCACCAAGCTCATCGTCGGCAAACCCACTCACTCTCGATTGAGAGACGCTTTTCGCAAGTCGTTTCTCGATGACGTAGTTCGACTGAGTGGCGAAATAGATATCCACGCGATCTCTCGAGACATCGGAGGTGCCGCGCCACCATCCCCTGCCCTCGAGCGCAAGGAGAGCGGCCGGCCGAACGCTCGAGGTTACTTGATCGGTCTCTGTGCCGTCGCGGCTTCGACTCTCGTATCCGCCATCGCGTTTGGTCCTGCTCGCCAGACCGATATCGTCATGATTTACCTGCTCGGGATCGTCATCGTGTCGATGCGAGTAGGCTACGGAACTGCCATGGCGGCGGCCGTGGCTAGCGTTCTGTCGCTGGACTTCTTTTTTATCCCTCCCTATTACAGTTTTTCCGTATCCGATTTTCAGAATGTCGTGACGTTTGTCGTCATGTTCATCGTCGCAGGCATTCTCAGTCATTTGACTACGCGAATCCGGCAACAGGCAGATGGCGCCCAGAGCCGAGAACGCACCACTGCGAGCCTGTACGCCATCGCGAGAGAGCTCGCGGTCGCTCGAACCCTCGATGCCTTGCTCTCCTCGTCTGCGAACCACCTTCGAAATGTCTTCGATGCTTCCGTTGCGTTTCTCCTACCGGCCGAAGGTGGCGGTCTTGCCGTCGCCTATTCCGATGCGGCGACCCTCGGCGACGACCAGAGGGAGCTCGGTCTGGCCGAGTGGGTCTGGCTGCACCAGCAACCGGCTGGCATCGGGACGGACACTCTTCCTTCCGGGCGCGCTTTCATGACGCCTCTGAAGGGATCGCGAGGGCGCGTGGGCATTCTCGCTCTTGTGCCCAAGGGCGAATGGAATCACTTTCGGGACGCAGAAGAACGTCGATTCCTCGAAACGTTCGCCGGCATCATCGGTGCGGCGGTAGAACGCACGCAGCTCGCTGAAGAAGCACGAAAGGCCCGCGTTCGGGCGGAAACGGAACAGGTCCGGAACTCTCTCCTCAGCTCAGTATCGCACGATCTGCGCACGCCCCTGGCCGTCATCACAGGAGCAGCAGCGACGCTGCTCGAGGACAAAGCTCCAGCCGACCCGCGCGAACGTCGAGCGCTGCTTCAAACGATTCACGAGGAGGGCCAACGGCTAAATAGGTTAGTTCGCAATCTTCTCGACATGACACGTCTCGATGCAGGGGCGGTGCTTGCAAATAAGGAACTTCAACCCGTCGAAGAGGTGATCGGCTCCGCGCTGCACCGAACGGAAGAACTGTTGCGAGGCCGGGAAGTCAGGACTCACGTTCCGGACGACTTGCCGCTCGTCCCACTGGACGAAGTCCTCGTCGAGCAGGCTCTCGTCAACCTGCTCGAAAATGCAGCCAAGTATACGCCCGCAGATACGCCGATCGACATCGGCGCTACAGCTCGCGAGGGCGAGGTCGAAATTGAGGTGGCCGACCGAGGTCCAGGCGTGGCACCAGAAGACGCCAGTCGAATATTCGAGAAGTTTTATCAGTCTCGGCGCACGACGGGAGGTGTGGGATTGGGATTGACGATCGCCGCGGGAGTCGTTCACGCGCATGGAGGGCGCGTGTGGGTTGAATCCCGCTCGGGTGGTGGAGCATCGTTTCGCTTTACGATTCCCCTCGCGGACGCGAAAAAGACTTCGTGATCAAGGGCATTGCTCCTCGGCCCTGCCCGGCGGGCCGTTGGGCGAACCGCCGGCACCGGCATCACCCCACAGGAAGTGGGTACCGATCCACTCGGGACTCGAGCCCAGCGAGACGTAGGCACAAGACCACCCGCCGGCGCCCCCGGCACCCGTTCCGCCCGCTCCACCAGCACCCCCAACGCCACCCTCGACGCCTCCGCCGAGCGCACTATCGACGCTGGCATCGCAAGGCATGACGCCGGACTCGGAGCACATCGATTCGCTGCACCCCTGTTGCGATCCAACCTGCCCGACGGATCCAAATGCCCCCGCCGCTCCTTGTCCGCCTGCTCCTCCGGCACCGCCGTTGCCGGCGCTCACGATCCCGCCCCGTGCGACCACGGCTGCTCCCGAAATGTATAGCGCGACGCTGCTGCCACCACCGCCTCCGGGATCGCCTCCCACGCCGCCCGTTCCTCCGCATCCCGGCAATCCGGAGCTACCGCAGGAGGGCGAGGGACACGCGCCGTCTTGCGAAGCGCAATCGCAAGTCTGAAACGTGCAGAATCCAGACCCCCCTGGGGTTCCGCCGGATCCGGGGTCTCCGGCGGCACCACTCCCACCCAGAGGCGCAACGTACCCGCCATCCGCCGTAAACTGACCTAAGAAAGGCGCCTCGCCAGCTGCCCCCGCATCCCCATCGGTCCCGCTGCCGCTGATGCAGCCACCATCCCCCCACGACGAGGCCACTGTCGATCCTCCCGCGTCCCCAGGGCGCCCGGCGGGCGCATCTGCGGCGACCACGACGACATCGTTCAGCTCCAGGGACGTCGACGTTCCGACGGCGACTACTGCGTATATGCTCTCGCCGGGTATCGCCTCTGGCGTCGACTTGCTCTGAACTGTGAGCGTATCGAGCTCCGACTTCCCACCTAGGTCCTGTGCCAATACCGCGTAAGCGCTGTCGGCAATCCCGACGATAGTCACGGCCGCTGATTCATTGGGCGGACACACGGGTTGCCACTGCGCCGTCCAACCGCCTTGGACTGTGATGCCTGGCTGCAAGACAACGGGACCCAAGTAATGTCCCGCAGCGACGTATACGAACGATTTCTCCACTGCCTGGGCCTGCCCGATACCCCATGGGATGGTCGCACACGGATACCCCCGCTCACCGCAACCGGCATCGTCAGTACCGTTCGTTGCATCGACAAAGACCCCGACGCCATCGTTCACGGGCACCACCTCGCACGCCGCGGAATCGGTGGCGTCGAGCGTTGCACCGTCAAGAGTTATCCGGCCCGTCCCCGTGTCGAGCGTTTCATCGGAGGAGTCAGCGATCGCCGCGTCCGAAGCCTCCTCGACCGCTGCCGCAGCGTCCGAGGCCACCTCGACGGGCCCGACATCCGCCGAGGGCGCCACGTCGACGCTATCCCCAGCCGACATCCCACCGGCATCATCGGTTGACTCGTTTTCGTCCCTGCTCCCCGAATCCGCATTTCCACCCCACGCGTCGAGCGTGCCCGTATCCGACTCTCGAGTCGTCGGTTCATCGATTCCCACTATCGACGTGCATGCGAACCCCGTGAGAGCACCACAGAACACAGCTCCACGTGCCACGGCAACCCGAAGCATCATCAGAACTTCCCTGAAAAAATCACATTTGCGCCGTACTGTGAAAAGGAGGGCATCAGACCGAGAGAGCCTGGGGCCTTGCGAGCCGGCGGCACTAAGACCAGTAGGGACACCCCTGGGGCTAGCAGCACGCCTCCGATCGCGAATGCTACGGTCGAAACGTTAGCCTCGTCTATCGCTCGATGTCGGAGCAACACGCCTTCCGAGTCGCAGCCTGCTGTGCAATGGCCGTTTGCATTCGACGCGCGATTGCTCACGATGGCCAGAATGCCGAAGACCGATCCCAGCGCGATTCCAGCCGCGCCGGTTCCACCGACGGCAAACCCGATCGTCCGCCACGGAATGCCCGAATGGTTCACATCCTCAATGCTCGTAGCCGGAAGCCCGGGGACATTCGCCGCCGCGCTGCCCTCCCCCTCGCTCGACCGCGCCGCATCGAGACGACCCGGGATCGGACGGTCACGCGATGGCTCGACGGGCGCCGGTCCATTCTTTCCGAGAGTTGGATCATCGAATGTGACCGCGACAACCTGTTCCTTCACACCTTCTAGAATCAAACTTCTTCTCTCGACACGCCGACCGTCAGCAGCTTCAAACACAAATATGCGCGCCCCCGGGTTCATCTCTATCGCATGGCCGTCGAGCGTGCTGGCCGTGACTTCGGTCCCGACTGAAACGGTGACATCGATCATGTCGTTTCCGCGAGAATCCTTAGCCAGGAGAACCGCCGTGGGAATGCGCCGCTCGAGCTCGGACAACCACTGCGTGCAGTCCTTGACCATCCAGCGCTGACAGGACGGATTTACGCAGATTCGCACGCTCTCGCGGGCCTCGAGGAGTTTGCTCGAACCCGACGCGTGCATCTGGAGGTCAGCCTTTTCGTATGCCTCATTGCATGTCGCTGTCGATTCTTGCGCGAGTGCCGGCGAACCCATCCCGACGCTTGCAGCTGCCGACGCCCATGCAACGCGCGCGGCGCCACTGGCTAACCAAGTCATCCGCCGTCGTCGGGAGCGATTCGGAGTTCGCTTACTCAGCATCCGGGCTTGACCTTGCGCCCGAGCGTAATCGGGTCGAGGGTCCATGGCGGATCACAATCGGTTGGTTCCGTGGTCGGAACGTTCGGAGCGGGCAGTTCGTGGATTGCAGAAGCGCTCGGACGCCCATAGGAAATGGATCGTTTCGGCGCGATCTGAATGATCGGATCGCGGTCCCCTTGCAAAAGACCCGATGGCCGAGACGCGTCTTCGAGAGAGTCGAACGCAGGGCCCGCTGCGCGAAGCTCGACGACCTGCAAGGATGGCAGCTCGAGATGGGCGCTCGGGAGCATGCCGTTCGAGGCGCTCGACGCAGTCTGTTGTTCCGAGCTGGCAAGACCCACCAAGAGGACCAATAAAGCTACCGCGGCTATGCCAAACCCACCCCAGACGAGAGCCCTCGAAGGTACACGCCTGGGGACCGGAATCGAGGCCAGCGGATACGCTGCGGACAGACCACCGGTAGTTGAAGCGGGCCGAAAGGAGACTCCAGCGCTGGACGCGCGGGCGACCATCACATCGAGATATCCAACGGGAAGCGACTCTCCGAAGGCCGCCTGATAGGCTTCGGCGAGCGCCGCCTGCATCCGCGGAGCGTCCGGAAATCGGTCCGCTCTGTTCATCGCAAGAGCTCGATCCACGACCCTGGCGATGGAAACAGGGACATGCGCGGCAAGCTCGACGAGAGGAGTCACCGGCCGCGTCAACGTGCGTGCCATCACTTCTTCGGAGGTCTCCGCTCGATGCGGCGCCCCCCCGGTCAGCATGGCGAACATGGTCGCACCTACGCTCCAGAGATCGGTACGTGCATCGATCTCGTAGGGATCCCCACGCACCTGCTCCGGTGGCATGTACCCCGGCGTGCCGACCACACCGATTGTGCGGGACATCAATGCATCGGACGAATCGTGGACACTCGCAATTCCAAAGTCGAGAACTTTGAGAGTCCCGTCACGCAAGACGAAAAGATTGTCCGGTTTGATGTCTCGATGGATAATTCCGTTCGCGTGGGCCGCCCACAGAACGTCGAGAAGCTGATGGCTGAGATGCGCGACTTGGCGCACGGGAAGCACACGACCGGCCCTTTCCCAGAGGTCGCGAACTGTCTCGCCATCCAGCAATTCCATCACGAGAAACGTTGTTCCATCCTTATCCGAATCGTCGTCGAGAACGCGCACGGCACCGGGATGCGGCACGGAGTTGGCAGCGTATCCTTCCCGAAGGAATCGGCTCCTTACCTCGTCTACCTCAGCCAACGCGGGGTGAAGGACCTTAACGGCGACACGATGCCCGTTTCGGTGAGCCCCTTGGTAGACGGCCGCCATGCCACCCACACCGACAAGTGCATCGAGGCGATACTTGCCGCAGAGGGTCCGACCGACGAGGCGGTGGGCAAATGCGCGATCATCGACCATTACGAATCCCTATGATTGTAGAATGCGATGAAGGTTCGCGCAAAGCACGAAGCGTTTTGACATTGAGAGGTCCTTTGCACCCAGGCGAGCATTTTCGCTTCACCAGCCGCCCTGTCGCGACTGGAGAGTGAGCTCCACACCTGGTGAGCACTACCGCGGCAAGGTACGAAATCCTGCGCCTCCCTACACGGGAGCCGCGTCAGCGAGGTAGCCAGCCGCCGAGGCCGAGGGAGAGCCGCAAAGCCGCAAAGCCGCAAAGG
>Ga0182030_10020091_pt1 | contig 12643 bp, 11 predicted proteins | sample 812S3MmetaG_FD_121299 | JGI IMG/M metagenome (GOLD analysis project Ga0182030, IMG submission 121299) | Permafrost microbial communities from Stordalen Mire, Sweden - 812S3M metaG (Illumina Assembly) | ecosystem: Environmental > Terrestrial > Soil > Wetlands > Permafrost | place: Sweden... | reverse complement strand
CCTTCGTACGCCAGCAATCGCCGGGCCCTCTCCAGTTGCGCCTGGCTGGGTCGCTTCACGGTGGTTCCCGGTCAGGTTTTCGCATGTCGTGCCGGTGGATCCAAGGGTGCTCCGTCCGATTTGGCCCCTACCGGAGCCATCGGGGCGGTCGCCGGCGAACATCGGGGCGCGGGTCGAAGGGAAAGTTCCGCGGCGGGGGAGCGTACCCGTGCATGTCGCGGCAACGCAGGAAAGGTGACCTGCGATAGCCGCGCTTCTTACGATCGGATCCGGGGGACCTTCGAGCATGAAACGCCTCTTCCTCACTGTCCTCGTCACCGGGGCAGCCGTCGTCTCCTTCGGGAGCTCGCCGTTGCAGGCGAAGCCCGCGGAGGCCACTGACCTCCCGTCCAGCGTCGGGGCCAAGCTCTCGTCGACGCCACCGGAGGACGTGACCCCCAGCTGCCCGACCGGGATGGTGGAGGTCGAGGGGGAGTACTGCCCGGTCGTCGAGCAGTTCTGCACCCGCCAGGTCGACCCCAAGCACCCGGAGCGCGACCGCTGCGCCGAGTTCGCCCCCACGGGCCGCTGCCTCGGGACGCCGGTGCACAGGCGCTTCTGCATCGACCGCTACGAGTGGCCCAACCAGGCCGGGGTGAAGCCCAACGTCGCGATGGACTGGAACGAGGCGCGCACCCAGTGCGAGGGCGCGAAGAAGCGCCTCTGCGCCGACAGCGAGTGGACGCTTGCGTGCGAGGGGCAAGAGCGGCTGCCGTACCCGTACGGCTACGTGCGCAACGCCGAGGCGTGCAACATCGACAAGCCGTACATCATGCCCGACGATAACAAGTGGGCGAACCTCCGCACGCGCCCCGAAGAGATCGCCCGCCTCGACCAGCGCGACCCGAGCGGTGCGCGCGAGTCCTGCGTCAGCCCGTACGGCGTTCACGACATGACGGGGAACGTCGACGAGTGGGTCATGAACGAGAAGGGCAAGGAGAAGGAGAAGCCCTACGTCAGCGGCCTGAAGGGCGGCTACTGGGGGCCGGTGCGCGATCGCTGCCGCCCGATGACGACGGACCACAACCAGTGGCACACCGGTTACCAGATCGGCTTCCGCTGCTGCGAAGACGTCCCCAGCGCGCCCGCCGCGACGGAGCCGGCGCCAAGCGCCCCCGCGGGCACCTGAGCCGCGAGCTTACTTGGCGCCTTGCTCGGGGCGGGCTTCGAGGTGCAGTGCGTAGACGAAGCTCGCGTCGTGCGAGCCGTGCGCGACGCCCGGGAGCTTCGCCCCGCGGTACACGCCCAGCACGCAGCGCGTGACCTCGACGTCGCCGAAGCGGGTGTCCCCCTCGGCGACCTCGGCGATCTCGCCGCTCGGCTTCACGTGGAAGTGAAGCTCGAGCCGCCCGCCGTCGTCGGCGTGCTTCGCGAGCGCACCCGCGTAGCACTGCTTCACGGCCGGCCACGACGCCCGCAGGGACTCGCGCAGCTCGTCGGCGTGCGGCATGGGGTGCGGCTCGGGAACCGGCTCGTCGCCGGTCGAGAGCGTGAGCTCCATCTTCGCGCTCGTCGCCGACTCGCCGGGAGTCAGGGCCAGATGCGCAGCTTCGCGCGCCACGCAGAGGACGACGCTCTCGTCGTGCAACGTCGCGCCGGTGATGTTCGCGCGGTCGACGCCGCCGCCCGGGGCCACGGCGAGGTCGAGGTCGACCTTTCCGCCCATGTGCTGGTCGCGCCGGAGGCCTTCCTCGTAGCAGTGGCGGAACGGCCAGTAGCCGACGTTCCGTCCCGTGCGCTGGACGTCCGCCGCGCCCGCGCCGCCCGTCGCGTCGTTGATGTCGACCCCGATGCCGGGGGCGGGGTGGAAGGGCCGACCGTGCCGCCCCTTCTTCTTGCTGTGATGCGCGGCGTGCTCGTGCTCGTGCTCAGCGAGCTCGCGCGCGTGCGTGTGGCTGGCGCGGAACGGTAGCTCGTCGACCAGAACGACGTGAGGCGGCGTCGACAGCACCGTGGGAGCTGCGGGCATGAGCTCCGTCGCGCCGACGTGGGACGGCTCGACGGTGAGGGCGGCCAGCGAAGGCACCATCGTCGTCGTGGTCGTCGTCGTCACGGTGGTGTGCGGCGCCGTCTCGGCCGGCGGCAACGGCGGCAGCCTCCTCTTCTGCGTGGGGAGCGGCGCCACGGGGATCTCCGCGACGGGCGGGACCGCGGGCGGGGTGGCCGCTGCGGCGCAGAGGGCCGACGTGGAGGCGAGCGCGAGGACCGCGCAGGCGATGGCGGGGCGGACGGGCGACCGGGACAGCATGCGCCCACCTGTATGCCTGCTTCGGGGCGCGGGGCAAATCCCCAGCGTGCGTCAACCGCTCGTGAGGTGCAGGACCGCAGGCGGGCTCGTTCGGACCTGGGCGACCGCGAAGACGATCACCACGGCGCCGAGAGCCGCGGCGAGGACCACCGCAAGCGCCACCTTCACGCGCCGCACGGCGCGGACGCGACGGAGCGTCCGGACGTCCGTCCACACGATGCCATCCGGGTCGCCGAGGGGCGACGAGCCCGAGTTCCACCACGGAAGGCCGCGCACGACGTGCCATAGAGCAAGGCAGAGGCCAGTGGACAATCGTCGGCGGCGAGCGGAAATAGCGCAGGTATGACGTAAACTTGGGCTACCTGACAGCGGCTCGACACGTGTCGAGAGCCTGGGGAGAGACCGAGGCGGTGGAACTTCCGATCCATGTTGCTCGGAAGACTCACGGCTCCGGCAGACCGGGCTCGACCCGCCATCCGCCGGCCTCGTGGACGCAGACGACACTTGCGTGCTCGTTGACCGCGTCCGCCCCCACCACCTCGACCGTCGCCCGGTCGCCCACCCTCATGGCCTTCATGCTCTTGGGGCGAAAGGTCAGGCCGAACCGTCCGGCGGCCAGCATCTCCCAGGGCGTAACCTGCCGGCCTTGCAGGAGGCTCGTATGGTGGGCGCGCTCTTCGAGGTTTTGCCGGGCTGCGGGACCGAGCAGATCATACGCGCGCTTCATGACGCGCGAGTCGTCGCTCGCGGCCTCCATGTCGTCGAGGAAAAGGCGAACCGCGCCTTCGGGCGTCGCGTCGGGAGGGGCATGGCTGCACGCGGCGGTGACCGGCAGCGAGAGGAGCAGCCCGAGGACGACGGCGAGGCGGGCGGTCTTCACTCGCCGCGAGCCGCGTTCGAGCCTGCGCTGCCGATGCCCATCGCGCGCCGGACCTCGCCCATCGTCTCGCGGGCGATGCGGCGTGCCTTCTCGGCGCCGTCGGCGAGCGCCTCCCGCACGCGGTCCGGGTTCGCGTCCTCGCGCCTGGCGCGGATGGGGACGAGTTCCCGCTCGAAGTTCTCCGCGAGGATCTTCTTGCAGTCCACGCATCCGCGTTGGGCCGTCGTGCACTCGACCCGGGTGAGGTCGATCTGCTCGGGCGACGAGAGCGCCTTGTGCATCGTGAAGATGTTGCAGATGTCGGGGTTCCCGGGATCCGACCGACGCAGGCGCTGCGGATCGGTGAAGGCGGTGCGAAGCTTGTTCCAGAAGGCATCTTTCTCCTCGAAGAGACCGATGCTGTTGCCCTTCGACTTGCTCATCTTGCTCTGCCCGTCGAGGCCCATGATGCGGGGCGCGCTCGACATGCGCGGCTGAGGCTCGGGGAAGATGTCGCCGAAGCGATGGTTGAAGCGCCTCACGGTCTCGCGCGCGAGCTCGAGGTGCTGGAGCTGGTCCTCACCGACCGGAACGACGGTGGCCTTGTAGAGCAGGATGTCCGCGGCCATCAGCACCGGGTATGTGAAGAGACCGACGAGCACGTGCTCCTTGCCGCTGCTCTTCTCCTTGAACTGCGTCATCCGGGAGAGGTCCCCGAGGGGCGTCACGTTGGCGAGGTACCAGGCGAGCTCGGTGTGCTCGCGCACGTCGCTCTGGACGAACAGCGTGCACCTCTCCGGATCGAGCCCACACGCGACGAGATCGCGCGCCATGCCGTCGATGCGCGCGCGAAGCTCCGCCGGCTCGTACTCGACGGTGATGGCGTGCGCGTCGACGATGCAGAAGAAGAGGTCCTCCTTCTGCTCGGCGACCTGCGCCGCCCACGTGCGCACGGCGCCGAGCCAGTTGCCGATGTGCAGCTCGCCGCTCGGTTGAACGCCGGAGAAGACGCGCGCACGCGCGAGGTCGTTGGGACGGCCGGACATGGCGTCTCTCTCACGGCGTGAAGTTGATCGAGTAGCTGCCCCATGCGTCGCCCGGCGACTTCTGCTTGGGGAACTTGAGCTTGTTGACCAGCTCGCCGACGCACTGGGTGACGTCGCCGTCGGTCATCGACGAGCCGCTGTCCTTCCAGACGCGCACGGTGCCGTCGTTGGTGATGACGAAGCGGAGCTTCACCTCGCCGCTCGTCGACCCATCGCGCTTGAGCCCCGCCTTGAAGCACGCCTGCACCTTGCTCTGAACCGGGCGCATCGTCTTCATGACGTCCTTCGGCGTCATCTGGTGCGAGGCCATCCACGGATCGTCCCCGCCGGTGGCCTTCAGGTCCCCGCTCCCGGCCGCGGCGGTGGACGCGGGCGGCGTTGCCTGAGCGCTGGAATCGGCGGGGGCCGCCGCGGCCGAGTCCGCGGGCGCGCTCGACGTGCTGCTCGAGTCGTCCCCCTTCGGCTTGGCAGAGGCGGTGTCGTCCTCGTCCTTCGGCTTCGGAGTCCCTCCGCCGCAGGCCACGCCGGCGAGGGCGAGGGCGGCGAGCACGGGGAGGACGGTGGCAGCGGCAGCGAGACGGCGCGACATCGGCGGCATGGGAGCTCCTCGGGAGGGCGGCAGCGTAACGCAAGATGCGTGTACCATGGAGGGTCGGGGGTCCAGTTGCTCGCTCGTGATCTCCACGAAGGTGACGTCCTGGACGGCAAATACCGCATCGTCGCCCCCATCGGGCGCGGCGGGATGGGCGCCGTCTACTCGGCCGTCCGCCTTTCCCTCGGCGACACCGTGGCGATCAAGCTCCTGCTCCCGTCGCACGATCAGGAGGTGAACCGGGCGCGCTTCCTGCGCGAGGCGAAGGCCGCGGCGCGGATCCGCCACCCGTCGGTCGTGCAGGTGTTCGACTACGGCAACCCAGAGGGCGGCCCACCCTACATCGTGATGGAGCTGCTCGAAGGGCCGACCCTGGGAGAGCTCATCCAGCGCGGACCGCTCCCCGTGGACCGCGCGCTCGGCCTCCTCGGGGACATGTGCGCGGCGGTCGAGGCAGGGCACAGGCGCGGCGTCGTGCACCGCGATCTCAAGCCGACCAACGTCATCCTGGCTCGCACCGACGACGGCGGCGAGCTGCTCAAGGTGCTCGATTTCGGCATCGCGAGCGTCGCCGGTCTGCCGGACGCGACCACGCTGACGGGGCCGGGGACGCTGCTGGGGACCTGCTTCTACATGGCACCCGAGCAGGCCAAAGGGGGCGTCGCGGGGCCGGCGAGCGACGTGTTCTCGCTGGGGATCCTCCTCTACGAGATGGTGACGGGCAGGCGCCCCTTCGAGGCCGCCACCGTCCTCTCCACGATGTTCCAGGTCGTCAACGGCGAGTACACGCCGGTCCACGAGCTCGTACCGACGGTACCGCCGGTGGTGATCTCCGCCATCGCGAGCGCGCTGTCCGTCGACATCGCGAAGAGGCCCGCATCTCCGGAGGCGCTTGCCCGGCTTGCCGGCTCCCCGATGCGCGCCATGCGAGGGAGGATGGATACGATCCCCGAGGTCGGCGATTCCCCGACCGGGGTCGAGGCCGTGTCGGAGATCCGGCCCAGCTGGTCGGACGCGACGATGCTCGATCAGGGTCCGCCGGACCTCGAGCGGCACTTCATCGGACGAACGCAGGAGCTGGCGCGCATCGACGAGCAGCTTCGCGCGGCCCGAGCCGGAAGCTGACCATCGTCCTCGGCGAGCCGGGGGCCGGCAAGACGCGCCTCGTGCAGGCCTTCGTCACGCGCGCGACCGCGGCGGGCACCACGGCGAGGTGGGTGCGCTTCAGCGACTACGAAGGCAGTCGTCTTCCCCCGTTCGACGCCGTGATGCGCGCGCTCGAGCAGGCGCCTCCTGCAAACGCGGAACGCGCGAGCGACTCGGAGCGTGCCGGCGACAAGTGGAAGACGATTGCGGCGATCACCGAAGCGGTGATGGCGAGCGCGCGGGACACGCCGCTCGTGCTGTGCTTCGACGACCTGCAATGGGCGCGGGCCGTCGAGTTGGACCTCGTGACGCACCTCCAGCGAAGCGTCGACGCTCGCCGGGTCTTCCTCGTCGCGACCGCGCACACGCCGGAACCCGGCTCGGACCTCGCGCGCTGGATGGGGCAGCTGGCGCAGCGGCGCGTCGACGCTATCGTGCCGCTGGGGCCCCTCTCTTCGGAGAACGTGCGCGAGTGGCTGCACGCGTCCTTCGGTACATTCCGCATCCGCCCGCGCGACCGGCGCCGCATCGAGCGCGCGACCGGGAACAATCCGCATCACCTGCTCGAGCTCGTGCGTCACCTGCTGACGACCGGCGCCGTCAGCCGCGACGACGCGCACGGGGGCGCGGACTGGACCTGCGCCGATCTCGAGGACGTGACGCTGCCTGAATCGACGCGCGCCGTCGTGCACGCGAAGCTCGCCGATCTCGACGACGATCTGCGGGGCACCCTCGAGATCGCGTCTGTCATCGGCCACGAGCTCCGCTTCGCGACGCTGCTCGCCGCCTCCGCGCTGCGGGAGGACGTGCTGGACGCAAGGGTGGAGCGCGCCATCGATCTGCGGCTGCTCACCGAGGAGGGCGTCACGGGCGGCGACGACCTTCGCTTCGCCAGCGAGACGATTCGCCGCGTCCTCTACGACGAGATGACCACGAGGCGGCGCAAGCGCGCGCACCAGCGCGTCGTCGCGGCCTTGCACGAGCGCTATGCGAAGGACCTCCGGCGCATCGCGCGCGTGCTCTGCTACCACCACCTTGCCGTGGGGGATCATGCGGAGGCCCTGGCTTGGGGTCTCGCGGCGGCCGAGGACGATCTCGCCCTCTACGCCAACGACGCCGCAGAGACGAGCCTTCAGCGCGCACGCGACGCAGCTGCGCAGATGGAAGAGGCGGCCGAGGGGCCCGCGCCCCGGGACGCGGCTCGCCTCGACGCGCTCACAGGTACGCTCTACGTGCGCCTCGGCCGGTTCGCGGAGGCGAGCGACGTGCTCGGGCGCGCGATCGCCCGTCCCGACGGAGACGAGGCCCTGCGCATCGGGGCGCTCCTCGACCTGGCACACTGCCACCTCGGGCGCGGCGAGATGGAGCGTGCGCTCGCGGCGGCCGGTGAGGCGGCGGATCGCGCCGCCAAGGAAGGCGACGCGACGCGCACGCTCGCGGCCCGCGTGCTCGCCGGCTCGTGCCTCACGCGCCTCGGCAAGATGAACGAGGCCGAGGGCGTGCTGCGGTCGGCGATCGAGAGCGCGGGGCCGAACGTGGCGCTGGGCACGAAGGCGCAGGCGCTGCGGGAGCTGTCGTTCGTCGCGACCAAGCGCGGCGCGTTCGCTCTCGGCGAGGCACGGGCGCGCGAGTCGCTGGAGCTGGCCCGCAGGGCGCGCGATCCGATGGCGCAGCACGCGGCCGTCTCGGCGCTCGCCGCGGCGTACGACGAAGGCGGCGACGCAGCCTCGGCGCTCCCCTTCCACGTCGAGGCGCTCGAGCTCGCCCGGGCTCTCTCGCTCCGGCGCCGCGAGGGCATCGACCTCGCCAACACCGGCGAGACCCACATGACACTCGGCCACGTCGCCCTGGCGGAGCAGCACTTCCGCGAGGGGCTGGCCATCTTCCGGGAGATCGGCGACCGCGCGTGCGAGGGGGACTGCCGCGTCAACATCGGACGCGCGCTCCTCGCGAGGGGCGCACGCGGAGCGGCCGTCGCCATGCTCGAGCGCGGGCGCAATCTGTGCGAATCGACGGGGCGCGTCGAGTACGCAGGCATCGCGCTCTACCACCTCGGCGAGGCCCACCGCGCGGACGGGGACCTGCCGCGGGCAGCCTCCGCGCTGGGCGAGGCGCACCGGCTCTTCGTCCAGCAGGCGTCGCACAACGTCTGGCGTGCATCGCTCGGGCTGGCCCGCGTCGCCCTCGCGCGGGGCGATGTGAAGGCCGCGAGCGATCACGCCCGTGAGGCAGCCCGGGTGCTGGAGGGTCAGCGCGGCGCGACGGCCCCGGGATCGAGCACGGCGACCATCGACCGGAGCCTCGTGGAGATCGCTGACGTCATGGTGAAGATCACCACGCTCGGGCCCGCGCCTGGATGAACGAGTAGAAGAAGACGCTGTTCGGATCGCGGGCCACGCGGTCGAGCTCGCGCGTCATCCCGTCGACCACGTCCTGCGAGATCTTCCCCGCCTCCATCAGCGCGGGCGCGCCCGACAGCAATAGCTCGCTCCAGTACGCGAGGAACTCGGCGCGCTCGCCGGGAGCGCGGTTGTCGAGGTGGAACGTCTTCACCTCCGTGGTCACGTCGCGAAAGCCCACCGACGACAGGAGGTTCCCGAGCTTCGCGCCGACGAACGGATCGCCCCCGAGCTCGATCTGCCGGTCGTTGTAGGCCATCCAGTAGCGCAGCGTGTCGGGGCTGTACGGATCGAGGAAGAACGTCGCGTTGAGCACCTCGCTGCACACGATGGGTGCCCCGGGAGCGAGCACCCGCCGCACCTCACCGAGCACGCGCGGCGGGCTGGGAACGTGCTCGAGCACCCAGCAGAGAAAAGCGCTGTCGAAGCTCTCGGGCTCGAGGTCGAGCTTCTCCGCGTCCATCTTGCGGATGTCGAAGCGGCCCACCGCCCACGGCACGGTTGCGAGGAAGCGCCGGGCCTCGGCGAGCTGTTCGTCGTTGATGTCGATGCCGGTGACGTGGATGTCGGGAAAGTGTCGGAGCAGGATCTCGGTCTGCGCGCCGACGCCGCAGCCGACCTCGATGAGGCGCCGGCGGCGACGGAACGGGAGCCGGTCGTGCACCATCGGCTCGAGGAATCGCGCCTGGCGGTGGAGCCGCTCGCGCTCTTCGGGGCGGTAGCCGTGGAGGTAGCCGTGCTCGGTGGTCACTGGGGCTTGTCCTTCGCCCGGATGGCGCGAGCGCGGAGGGCCCTCATCGCGGGCTTCGCGTCTCCGTCGGGATCGAGCGTGCGGGCCTGGTCGAGGTCGGCGAGGCAGTCGTCCCACTGCTGCGCGTCGCACACGGCGGCGGCCTGGCGTCGCAGGGCAACCGCGTCGGGCACCGCGGAGGGGACCTGCGTTGGCGTCGGAGGGGACGGAGGCGGCGTGGGCGCCGGGGCCCGGCTCATCGCGGCGTATAGCGCCCCGCCGGCCACCGTGACCGTCGTGGCCGCGGCGAGCCACAGGAGCACCGGGCGACGCCGCTCTCGCGAGACGCGCGGGGGCGCCGGGGCATGGGTGGCGCCCCTCTCGAGCGCGTCGAGGAACGCGGCCGCCTTCGCACGCTCGGCGGCTACGTCGAAGCCGGCGGCGCGGAGCTCGGCCTCCGCCTGCTCCACGGTGATGGTCGCGGCGGCGTCGAGCTCGGCGACGCCGGCTTCTTCGACGAGCTGCTTCCAGATGTCGGACTTGAGCCTGGACATCACGTGTCCTCCTCGTACTTCACGCCGGCCGCGGCAGCGGCCAGGCGCATCACGTGGTTCTCGCGGCGCTTGGTGGCGAGGTAGAAGTCCTCGACCTTGCGCCGGCTCTCGCACGCCATCTCCTCGGGATCGGAGATCCCCTTCTGTGTGTAGTCGAGCCAGAGGAGGTTCACCTCGTCGTTGGCTTCCGTGAAGGAGGCGCGGAGCGCGTCGAGCTGCGCGGTGTTGCGCTCCTCCTCCTGCCGCTCGGACTCGATGCGGACGGCGAGCTCCGCGGCGGATGGCGCGACGTTGCCCGAGAGGATGCCCTCCTCGCGGAGAAAGACCTCCTCGGCGCGGCGGGCCACGGCGCTCTCGCGCTTCTCGTGCGTGTGCTCGCTCCACACGAAGCGGCACAGGCACTTCACCAGCGGGATCACCTTCCAGTCCCAGCCTCGCGTGATCAGGCGGAGGTGCGCGCGGCCTTGCAGATCCTGGGCGGCGGGCTTGCTGCGTCGCAGCTTGAAGGCGAAGCGCAGCGAGATCATGCTCGCTCCGACGAAGTCCTGCTCGCGCAGCAGCGACGAGAGGTCGTTCTTCTCGGGGTTCGTCAGCGGTCGACCGAGCCTGTCGGTCCCGACGTACAAGCTCCCCACGAACGCGGTCATCGGCTTTGGTGCGTCCAAGTGTCCCTCCCGGCTATCGGTGCGCGGCCATGAGAGCAGAAAAGTGGGCGCCGGGAAGCGCCACCCTTCCTGCTGGTGGCGCTCCCCGGTCCCTGGGTCGGCGTGGCCCCTTCGGAGGTTCACGCCTGCGTGGTGCCGACCTACTTCGTTGGCGGTGCCCGGGATGGGCGCGCTCGGAGTAGTCGACACCGGCTGTGCAAGCGGCGGGGCCGCGGTCGGCGCGGTGACGGGGGTCACTGTGACACCCGTCACGTTGCCTGTGATGGCGAGCTTCTGCTTCTTGCTCGTCGTCCCACGCGCTTCACGCGTGGCCGCGGTCTTCGCCGCACGGGCAGCCAGCTGCGCCGAGCTCAGCGGCGTTCGCACCTTGGGAGGTGCGAGGCCGAAGTCCGCGATCGTCTGGGCCGCGTTGGAAAACGCAGCCTGGACGAAGCGCTGGTAGGCCTCAACTACCGGTCCCACCGTTGCCTGCGTACCCTGCTGCGTCGCCATCGCGTCCTTGGCGCCAAGCTGCGCCACGTTCAGGCCGATCATCGTATTGGCCAGGCTCTGGAGGAGCGCGACCAGCGATGCCGTCGTGTACGTGGTGTTCCCGAGCGTGAACGACCCGTTCGGGAAGTGCTTCAGCGTGCCGGCGATGAGCGCCTGCACGCGCGCCAAGGCTGCCGCCTTGGTGATGTTCGACTTTGAATTGGACATGAATATCTCCTTTCCGAGGGGTGATGCGACGACGGAGCGGCGAGTCCCCCGGGAAGCGGAAGTGCCCCCGGGAGGTCGCCGCGCTGGAATCGCGCCCCTCATGGAGATATTCCCGCGGCGATTCTGGATTCGGCGACGGAGAGGGGGAAATCGACATGGGGGAGTGTCGATTGTCGGTAAGTGGCGAATGTCCAAGGCCTCCGGCGGCATCGCCGCCAAGGCGGGCTACTCGGGTGCGTTTCGAGTGAGATGAAGCGCGGGTGCGACGACCCAGCGAGAGCGCATTCAGTCCTCCTTCCAGCTCGACCCGAAGAACAGCTGGTCGTTCGCGATGGGGCTCGTGACGCCCGGCAAGCAGAGGAGGTACGCGAACTCCACCTCGGACATCGTGCTCTCCTCGAGGTAGAGGATGCCGACGCACGCGGCGCGCTTCGACGGATCCCAGAAGAGCGAGTGCAGCTCGTACCAGCCCGGGCTCGCGCACGCCGTACAGTCGATGGTCTGGAACGGGTACATCGCCCACGTCGCGCCGCCGAACGTCGCCTTCCCGGGCGACGTGCCGTCGAACGAGAGCTCGGGCCCGGTGATCGTGAACCCGGAGACGACCGCCGGCGCCGGCATCGACAGGGCCGGCAGGCTCACCGCCTCCGCCGACGACTGATCGACGACGTCGCACGTTCCGGAGGCCGGCTGCGACTTCTGCGACGCGATGCCGTCGGTCGTCTCGTAGTAGACGTACGCGAGCTCGCTGTCGTAGCAGGTGACCCACGTGAGGATGACGCGACCGGCCTGCACGGCGACGATCTCGAGGTCGCGCTCCTCGGCCAGCGAGCTGTCCCCGCCGGCATCCGTCCCGAGGGGGACCGCGCTCCCCACGAAGTAGAACGCGTCCACGGGCACCCCCTGGAAGGTGATCGACCCGAGGCCGTGCGCGATGGAGATGGCGCCGAGATCGCCCGAACCAGCGCCCGTCAGCGTCACGCCCTCGTCCGCCTGCCAGGAGCCCTTCGAGGGCGCCACCTCGATGCCGGTCGGACCGGCGTCGCCGTCGGGTCCGGCGTCGGTCTCCTCGCTGGCGTCGGGGGCGCCGGCGTGCGAGGGCGCGTTGTTCGCGGTGGAGCACCCGGAGACCGACAGGAAGAGGGCGGCGAGGAGGGCGGGGCTTCGCATCGCGGCCTGCGCATAGAGGCCAACACCGGTCCTCGAAGGCGGAGGACGACATGGGTCGTCGCACTCGTGCCGGCCGCACTCGTCACCATCTTCGCCGTCATGAACGAGGGGAGCGATCGCCGCGATGATGCGCGGTAAGGAGCTGAGCCGACCAGAGGGCTGCATCGATTCTTGTCGAGGCATTCGCAGCCTGCAACAGCCAGGACTCGTCGGGCCACGAGGCGAAGCTCGACGAGGCAGCGGAGATGGATCCTGGGGGCTAGCACGCGAAGCCCATCGTGAAGGCCCCGACAGTCATCGACGCATGGAAGAGGACTACAGACTCCGGCGAAGAGCCCCACCGGAAGCCCATGCCCGGCCCGTAGAGGACAGCAAATAGGATGGGTGCGGCTCTCCTCCGGCGAAGAGAACCCGTGCGAGGTCGATCACTTGACCCTTCGCAGTCGCGTCTTTCGTGGCGGAAGCGGGTCAGGGCTCTTGCCGTTCGCGTAGCGTG
>Ga0182030_10020090_pt1 | contig 12645 bp, 9 predicted proteins | sample 812S3MmetaG_FD_121299 | JGI IMG/M metagenome (GOLD analysis project Ga0182030, IMG submission 121299) | Permafrost microbial communities from Stordalen Mire, Sweden - 812S3M metaG (Illumina Assembly) | ecosystem: Environmental > Terrestrial > Soil > Wetlands > Permafrost | place: Sweden... | reverse complement strand
GGGTTACTACAACACGGCCTACCATCATGGGAACTGGTTTTCCACGGCCGAAGGGCGGCCCATCATGTACCTGTTCGAGGACAGCGGGGGCATCCTGCCGATGCACATGGTCGGCGTCAGCCTTACGGGGGAAGTTCCGCACACCGAACGGGTCGGGCTTCACTGGGTCGCCGAGATCGGCAACGGCAACAATTCCAACCCCGCTGTCGGTCCAGGCGGCAACGCCGTACAGAATTTCTATTCCGACCGCAACTATAAAGCCACAAACTTTGCTGCGTATATCAGACCGCAGTTTCTCTCGGGGCTTCAGATCGGCGGGTCGTGGTATCACGACGGCCTCAATCCTTCTCAGGCGCAGATTCCTCTTGCGCTTCCCGAGGTGAAGCAGAACGTCGAAAGCGCTTACATCGTGTACTTTTCAAACAAATGGGAGTTCATGAACGAAGGAGTCCTGCTGAGTAACCATCTTTTCAGGACATCCAGGCCGTACCGAAGCCCGATGGCTTATACACAGTTCGCGCGAAAATTCGGAATCTACCAGCCGTACTTCCGCTATCAGTACGTGCACGATAACGTCAACGACCCCGTGAATATCCTGGTGGGCAAGTATTACGGTCCGTCGGTCGGGCTCAGGATCGATATGTTCGCATACGCAACGCTGAAGCTGCAGTATAACCACCTCTATCAAAGCAGCCAGTTGCCCGGCAACGGATTTGACACGCAAGTTGCCTTTACCTTCTGATTTGTGAAATCCAAATGGGCGGACCCTATACTCTTATGCGATTAACAAGTATCGTTTCAATATCGGCAGCCCTGATGCTTGCCCCCGTGCTGGGGACCGCGGCCGCACCCCCGGGCACTGTAGCGATCGTGGTGAACAAGGCCAACAGCATTGACACACTCTCGGCCAAACAACTGAAACTGATCTTCTCAGGCGAGCAGGCACATTGGGGAGACGGACAAAAGATTCAGACTCTCGCGACCAGTCCGATGGAGCCGGAACATAAGGTCGCCATTCAGTTCCTCTTCGGAATGAGTGAGGCGGATTATCAGAAATATGCCATTCATGCCACTTTCGTCGGAAATGCGCAACAGGTTCCGCGGGATTCCGGGTCTTCGCAGGGGGTGCTTAAATTTGTCGGCCTCATTCCCGGCGCCATCGGGTTTGTGAGCGCCGATTCGGTTAATCCGTCCGTCAAGATCGTCAAGATCGACGGGATGGCGCCCGGCGATCCGGGGTATCCCCTGACAGGTGCCAGATGACGGGAGTCAGTTCCGGACGCGGCGAAATAACCAGCCTTTTAGAGAGGCTGTTTCAGAGCGGCCGGCGAGCTTGCAAAAGGATAGACATGGACTCGATATCGAACTTGAGAATCGGCAGCAAGATCACTCTTGTCTTAGGCGGAATTGTGGTGATTCTGGCTGGCTTGTCTCTGTTGTCTCTGTGGGGAATTCACACCAGTGAGAGGCTGGCGGCGGAATCCGTAGATCATTTGAGAAATTCGATGCTGGTCGAAACGATTGCCGGTGACAGTTCGGGAATTGCGGAGAACATCGCGAAACTGATCATGACAAAAGAAACGAACCCTGAGATCGTAAATCAGATCGTCGATCGCCGTAAGAGCCGGATCGCAGCCATGGAAAGTTTCAAAGCGAAGGCGAATACACCAAGAAGCATTAAGCACGCAGCCGAGATGGCTGAACTCGTTAAGTCAGCGGAAGCGTCAAACGACAATATTATGACGCTGATGGCTTTTGGTCAGTTTGCAGACGCTGTCAGGGAATTCGGCATATCTTCCACGTTATCCGCTAAGGTACGTGTCAAAGCGACAGAGGCCTCCCAATGGCAGAGGCAACTGGTCGCCGAAAATGAACAGGCTCGAAAGTCAATGGCCGCTTTGATCCTCACAGTGCTTATCGGAGGCAGTCTTTTCGCCATCGCAGCTTCGATAATGGGAGGGGTGATCCTGACCCGCGGCATCGCGGCGCCGCTGGCGAGGACAGTCGCCCACTTGTCTGAGATCTCCCAGGGCGACCTGTCCAAAGATGTACCGCACGAATTCCGGGACCGGCGGGACGAGATCGGCACTCTGGCACGGGCCAAGCAGACCATGATCGAATCCCTGCGAAAGATGATTCAGGAGATTGCCGGTGGAATTCAGGTGCTCTCCTGCTCTTCGACAGAACTGATATCGAGTTCCAGTCATATGACCTCCGGTTCGCGTCAGGCGTCCGATAAAGCGCACTCTGTGTCTGCCGCCGCGGAGGAGATGAGTTCGAACATTGCGTCCGTAGCGGAGGGGATGGAGCAGACTACCGCGAACCTCGCCAAGGTCGCGGGGGCAACCGAACAAATGACTTCCACGATTGGCGAGATCGCGCAGAGCTCAGAAAAAGCCCGCAAAATGACGGACCAGGCCGCACAGCAGGCGGCAGGGATTACAAAGCAGATCAACCAGCTGAGCGCCGCCGCACGTGAAATCGGGAAAGTGACGGACACCATCAACGAAATCTCGTCTCAGACGAATCTACTCGCCCTCAATGCCACCATCGAGGCGGCACGCGCAGGCGCGGCCGGGAAAGGCTTCGCCGTGGTGGCAACGGAAATCAAGGCGCTTGCCCAGCAAACCGCCGCAGCCACTGAAGACATTAAGAACCGTGTGGCGGGCGTGCAGTCGGCTACCGCGAGCGGAATCGCGGAAATCGGCAAGGTGTCCAATGTCATCACGGAAGTAAATGCGATTGTGTCTTCAATTGCTGTCGCTATTGAAGAACAATCGATTGCGACAAGAGATATCGCGCAGAACATTGCCGGCGCATCCGAGGGCGTAACCGATTCCAACACCAGAGTGGCGGAGAGTTCACAGGTCTCACGCGAGATCGCGAAAGATATCGTAGGTGTCGACCACGCCGCCGGAGAAATGGCGAGCGGGAGCGACCTCGTCCGCGCCAGCGCAGCTGAACTTTCCAACGTGGCCGATTCTCTGCGGGTGACGATCTCGCGCTTCCACGCTTGACGTTCTCGGTTCGTCTTCCCCTTTCTTGAAGCCGCGAATGGTGATCGACCATTGATTGCCATCAATCTGCGCAGCCGCCTCAATATTCATGAGATCGTCAAGGGTGGCGTTACCCAATGCAGGTGCCGCCTGTGCCCGTAGCTTGCCCGGAACCGGGGCAGGGAGGAGGGTCATCGCAGGAATGCTGCTTCTCATTTCCCCCAAACCTCCTGGTTGGCGTCCACCGGAAATCCCTCGAGAGCCAGGTCAACGATCTGCGTCTCAAAACTGAGGAGTCTTCATCGGAAGGCTTCGTCGTCCACGGGTGACTGTGCTGCTTCGACGGCGACGGGTGTCGAGAACAGGAGCCCTGCGAAAGCAGAACCTGGCAAAAGCGTCAATGCCCGCGGTTGGAGGCGGCTTGTTCCCGTCGTGAGGGCAATGACGGCTTATCGGCGCCGTCAACAAAGCGTTCCCGGCCGCGCATGGCGCGGGCAAAGAGTTTTCGCGGCACTGGTACCGTGACCACCTAAAGAGATTCCTATCTGCCGCAGCCCTAAGGTAGCCTGTGAATCCTGATAATCTTCAGTAGTGCGACGCCTCGTCTTCGTGTTGCTGGTTCCGGCGCTGCTTGCACAGCGCGAAAGTACAGCCGCACATCCCCGTCAGGTTACAGTCCCGTTCGTGGGATGTGTGGCGCAGGGTCAGTTAGAGGATTTCAAAGCACCTGCTGGTACTCCCCACTTGGTGGCGATCAGCGCAGAGAACGCTCAGAAGCTGACATATTACAGGGCTGCAATAAGTCCTGGTGTACTGGCCCCGCGCGGTTGGCATTGCGAAGGTTCCTCCGGCTCAAGTGGCGAGGTTCTTTGGCTGAGCCCGGAACCAATCAACCTCCACGTGCCGGGATGGAATGGCTTTTCTGGACCGGCCATTGAGATCTATCACATATCCAGCGGTGCCTCGGGCATGTATGACGTGGCAGAAATCCTGGCGAGAGTGTTTCGGGAGTACAAGGACCAGGCCGCGCCCATATTGGCATTGAGTGACCGTCCCGTTCCCGCTGGCCCCTATCCCAAGGATGCTCTCACATACAGGAGCAAGTCGGTTGTTGAATTTAGAACCCCACCTCAGGCAGAAGGACTGGGGACTCATTTAACGTGGTTCCGAAAAAGCGATCTGCCAGTCTCTGGCGCTGTCATTATGCTGAGAAAGCCAATCAGCGGTGAAGAATTGCCGGACATGCTGCTTCTGTCGGTACGGCTCCCACCCGCACTGGAACAACTGACACCAGCGATCGTCAGGGATGCTGAACGTGAGGCGGTGGTTCCGGCGCAGTGAGCAGTTCTCCATTGTGGATCATGACGGCCCGGAAGACTGAAGGGAACCTGATCCCGACGCGATCTTTCAGTTATGCCGCTACCTGCTCAAGCACATTCCGGTTGTAGCCAAACTTCCGCCGGGCGGCTTTGCGGTCGAATCTTCAGTTGATTTTCAGGTGGTCGCGGTTCATACGGCGGTTCTTGGCGCGGCTCTATAACCGAAGCGACTTGAGATCGGGGATTCTTAGAGTTCCGAGGCATTGCCGGGAGAAGAGGCGGATTTCGATTTCCGCCTGGTTGAGCCAACACCCGTGGGTGGGCGTGTAGTGCACAGTGCACCGGTCCCAAACTTTGCTGCCAATTTCATGGCCGAGCAGGTCGGTCAGGGAATTTTCAGACGGTCAGAGACCTAAGCCACCTGCAGCGGTATAAGTTCCGGAAATGTCTCTTCATCGGGGACGGTCGCTTCGTGCCGCTTTGTCTCTGCTCCGAGATGGTCCGCGAGTGCGGTCAGATCGGATTGCCGGATGTCGCCACGTTCGCCGGAGAGCGCACGCTCCGCCAGCCGGGCGGTAAGCGGCCGGGAGTAATAATAGCCCTGGCCGGATTCACAACCGGCTTCACGGAGTATCGCCAGCTGCGGGGCAGTCTCGACGCCCTCGGCGATGACACGCATTCCGAGATTGTGCGAAAGACCGACAATAGCCCGCACCAGGGCCGCGCCTTCCTCGTTTTCGATGTTGTTCACGAACGATCGATCGATCTTCACCACGTCGAACGGGAATCGGTGCAGATAACTCAGAGAGGAGTAGCCTGTCCCGAAGTCATCGATCTCCAGCCCGATGCCAAGATCTTTAAGCCGTTGCAGTTTCTCGCGGACGCTCTCGTGATCTCCGATCAGCACGGTTTCGGTGAGTTCGAGCGACAGCGTCGAAGGATCAAGGCCCGTAGTGTCCAGCACTTCTTCGATCATCGCCGTAAGATCGGGCTCAAGGAATTGCCGCGGAGAAAGATTGACGCTGAGCTTGGCAAAGGCGTAGGCGGGGTATCGTTTCTGCCAGTCGCGCATCTGGCGGCAGGCCTCCCGCAGCACCATTTCACCGATCGGCAGAATCAGGCCGGTTTCTTCCGCAAGCGGAATGAACTTGGAAGGGGCAATCAGTCCCCGCCGGGGATGCCGCCAGCGAACCAGAGCTTCGAAGCCCGTCAGGCATCCGTCGGCCAGCGAGACCTTGGGTTGATAGACAACTTCGAATCCGCCGCGTTCGACAGCTCTGCGGAGGTCGGTATCGAGTTCCAGCCGGCTGACAGCCTGGGAGCGCATCTCCGCATCGAAAACTTCGCATCGTGATTTCCCCAGTGCCTTGGCGCGATACATTGCGGTGTCGGCATCGCGCAGAATCTCCGCCGGAGTGTGATACTGAGCAGTCGCCGGCGCCACACCCACGCTGACGGAACTGAATACCTCGCGGCCTTCGATGAAGAAGGGCTCGGAGAGGCCCCGCAGCAGACGCGTTCCCAGCCGCGATCCGGCCTGGGAGGCGTCGGGGTCGGAGATGCCTTCCATCAGAACGGCGAACTCGTCGCCGCCGAGGCGGGCCACCGTCGCTTCGGCGCAGCCCGTATCGGTGGACAAACCCTCGCGGAGCCGAGCGGCGATGCCCCGAAGCAGTTCATCGCCTGCGAGGTGTCCGAGGCTGTCGTTGATCATCTTGAAGCGGTCCAGATCGAGAAACAAAACGGCGAACCGGTAATCCTGGTCGCGGTCGCGGCAGGCAAATGCGTTGATCAGACGGTCGGTGAAAAACACTCGATTCGGCAGGCCGGTCAATGGATCGGAAGCTTTGTTCTGGGTGATGTCCGTCAACGATCCCGCGACGCGGGTTGCTATGCCTTTCGCATTCCGTACCGCCAGTCCCCGGCAAAGCATCCAGCGGTACCGGCCGTCGGCATGCAGCATCCGATAATCGCTTTCGAATGTCGCCGTCGCCCCGATGCGGTGGGCTTCCATATCCTTTTGCGCCCGGGACCGGTCCTCGGGATGTATCAGCGCGCTCCCCGCGTCCAGCGTATTGGGAAGTTCGTCGTCCCGATAGCCGAGCATCGCCTTCCACCTGGGCGAGTAGTAGATTTCGCCCGTGATAAGGTTCCAGTCCCAGATTCCGTCGTTAGCCCCGGCGACCGCGAGTGCGTAACGTTCCTGCGCCGCGAGTAACTCCTCGCGAATCCGCTTTTGTTCCGTGATGTCCTGCGCGAGCCAAACCAGACCTTCGGCGGCGCCGCAATTGGGGCGCAGTGCGGCCGATGAAAACAACACAGGCAGCGAGCGTCCGTCCCTTGTGCGCCATTCCACTTCTATCGATGAAACGGTTCGCATCAGCGGCGCGGTCTCTCCGGTCACAATGACATCCACATTCCAGCCCACCAGTTCCACGCGTGAATAGCCGAGCAGCTCCAGGGTCGCGTCGTTCACGGTCAGAATCTTACCCTCAGGGCTGACCACGATCAGGCACTCGGACATACTGCCGATGATGTTGTCGACATGATCGCGCGACACCGTGGTCAGGCTGAGACGGTCCAGCATATGGTTGAACGCCACCGCTACGTCGGCAATTTCGTCAACCTGGTCGACCGGCATCCGCTCCGCAATATCACCCGCCCCCACGCGCCGCGTGAACGCCGCCAGTTTGCCAAGAGGGTGGAGCATCTTTCGGATGCGGAAGAACTGCGAACTCACGGTCAGGAAAAGGACTCCGCAGAGGACCACGAAAGACTGCTCCATGGTCGACCGGAAAATCGCTTCCTCTTTTTGGAGCGACAGCTGCACCCGGACCTTACCCGCCGTTTCCGGCAGGGGCGCGGAAGAATCTTCCCAGTCGAGCAGGCCGCCCCGCGCCGGCCGCACATCCTCCTCGGCCTCGACCGAGGAGATCTTACCCCGTTGCTGGTTATTTCCGGGCCGCGTGCCGCCGGCCGCGGTCGCTGAGATCTCGTGGCGGCATATCCCGCAGGTAATGTGCACCGACAGCACATCTTCACCACCCACCGCCTGATCGGCGATCGCTTTCAACGACTCCTCATCTCCGGTGAGCACCGGAACGTTGATCTGGCGCCCGATCACCTGTGCCAGCAGCCGGGCGCGCATCCGCTGCTGCTGCTGGAAACCGGTCCTGGCGTTGACCAGGAACAGCGCCGTCAGAACGATGGTCGAAAGACCCGCCGTCAGAATATTCGCGGTGAGCATCCGCCCCACCAGGCTTTTCCGCCCAGGGATCACATCAGGCTTCATCGGATCACCACCACGTCGGTTTGCCCGTTGTCGCGATATTCGCGGCCCAGCAAATGCAGCACGCGTTCGTTCACGGTGACGACAGTGCGGCGGGGCGTCTCGTCCCGCGTTCCTCCCGAAGCGGCGAGGCAGTGCTCGGCGATGTCGGCGGTTTGCCGGCCGATTTCGCCGAAATCCGGATACACACCGAGCGCCGCCCCCGCTTTCACGAAGCTTGCCGAATACCCAACCAGAGGCAGGCGATGCTCGAGCGATGCGACAATCAGCGGCTCAACCGTGGTTTTGTTGTAGAGAACGCTGTCGGGCAGGCAGGCGACAAAATCCACCTGTCCGCGGAGCGTGCGCAGTGCCGGGAGAAGATCGGCGGGGCCGGCGCAGTCCACCCGGTGAACAGTAACGCCGGCCATCCCGGGCGGGTTCGCCTGCGTCGGCCTGAGAATGACGCCAACGCGGTTCGCGGCCGGGAACACCACGCGCAGTCCGGCCACGATCTGAGACAGCGAGAGGTCGAGCCAGACCGACCCGGCAAGCTGGAAGCCCGCGATGTCCGGCGCGGCAGAGTCCTTCAGATCGGCTCTGAAAACCATCGTGGCCAGCACAGGAATCTGTGCCTTACGCGCGGCGAGCGCCCGGACGGCATCGATACCGATTGCGATCGCCAGCTGGCTTGCTCCGCTTTTCAATGCCTGATCTAATGCCGCTTCCGCCCCCGGCAGAGCAAAGACATCGGAGACTACCGAATGCGCCGAAAGCACCTGCTGCAATCCCCCCAGCGCGGAAGCATGAGGCGCGCCGGCCGAGGCGGTGACGATCGTGATCCGCGCCGTGCCGGCGAAAGTTCTGACCGCCGGCAGAAAGACCGTGGCCAGCAGGGAGGCGAGCGATGCCCGGCGCGTCATTCGAACGCGTTGCAGCCTGGGCGACTCTGAGCTAGGTAGCTGCATGGTCGCGCCACGTAACCTTCAGATAGATCGAACGCCCGTCCTGAATGATGGTGTCGACCGCGAGGCCGACTGGATCGCTGTAGCTCCGGTTCCAGGTGTTACGCACGCCCAGTTGAACCGAAAATCCGCTCACAGGCCGCATACCCAGCGTGAAATCCTGCAGAAACACGGGCGGAAGTTTTACGCCGGCATCGGTAGACACGGCACTGTCGTAGCTGATCGCGGAAGAGGCGAAGAGGCGCTGGTGCACCAGTGGAAGACCTGCCCGGAGCTTGTACAGGCCCCGCGGAGAGTTCGCCAGACCAAGATTGGTATCCAGATCCACCACGCGCTGCAGTGCGGCGCTTCCCAACAGTTCGAATCCACCATGCAGCTTCGCGGAGATTTCCAGTTCGACCCCCGAGGACCGGATTCGATCAAGATTCTGATATTGGGGTACCTGTTGCTCAGCCGTTTCGTTCAGATCGATCAGACCCTGGATCCGGTACTGATAGACATTGACGATGCCGGTCAGAATCGGACTGAATTTGTGTTCGCCCGACAGTTCGAACGTATTTGCCCGCTCCGCATGCAGTGCCGGATTGGCCACCAGAGTCTGGTTATCGCTGAAGTATTTCTCAAACGCGCTGGGATTCCGGAACGGCCTGCCGTAGACGAGCTTGTAGACGGTCGATGGCGAGCGTTGATAAACCAGCGCCAGACGCGGCGACAGCGCTTTTCCGTAATTATGCGACGCATCGAATCGCAGCCCCGTGTATACCGTCCAGCGCGTGCCGAGCTTCCACTGCTGCTGACTGAAAAGCGCCAGTCTGTGATCAGGAACATTGAAGTTCACAATGGAGTAGCGGGAGGGGGAGACCGCCTGCTCCTGTTGCAGATTGCGGAATTCCCAGTCGCCCTCTGCCCCGACAACCACATCCGCGCGCTTTAGAAACGGCGTTGTCCATGTGACCTCGCTGCCGGCCCACTCATTGCGGGAAAGGCTTCTTTCGTCCTGAATGTACTGGCTGCCCGCCGCACCCAACCAGTAATCGAAGCGGTCGTCGTAACGATAATCGTCATAGTAAAAGCGATAGCGCAGAGTACCTCTGGCCCCGATATCGCTCGAATGCGCCGCTTCCACGAAGTTATGCCCGTCCCTGACGTGTGAACCTCTGTCGTTAAAGACCGTGTCGTCCGCCGCGTTTACCGGAACGTCTTTCCTTCTTGAATTGAAGTACGCGGTGATGTTCCAGTTGCCCCAGAGAAGGTTGGCAAAGGTGTGATAGCCCTGCTCGCCGTCCTGATCGTGGATAAGTCCGTTCTGCGCGGGCGGAATGTCGAAGGCGGGTACGTAGATAGTCTGGCCGCCGTTGTCGAAGCCCGATGCGGACAGCAACAGGTTCGCCCCGCGGCCGAGGTACACCGAATCGGAGAAGAGCACCTTTCGCTCTCCGAAGCTCGCCGTCTCCGAACTGACTCTTATCCCTGGCACATCCACCGGAGAGCGGGTAACAACATTAATCGTCGCGAGCATGGCATTGCTGCCATATAGTGCCGAGGCGGACCCGCGGATGATTTCAATCCGCTCCACCAGATCCATATCCAGACCGAAGTCCTGCCCGAAGAAACCGTTCGAGTCATAGACGTGCTCCGTCATGTTGTGGCCGTTGATCATGACCAGAAAGCGCGTGTTGAAATCGCCCGGGGTCGATATGCCGCTGACTCCTATGTAGTGATAGGTTCGATCGTAGGTACCGTAAAAGCCGCGGACGGAAGCCAGCGCTTCCCCGAGGGTGCGGTACCCGTATTTCCGTATGTCGGACGCCGTGATTACGGTGACGTTGGCGGGTGCCTCCTGCAATGTCTGCTGGTGCAGGGCGGCCGCCTGTACAACCGGAAGTTCTTCCAGCAATGCCTGCTCGGCACTGCCGTTAGCCTTCCCGGCTGCCGGATCGAGCGAGTCCTGCCCGTATGCCGCCACCAGCGGCAGCAGCACTCCAAGAGGCCACAGCAGCGCCAGTCGAGACCTCATTTGGTTGTCACCTGACATGATTCGGGTGGTTGCCTTCCCGTTCAGAAGATCGTCACAACAATGTTGATTTGCTCAGAGGGGAAACACATAGGTAGTTATCCGAACCCTCGCCTCCCCACCTGATCCCTGCCGTAAGGCTTAGATAAACCTTTGTTCTAAGGCTTTATTGCTTATCGGACAACTCAGTTGGTAGTTATCTGGCTATCCGCTGAAGATTAATTCAAATCAACCGGCCCGATAAGCCAACTTATAGCGTGCGCGGTTAACGGTGGTTGCAGGTGGTGTGAAATGTGTCGTCGCACGTGCTCTGTGGATTTGAAATATGTCAGGACAAGCGTTCACCCCCCGAATCCTCATCGTCGACGACACGGCGGTCAACCGCGTTTCGTTATGCGAGATGCTGGAGGCCCACGGATTTACCACCAGTTCGGCGCCAGACGGAACGACGGCCCGCGCCGTCAGTCGCAGCCTCAAGCCAGACCTTATCCTTCTTGACGTGATCATGCCGGATGAATCCGGCTTCGAGACGTGCGCGTTGCTTAAGTCCGATCCCGAAACCAGCGACATCCCGGTGATCTTCCTCTCGAGTCTGGATGATTCCGAAAGCAGAATCAGAGGCCTGAAAACCGGTGGCGTTGATTTCGTTTCGAAGCCCGTGCACGGCGAAGAATTGCTCGCGCGCGTCCGCGTCCATCTCCGCATCCGGGAGAGCAACCGCGCAATTGCCCGCGGCTACCGGGCCCGGATCGAAGAATTACGCGATGCGCAGCGGTCCATTCTCACTCGCCCCGAAAGTCTGCCCGAAGCCTCTTTCGCTGTCTACTATGAACCCCTGGAAGAAGCAGGTGGCGACTTCTATGAGGTTTTCGCCGGCGATCCCAGTCAGTTCGGGTACTTTGTGGCCGACGTCAGCGGACATGGTGTCAGCGCCGCGTTCCTCACGGCGGCCATTAAGGCCATCCTGCACCAGCACTCCGGTCCGCTGTTCTCGCCGGAAGATACTCTCCGGGGTATCGATGCGGTCATGCGTCAGTTGCTCGGGGCGGAGCAGTATCTGACGGCCTGTTACGCCAATCTGAGCCGGCGCACGGGGCGGCTTTCTGTCTTAAGCGCCGGCCATCCGCCACTCATCATCGTGGAAAGCTCGGGTGAAGCTCAGACGCTCGAGATGGACAGCGATCCACTCGGCGTTTTCAGTGCAACCGTGATTCAGCGCAGGGAACTCAGAGTTTCCACCGGCGACAGGCTCTTTCTGTATACGGACGGCCTCATTGAATCCGCTCCCGGAGCCAGCCGCCGCGAGGGTATCGAACGCCTTGTCGAAGCTTGTCGTCGCCATCGAACACTTGTGCTCCCGAAAGCAGTCCCCGCCATTGTCCGCGATGTCCGCGACTGCCACCAGACTGTTCAGGACGACCTGTTGCTGCTGGGGATCGAGGTGCCGGAATGACATCGGTCCGGCACGACTGGAAACGTGAACTCCTGCCCAACCTGGAACAGGTGGAGCGATTCTGCGATGAATTTCGCGTCTTTTGCTCCACAAACTGCGCACGTCTGGATGCTTTCACGGCCGAACTGCTGCTTCGTGAGGCGCTGACGAATGCCGTCAGGCACGGGGGAAGGAGTAATGCGCGGCAGCGCATCTCCTGCACGCTCCGTGCGAAGCCGGCCAGTCTGCTGATCGTTATTCGCGACGGCGGCCACGGATTCAACTGGGCCGCTCGCGGAAAATCGTGTCCCGACCCGTCGGCAACGGGGGGACGCGGGATCGCGATTCTCAGGAAATACGCCAGCGCCGTCCGGTTCAATCGGGAGGGCAACATGGTCGCACTATTCAGACGATTCTAACGGGGAAAACCAAATGAATGAGAGAACACTCAGTGAGCAAACGGCCGCCGCCGTCGAGTTTGTGGATGGCGACCTGGTCGCTTCAAGACTTCCGGAACTCCGTGCGAGGCTCCGGGAAATGATCGCCGCCGGAACTCTGAGACTGACGCTGGACCTTGCATCGGTAAGAATGGTCGATTCTTCCGGCATCGGCCTTCTGGTCGCAACGCATAACTCTCTGAAGAAGGTCGGC
>Ga0182030_10020089_pt1 | contig 12645 bp, 8 predicted proteins | sample 812S3MmetaG_FD_121299 | JGI IMG/M metagenome (GOLD analysis project Ga0182030, IMG submission 121299) | Permafrost microbial communities from Stordalen Mire, Sweden - 812S3M metaG (Illumina Assembly) | ecosystem: Environmental > Terrestrial > Soil > Wetlands > Permafrost | place: Sweden... | reverse complement strand
GACAGATCAACCGATTAAAGACCCTCAAACGGGCGATGTATGGTCGTGCCGGACCGGAACTTCTACGCGCGCGCATGTTGCCTCCGTAGGCAACTTTGCAACAGAGAGTGAGGCAGAACCAATATAGTGCCTAAGGCTAACTTATTGATTTCACGAGAGCTGAATCATCACGCCAAAAGGGCTCCTGACAGCGTCCTAACGCGTCAAAACAATTGCGCGCGTAAAGCAAAGCGTTTGTGGAAAACTTAACGCTTGTTAATGTGTGTGGCGTGCCGGTGACAGCCAAGCAGGCGTTTCAGATACATACTTTGCCCCTGACTGCATCTCTCTCACTAGCAATCAGGGTACATGCGAAAAACCGGGGGATGGTAATGGCGCGCGTGTTCGCGTCCGCCCCTTCACAGAGGCGAAAACAATTCTCACCAGGGAATCAGTTAATTGGTTCTCCACGGCGGGGGGAGGTAAAAATGGGCTGCTATAAAAAGCTAACAACAGTTTTATCTGCATGCGTGCTATTGACTGGCTGCGGTACTACTATTCCGAGCCTCACTGAGTTTTGGGGCGGCCCAGATGATTCTAAACGTATGGTCAACGCGATCGTCCACCAAGTTCGCTGCGAGCTTAAGCAATCGTTCCAAGATTTGGCAATAAGCCAAGAAGTTTTCTTAGAGAAACTTAAGAGATATAATGCAAAACATCACACAAATATAAAAATGGGTGAAACACTTGAAGCCTGGCTGTTTAACAAAAATACCCCATGGGCCGCACAATTTACTCTAAACCTGCAAATTGAGGAAAAAACTAGTATAAATCCTGGAGTCTCTTCTAATATACCTATGGCAAGCGCTATTACGGCTTTTCCTGGTGAAGCTGGTACTAATACCGTGCCTCCTCCGAAAACTTTCACTCCTATTACTGCGACTACGCCGCAACTTTTCTCTCTTGGGATTGGCGGAACATTGTCATCCGACGCACTTCGAATAGAAAAATTAACTTTTATTTATCCTGTGAATGATTTATTAAATAACGACATTGAATATAGACCTTGCGATCCGAATCGTCCTGTTCGGTATCCCAACAGTACTCCTTTTATAGTCCAAAGCGATCTCAAGCTTTCAGAATGGCTTCAAGCGGCAGTATTTCCTACGTTCACAAGAGAAGGTATCTATGGGAGCCCTAGTAATGATGCTGATCTGGCTTTGACAGATGGCACTGTACAAAATTTTGAGGAGTCTGATGAGTTCTTTGAAGAGACCATAGGAGCTGCAGCCAATCAAAGTGCCAATGCAAATAATAGTAGCGTCATCTCTCACGAAATCAAATTTGAAATAGTCACAAGTGGGAATATTACTCCAACTTGGAAATTGGTTCGCGTCTCGGCAAATACAGGATCATCTAATTTATTTAACGCAAGTCGGGATCGCACGAACGATTTGACTATTACTTTAGCGCCGGCGCAAAAAGCTGCGATAACTTGTGACAAGGGATACACCTTCAATAAAGAAAAGCAAGCCTGTTGCTCGGATGCTGGTGTCAAGGCATGCCTGACGACTGCGAGCAGCATACAACTTTCGACTGCGGGCTTGAATTCTGCCTTAGCGTCTGAGATCGGTCTAGCTGTCGCGAATAGTATTCACGTGCTGCCGTAGTCGCGGTAATGCTTTGTGCGTTGATACAAGGCATTATCATATGGGCGCCTCGAAAAATTCCAACCTCCAAGCGCCGTTCAAATCAGATTCAAGCGTCCCAGGCTCCGAGCGCAGGAGGTTGGCGTGGGAAAGCTTGGTTTCTTCGATTTGAACGACGCTACGAAGGTCTCGATGAAAAGACGGATCCGCTTGTGGCGATAGCGGGCGGAATATCAGCTTCGGGATCGGCTCTCCTTCATACGGTTTCTCGGTTTGGGGCTGGAGGACGCGGTTCCCGACGCCAAGACTCTATGGCTCTATCGCGAGGCGCTGGCCAAGGCTGTCAGGTGCCATTTTGGCGTGAGAACTCACATCCAGTAAAATCAACGTATTAGCCTTGGCCATTATATCTGATAATATCCATTTAATTTGATAATATACGGCGGTATATCCATTTAATTCGAGAATTTGAATTCGAAACCTTTTGCGAGATTTTGTTCGCGCTATTGCCGAGTTCTCCTCTACAAAAAGCCATTGATTGTGAGAATATTTTCAACGCATATTCTCGCAATTGATGGCTAAATCGCTGCAAAGTTCTAAATTCTCATTCCATGATGGCTCCTGACAGGCGGTTACTGTCCGTTCAATTCAAAACGCTCGCCTGCGAATAGTTGGTATTGCCAAGACTACGCTTCCGGGAGCATTCTCCCCCTCGGAAACCTTGACAAAACTACTGATATCCAGTACATTTATGAATGAAGATGCTTTCGAATGGGACGACGACAAGGCCGCCGCCAACTGGCGCGCGCATGGCGTCGCCTTCCATGAGGCGGTGAGGGCGTTCCTCGATCCCTTCGGGGTCGAGCGGATCGACGACCGCGAGAATTATGGCGAAGAACGCATCAATTTGCTCGGCATGTGCGACGGCGTGATCCTGCATGTGACCTATACCGAGCGCGGCGAACACATTCGGCTGATTTCGGCCAGGCGGGCGGTAAAACATGAGCAAGAAGACTACTACCGGGAAAATTCGATCTGACGGCACGGTTGTCGAAGTACTGGCCGACGGCACAGAGCGGTCGTTCCCGGATACGCCCATGCGGCCGATGACGGAGGCGGAGATTGAAGCAGCGGCGATCGCCGATCCTGACGCGCGGCCCATGGCAGCCGAAGAACTCCAGACGGCGCGCCGTGTGCCCCGCATCAGGACGTTGCGCCGGGCGCTCGGGCTGACGCAGGAAGAATTCGCCGGCCGTTACCACATCCCGCTTGGCACCCTGCGCGACTGGGAGCAGGGGCGCACCGAGCCGGATCAACCGGCCCGCGCCTATCTCAAAGCGATTGCCGGCGATCCGGTGGCGGTGCAGCGCGCGCTTGAAGTCGGCCATCCATGATCCCGCCAAGGGGTTCCTATTCAGTCAAAAGCTATGGCCTGAAATTTGGGCCGCTAGGGCCAATACGGAAAAATATTCTAGCGTAGAGATCAGAAATCAATGATTATATAGCCAACAACCATATTTGATTATGTATTCGGGAGCTTATTGCCAGCATGTTCCAGCAAATCTTCAAGAATATCGATCGGCCGAAGCAACAACCTTAATTTAGAGAAAACGCTCAACAATGCTCACCGGTGAAATTCGCAATCAAGTCGATCAAATCTGGAATGCCTTCTGGTCCGGTGGCGTATCGAATCCTCTCTCGGTAATCGAACAGATCACCTACCTCCTGTTCATCAAACGGCTCGATGACCTGCATACGCTCGAAGAGAGCAAGGCGGAAACCCTTGGCATTCCCATGGAACGCCGCGTGTTCCCGGATGGTGCTGACGAGCGCGGCCGCGCCTATGCGGATATGCGGTGGTCGCGGTTCAAGAACTTCGAGCCGCGCGAGATGATGACAGTGGTCGCCGACCACGTTTTCCCTTTCCTCCGCACATTGGGAGAACATGGATCGAGCTACGGCACCCACATGAAGGACGCCCGTCTGGGCTTCAGTAATGCGGCCCTGCTCGCCAAGACCGTGGAAATGCTCGACAAGATTCCGATGGAGGATCGCGACACCAAAGGCGACCTCTATGAATACATGCTGGGTAAGATCGCTACCGCCGGACAAAATGGCCAGTTCCGTACGCCGCGACACCTCATCCAGATGATGGTCGAACTAGTCGCGCCAACACCGGACGACGTGATTTGTGATCCGGCAGCCGGCACCTGCGGCTTCCTGGTAGCCGCCGGCGAATATTTGCGACAGCACCATCCCGCACTTTTCCGCAACGAGAAACAGCGCAAGCACTTCCACACGCGGATGTTTCATGGGTATGACTTCGACCCGACCATGCTGCGCATCGGGTCGATGAATATGACTCTGCATGGCGTCGAGAATCCTGACATTTCCTACCGCGATAGTCTGGCCCAGGAGCACACGGACGACGCAGGGACCTACTCTCTGGTTTTGGCCAATCCGCCGTTTGCTGGGTCGCTTGATTATGAAGCGACTGCCAAGGATTTGCAGCAGATCGTCAAAACCAAGAAGACCGAGCTGCTCTTCCTCGCCCTTTTTCTGCGGCTCTTGAAGACCGGCGGGCGCGCCGCCGTCATCGTGCCGGAAGGTGTTCTGTTTGGTTCCAGCAAGGCGCACCAGGAATTGCGGCGCATGCTGGTGGAGGATCACAAGCTCGACGCCGTGGTGAAACTCCCCTCAGGCGCATTCCGGCCTTATGCGGGCGTCTCGACAGCTATTCTGCTGTTCACCAAGACTGGCGTCGGCGGCACCGACAATGTCTGGTTCTATGACCTGCAAGCTGAGGGCTATTCGCTCGACGACAAACGCGCAGCTCTTCTGCCCTCGGAGAAGCAGGGGCCTTGCCCACGCGAGGCATTGAGCGAGGAGGAGCACGCCAAGAACAACCTTCCCGACGTGTTGAGGCGTTGGAAAGAGCGGAATGGCGCGGAGAAGAAGCGCCCACGCACGGAGCAGAGTTTTTGTGTGCCGAAGGCGGAAATTGCCGCCACCGGCGCCTATGACCTATCGCTCAACCGTTACAGGGAAGTGGAGCACGAAGAACAGATTCACACGGTCCCTGCCGATATTATCTGCGAGCTCAGGGCATTGGAAAAGGAGATTTCCAGCGGTCTCACCAAGCTTGAGGAGATGCTTGGATGAAAAACTGGAAAACGGCATCCTTAGCTGAACTGGGAACTGTAACGACTGGATCGACCCCGCAGACATCTCAAGCGCACTACTACGGTGGGGATATTCCTTTCGTTACACCGGCCGAACTAGACCAAGCTGAAATGATTACTTCCACCCCGAGGACCTTAAGCACAGAGGGAGCCAAGGTAGCTCGCTTACTGCCACCCGGTGCGGTGTTGGTGTGTTGCATCGGGTCTTTGGGCAAGGTCGGGATGGTGGGCCGTTCCCTTGCCACTAACCAGCAGATCAATTCAATTGTCTTTGATGAAGCACGTGTGTGGCCCCGCTACGGATTTTACGCTTGTAAGCTCTTGAAGCCAAAGCTCGAAGGCATGGCACCGGCGACCACCGTTGCCATTGTAAACAAATCTAAGTTTGAAGCTTTGGAGATACTGGTTCCACCACTAAACGAGCAGAAGCGCATCGCGGCCATTCTCGATCAAGCCGACGAAATTCGACGGCTGCGGCAGCGCGCGATTGACCGGCTCGACGAGCTCGCGCAGGCGATTTTCTATGAGATGTTTGGTGATCCAGTATCTAATCCGCATGGCTACAAAACTGAAGAGATGGGCTCTGTCGCTGACGTAAGGGACGGAACCCATGACTCCCCAAAATATGTCGAGGACGGGTATCCACTACTGACTTCCAAAAATTTTACTTCTGGGAAGATTGTCCTCGAAGGCGCAAGTCAAATTTCCAAGCAAGATTTTGATAACATCAACAAGAGGTCAAAGGTCGATTTAGGCGATATTGTTATGCCGATGATTGGGACAATAGGCTCTCCTGTGATTATCGAAGCAGAGCCACATTTCGCCATCAAGAATGTCGCACTTATCAAGATGCGCGGTAGCCACATGGAGTCCCAATATATTAAAGCGTTACTTTCGGGAAACTTTTTTCGCCGTAAAGTAGCTGAACAAGGACGTGGGGGGACGCAAAAATTTATATCCTTGGGAGACTTGAGAAGACTACAAATCCCTGTGCCACCGCGTGATAAGCAAAAGGAATATTCAAAGCGAGTGAGCGCATTGCGGGTCGTTGAAGACGGCTATGCAGAGCATTATTCCGGGGTCGAAATCTTATTTGCCTCCCTCCAGCAACGCGCCTTTCAGGGCGAACTATAGGGAGGGCCACGATGTCGCAATTCGCCTTCCTTCAACCTGAATTCTCTCCTGTCTATGACCACGCCCGGAGGGCGGAAGGCGTCGCTCTCTCTGATCCACGGGCAGCGTGTTTCTACGCGCGGCTTGCCCTGGAGACGGCCGTCAAATGGATGTACGAGCGCGATAGGGCGCTGCGCACGCCTTACGACGACGCTCTGTCAGCATTGATTCATGAACCGAGCTTCCGCGCCGTCGTCGGCGACGCGCGCGTCACAAAAGCGCGGATCATCAAGGACCTTGGCAACAGCGCGGTCCATGACACGCGCACCGTAGCGCCCCAGTCCGCTGCAACCGCGCTGCGCGAGCTGTTTCATTTCAGCTATTGGCTGGTCCGCACCTACGCCAAGGGTACTAAACCGGACGCAGGGCTCCAGTTTTCGGTCGAGGCGCTTCCCCGAACTGCCCAGGTTGAGGCAACAACTCTTGCCCGCCTGCGGGAGATCGCCAAGCGCTTCGCCGACCAGACGAAGGCCCATGAAGAGGCCGAAGCCGCCCGCGCCGAGACCGAGGCCAAACGGGCCGAGATCGAGGCTGAGAACGACCACCTGCGCGCCGAAATCGCGGCCATAAAACAGGCAAACCAGGCCGCACCTGATAACCACGACTACAACGAGGCTCAGACCCGCGACGCCTTTATCGACCTCCTCTTGCACGAGGCCGGGTGGACCCTCGATCAGACCCGCGACCGCGAATTCCCGGTCACCGGCATGCCGAACGAAACCGGCGAAGGCTTCGTCGACTACGTCCTGTGGGGCGACGATAGCAAACCGCTTGCCCTGGTCGAAGCCAAGCGCACAAAGCGCGACGCCCGCATCGGTCAGCAACAAGCAAAATTGTATGCCGATTGCCTTCAAGCCGCCTATGGACAGCGCCCGATCATTTTTTACACAAACGGCTACGAGCATTGGATTTGGGATGATGCGAGCTATCCGCCCCGCGCGGTACAGGGTTTCCTGAAAAAGGGCGAGCTGATGCTGTTGCATCAGCGCCGGACCACGCGGCGATCGCTCGCAGGTGTCGAAATAGATGCAGGCATCGCGGGCCGCTTCTACCAGACCCGCGCTATTCGCCGCATCGACGAGGCTTTTGAAAGGGATCATCAGCGCAAGGCATTGCTGGTAATGGCGACCGGCTCAGGCAAGACCAGGACCGTCATCGCGCTCATTGACCAGTTGATGCGGGCCAATTGGGTCAAACGCGCACTTTTTCTGGCGGACCGAGTTGCCCTTGTTAATCAGGCCGTCGGCGCTTTCAAAATGCATATGCCCTCTGCTGCGCCCGTCAATCTGGTAACCGAAAAGCAGACGGAAGGCCGCCTGTACGTCTCGACCTACCCCACCATGATGGGGCTGATCGACGAGGTGCAGAACGGCGTGCGCCGTTTCGGCTCGGGGCATTTCGACCTGATCGTCATCGACGAGGCACACCGGTCCGTCTATCGCAAATACGGGGCTATATTCGACTACTTCGACAGCCTTCTGGTTGGGCTAACCGCCACCCCCCGCGATGAAATCGACCGCGACACTTATTCCCTTTTCGAATTGGAACGGGGCGTTCCAACGGATTCCTACGACCTCGACGAAGCCGTCGCCGATGGTTATCTCGTCCCCCCGAAAGCCGTCTCTGTACCCCTCAGGTTTCAGCGCGAAGGCATTCACTACGACGATCTGTCAGACGAAGAAAAGGAAGCATGGGACGCTCTGGAATGGACAGAGGATGGCGATATTCCCGAAAGCGTCGACGCCTCCGCCATCAATAAATGGCTGTTCAATGCCGACACGGTCGACAAGGTGCTTGAACATCTGATGACGCACGGCATAAAGGTTGAAGAAGGCGATCGGCTTGGCAAGACAATCATTTTTGCGAAAAACAGAGACCATGCCCATTTCATAACTGAGCGGTTTGACGCGAATTATCCGCACCTGAAGGGCCATTTTGCGCGGGTGATCGAGCATAAGATCACCTATGCCCAATCGCTGATTGACGACTTCTCGATTCCGGCCAAAGCCCCGCACATCGCCATTTCAGTGGATATGCTGGACACTGGCATCGATGTTCCGGAAGTGGTCAATCTCGTTTTCTTCAAGATCGTCCGCTCGAAAACAAAGTTCTGGCAGATGATAGGCCGTGGCACGCGGCTCAGACCCGACTTGTTCGGTCCTGGTCGCCACAAGGAACACTTTTTCGTCTTCGACTTCTGCCAGAATTTTGAGTTCTTCAATCAGAATCCGGTTCTTACGGAGGGCGCTCTCGGAATTTCCCTTGCCGCCAAGCTGTTCAAAACTCGCGTCGAGCTGGTTGGCGAAATCGCCCAAAAACAGGAGGCCGATGAAGCTCTCAGCGGTCTCCGCCAGTCGATCACTGATCGGCTGTTCGACGAAGTGGCCGCAATGAGTCTCGACAACTTCATCGTCCGCCCGCAACGACGCTTCGTTGAAAAGTTCCAGGCCCGGAATGCTTGGCAGCAGCTCGGACCAGACGAACGGGCGGAACTGGCCGAGCATATCGCGGGGCTTCCAAGCGCCTACGAGGACGATGATCTCGCCGCCAAACAGTTCGATTACTTGGTCCTGCAGGCTCAGTTGGCGGTGCTACGTAGCGATCCGCCCCTCGTCAACCAACAGGCACGGATTATGGGCATCGCCTCCCGGCTGGAGGAATTATCCAACGTTCCCATGGTCGCCGCTGAAATGGCGCTCATCCTGGAAGTGCAGACCGACGAATTCTGGCAAGACATTAACCTGCCCATTCTGGAGAACGCGCGTCGCCGGTTACGCCAGTTGGTCAAGCTGATCGAGCCAAAAGATCGCACGATCGTCTACACCGATTTTGAGGACGAAATCGGCGCTGCGGTTGACGTCACGCTCCCGAATATCGGAGCAGGGACGGACAAGGCGCGGTTTTTGATGAAGGTCCGCCACTTCCTGACCCAGCACGAAAACCACATCACGATTCAGAAGCTCCGGCGCAATGAGCAGTTGACGCCCCAGGACCTCTCCGAACTGGAACGGATGTTCGTCGCGGAATCTGTGGGCAGCCCCGAAGACCTGGAACGCGTTCGCAGCGAAGGGGGTCTTGGATTGTTCGTCCGGTCCCTCGTTGGTCTCGATAGAGAGGCCGCGAAGCAAGCCCTGGCTGGTTTCGTATCGGGACGAACGCTCTCCGCCAACCAGATCGAATTCATCGACCTGATCATAGATTACCTGACAGATCGCGGCGTCATGGACCCCCGACGCCTGTATGAAAGTCCTTTCACCGACGTCGATGATCAGGGCGTGAGCGGGGTATTCACTCCCTCGGAAGTGAAAATTATTGTCGATACTCTCGCCCAGGTTAAAGCGAAGGCGGCTGCTTGACCGCAGGCCGCCACCAAGCGACCCTTCTCGTTGTGGGCAGAAGCCCCCGCCGGTTGCGATCCCGCCCGGCCGGCATCCCCCCGCATTTTGTGCATGTGCGCACACTTGCCAGAAAATCAATTGCCCAAAACCATGTGATGGCACTATGATGTCACAATGAATCGCGAAAAGTTCCATGTTATGTCGAAACGTCGCAACGGTTCCCCCCGTATTGCGGTGACGATTCGTGTGCCGGCGGAGGTACTGAAGAAGATCGACGCCGCGATTGACCAGAGGGTTATTCCCCTGTCCCGTAATAATTGGCTCATTGAGGCGGCAGTTGAGAAATTGTCACGAAAGTCCTCTGGAGGCCGTAATGGCGCGGAGTGATCTTCTCATCGCATTAGTCAAAGCCGGCTCCGCCGGAGACAAAACGGCACTTCGCAGTGCCGCCGAAGCAATCATCGCTGAGGAGCGCGCCAAGCAGCATAATGTTTTAGCCGACCGCTTGACCAAGGCGATACAGCCGAATGGTGGGGGGACGCATCCAACATTGAATTTAGCCGAGTCTTCTCCGCGAGCAGCACGCGATTTCATTATCGAGATTACGCCACGGCGTCGCTTGGAAGATATGATTCTTCCCGACATATGCCGCCGCGGGATCGAACAGCTGATCGAAGAACAGCAACGCGCGAGCCTTTTACGTGCCCATGGGATCGACCCGCGCCATCGGGTTCTTTTGATTGGTCCGCCAGGCAACGGAAAGACATCTCTTGCAGAGGCTTTGGCCGAAGCGCTGTCTGTTCCCCTCTTTGTCGTTCGCTATGAGGCGATGATAGGCAGTTATTTGGGCGAGACAGCCGGTCGACTAAAGCGGGTTTTTGATTACGCTCGCACCACACCATGTGTCTTGTTTTTTGACGAGTTTGATGCCCTCGGAAAGGAGCGAGGAGACCTTCATGAGACGGGCGAGATCAAACGTGTGGTCACCTCACTGCTTATGCAAGTTGATGATCTTCCCAGTTACTCAATCATTGTCGCGGCAACCAATCATTCCGAGCTTTTAGACCGCGCTGTCTGGCGCAGATTTCAGTTGAGCCTCGGACTGCCTGCGCCGACTCCAGCCCAACTGGCTCAATACTTTGAGATGTTTTTGAAAGGCCTTGGCCAAAAGCCTGGAATCACAGGGGCGGCAATCGCAAAGCGCTTGGGTCCAATCAGTTACGCCGAGGCCGAGCAGTTTACCCTGGACGTCCGCAGGCGGATGATTCTTGGCCTTAATCAGACAGGACTAAAGTCAGTAATCGAAGACCAGCTACGTTTATGGGAAACGCGTCAACAGGCGACGACCGCCAATAATAAAGGGGCATTAGATGGCGGAACGACCAATTCTCGCGCTACCAAGGCCGACTAGGCGGCCGCCCCCCAGGACTCAACGGCCTCACGAAACTGTCCCGGGTCTTCTTCCGGCGCGGCAATCGACGCGTTTAGGCCCTAAGTTTGATCGTCTGGAACAGGCCCTGCCAACGCCAGCCGGGCTAGCAGACTTGCGAAGTGACCCTCAATCGATCGTGCCGGAACGCGCTCTTGTCTTCGAGGTCGCGGGCAACTTGACAGATTTCTACAAAGCGGCTCGTAGCGTGCCAGGTCTCGAATTCTTAGGAGAAGAAGAGGGAGAGTTTCCTTCCGACGAGGACTTCGTCGTCATTGAAAAGGGCGCTCAGAAGCCCCAAAAAGCTGTTCCTGTCCGCTTTTATTTTACCTTTCCAGACCAAGTTGCGCTTGCAGAACTTGTGAGTCTCTGGAAACGTTTTGTGCGCGGCGAAGCCCTTGGACATGGGCGCACGGAATGGCGAAACGTTTTTGGCCATTTGTCCGATATCAGGCCGTGGGGACCAAAGGACCGCGTTACGGCAGATGCATTAGCGGATTGGGAAGAACGATTAAGAATCGCTCCCGAAGAGCCTGTCAGATTCGATGTCGAGTTTTGGTACCGGACTAATCCTGATGCTCGCCAGCGTGCGGAACGCTCCTTCATAACGGAGCTGGAGCGGCTTGGCGGCCAGGTCGTTGATCGATCCGAGATTGAATCCATTCGCTATCATGCGGCTTTGGTAGACGTGAGGCCAGAGGTCATACAGCAAGTAATCGACCATCCTGACGTTGGTCTGGCAACTTTCGACGAAATCATGCTTCTCCGGCCACAGTCGCTCGTTTCCGGACCGGTAGATATCGAACTTCAAGATATCGTGACAGACACTGGAACGCTTCAGGATAATTTAGGTGAGCCGGTTGTCGCTCTCTTCGATGGGCTTCCTATGGCCTTGCACGACAAGTTAAGCGGCCGGCTCACAATCGACGACCCAGATAACTTTGAAGCAAACTATGGCCGCGCCGATGAACAGCGACACGGCACAGCGATGGCCTCGTTGATCTTGCACGGAGACCTGAACAATCCCTCGCGCCCCCCACGTCGGCGTCTATATGTTCGCCCGGTCATCGCACCTCAGCCGAACGATTTTGATATTCGAGACGAATGCATGCCCGCTGATCAGCTTGGTGTTGACCTGATCTGGCGGGCATTTCGCCGCATGTTCGAAGAAGAAAATGGCAACCCTCCCGCCGCCCCTTCAGTCCGCATTGTCAATCTCTCTTTGGGCGATTCAAAACGAAGATTTGCTGGTATTATGAGTCCTTGGGCGCGCCTCCTAGATGCGCTCGCCTGGCAGTATGGTCTGTTGATTTTGGTCAGCGCGGGCAACATCAGAGACGAGTTTGCAATGCCATCAGCGCTTACGTGGAGCTCAATCGAATCTGCTTCACCAGAGACTCGCCAAAACGATGTTTTGAGCAGTATCGTGACTCAACGATCGACCCGCAAACTGCTCTCACCCGCGGAAGCTATCAACGTGCTTACGATCGGGGCCTGTCACTCCGACAATGTCGTTCCGAATGGCAGCGGCCTCATGGCAATTGACCCATACACGAGTCCATGTTTGCCCAATCCGAGTTCGGCTTTGGGTTTGGGATTCCGTCGTAGTGTGAAACCAGATTTGTTGATGCCAGGCGGTCGTGAGCATGTTCGAAGCCAGACCAGCCACGCTCCAATCAACCTGCGTCCAGTTGATAAGCCAGGCCGAGCCTTTGGGATTGGCGTAGCTTGTCCCGGACTGCGGGGTGAGACTGATAGAAAAATTAATTCCAGTGGTACTAGTGAAGCAACGGCCCTTGCGACCAACGCTGCTATGCGAATTCTGGAAGCCATCGAAGAGATTCCGGATGATCCCGCATATCCTCAAGTCGACCCTAATTTTCATGCCGTTATTC
>Ga0182030_10020088_pt1 | contig 12645 bp, 10 predicted proteins | sample 812S3MmetaG_FD_121299 | JGI IMG/M metagenome (GOLD analysis project Ga0182030, IMG submission 121299) | Permafrost microbial communities from Stordalen Mire, Sweden - 812S3M metaG (Illumina Assembly) | ecosystem: Environmental > Terrestrial > Soil > Wetlands > Permafrost | place: Sweden... | reverse complement strand
TGAAAGCGCTTTTCGCTGCAACGACGAGTGAGGCGACGACGCGGGCGCACCGAACTAAGGTCACCGCGGGCGCGTAGTGCGGCCCGCAGAGACCAAGCCTGACGGAGGCCGGGCCTTACATGCCGACAATCGAAGCTCGGGGGCTGACCAAGCGCTTCGGCAAGCACGTGCTTGCTGTCGACAATCTCGACTTCGACGCCATCCCTGGTGGGGTCACCGGTTTCCTCGGGCCCAACGGCGCGGGCAAGACGACCACGTTGCGGATGCTCCTCGGCCTCGTGACCCCGAGTTCAGGGTCGGTGCTCGTCGACGGGCACCGCTACCGTGACCTCTCCAATCCCACAACGCGGGTGGGTGCCGTGCTGGAGGCATCGGGCTTCCATCCGGCTCGCACGGCACGTAACCATTTGAGGCTCACCGCCTTGATGGCCGGGATCCCCTTCAACAGGGTGGAGGAGTGTCTCGACCTCGTCGGCCTGTCAGAGGCCGGGAACCGCAAAGTGGGCGGATTTTCCATGGGCATGCGTCAACGCCTGGAGCTTGCCCGCGCCCTATTGGGCAAGCCGGACATCCTCGTCCTCGATGAGCCTGCCAATGGCCTGGACCCCCAGGGGATCGCCTGGTTGCGTGACTTCCTCAGGTTCTACGCCTCAGAGAAGACGACCGCTTCAGAAAAGGGGCGCATTGTTATTGTGTCGTCCCACCTGCTCTCTGAGGCACAGCTCATCGTGGATGACGTGATCGTGCTCACTGCCGGGCGGCTGGCTGCCCAGGGGCGGCTCGCTGACCTGCTCGCCGGTACGAGCCGCTCTGTGAGGGTGCGCACGCCCGACGCCGCGCGACTCCTGCAAGCGCTTCGGGCGGCGAACCTGCCGGCGGCGGAGAGGGACGGCTACGTCGTCTCCGAAGGGGCCACGCCCGAGCAACTGGGCCCGCTCATGGTCGAGAACCGCATCGAAGTGCATGAGATGGCTTCCTCGACCGAGTCGCTCGAGTCCCTCTTCTTCTCCCTCACGGGCGGCGAACCGTCGCCCGGCCAAGCCGCAGCGCCGGTGGGGGACTACCGGCCCTTTGTTGAAGGGCCCACATTCTCGCCCGACCCCTCGTCTGTCGCTCCGAGCGATCCCGACCGAGCCCAGTCGTGATCCGGCTCTTGAGGGCGGAAGTCCGCAAGCTGTGGACCATCTGGTCCACCTATGTCGTTTTCGGGATCGTCGTAGTGATCGACCTCGCCTTTGGCTTCGCCCTCGCCTTTGCTCCTGGCGGTCGCCACGGCGGTACCGCCGGCATCGTCCCGCACGGTTCGCAGCCCTGGTTCACGAACGTATTCTCCGTCCTCGACAACTCGCGACTGCTCGGCCTTGTCCTCGGAGCGCTCATCATCACCGGGGAGTACAGGCACAAGACGGTGACGCCCACCTTGCTCGCAGAGCCGCGACGCGGCCGCGTCGTTACTGCCAAGCTCGGCGTCGGCTTCGGGGCCGGGCTCCTCCTCGGTGTCCTCACCATGGTGGCCGGACTCGTCCTCGGCCTCATCCTCGTTCTCGTGCGAGTGCACTCGTGCGTGTGGTTCGGCGGGGTCAGCCAAGGCATGTCGCACGCCATGTGCTCGGCACGCCAGGGGATCTACTACTCCGCCAACTTCCACGAAATGTGGCATGACTGGTCACAGATCGCCCCCGGGGTGATCCTCGGCACAGGTCTGTTCGCCATCTACGGGATCGGTCTTGGCGCCCTGTTGAAGAACCAGATCGTCGCCATCGTCGTCGGTCTCATCTTCACCCTCGTCGTCGAGACGATCGTCACTGCCATCTGGCCGGTCATCGGCGAGTACTTGCCCGGCCAAGCCGCGACGGCGCTCGAGGACGCCGCCCGTACCACCTTTAGGGACAACGGACCCCTCTTACCCTGGTGGGGCGGGGCCCTCATGCTCTTGGGCTACGCCCTCGCCCTCTCCCTCGTGGGAACGCTGACGACTTTGCGTTCTGACATCACCTGACATCTGCGACCGCCGTCAGGCTCGGTGCCTTCCGAGCCTGACGCCGCCAGACCCTGGCGCCACAATCCCAACGCGCAGGATGAGAAAACGAGAAAAGTCCTCTTCTTGCACCTGTGCCGTATCACTTGGCCCCAGAGGTATGTAGGCTGTGTTTAGTGACGGATTGAAAAAAGGGGGGTTACGAAGTCATGACGAAGACGCTGACGGGGACATGGTTGGCCGAGGTCCGTGACAACGCGCTCTGGGACCGCGACCCCTACTACCCGAGTCTCGATGAAGGTAACGGCATGGTTCTCAACGGGCAATGGGGCGACGCCCGCTGGGCGCTTTTGAACCACCTGTCCGAGGAGCTCTCGAACGTGGCTTCCCAGACGTGCGGGCCACGCGAGGTGGTTGATCCAGATGGGTCCTTCGACCGGTTGGAAACCCGGCTCGTGGGCGCCCTCAAGTCTCTTCGTCAAGCCGAAGCAGGTTCCCCGTGGGAGTTCAACATGGACGGTTGCCGCTACCGGATCTTCATCGCCGGCAGCGGGGAGGCAACCGCCCGAGCTGGAGACGACGTGGTCCGCGAGTCGCTCGGCTCGGACGCCTTTGCATCCTGGGTGTCGCCCGAGATCGCCCTTTGGGGAGACTCGACTCGCCGCGTCCGCCGGCGCCGTGTTGGCGGGCAGCATTGACGACTTTCAGCTACTTCGGCCCATGAGCCCTATCTCCTAGCCCGGGCGATATGGCTCACCGTGGCGACGGTCACGGTCCCCTCGGGCGAGGGTGCCAGGCGCCTCGCATACAAAGCCCTCAGCCGGGCTTGGTCGTTTCCGCCGAGCCCGGCGACGAGAGGCGCGAAAGGCGTCCCCGTCAAGGTCTCTACGGCGTCGCCTGTCGTTTCCCAATAGACCTCTATGCCCACTGTTTCGATGACGACGTCGCGAAAGCCGGCCGACACCACCAGCTCTTCTAGGTGGGCCGCGGCGAGCCCGTAGCTCCTCGAGTCGAAGGCGCGCGGGAAGGGGTCCTCCATCCCGAACTCGGCCAGGGTGTCCGCCAAGGGGCCAAAAAGGCCAAGAGGCCGTTCTGCCGCCCAGGTGGAGACGAGCAGCGCGCCACCTGGGCGCAGCACCCGGCGCATCTCGCGCAATGCGCCTTCGCGTTCGGGGAAGAACTGCAGTCCCTGCTGACAAATCACGACGTCGAATATGGCGTTGTCGGCCCGAAGGGCGCTCACGGGGCACTCGAGGTAGTCGATAGCCGCCGACCCGGAAGGAACCGGCTTGCCCATGGCGACGGCCAGCATCCCCGCGCTCAGGTCGCTCGCCACAACGCGGCCGTTTGGTCCTACGGCCGCCGCCGCCCGGCGGGCGACCGCCCCTGTGCCGCTCGCGACATCGAGCACGACGGCTCCCGGTTGTAGCTGTGCCCGCGAGACCAGGATCTCGGCCCACGGCTCGAACAACTGTCTTGTCAAGAATCGTTCGTAGCCTTCGGCGATCGAGACGGTGTCGAAGCCGAGGCGATCCTTGTCGACCGTGATCTCTTTCGCCTCCAGTTCTTGGGTTGACTATCAGCGCCAATCGTCGAGGACCCAGCTGGCGGCTGTGTCGTAGGCGTCCTCGTTCGGACGATGCATCGAGAGGCCCTGGAACTGGGTGCGAAAGCCAGTCTCGAGAAGTGCTCCGTAGGCCTGCTCGCGGGCGAAATTGACGCCTGCTTGGACGACGGTCGCGCCGCGGCTCACGGCGAGGTCCTGGCAAGCGGCGATCAGCTTGGCGAACAAGGACGCGGCGTCCCGGCCGGGCCTGACTGCGGCGAATTTGATATAGCAAATGCCACTTCCAGCTTCTGTGCCGGCACCGATGTGGCAAATGGCTACCGCTCGCAGGCCGCGAAGGTCCTCGATCAGTACCGTCTCGCCCAGTTTCTGGTCGTAGACGGCGTCGATCTCCCGACTGAGGTCGAGGCCGTCGAAGACCGCCTTGGTGAGCTCGCGCACTGCTGCGGTCGTACCGGCCCGGTCGATCAAAGCCAGATCGGAGAACCTCAAGTAGGAGACGGGACCTCGTTCTCCCTCGGAAGGCGCCTCCATGACTGCGATGAGGAACCGGGGCCAAAAGCCGTAACGCTGGTAGAGGACGACGTGCTTGGGGCTGTGGGCAAAGGTGAACAGGCCGAGGTGGCGGGTCTGCCGTGAGCTGAACAGCTCCATGGTTGAGTCCATCAGCTGATGGGCGATGCCACGGTCCCAGTACTCGGGCTGGACGGTGAGCGGCCCGAAGAAACCGAAGCTTCCCCATGTCGTGACGAAGTTCGAGCCGACGAGTGTCCCGTCGAGCAGGGCAGCAAGGCCCGCCCCCGGATCTGCCAGCCAGCGAGTGCGCACAAGCTCGGTGTCGCCGAAGATCTTCTCGGGCTCTGGGGCTCCGAAAAAGGTGCCGAAGGCAGTGCGGTAGATCAGGTCGACCCGGTCGAGATCACCCTCGAGCACGGGCCGGACGAGCACCTCGCCGGCGGCATTGGTTGGCTGTGTCATCATGCTTGTCACCTGGTAGACGCCGCGGGAGTTTTCAGCGAGGCTATCTGCGCTTGACCCGGCGTGCCGGGCCTGCTGGTTCAGCTCGCCGCGACGTCCACCACAGTGGCCGAGGTGATCCGGCTCAAGTCCGCGGGTGCGATCGGGAAGACTGCCCGGGGAGAGCCGGCGGCGGCCCACACAAGGCTATGACCCAGCAGGTGCTCGTCGAGGTACGTGACGATCGGTGTGATGTGGCCGAGGGGTGGGACGCCGCCGATGGCGTACCCGGTACGGCTCCGCACGAACTCGGCCGTGGCTCGTTCCACCGTCCCGCCCACGAGCTGGGTGAGGCGCGCCTCGTCGACGCGGTCGGCTCCTGATACGAGGACGAGGACCGGCTTGTCGTCGGCGATCGAGCGAAAGATCAACGACTTCACGATCTGGGCGACGTCACAACCGACCGCAGCTGCGGCTTCCGGCGCGGAACGGGTGCTGGCGGGCATCTCGCGCACTTCGCAGGAGACCCCGAGTCGGCGCAGCTCCCCAGCAAAGCGCGTGGCACCGCGGCTTAGCTCTTCTGTCTCGGCTGAAGCTTCGTGATCGCTCGGTGTCACTGCTCCTCCTTGGCGATGTGGTGGCCCGTTGTGGCTTCGAGGTGGGCGGGAAGGTCATCCTCGTGGCGGTCGCCGGCAGCTGAAGTGCCTGTCGGCTCGAACATCAGGATTGAACCACCCTTCGAGAAAGGCTTGTGCTCTGTGCCTCTCGGAACCACGAAGAACTCGCCCTCGCCGAGCTCTACCGTGCGCTCAGCGGCAGGCCCCGGCCAGCCGTAGCGAGACTTCGAAGTGACCCTCGAGCACGAAATAGAACTTGTCGGTGTGGTCGTGCACGTGCCGAGATGTGCTCTCCTTTCACATGGGCGACCCGGACGGCGTAGTGGTTGACCGTTCCGACGATTCGCGGGCTGTAGGTGTCATCGAACGACGCCAGGGACTGGCGAAGATTTATGCGTCCCGGCACCATCGCAGCAAAGCCCTTTCTCACAGAGGGCGCACCCGTATGTCGTGTGCGGGGACCTAGCGAGAGCCGCCTAGCCGCAGGCTCGACTCTTGCCCGCGCCGGTCGCCGGGCGCGCTTAGGCAAGATGAGGGGTCTGAGACAGTTTTTTAGGGCCCGGCAAGAAATCCGTCTGAGGAGCTCCACGAGTGCAGGGTCTTCAGGTAGTTCGCCCTTTCGAAAGCACCTGCCTCGCCCGAGGTGGCTTGGGAGACAGAGCCGCGAAGCTCGGCGACGGAAACGTATTCGTGGTCGGCGAGCCATGAGCGCAGCTCGGACTCGACCAAACTCACGTGCTCCGGACCCAGGTGAAGGGGTGCCGACGTCATCATCGCCACGTCCGCACCAACCGCGACCGCCTTCACGACGTCATATCCCGAGTAGACCCCCGAGCTGGCGGCGATAGAAGGGGCGCGCCCGAGCTGAGGCCGCAGGATTGCTATCCAGCGCAGCGGCAAGCGGAGCTCCCAACTGTGCGACAGCTCCACCCTCGGTATCACGTCCATCGTTTCTAGGTCCAGGTCCGGCTGATAGAAGCGGTTGAACAGGACCATTCCGCCCGCACCCGCGGCGACCACCTTCGCAGCAAAGTGCGCCATGGCCGAGTAGTAGGGGGAGAGCTTCACGGCCACCGGGAGCGAGACGGCGTCGCACACGTTGGCAATGAGGGCAAGGTCAAGCTCCTCGACTTGGGCCGCGTTCAGCTGCGGGTCGGTGGGCACGCGGTAGACGTTCAACTCGAGAGCGTCCGCACCCGCTTCAGCCAGCAGATGGGCATAGCGGACCCAGCCACCGGTCGAGGAGGCGTTCAGGCTCGCGATGACAGGGACCTCGACCGCCTTCTTGGTGTGCTCAAGCAGCTCGAGGTACTTGTCGACGGCACTCGTGAACTCATTGACAGCGGGGAAGTAGTCGAGGGCCTCCGCGAAGTGCCAACTGCCAGTCTCGAGGGCGAGCGACAGTCCTACCTCTTCGGCGACTATCTCCTCCTCGAACAGTGAGGGCAGCACAAGGGCACCGACGCCGGCATCGGCGAGGGCCTTGGAACCTTCGACCTCCCGCGTGAGCGGGCTGGCCGATGCGACGATCGGCGATGAGAGCTCAAGTCCTAGATATGTCGTCCTCAGGTCGACACTGTCGGCACCCGGCATCACTAGACCTCCTCGTCGTATTGGTCTCCGGCGTCGGAGTCGACCGCGGAGCCAATGTCGGAGCCAGCCTGGGGAACAGTTCGCTGCACCCCTGCCAGCTGCTCGTAGTAGCGCCACCGCTCTGTCACGTCCGCCTGATGGAGCTCGGCCAGGCGGGCGGCCTGGTGGGGATGAGTGCGGGCCAAGGTGGCATATCGGGCCTCGGTGGCAACGAACTCAGCGATCGGGATCGAGGGTGCCTTTGAGTCGAGCTGGAACGGTTGGCCGGATTCGGCCTCGGACGGGTGGAACCGGTAAAGGGGCCAGTAGCCCGAGCGTACGGCATCTTTCTGGTGCGTCATCGACTTGGCCATGTCGATCCCGTGCGCGATGCACGTCGAGTAGGCGATAATCAGCGACGTGCCAGGGTATGCCTCGGCCTCGAGCAGCGCCTTGGTGGCTTGGGTGTCGTTGGCGCCCATCGAGATCTGGGCGACATAGACGTTTCCGTAAGCCCGCGCCGCGGCGCCGAGGTCCTTTTTGGCCGACTCTTTGCCGGCGGCGGCGAACTTGGCCATGGCCCCGCGCTGGGTCGACTTGGAGGCTTGACCACCGGTGTTGGAGTACACCTCGGTGTCGAGCACCAAGATGTTCACGTCGCGGCCGGAGGAAAGGACGTGGTCGAGCCCGCCGAAGCCGATGTCGTAGGCCCAGCCGTCGCCGCCGAAGATCCAGACACTCTTACGGACGAGGGCGCTTGTAAGTGCGAGCAGGTGGCGGGCTGCGAGGGCGACGTCACTGTCCGGTGAGTCCACCAGCCGAGTTAGGTCGACTTCTAGCTGGGCGACGCGCTCTCGTTGCGCGAAGACACCCGGTTCATCGGACTGGTCGGCCTCAAGGATCGAGGCGGCCAGCTCCGGGCCGAGTTTGCCGGCGAGTATGAGCAAGAGGCCACGCGCCCGCTGCTGCTGGGCCTCGAGGCCGAGACGGATGCCCAGGCCGAACTCGGCGTTGTCCTCGAAAAGTGAGTTGCTCCAGGCCGGCCCGCGTCCGGCGCCGTTGGAGGCCCAAGGTGTGGTCGGGAGGTTCCCGCCGTAGATCGACGAACAGCCTGTCGCGTTGGCCACGAGCATGCGGTCGCCGAACAGCTGGCTCACGAGCTTTAGATACGGTGTCTCCCCACAGCCCGAGCAGGCGCCCGAGAACTCGAACAGCGGTTGCAGGGTCTGGGACCCCTTGACCGAGTCATGGGGCAGGGCGGAGCGGTCCAACTCTGGAATGGACAAGAAGAAGTCCCACTCGCTGCGCAGCCGCTCGCGGTTCTCTGCCGCAGGCTCCATGTTAATGGACTTGTGCTTGACCTCCGTCTTGGACTTCGCCGGGCACACATCGACGCAGACGCCACAGCCGGTGCAGTCGTCCGGCGCTACCTGGATCGTCATGAAGTGGTCAGCTAGGTCCTTGGAACGGAACGGCTTGGACAAGAAGCCTTCCGGAGCTCCTTCGAGCGCCGCAGCGGGGTAGACCTTCATGCGGATGGTGGCGTGCGGGCACACGATGGCGCATTTGCCGCAGTCGATGCAGATGTCCGGGTCCCACATCGGCATTTCCACCGCGATGTCGCGCTTTTCGTAGCGCGTCGTGCTCGACGGAAAGCGGCCGTCTGCTGGGAGGGCGGAGACGGGGAGAAGGTCGCCTTGGCCGTCCATGAGCATCGAGGTCACGTGGCGGACGAAGTCCGGGGCGGACTCGGGCACAGGGATGCCGATCGAGCCTCCAGAAGACAGTTCTTCGGGGATGATCACCTCGGCGAGGTTGGCGAGGGCAGCGTCGATGGCGGCGAAGTTGCGTTCGACGATGGTGCGGCCACGCTTGCCGTACGCCTTCTCGACAGAGGCCTTGATCTCGGCGGTGGCGACATCCGCGGGTAGGACTCCGGAAAGGGCGAAGAAGCACGGCTGCATCACGGTGTTGATCCGGTTGCCCATTTGGGTCTCGGCTGCGATGCGCAGGGCGTCGATCACCCAAAGGCGGATGTGCTTGTCCTGCAACTGGCGCTGCACCTTTTTCGGGAGTTGGTCCCAGACCTCCGTGGGCCCGTAGGAGCTGTTGAGGAGGAAGGTCGCCCCATCCCTGGCCACGTCGAGGATGTCGACGCGTTCGAGAAGGTTGAATTGGTGGCAGGCGACGAAGTCGGCGTCGCTGATCAAGTAGGTCGAGTGGATCGGCTCGGGGCCAAAGCGCAGGTGTGAGGCGGTCATCGCACCCGACTTCTTCGAGTCGTAGACGAAGTAGCCCTGTACGAAGTCCTCAGTCGACTCGACGATGATCTTGGCGCTGTTCTTGTTCGCTCCGACAGTGCCGTCCGACCCGAGTCCGAAGAAGACAGCCTGGACCTGTGAGTCCGGCCGCGAGGGGCGAAAGTCCTTGTCCCAGGCAAGGCTGAGCGAAGTCACGTCGTCATAGATGCCCACCGTGAAGTGGCGCTTCGGGCGCTCCTGCTCGAGCTCGTCGAGGACGGCTTTGGCCATGGCCGGGGTGAATTCCTTGGAGGAGAGTCCGTAGCGGCCCCCGATGACCCGCGGCGGCTCGACAAAGGCCGGCTCGGTGCTGTCCATCGCCTCGTCGAGCGCTGCCCGGACGTCTAGGTAGAGCGGTTCGCCCACCGCTCCTGGTTCCTTGGTCCTGTCCAATACGGCGATCGAGCGCACGCTCGGTGGCAAAGCCGCGACGAGCTGTTCGGCAGGGAAGGGACGGTAGAGGCGTACGGTCAGCATTCCGACGCGTTCGCCAGCCTCTACGAGAGTGTCCACGGCCTCCCGCGCCGCCCCGACACCCGAGCCCATGAGGATGACGACCCGTTCGGCATCAGGCGCCCCCCGGTACTCGACCAAGCTGTACGAGCGCCCTGTCCGCTGGCTGAGTGCGTCCATCGTCTCTTGCACGATCCCTGGCAGAGCGAGGTAGTACGGATTGCACGCCTCGCGTGCCTGGAAGAACACGTCCGGGTTCTGCGCGGTCCCGCGCACGTCCGGTGTGTCCGGGTTCATGCCCCGCAGACGGAAGTCGATCAGGGCGTCGGTGTCGATCAGGGCCGCTATGTCATCACTGCTTAGGATCTCGATCTTCGCCATTTCGTGCGACGTCCTGAACCCGTCAAAGAAGTGGAGGAAGGGGATTCTCGCCCGCAAGGTGGCAGCATGGGAGATGAGGGCGAAGTCGTGGGCCTCTTGGACAGAACTCGCGGCCAACATGGCCCAGCCGGTGCCGCGTGCGTGCATGACATCGGAGTGGTCGCCAAATATCGACAGGGCGTGGGTTGCGAGCGTGCGGGCGGCGACGTGCATGACAGCCGGCGTGAGCTCGCCGGCGATCTTGAACATGTTGGGCACCATCAGCAAGAGCCCCTGCGACGCCGTGAAGGTCGTCGCGAGGGCTCCCTTTTGCAAGGCGCCGTGGAACGTGCCGGCCGCGCCGGCTTCCGACTGCATCTCTATGACATCGGGCACCTGCCCCCAGAGATTCTCCTTCCGTGCTGTCGCCCAGTCATCGGCATGCTCGCCCATGGGCGAGGCAGGGGTGATCGGATAGATGGCGATCACCTCGGAAAGGGCGTATGCGACACGGGCAGCGGCCTCATTGCCGTCGACACAGATCCATTGACGGACGACCACACTGCCTCCTTGGCTCTCAGAGCTCCTGTGCCATTTCTAGCCCCTTAGCACTTGAGCTGAGAAATCCTGCCGACTTTGAGCGACGAGTTCTCCGACGGTAGAATGGCTAATCCTCCAAAGGCACTCTGTCTTAACGCGCGCCCCGAAAGCTGCGCTAGGACGCGCAGGAGTCTTTAGGTAGCACGATGATGGTCAAGACCGTTGATCGGCCATGACGTCGCCACAAATGCCGTTTGTGTCGAGAACGGGCCGAAGGCGCGGGATCACCTCCTCGTGGTTGCTCGGCCTCGGGAACCAGGCGAGGGGACGGTGATTGTCCTCAGGCCATGAGGGGCGCGCCTTTCGAGCGAGACGCTGACCAAGACGGTCGGGCCGCCCAGATGATGTTGTGAGCGAGCCTCGCCGAGCCCCGTCGTATTTGCCACTAGAAGCCCAAAGCGACCGGGGTCACATTCTTCCTACGCTGACCCGTGCGACGACGCCCCCCTCGGACCCGGGCCGATGTGCTGTGCTTGGCCGGCCTTGTCCTGAGCGGTGCGGGTGGCAGAAGAAGGCACTCGGAGCACGCTGACCGCAAAGTCTGCCCGAGGCGACCAAGGCCGCAGGTCCCATGTAGCAAAGCGATGCTCGAGCACAAGCCCGGCGCTAACGAGGTCGTCGTCGAACTCAGCCAATGTGTAGCCACGGTCGGTCCCGTACCCAACGACCACGACGCCGTCGGGGCGAACGTGGGCACCGATGCGGCTCAGGACACGTTGTTCGGTTCCTGGCGCGACAAAGGTCATGACGTTGCCAGCCACGACCGCGGCGTCGAACGGTTCGTCGTAGCCAGCGGCAGCAAGGTCGAGCTCGGCGAGGTCCGCCACGATCCAGGTCGCGCCGCGATGGTCCGTCTCGGCAGCCGCGATGAGCAACGGGTCGATATCCACACCGACGACAAGGTGCCCCCGGGAAGCGAGCTCACCCCCGACTCGCCCTGGACCGCAGCCGGCGTCGAGGATCCGGGATCGCGGTGCAACGATCGCATCCAACAGCCTTGCCTCGCCGGCGAGGTCTACTCCCTCGCTGGCCATGCGTCGGAACCTGTCGATGTACCACTGCGAGTGGTCTGGCGCGGATTCGGTGAACCAGCGCGGCCGTGTTCCCATATGGGCAAACTAGACCGTCAGGCGTTCCTAGCGGGCCGCCGCGAGATCGTGCTCGTGACGACGAGGTGACGGGCGGCCATCAGACGCGATACCGCCCACGACGACAGGCGTCGTCGTGGGCGGTCTGAGCAAGTTGTTCGCTAGAGGATCGCTACGCCACGACAACCCTTCGGGCTTGCAAGTAACCGTCATCGCGACCAGGCGGTCACGGTTCTTCCTCGCATTCGACAAGCGGTGCCACTTCCCCGCATTGGACACCTTGCCTATTGGTCGTCATCTCTGCAGCACATGGTCGAACTCCCACGGCTGGATGGGGGTCGCCGACTCTAGCTCCTCACCGCTCGATCTTGGTCATCGCTTCATGGACTGACTGTAAAGGCAGTCTCGTGCCACGACAAGGCCTCCGTACTCGGTCGCACTGGGTATTCGTACCCACCCCTTCAGGCGGCCGTCGGACACGACGTAGCAAGGCCGACCGGCGCCGGGGAGCGGGTTGGACTAAACCTCCGATATGGACGACGTTGGTGTCGGCTTCTTCGCCCGGCTCGATGTGAAGGACCGTTTAGCTCTCTTAGAGGCAGGTCGGACTCGCCCCATGCGCAGCGGGGAGACGCTTTTCAGGGAGGGAGACGACGCCTACGAGGTGCTCATCGTCATGAGCGGCATTGTGAAGATCTGGATTGGGGCGCCTTCGGGTCGTCAGGTGATCCTCGATGTCCTTGACGCTGGCTCGATGCTCGGTGAGCTCTCGTCGATAGACGGCGCGCCGCGTTCGGCCAACGCCGCAGCCCTCGAGGACGGCGAGCTCCTCGTCGTGCCGATGGGGCGGTTCCACGCCCTTGTCGAAAGCCACCCCCATGTCGGCCTTGAGCTGTTGCGCGTCGTGGCCGAGCGCTTGCGCGTGGCGTCTCGTCGTCAGCTCGAGTTCAGCGCGAGCGACTCTTTGGGTCGGCTGTGCGGCGCCATCCTCGCTGTGACAGGCCGCTACGGGACATCCAAGGACGGCATCCGCCAGGTTCTCGTGCCGATGGGCCAGAGCGACCTGGCCTCTTGGAACGGTCTCTCGCGCGAGGCCATCGTGAAGGGCCTCCGAGCCCTTCGTAGCCTCGGCTAGGTGGCGGGTGACGGTCGT
>Ga0182030_10020087_pt1 | contig 12645 bp, 10 predicted proteins | sample 812S3MmetaG_FD_121299 | JGI IMG/M metagenome (GOLD analysis project Ga0182030, IMG submission 121299) | Permafrost microbial communities from Stordalen Mire, Sweden - 812S3M metaG (Illumina Assembly) | ecosystem: Environmental > Terrestrial > Soil > Wetlands > Permafrost | place: Sweden... | reverse complement strand
TGCAGGAGGCGAATATCCGGGTGGGGCAGTGCCGCCTCCTTCGCCGGGTCCACCCATGGGCTGGCGCCGCAAGGAGCCCGTCTGGGCTTTCGTTCTTATCGGCCTGGGCGTGATCTTTCTGCTGCAGAGTCTGGGCGTGGTGGGTCACATCTTTCACTATGCATGGCCTGTCCTGTTGATCGGCCTGGGAATCTGGATGATTGTCAGCCGTACCCAAGGAGGTTCCAAATGAGCCGCTACATGATTATTTGCCGCTTACGCTGGCCGGCGATCCTGCTGTTGACGGGCGTCATCGCCCTGCTGGACCAGGCGGACATCCTGAGTTGGAGCCGGGCCTGGCCACTCTACCTGATCCTGTTCGGTGTATTGGCTTTGGCGGAACGCGCCACGCTGGCCACCGATCCGCCGCCAGGCTACCCTTACGCTGCCGGCTACCAGGCGCAAAATTACCCGGCCCAGGGCTACCAGGCCGCGGGCTATCCGCCGCCGGGCAATTATCCCGGCGCATACCCTCCTGCCGCGCCGCCGGCCGCCGCGGCTCCAGGCACAGGAATTGTGCCCTCGCACAGCGCTCCGTTGGAAGTGCGCAACACCGAGTTTGGCAGCAATCGCGAAGAGGAAGAGCTCTAGAGCCTTCGTCCCCCAACCCCGTGTGCATAGATCGCCTGCCTACAAAGGACAGGCCGCAAAACCACCGTTTTCTTTAAGTAGAAGTTCAGGACCAGTAGTTCAGGAGAGATCGCTCCCATGGCAAGCATGCCTCCCAACACCCCTCCCGGTAACCCTCCTCCTCCCGGCAATCCGGGCGGCCGACCTCCCGGACCGCCCTACGGACCGCCGCAAGGGACGCCGCAGTACGGCACTCCCTATGTCAATCCCAAGGATTACTGGCGCTATCAGAAGGAACAGAACAAGGCCGCGTGGCGCGCGCAGCGCGATCTCTGGCGGGCCCAGCGAGACGCTCTCAAGGCGCAGCATCGGGCGTTTCGCGCACCTTCCGTGGCTGGACCCATCGTTCTGATTGGCGTGGGCATTGTGGCTCTGCTGCTGATCAGCGGACGCATCCAGTGGGATCCGTTCTGGGACTGGTTTGGCCGCTGGTGGCCGCTGCTGTTGATCGGCATTGGCGCGGTGGCGCTGGCAGAATGGGCCATCGACCTGCGCCGCGAAAACCCTCCGGCTCGCCGCTTTGGCGGCTATGTCTGGCTGGTGATTCTGATCCTGCTGCTGGGCGCCGGGGCGAGTTCACATCGCTTCTGGGGTCCGTGGCAGGCGGAGTGGGGCGATAACGATAACGACAACTTCAACCCGTTTCGCGAACCGCAGCACGATCTGGATCAGCCGGTTCTGAACACTTCCATCCCGGCCAATGCGCAGATCGAGATTCAAGACCCGCGCGGGGACGTCAGCATTGCCGCCGGCGACAGCGCCACGATGGACGTGAAGGCGCACCAGATCGCGTTCGCCAGCAAGCAGGAAGACGTCAACAAGATCTTCGAATCGCAGAAGGCGCACGTAACGGTGAGCGGCAACGCCGTGGTAGTGAAAGTGGACGGCAACTCCAGCGGGCGCACCAACCTGAGCATCACGGTGCCCAAGTCAGCCAGCGTCAACGTGAATGCCGGGCGCGGCAATCTGACCGTGGCGGGACTGAACGGCAACGTGGACGCTCAACTATCGCATGGCAATTTCGAAGCGGCTTCGATCGCCGGCCATGTGCATGCCCGGGTTTCCGACCAGGGCGACGTGTCGGCGCATGACATCCAGGGTGAAGTGACGATCGACGGCAATGGCGGCGACCTCACCCTCTCCGACATTCACGGACAAGTGACGCTGCAAGGCGACTTCACCGGCGACACGCATGTCGAACGCGCCGATCAATCGGTCCATTTCCACACCTCGCGGACCGACCTCGAATTTGCGCGGCTACCGGGCGATATGTCGATCAACGGCGACTCTCTGCATGCCACGCAGGTGGTGGGGCCGATCCGGGTGATCTGCTCGCGGTCCAAAGACATTGATATGAGCCAGGTCTTCGGCGATACGCACATTGAAGACAAGGATGCTCGGGTCGAATTGGACATGGGCGGGGCGTACCCAGTCGATGTGAAGAACAACAAGGGGGATGTCGAGGTTTCGCTGCCGGATAATGCAAGCTTCACGGTGGATGCACGGACGCATAACGGGGATATCGTGTCGGATTTTCCCCTGGAAATCAGTGGGGATGAGAACAAGACGGCAACCGGCACGGTGGGTAAGGGAGGTCCCAAGGTGACGCTTTCGACCGAGCATGCCGATCTGCGCATTCGCAAGGGCGGAGAAGCGCCGGCGGCTCCCGCAGCACCCAGCGCTCCCAAGGTGCCGGGAGCGCCCAAAGCGCCAGCCGCGCCGGGAGTGCCGCACTTAAGGGCGGCTCCCAAGGCAACGCCGGCGGAGCCTGTTTCGCAGTAACGGTCTGGCTCAATCAATGCAGGAAGGCGGTTCCCTTGCGGGAGCCGCCGCGCCTTTACGCAACAATGCCCGCCTGATTCAAGAATCATGAGAGAAATGGCCCCGCCTTGAGCTTTGCGAACCGCACGCGATTGCGGTCGCGTTCATGAGGAACCGTCAGCGGAAGGCGAACGTACTACATGGCATCACGGGGGTGCGATGAACGCAGGAACAGCACAGCAGTACGCGCGCTGGATCGGGGCGCTTTACCTCATCACGACCGTGGCAGGCGGATGGGGCGAGTCCCACGTGCCAAATACGCTGCTCATCGCCAACGACTTGACCGGAACTGCGCAAAAGGTGGCCAGTTCAGTGGGACTTTTTCGGTCCAGCTTTGCCGCTTACCTCGTTGAAGCTGCCTGCGACATTACGCTCAACGTGCTGCTCTACGCGCTGCTTCGGCCGGTGAGCCGCAACCTGTCGCTGCTGGCGGCGTGTTTCGGGCTGATGGGGACGTCGATTTTTGCAGCAGGGGAAATGCTTTATTTTGCCGCCGCACTACCGGCTGTGGATGCCGATGTTGCCCGGGTGATCTCGCCGGAGGCCAAGGCGACGCTCACCTATCTCTGCCTCACAATCTATGGATACGGCTTCGCCATCTTCGCTATGTTTTATGGCACTGCGGCGGCGGTGCGCGGGTACTTGATTCTGCGTTCCGGCTACCTGCCGCGCGCGCTTGGCGCGATCCTAATTTTGGGCGGAGCCAGCTTCATCGCCAAGAACTTTCTAGTTGTCCTCGCGCCGCAGTACGACTTGCCCTACGTGATTGTGCCCATGTTCCTGGCCATGGCATCCCTGATGCTCTGGCTGCTGATCAAGGGAGTTGATCGCGCGCGGTGGGATGCGAAGCAGGCGGCGTCGGCAATTGCTGGAAGATGATCGATTCTCGATCGTGAAAAAGAAGCTCAGGAGAGATTCCGGGCGAGTGACCGGCTATCCGGACAAAAGCCAGTATTCGGGCGCCATAAATTTCAGGTAGCTACTGAGTGAGCTTGGAGGGGCTGAGCTTTTCCGCCACGATGGCTTCGGCCTGGGTGACGACCTGGTCCAGGGTGAGGCGGGTGGAGTCAAGAATCACCGCGTCGGCGGCGGGTTTGAGCGGGGAGTCGGCGCGGTTGCGGTCGCGTTCGTCGCGGGCGCGCAGTTCGCGAACGACCTCTTCGGGCTGGACTTCGGCGGCGGCTTCGGCGTCAAGTTGGTCGTAGCGGCGCAGACCGCGGACTTCCGGGGCGGCGTCGAGGAAGATCTTTACGTCGGCGTGGGGAAAGACGACGGTGCCGATGTCGCGGCCTTCCATGACCACTCCACCGGAGGCGGCAAGCTGCTGCTGCATGCCAACCATCCAGGCGCGAATCTGGGGATGAACGCTGACGCGAGACGCGCCGTCGGTGACTTCCGGTTCGCGCAGCTGGGCGGTCACATCATTGCCGTCAAGAAAGACAAGATTGCCTTGCTCGGTGGGTTCGAGGTGAATGGTCGTCTGGGCTGAAAGTGGGAGCAGGGCGGCTATGTTGTCAAGCGGGATGCCGGCGGCGAGCGCCTTGACGGCGAAGGCGCGGTACATGGCGCCGGTTTCGAGATTGAGCAGGCCGTAGAACTGGGCGAGGTGGCGGGCGACGGTGCTTTTGCCCGCGCCTGCCGGGCCATCGATAGCAATGATGGCCCGACGGGCGGCGGCAAGAAGCTCAGGAGCGGGCTGGTTGGCTGGCTCGGACTGGTTGTCTCGTTCCGAGGTCATCCGCGTCGTTTAGCGTTGGTGGTTCGCGCGGGTCCGGCGCTGCGTCCGGACTTAGAGGTCACGGCGGAGTTGGAAGCGGACCTGGAGGCGGCTTTGGACGCGAACTTCGCCGTGGGCTTGGAACCAGCCTTTACGCCGGACTTGGCAACCGGCTTGGCGGCATGGACGCGGGCGGCGGGCTTGGGAGCCTGCTTGGCCGAACCGGAAAAGCTGTAGCGCTTGGCGGCGCTGGCCTTGGCCGGTTCTCGCGCCGCTGAATCAGCCGAGCGCGGGCGGGCGGGACGAGCGCCGTTGGCCGCCGCCTTCCCGTTCACCGCCGGCTTGAGGCCGTTCCCTTTGTGCGCTCCGTTGCGAGACTCAGGACGAGCGGCCGGCTTGGACTTGTGAGACGCATTGGCCCCAGTTGTCTTGGCCTGGCCATTCGACCCATTGGTCTTGCTATGGCCGTTGAATCCGTTGCCGTTATGACCGTTCGCCGCGTGTCCGTTTGAAGTGGAGTGGCCGTTGCCGGCCGGTTTGCCGTTGCGGGCGCCGTTCAATGCGCCATTGCTGGCGAAGCTGCCGGTGCGGGCGGGAGCGCCCTTGGACGGTCGCGATGACGCCGTGCCGGCAGATTTCGCCGGACCTGCGCTGCGATTGCTTGCCGCTGGACGGGCACTGCCGTTGCTGCCGGCGGAGCGGGGCAGGGGCGCGCGACGGCGATCGGAGCCGGCGTTGGAGCGCGTGTCGCCGGACGCGCTGCCGCGGCTGCGTTCCCGGGGATGCGCTGGGCCGGCGTTGCGCGGACGCGGCGCGGACTTGTTGGACGAAGCCGGCTTGGCCGAAGCCGCTGCTGGACGGGACATGGTGCGCGCGGCAGGCTTGTGGCGAACCGGGGTGGGTGCGGGCGCCGCTGCTACCTCAGCGAGTGGGGCATCCAGATCATCCAGGAAGGAAATGCCTTCTTCGACGATGGAAATGGAAGCCGCTTCGACCCAATCTTCCGCTCGGCGGAAGTTCTGCGCGGATTTGGCGGCAGCCGCCGGAGCCGCGGAACCCTGAACCGGCTGAACCGGAACCACGGCTATCGGGACGTCGATGAACTCCTCATCGTGCGACTGGTCCGGGTCGGTGCCGATGTAGGTCGATCCGCGATAGGCGGGGTACGGGCTGACCTGGAAGCTGGGGGCAACCGGGAATTCCGGCAGCGTGCCAGCAACGTAATACATCGGCGACGGGCCCATGGTGGTGCTGTGGACCTGGCGCGTGGCGGCCAGGCCGCGTACCACTTCGCGAATCTTGCTGCGCGAGGTGAGCGGCGACAGGAACAGCTCGACATCTTCCATGGAAGCGGCGATGACCGCCTGCAAATAGATAGACGCAAGGACCGAGATGGCCGTGACCTGGGAGGTGGAAGCGCCCTCGGCGATGGCCTTCTGGAAGCGCTGGCGGAGCGGCTGCCAAAGTGCGGGCACACCGACTTCTGAGACCACGGGGATGATGCGCAACTGCTTCCACAGCTCGTGCAGGGCACGCAGAATGGCGGTTTCGGTGACTTCGCGGCCGAGCAGATCGCGGATCTGGATGGCGTTCAGGTTGGCCGTATCCAACTGCTTGGCGGCCAGCACGGCGAGCTGAGAGACCTGGCGCGAGCCGGTGAGCTGGGGCGAACGGCGCCAGTCGCGGTCGCCGCGCAGGGCGTAGATGTATGGCAATACCCAACTGGCAACGACGTAGTCGGGCTGGTCGCCGGGTTGGCCTGCCAGGTTGAGGCGCACAGCAACGCCTTCCGCTTCGAGGCGGACCAGGAGCGATTCGGCGGTCGCGATCAATTCAAGTGTGGGTTCAGTGGTTCTTTGGCCGGCAATGGCCTCAACAAAGGTAGGAGTGGTGAATCCTGCCTGCGCGGAACGAGGGAGGAAGATACAGAGACCCGTCTCCTCGATCCAGGTGCGGACATCCTCAATGGTGACTGCCCCGTGTCCGTTTTGACGCATCCTCTCGGCGCGCGCTTCTTCCAACTGCTCTGCTGTCAAAGAAAAACCTCATTTCCAGGCTGAATCAGTCACGACAAACTTCCGCTTTTTCAGGTTCCGGGGAAATCAGATCTCCGGAAGGGGGTTCGGAGAAAAGCCGGGCTGAAGAAGCAGACAATCGCGACCGATCTGGCGTGCTTGCCGGGCACTTCCGCTCCCTTGGGAGTCGGGGTGCCACCTTCCTAAAAAATCTTAGATTCGCAGGAAGGCCCGCTGGATCTCCTTCCAAGAATACCTCAAAGCGATTGGACGTCCATGGGGACAACTGGTTGGATGTTCAGTTTTTGATAATTCTTTTAACAGCCAATCCATTTTTTGGGATTCCAAAGGCATGTTGACCTTGATAGCGGAGTGGCATGCGATGGAAGCGGCAATGCGGGTACGCAGGCTGCCGAGGTCTTGCCGGCGGGCGGCGGGAGCGGCGGATCCGTTGCTATGTGCCGCCTGCTCAATCACTTCGGTCAGCATGCGCTCAAGTTCCCGGCCCTCCAGACCGACCGGGGAAGCCTTGATTGCCAGGGTGCGGGGGCCAAACGGCTCGGCTTCGAAGCCATTTTGATCGAGTTCGTCGGCAATTTCGGCGAAAATGGCCATCTGCCACGGTTGAAGGTCGATCAACAGCGGCATCAACAGACGCTGACGCTGGACCGCCTCGGTTTCGCGGTTGGCCAGGATTTTTTCGAAGAGGACGCGCTCATGGGCGACGTGCTGGTCGATGATCCACAGGCCGTCGTCGTTGACGGCCAGGATGAAGGAGTCGCGGAGCTGGCCCAGGGGCTTGAGGGTGGCGAGGCCGTTGAGGGTAGCCTGCTCGCGGCTTGCCTCGACGTTGGCGGTGAGGCTGGCTGTGTCGGCGGGAAGATCCGCAGACGCGGGGTCGTCACCGCAGGAGTGCTGCAGCGATCCCGCTGCGGCGGCTGCCGGGGCAAAAAGAGCGGCTGCGGCTTGTTGCCAGGATTCGCTAACCGTTGCTGAGATTTCTGGCGGCGGTAGAAAAGGCAGGACTCCGCTAACGGGTGTGACCGGCGGTGGGGTGAGCTGGAAACCCGGAGCCAGCTCGGGCGCGGTCGGTTCGGCGTCGGGGAGCTCTTCCGGCGAACGGGGCAGCCGCGAGAGCGCCGGCGGCATGAGCGACGGCGAGGCCTGCGGATTGGTTTCGAGGGCGGCAAGGAAGCCGGCCGCCGGGCGCGACTGAACCAGGGCGTTGCGCAGGCTGTCGCGAACGAAGTCGTGGATCAGGTTCTGCTGCCGGAAGCGGACCTCCGTCTTGGCGGGATGCACGTTGACGTCGACTTCCTCGGGCGGCATCTCCAGAAAGAGCAGGACCACCGGGAAAGAAGTCGGCGGGATGATGTTGCGGTAGGCTTCGCTGATGGCGTGCAGCAGCAGGCGGTCGCGGATCAGCCGCTTGTTGACAAAGATATAGATGGAGTTGCGGTTGAGTTTTTGCAATTCGGGCTTGGAGTAGAAGCCGCTCAGCTTGAGCCTGCCGGGGTCGCGCGGGGTTGCGTTCGGGTCCTGCTTCCACGGAGGCGGCTCGGGCAGGCCGGGGTGGTCGAGCGGAGATTCGGCGGCAACGGGCAAGAGCTGGGCCAGGGTGTCGGCGCCGAAGATCTGGTAGATGCGCTCGGCGGCGCGGGCCACGGGCGGCGCCATGAGCAGGTTGTGCGACGCCGAAGACAGCTCAAAATGCTTGCCGGGATGGACCAGCGCGTAGTGCGTGACCAAGGCGACCACATGGGAGAGTTCGGTCGACTCGGCGCGCAGGAATTTTCGCCGTGCGGGGGTGTTGAAGAAGAGGTCCTGGACGGCGATGGAGGTTCCGGCGGGCAGGGCGGCGTCTTCCACGCGGAGGATCTTGCCGCCGGCGATCTCGATGCGGGTTCCGGCGGTCGGCGTCGCTAGGTCGAGGATGGGATTTTCGGTTCTTTGCTCGCCGGTTTCCAGCAGCACCCGCGAGACCGATGCGATCGACGGCAGCGCTTCGCCGCGAAAGCCGAGCGTGGCGATCGAGAGCAGGTCGTCGGCAGTGCGCAGTTTGGACGTCGCGTGGCGCTCAAAGGCCAGCAGGGCGTCGTCGCGATTCATGCCGTGGCCGTTGTCGCTGATGCGGATCAGCTTGCGGCCCCCGGCTTCGATTTCGACGACGATGCGGGTTGCCCCTGCATCGAGGGCATTTTCCAGCAGCTCCTTGACCACGGAAGCCGGCCGGTCCACCACCTCGCCGGCGGCGATCTGGTTGGCCACATGGTCGGGAAGAATGCGAATGCGTCCCATAGCTTTTCAGACTACCAAGTCCTGCAGTCCTGCGCGGACCGCAGGCGGCGGCTCTGGCGCGGAGAATTCAGCCTCATCGCCGGCGGTTCATGGTAGGTTGGGACCAACCCGTTGCCGATTCGGAGGCCTCTTCATGGTGTCTTTTCGCGGAACACTCGCTTTTGCCGCACTACTCACGACAATTCTGGTTGCGACGGCCAGCGCCCTGCCTGCGATCGCCGCCGAAGACGACCCCGCCATCGCCAAACTGGTGAACGATCAGGCTGTCGCCTGGAATGCCGGCGACGCGCATGCCTTCTCGGCGGACGTCGCGGAGGACGTCGCTTTCGTCAACGTCATCGGGAGGAGCCTTCGCGGCAAGGAAGCCTTTGAAAAGCAGCACGCCCGCATCTTCTCCACAATCTACAAGGGCAGCCACCTCGTCCTGCATCTCGACCGGACAGAGATGCTCTCGCCGGACGTCGCCTATATCGAACTGGGCATCGAGCTGACCGGCTACAAGAGCATGCCGCCGGGCCTCCCCGAACCGCCCGATGGAGTGATGCGCACACACATGCTGCAGGTGCTCAAGAAGATCGACGGCAAGTGGCGGATTGAGGCCTTTTACAACGTGAATGTACTGCCAGCGGCGGCAACGCCACCCTCGAAGTGAGGAACGCTGTGCCGGCGGAACGCGCTTGGCGCGTCTGTTCAGCATCTCCTGAAGTGGTGTAGGCCGAAGCCGCGATAGTTGATGGGGTTTTCACCAGGAAAACCCACGTGCGCCGCCCTCAAGCACTGTCCAGCACTTCGAAAAAGCCTTAAAAGTGAAATAGCTCCTGCCGCAGCGCCTCTTCGTACGCCTTCTTGGCTGCACTCACAACCGCGCGTGCTTTTTCCTCTCCATCGACGGCTTCTTCCCATGAGTCTATCTCGGCGACTGTCTGGGTTGAAGAGGCAAATGCTTCTCCGAGGCGAATGGCGTCGATCCACGCATCGACGGCCGCTTTGTACTGGCTCTGAAGCTGGTGCAGCTCATCTTTGTTGGACACGGGCGTTCCCCTCACGTGCCCAGCCTAGCTTTCATGTGTGAATAGAATATGTACAAAAGGCGACACCGGAGGGCGCCCCGAGGAGCATGGCGAAGCATGCCTCGGAATTATCCCGACGAGGTGCGGGCAATCTCCGTTACTGAAGTTGTCTTGATATCGCGCGTGCACTGTGGACACACGCAAGCTCCATCGGGAAGAGGGGACTTGCAATGAGGGCATACCTGGCCCGGAGGGTCGGGAAAGGCGTTCTTGACCAGCACGACCAGGGCGGCGACAAGATAAACGCTCAGTGCGCAGTAGTCGATCAGGCTGGGAAAGACGGGTGCTCCGCCGAGAAGCAGGCTACGGATCGTGAATACTCCGAGGAAGAGCGAAATGATCTGGCCGGTGTGCTCTTCAGCCTTGGCGACGATCAGGTGGACGAGCCAGACGGCCAGGAGGAACGCCACGCAAATGACCAGAGCCTGCAGAATGGGCGGCCTGCCCAGTTCGATCTGGTACGGATCGGCCTGCGGGTCGGGATTGAACCTGCTGAGGTGAGGCTGGAAATTGGTGTTGCCGAAATTCACTTTAACGATGGAGATGTAACTGGTGTAAAACCGGTCGGCGTTGGCATCCCTGATCTGCAGCAGCATGGGATTCACATGGAGGGTGTAGCGATCAAACGGGTAAAAGAAGGAACTGGTGATCGGAACAGCTTTCCACATGAAGTCGCCGTTCCCGCTCCATTCCCTGCGCAGGGGGTCGTTGGATGGGGAGAGGCTGATCGGATTGTCACTTTGACCCTCATCGATGCAGCTATGCGCTTCGCAGTGGTCTACCCGCAACGAGACCTTGCTGTACCCGAGATCGGAGGTCTTTGCAGCGGGATTTGCGCTTGGATCAACTTGTACCAGGACCGAGCCGACGAACTCGTTGCCGGCGCCGTGCAGTTCCTTCATGGTGAAAACCAGATTCGTGTCAGATATCAGGAATGGCTTCCCTATCGCCATGACGATGTCGGTCGGACGATCCTGCCGCGTGAGCTTGACGGAATACCCTATGCCCGCGCAAAGTGCGACAGCTATCAGGAGGTGGCGAGTATAGGCGACTTTCCAACGCATGCAGGGTCCGCGAGAGCATTCGAGATGCGAGTGATTCTAATTGAAATCCACACCCAGGATGAATGATTCGTCCGCTATTCTTGGGTTGCGGCGAGAAACAGGAAGCGAACTATCCTCATGGCTGAGAGGTTCTCCGATCAGCTATGTGCTCCGCCGCGATGCGGAAGGGCGCAGCCGGGCAGCCAGCTTTTGCGGCCAATCCCGCTCCATGCAGGGTCGCTCCAGCAGCACGTAATACATCAGTCCCACGCCGAAGACCACCAGAGCGATGACCGACGCCGTCAGCCACACCGCCGCGATCGAAGGGTGCGCATGGCTGATGGGCCGGAACAGGGCGGTGGCCGCGGTCAGCACCAGGTTGTGTGTCAGGTAGATGCTGTAGCACATGCCGCCGATCGTAGCCACGATGGGGTTGCGGAAGAAAGCGCGGGAAATGGGTCCTTTGAACGCGCCGATATACAGCACGATGCAGGCCAGCGGCATCCAGACGTGGTACCAGGAGCTGTTCCACCAGAAGACCCACACCCACAGCGGCAGGCAGACCAGATCCCACAGCCAGTGGTGGCGGATCTTTTCCCAGCCCACCAGGTACAGGTCGCAGAGAAGGAAGCCGGCCAGAAAATACTGGATGGAATCGACGATGGTTAGGTGAATGCGTCCGGCCGGGTCAAGAAAACGCTGCGCAACGCCGATGGCCGCGATCGCCAGCACCAGCGCCGCTCTGCGCAGAACGGTGGCCCTGGGAAAGGAGAACAATATCCAGGCGATCAGCGGAGCCAGGCAGTAAAACTGAATCTCCACCTCCAAAGACCACACCGGCGGATTGATGCTGCTGTAGTAGCCGTAAATCAGGCTATGGCTGTATCCCAGTGTGGCCAGCAGATGAGGAAGCACAGCGCGCAAGGGCTGGTGCAGAGCGATGACAATCAGGGCCGCCCGAATGAGAATGATGACAATATACGGCGGCTCAAGCCGGGTGAGACGGCGTAGAAAGTAGGTCCGCAAGCGCGTGGCCGGCGCGTTGGTCAGGCGATGGCGCGCGAAGGGCAGCCCCAGGATGAATCCGCTGATGACAAAGAAGAGCTGCACCCCGCGGGCGCCGTTGTGTACCACCGGGTCCATCGCGTCGGCGATGAAGTTGCCATTGGCCTTTTCGCGCACCTGCACGGCGATATGGAACAGGACAACCGAAAGGATAGCGATAAAACGCAGCCCATCGACCTCCGGCACGTAGGCGCGTCCCGAGGTTTGCCGGCGGAGCGTATTCAAAGAAAGAAAGTTCTTCAAATTCTCGTGGACCGTGGTTGACCGTATCGGGAGGATCGTACCCCGGGCTTATTGGAGCAAAACAGCCCGAAGAGTTGCCGCATGAAAAGAAATGCCGAGCTGGCGGAGGGTCATGCTCTCAGGCCGCGAGTGGTGTATTTTGTGGGAACAACCGCGCGGCCTGCAGTCTTGAATCGGCAACCGGCGGCTGCCGGTCGAAGCTTATGCGTTGACAGTCTGTCCCAGGTGGCTGGCGACATTGCGGTGGATGCGATCGCCCAGCTTGTGCAGGCGCATGAAGTTGGTCGAGCCGGACTTGGTGCCGGTGCCGGCGATGATGGCGACGACTTCACCGCGATGCACGTAGTTCAACTGCTCGAGTAGGGTTTCGGCGAGTTCGACCATTGCCTCGGTGGTTTGGACCTTGCTACAGCGGACGGGAATCACGCCCCAGAGCAAGTTGAGGCGATTGATGGTGACGTCGATCGAACTGAACGCGTAAATCGGAGCAGCCGGCTGATACTTGGACAGCTTGATGGCCGTGGCTCCCGACTCGGTGAAGATGGCGATGCCGCGCAGGTCGAGGTCCTCGGCGGCGTGAGCGCATGCTTCGCAGATGGTTTCTGCGACGGAGAGCGTTTTATGGCGAGGCCGAATCGGCGCGGTGCCGTCGGCCTTGGCCAGCGCGATGTTCGATTCCGCCTCGGCCACGATGCGGGCCATCA
>Ga0182030_10020086_pt1 | contig 12646 bp, 8 predicted proteins | sample 812S3MmetaG_FD_121299 | JGI IMG/M metagenome (GOLD analysis project Ga0182030, IMG submission 121299) | Permafrost microbial communities from Stordalen Mire, Sweden - 812S3M metaG (Illumina Assembly) | ecosystem: Environmental > Terrestrial > Soil > Wetlands > Permafrost | place: Sweden... | reverse complement strand
GGCCAGCCAGTGGAGCTCGGACGGCGAGCCCGACAACGGGCCGTCGGTGATGCCCACGAAGTTGGAGGACGGGTTGCCCGGACTGTCGTCGGTGTCGAGGGCGACGGCGATGCCGGGTATCCCGGCAAAGCCGAGGCCTGCTCCCGAAGAGCCGAGGGAGGTAGCCGGGTCGGTGGCATTGGCCAGGATGATGGCGGATCCCTCGCCGCCCGTGCCGCTACCGATGAACGAGGTAAAGGTGGCGAGAAGATGGGCCGAGGTGATCGGCGTGGGCCAGAAGGCGGAGCCGGCCACGTTTTGTGTGGTGCCCGGGGTCAAGTGAAGCTCGGTCGGCGTCTGGAAGGTCGCCCCGTTGTCGGTGAAAGGCGTGACACTCGGATCGCCCAGATAGCCGGTGCCGGTGAAGGACAACGCGTGGGGCCCTTGGCCATCGTTGGCGCCGATGGTCCACGTTCCGCTGGTCGCCCCGACGTCGGAGGGGGCGAAGCTGACCGATTCGGCCAACGACCCCCCGGCCGGGATGGTCGTCCCGACTGGCAGTGGGCTGCCGCTGAACGATCCGGGCGTCGGAGGCACCGAAGAAGTGATCGTCAAGGTGCTCCCCCCGACGTTGTTCAGTTGAAAGGCCTCAGAGGAGGACTGACCGAGCCTCACGCTCCCAAAGGCCATGCTGACAGGGGTCAGGACCAGTTCGGACGGCGGCGTGCCGGTGGCGGTCAGGGTGACCGTCTGGGTCCCGCCGTTGCTCGCCACCACCAACGTGTCCGTGAAGTTGCCGGTGGCCGTGGGGGAGAAGGCGAGTGTCACGTTCACTTGGGCTCCGGGCTGGATGACCGCACCGGCGGCCGGCGCACCGATGGCGGTGAATGGCACGCTCGGCAGTGAGGTGGCGCTGACTGTCACCGGCGCCGACCCGTTGTTGAAGAGACCAACCGTCCCGGTGCTTCGACCCCCCGGCGGCGCTCCGGCGAACGAGATAGTGGTCGATGTGACGGCCAGGCTCGGGCCGACCTGCTCGCCGATGGCCGAAAGCGGGATCACCTCTTGTCTCGCCCCTGCCGTGGTGACGGTGACCGCGCCGGTCAGGGTGCCGGACGCCGTAGGGCTGAAGGTCACCGGGACGGTCATTGTCCTGCCAGCGGCCACGTGGTCGGGCAGGGGGGCGCTCGGCGCGCCCAGCGAGAACGGTCCTGATGCGGAGATCTGGTCGATGATCGACGGTCCGTAGGCGGTGACGGTGAGCAGCTCAGTGACGCTCTGGCCGATCACCGTCGGGGGAAACGCCGGGGGCGAGGAGGTGAGCATGGCCGGGACGGAAGAGAAGGCGTCCCCAAGCTGCGCCAAGGTCGGGCCGGTCGGGTCCGTCCCGGCCGCCGTCGACAGCAACTGCGGTTCGCCGTTCCAGTTGACGATGTAGAAGTTCAGCCGCAGAGCCTGGCTCATGCAAAAGGTCATGGTGGCAAGGGAGCCGTTCCCGGTATTCTCCCCGCCGAGCAGGATCGGCGTCCCGGCGACCAGGGTAGCGAGATAGTCGGCCGGGTCGACGAGGGCTATTCCTCCGGGAGCAACGGTCTGGGCGTCCAGGTAGGTGGTGTACGCCACCGAGTGGGCGGCATCGGGCAGGGCGTCGAGCAGGTCGCTCCAGTCCAGGCCTTCGTTGTACTCGTTGTACTTCGTTGGGCTGCTCGGCGGCCTGACCGGTGCGAGAAGGGCGGCCTCTTCAGCTGCTGCACCACCTGGCCGCTGTCCCCACCCGGGCAGGAGCACCAACTCGCGCACATTGAAATCGGTATGGAGCTGTCCGTTGAGCCAGATCCCGTAGTTGTCGATGTTCTGGTTGTAGGCGTTGAGGAAGTCGGTGGCCTGGGCCGCCGTGCCGGTGCCCGGCACCCAGCTCTGCACGGAGGCCGGCAGTGCGGCCTGGGTACTGGCGTCGTATGCCCAGAAGCTGTTCTGGTCGCTGTTGTAGATGGCCGACGGATAGCGGAGCTCGCCGAGCGGTCCGCCGCCCTCACGCACCGAGCTGATCTCGCCCGGGGTGATCTGGCTCCCCAGCCAGGCGAGGTAGGTGCTCTCGGCGGCCCGTACCGACGGGTTGGTGATGGCGTTGATCACGTTGTTGCCGGAGTCGCCAGGGCCCGAGTAGGTGTCCCCGTACTGGTTGACGAACTGGGTGCCCCCGGGAAGGGCGAAGGCCCATGTCGGTGGGTACTGAAGACCGGTGTCCAAGACGACCTGGAGGCCGGCGGTGTGGGCCGCGGCGATCTGGGCCTGGATGGTCTGCAGGTAGGAGGACGAGAAGACCCCCTGGCTCTTCTCGGCCAGGCTCCAGGCCACGCCGATCGTGACCGAGTTGATGCCGGCGGCCCGCTCGGAAGTGAAGTTCTGTGGCGTGGCCGACAACAGGCCGAGGATGGGGGCCAATGAGGTGGCTCCGGTCGGCGGGGCCGTGGCGATGACGGTGATGCCTCCGACAACCAGGGCGATGACGAGCGCAAGGGCTGCGGCTACACGGTGCTTCGAGGGCTTCTGCGTCACTGCGTCGGTCCTAAATGCATGGCCACGTATCGGCGCGAGGTCCCAACAGGTTGAGCAGATTTCCAAATAGCAGGCACAGGGCCTGTTTCGAGGGTCTACGACCGTCATTGAAAGACCACAGCACGCACTGGTCCGGTACCGACCGGGGCCCTTGCGCCGTCGCACCGCTCTCTAGGCACCCCGGTCCGGACGCCGGTCGGGATCCTTCGATCCATTAGCCTCGTCCCCCATGGACTTCGACCTCTCGCCTGAACTCGCCGAGCTGCAACAGAGCGTGCGCCGGCTGGCCCAAGACAAGGTGAAGCCGCGAGCACGGGAGATCGACGCTACCGGCGAGTACCCGCTGGACATCTTCGATGCCTTCCGCGACGCCGACCTGCTCGGGCTCTGCCTGCCGACGGAGTACGGGGGCTCTGGGGCCGGCATCCTGGGCCTGACCATCGCCATCGAGGAGGTGGCCAAGTATTCGAACGCCGCCGCCCTCATGCTGTTGTTGACCAGGCTCCCGACCGGCCCGGTGCTGATCGCCGGGGACGAGCGGCAAAAGCAGCACTACCTCCCGGGCATCGCCTCAGGCAAGGTGCGGGCCGGCTTCGGGCTGTCCGAGGCGGTGGCCGGGAGCGACGTGGCCGGCATGCGCACCAAAGCGGTGCCGGACACCGGCAACGATGGTGGGTGGGTGCTGTCGGGCACCAAGTGCTGGATGTCCGGTGTGGTCGAGGCCGACTGGTACACCGTGTTCGCCAAGACCGGCGACCCCGCCTCTCGGGCCCACGACTCGATCACCGCCTTCATCGTCGAGCGCAACTGGGAGGGCGTCTCGGTCGGCCGGACAGACGCCAAGATGGGCGTGCGTGGCGTCCATACCGGCGAGCTGGTCTTGGACGACGTCAGGGTCCCGGCCGAGAACGTGATCGGCGAGGTCGGAGGCTTCCGGCTCGCCATGCTCGGCCTGAACGCCATGCGCCCGATCGTGGCCGCCCGGGGGATCGGCCTGGCCGAGGGGGCGCTCATGTACGCCACCGAGTACGTGAAAGAACGCAAGGCGTTCAACCAGACCATCGCCGACTTCCAGGGCATCCAGTGGGAGATCGCCAAGGTGGCCGTCGACATCGAGGCCGCCCGCCTCCTCACCTACCGCTCGGCATGGCTGGCCGACCAGGGCAAGTTCACCAAGGAGTACGTCCCCTTTTTGTCCATGGCCAAGTACTACGCCACCGAGCTGGCCGTAAGAGCCTCGGGGCTCGCCGTCCAGCTCCTCGGGGCGGCGGGCTACATGGAGGACCACCCGACCGAGCTCTGGTACCGGGACGCCAAGCAGCTGACCATCGTGGAGGGCACCTCCCAGGTCCAGCTCGGGCTCATCGCCCGGGGTGTCCTCTCCCACGATCTGTGGTGGGACTGATGTCGACCGAGGTTCCGAGCTTCGAGGAGCTGGGTGGATGGCCCGGTGTGCTCACCGCCCTGTTGGAGGGCACGTCGCTCTCCGCTGAGCAGGCATCGGTCGTGCTCGGCCAGGTGCTGTCCGGTGAGGCCACCCAGGCCCAGATCGCCGGGCTGGCCACCGCCCTCCGTTCGAAGGGGGAGTCGATCGAGGAGATGACCGGGTTCGTTCGGGCCATGGTGGCCCACGCCGTTCCCCTCGACCTGCCTGACGGCATGGAGGTCGTCGACACCTGTGGCACCGGAGGCGACCGCCTGCGCAGTGTCAATGTCTCCACCGTCGCCGCCCTGGTGGTGGCGGCCACCGGGACCAAGGTGTGCAAGCACGGCGGGCGGGCCTCGTCCTCGGCCGTCGGGGCGGCTGACGTGCTCGAGGCGCTCGGGGTCGTGGCCGACCTGGGGCCGGCCGGCGTCAGTCGGTGCATCGACCAGGTCGGGATGGGATTCTGCTTCGCCCCCCGCTTCCACCCGGCCATGCGCTTTGCCGCCCCGGTGAGGAAGGAGCTCGGCATCCCGACGGTGTTCAACTACCTCGGGCCGCTGGCCAATCCCGGGCGGGCCCGCTTCCAGGTGGTCGGCGTGTCCGATCCGGCCATGGCCGGAAAGATGGTCGGGGTGCTGGCCGCCAACGGTGCGTTGCGGGCCATGGTCGTCTACGGCGACGACGGACTGGACGAGCTGAGCACCACCGGACCCTCCACCGTGCATGAGATCGTGGCCCTCGAGACCGGGGGCTACGAGACGTCGAAGTACCGGATCAACCCGGGCGACCTCGGCTTCGCCCCGGCCAAGATCGATGACCTGCGAGGGGGGGACGCTGCCTACAACGCCAGGGCCATCTTGGACGTCATCGCCGGGCAGCCCTCTCCCCACCGCGACATCGCCGTGCTCAACGCGGCGGCCGCCGTGGTGGTGACCGGCCGAGTCGAGACGATGGAGGCCGGCGTGGAGTTGGCTTGCGCGGTCATCGACGACGGCCGGGCCCAGGCCGTGCTCGACTCGCTCGTCGCCGTGTCACGCCAGGCGTCGGCCGAAGAGGCCTCGGCCTGACCCACCGGCTCTGGCCCCTTCGGCCATGGCCTTCAGCTGCCCGGCGCCACCGCCCCGACCGGATCTGCTGCAATGGGACTGTGCCCGGTCGGAGTCTCTGCGTGGTGGAGCGAGGCGCACAGCTCGGCCACCGTCGGGATTCGATCGGCAGGCATGAGCAGGCCCATGTCGTCCGTCTCGATGACGCGGACCCGTTCGGCATTGGCCCGCAGCCACAGGGCGACGATGATCCGCTCGTTCTCGTGACCGTCGCCAACCAGGACGACAGGATCGAGGCCCGATGCTGACGGGTTCCCTCCCGCCGCCACGCCTCCCGCGCCGACGGCCTCGTCGAAGAGGCCGCCCCGTCCGACCAGCAGGCCACCGTCGAGCTCGACCGTGCCCTCGCCCTCCACCGCGAGCACCAGGCGACCGCACCGGCGTAGGCACTCGACGCCCCGGTGGCGGACGAGGAGGCGGCGGAGGCGCTCGGCCTCATCACGTGCCGTCGCGGCCTCTTCGAACCGCTGCTCGCCGGCCAACGCCGACACTCTGGCGGCGAGCGGCCCGAGCATCTCGAGGGGTGCGCTCTCCAGCTCCGAGGCACTCCAGCGCTTGACCCGGTGTCGACGATGTCGGCCCTGCGATGACGAGCCGGACGACGGCACCGAGCCCTTTCGGGCCTTGCCCTGTTTGTTGTAGGGCGGTGACCAGGCTCGGATCAGCCTGCCCTCGAGGACAGCGGCCGTGAGCTGGCCCGGGCATACCCGGTGGTGGACGGCGTCCATCTGTCGGAGCAGGCGGCCGACCATACGTCGCTTGTCGCCGCTGAAGTACGAGCGCACACGGGTGTGGAGGTCGGTGGCCTTGCCCACATAGAGCACGTTGCCGGCCGCGTCGCAGAACCAGTAGACGCCCGGTCGGTGGGGGAGCCGGGTGGTGAGTCGCAGCTTGCTCCCCTGGGGGTGGCCGACGAGGCGGGGGAGGGCCAACAGCTCCTCCAGGTCGAGGATGCCGAAGGACCCGGCCCGCTCGAGCATGGCGTGCAGGAGGTCGCCAGTGGCCAGTACGTCGGTCAAGGCCCGGTGGGAGGGTTGGTGGTCGAGCCGCAGGGTGGCAGCGAGGGTGCCGAGCTTGCAGTTGTGCACCATGTCCCGCACCAACCGGCGGGCGAGCGCCAAGGTGTCGACGGTCTGGTTGGCCAGGCGGTCACGGCCGGTCGACACCAGGGCGTGGTCGAGAAAGGACAGGTCGAACCGGAGGTTGTGGCCGACCAGTACGGAGCCCCCGACGAACTCGAGGAAGGACGGGAGCATCTCGCCCACCCTCGGAGCGTCGGCCACCATGGCGTCGCTGATTCCGGTGAGGGCGGTGATGAAAGGCGGGATCCTCTCGTCGGGTCTGACGAAGGTCTGGTAGGTGCCGAGAAGTTCGCCACCCCGGTAGCGAGCGGCCGCCACCTCGGTGAGGGAGGAGGAAGCCGGCGAGCCGCCGGTCGTCTCCACGTCGACGACGACGAAGGTGACCTGGGACAACGGGGTTCCGAGATCGTCGAACGACCCCTGCCGGGCGAGCTCCATCGGCCAACTGTAGCGAACGGGTGTTCGCTACCGGGGTCTTTGCGGTGTGCTGCCGACGACTACCGTTAAGAGGTGACCACCGATTCACCGCCCACAGAGTCCGAGACCGCCGCCGTGACTGACTCAGGGGGCGGGGATGCCAGGCGCTATCGCTGCGTGGCCTGTGGGAACCTCACCCGCTTCAATGTGGTGACGGCCAGGCGTACCAAGGCGTTCCATCACTTCTCCGTGGGCGGCGAGCTGTCCATTGAGGACGTGGAGGTGCTCGATGAGTCGATCGAGGAGGTGTCGTGCCGATGGTGTGGAAACGGCAACGCGGTCGAACTGATCGAAGAGGCCCCGAAGGCTCCCTGACGGCTCCAACGGCGGCGGCACCTACATCGGCCGGTCCGGTGGGCCGAGCCCAGAGCCCGGTCACTGATCCCACCTTCCTCCAGGGGATCAGACCCATTCCGACTGGTGGGCTGGCCGGCCGGCAGCCCTGGCCAGCCGTCGATATCAACGGCGTGGCTCCCTCGGGCGAGCACCTACGTGTCTCGGTCGACGCGTTTGCCGGGCCATTGCTGGTGGTCTTCTTGACGACCAACTGCGACGGCTGTGACGGATTCTGGGATGGGCTCCGAGATGAGGTCGAGCCCCCGCTGCCCGGAGGGGTCGACGTGGTCATCGTGACCAAGGGCGAGTCCGTTGTCTCGCGTGAGGACGTGGCCCGGGTGGCGGTCGGCATCGCCCGGGTCCCTGTTGTCATGAGCGATCAAGCCTGGGGTGACTATCACGTGCTCGGGTATCCGTTCTTCGTGCTGGTCGATGCGCCGACCCGCTCGGTGGTGGCCGAGACGGTCGGCTTCGGGTGGGCAGACGTGGCCGGCCTGCTCAGCTGACCGAGCCGGATCCGCGTCGCTACCGGTCAACAGGCGATGCCATGGCCAATCGAAACCCCACGATCAATGGGCGTGCGAATGACGACGCTGACCCGTCCGAGGGTCCGCCCGGGCCCACGCTTGGAGGCGCCGTAGATCTCGGCGGCGAAGATTCCCACACCCTCTGGCGTCCAACCTCCGTGCCAACCGATCAGTCGGGTCTTTCTTGGCCGAAGTCGGAACCGGGCGCAGTCCGACGCCGCCCGTCCGGCCACGGCACCTTGAATCTGTTCGAGGTTGGGCACCGACGGTGGGTCCCAGGTGTAGACGCCGAGCACCTGCCCGAACGCGGTGATGAAGGCCTCGCCGTCGAGGACGCCCCGCTCGACCACCTCTCCCGACTGTTCGGAGGCGGCGTCACGATCCTGTGGCGCCCACGCGACCAGCTGCTCGAGAACTGGGCCGGGGATGATACGGATGGCTGACCGCCCGACGATGCCGTCCTTGACCATGATGGGCATGGTCGGCTCCGAGAGGTCGGACTCGGACCGCGTCGACAGCGTTGTTGGCACCCAGGCGTTCTTGGTTCGGGCGTCGTCCCGAGCGTCCCTACCCCCGGCAACGGCCGGGCCGGTGTGCGTGGCTTCAGCGGATTCCATGGCTCCTCCTTTGCGGGCCACACTCGGGCGACCCCTTCGGTTGGAAGCCAGCTTGGATCAGCCCGCTGTGGCCGGACTGTGCCATGCGGTAGCCCAGGCTGAGAAACTCCGTGTCGGCCCGGGGCTCCATGTGCGGGAGCGTCGCCGCACAAGCCAATGGCGCCGTTTCAGGCCACCGAGGCGACCCCGTCCAGCCACGAGCACAGGTCCTCCGCTGTGACGTCATCCGGACGCAGCGGGGCGATACCAATGGAGGTCAAGAACTCGTCGCTTTTCGGCTCGAAGGAGACTCCGAAGACCGGGCGGTCGACGGCGGCGGCGAAGATCTGGGCGTGGAGTCGCATGGCCACCATGGCCGAACACCGCTGCACGACGCCGAGCATCACCGCCGGGTGCAGGCCCGGACCGACGAAGCGGACCCTGTTCCCGCACCTCATCTGGGACTGGAGCCTCTCTCCGAGCAACAGGTCGGTGACTTGGGCCCCGAGGTCGTAGTCACCCTTGTCCGAGAACGACATGAACACGATCTGGCCGTCACTGTTCTCGGCCCACTTGTCGAGCGCCTGGGCCATGGTCGTGAGGCACCGATCATCCATGGCGGCGTCAGAAGTGGGCTTCATCGAGACGGCAACCAAGAGCTGTCCGGCGGCCACGCCGGCTTGTTCCAGGGCTGCGTCGACGAGAGCGGGTTCGGCCGGGGCCAGGTTCCAGGCCGGGTCCTTCACCAGTACGACCTTCCCCCCGCCGAGGACCTCGACGGATGCCGCATCACGCGCCGAGACATACCTGGCCCTGCGCACCACCCGGCGAAGGGCCCAGGCCACGGGGGCCGGCATGTCCGAATAGGCGCCGATCGATCGGATCTCGACCTGCTTGCCGATGGCCTCGGCCGCCAAGAGGACGAACGGCAGGAGCGAGACCAAAGGAGGAAGCCCCTTGCCGAAGATGCCACCCCCACCGAGCACCACGACGTCGGTCCGAAAAAAGGCGATCATGGCGTCTCGCGACACCATGGTCACTGAACGTGCATCGGGCACCAGTTTCGCTGTGCTCTCAGGCCGACGGCTGAGCACGGTCACTTCACCCTGCGCCGCAGCACAGGTGGCGGCCTGGAGGAGGATGGCGTCGTCGCCGACGTTTCCGTTGCCGAAGTTGCCGATGAGGAGGAGTCGCTGCGGGCGCTCTGGCCCGGGGCTCGTGACTTGTGTCGTTGCAGTCAAGCCGGTGGCGTCCGTTCTGTGGCCGCCAGGGGCATAGCGCTGTCCGCGTTCATCGACACCGATGGTTTCCTGTGATCTTTGATGTCCACGCCGCCCGGGACGAGTGTCGAGGCATGCTTAGAGATCGGCGTTGTCACCCTCCGCCTTGACTAATTTCATCTGACTGTTCGACCGATGCGTGCTCCTCGGCGTCCTATGGCGCAACCCCGGGGAGGGGGGCGGGGCTGGCCAGCCCGGCCGGCATGGTGAGGAACGCCTCGACGTCGTCGGCCTCGAGGGGCCGGGCGATCAGGTAGCCCTGCCCGCTGTCGCACGCCACGTTCTCCAACAATGAGTACTGCTCGATCTGCTCGATGCCCTCGGCCAGGGTCTCGAGCCCGAGGGTCTTGCCCAGCTGGACGAGGGTGCGGACGAGGGCCCCCGACTGGGGGGAGTCGATCATGGAGGCGATGAAGGAGCGGTCGATCTTGATGGTGTCGACCGGGAACTGCTGCAGGTACGAAAGGGACGAGTAGCCGGTGCCGAAGTCGTCGATGGCGATGCGGGCGCCGGCCGACTTGAGTGCCGTCAACCTCGGCAGGACGGCTGTGACGTTGCGCATGATGGACGTCTCGGTGATCTCCAAGATGAGTGACTTGGGGGCGAACGCCGTCTCGGTGAGGATGCGTCCCAGGTCGTCGATGATGTCGTCGCTCTCCAGCTGACGGGCCGAGACGTTGACCGAGATGTCGAGCTTGTGCCCGAGGGCGTGCCACCTCGACCCCCGGTGGCAGGCTTCGGCCAGGACCCAGCGCCCCACGTCGACGATGAACCCCGAGTCCTCGAGGAGAGGCACGAACGAGTCGGGCTGGAGGATCCCCCGACTCGGGTGTCTCCATCGGAGGAGGGCCTCGACCCCGGTGGTCTGGCCGCTGGCCAGGTTGAAGATCGGTTGGTACACGAGGAAGAACTGGTCGGCGTCGAGGGCGTCGCGCAGGTCCATCTCCAAGATAAGCCGATCCTGGATGGCCGTTTGCATCTCGGGCTGGAACATCACGTAGCGGTTCTTGCCGCGACCCTTGGCCTCGTAGAGGGCGGTGTCGGCATCTCGGAGCAGCTCGTTGGCCGTCGACCTCGTGCCCGCGGCGATGCCGATGCTGGCCGACAGGGTGAGGGGGCCGACGGGGCCACCGTCGAGCACGAAGGGCTCACGCAGGACCTCGAGGAGCCGCTCGGCCACCAGCTCGGGGCCGGCGTCCATGGTGGAGCCGTCGACCAGGACCACGAACTCGTCGCCCCCGAGGCGCCCGATGGTGTCGCTCTCCCTCATGGTGGCGCAGAGGCGTTGGGTGACGGCCCCGAGTAGCCGGTCGCCCACGGTGTGACCAAGGCGGTCGTTCACATCTTTGAACCCGTCGAGGTCCAGGTACAAGACGGCCACGGGCAGGTAGTTGCGACGGGCCCGGGCCAGCATCTGCTCGGCCCGGTCGAGGATCAACCCGCGGTTGGGCAGCCCGGTCAGGGTGTCGTGGAGGGCCTGGTACCGGATGTGGTCGAGGAGACGGGAGTTGCTGATGGCGATCGAGGCTTGCGCGGCCAGCCCCTTCAGCCTCTCGGACAGTCGGGGGGTGACGGTGAGGCGCTCGGGCTCAGTCGTGACCCCGGCCACGATGTAGCCGATCAACGTCCATCCAGATGTGATCGGAGCCGACACCGAGGCGATCGTGCCGACGGCGGACTGGGACGTCTGGAAGATCCCGTTGGCCGCAATGGTGTCGGGGTTCAGGCTCGAGTCCTCCACGTACTTGTCCTTCAAGATCTCGACGGCCTCATCGGGATAGCCGTGGGAGGCGATCAGTCGGAGACCATCGGCGCTCGGCGTGTTGTTCACGCTGTCGTAGAGGAAGACCCCGACCCGATCGCAGTCGATGAGGGAGGGGACGGCGTCAGCGATTCTGACTGCCATCTCGTCGGTGCTCACGATCTCGGCCAGTGAGGCGGACAGCTGCAAGAGGACCTTGGCGGTATTGGCCTGATGCCGGGCCTCATCCCAGGCCTCCACCGAGTCGAGGGCGGCTGCGGCGAGGAGGCCGTAGGTCTGCAGGGTGTCCGTGGTGTTCACCGAGAAGAGCCCGCCTCGCTCGTCGACGGCCAAGATGCCATGGTTGCGCCGGGCCGAGGCCACCTCGACAGAGATGACGTTCGGTGGCCCGCCGTCGGGCCCGGTCAACTGGTTGGCCAGGCGCTCGGCTTCCTTGGCCGACATCCCCTGGGCGTAGACCCGGCGGGGTGACTCGGCGTGGGCATGGACGATGAGCAGTGCGCCGGCCGCGCCGAGCGCCCAGAGGGACGAGCTGACGATCCCTTGGAGGATGTCCTCGTAGCGCTCGTTGGAGGCGAGGTCGGTGACCATCGACTGGAGTTGGGCCAGGCGGCCCTTCAAGAGCTGGACCTCGAACTCCAGGTCCTCCATGCGGGGCTGTGTGTCGTCGACCTCTTCCCAGCGGACGCGGTAGACGCAGGCGTCGTCCCCCCGGCACTGGCACTGCTCCTCGGTGACCTCGGCATGGGCCAGGCCGAAGTAGATGGGGATGGCCCGATACTGGCGGGCTACGAAGGCGCAGAACTCCGGGTACGGGTCGAAGCCCTCGAGGAACCATTCGCGCACGATCCACTCGTTGGACTCGACCTCGACCATCTCGTAACGCCGGCCAGGGAGGAGCGGGTTCTTGCCTGTCCCGCCGACCATGACTCCGCGAGGAGATCCGAAGGAACGGATGATCTCGGCGAAGTCGACGTCCAACCTGACGCCCGTCGCCCCAGCTGCCTCCGCTGATAGCCCGGCCACGCGGTCAGCGGCCTGCAAGAGGCGCCGGAACTGGTCGTGGGAGCTCCACAAGGCGATGTCACCGAGCTCTTCGACACTTCGGCGTTCGTCCGCCTCCTCGAGGATCGCCTTTACGCCCTCCGACGAGACGGCATCGGACACCAAGGTGAGCAGGGTTTTGGCGTAGAAACCCGAGATGTCGTGTCCCAGGTGGTGCAGATCTTGGTCCCGCGCGTCCGCCATACCTAGTTGATCGGTGCGTCTTGTCCGCCCCTTAAGCCCTGATCGACATCTGTGGACAGACTGTGTGACAACACTTTTCGGCGTTCGGGGTGGGGCTGCGACGCGAGTCTCCTTAAGTGGTCGGGCAACGCCGCCGATGCGAAGGGGATGGAGTTGGCGCCAATCCTGCGAAATGACAGGGACAGAGTGGCATCCCTGCGGCGGCTCGGGCTGTTGGACACCGGCCCCGAGGAGCGTTTCGACCGGATCACAAGGACCGCTCAGCGGC
>Ga0182030_10020083_pt1 | contig 12647 bp, 8 predicted proteins | sample 812S3MmetaG_FD_121299 | JGI IMG/M metagenome (GOLD analysis project Ga0182030, IMG submission 121299) | Permafrost microbial communities from Stordalen Mire, Sweden - 812S3M metaG (Illumina Assembly) | ecosystem: Environmental > Terrestrial > Soil > Wetlands > Permafrost | place: Sweden... | reverse complement strand
GGTGTTCCGATGCTGCGCCGCGCGATGCACGAATATATGGAGCATTATCATCGCGAGCGCAATCATCAAGGCCTCGCCAACGAATTGATCGTACCGCTCCGCGTTCCACCGTCAAGATCCGAGGCCGTCGGTCGCCGTACTCGCCTCGGTGGAATGCTGAGCTACTACGAACGAGCGGCGGCGTGAATGCGTTGGAGTTTTTGAACAAAACGCGGCTATTGGTCCATGCTATGGGCGCGATCGGACCCGCGCCGATGTCATTGCCGCACACGCACGCTCTTCGGATCGTACATGGGGTTCAAGGACACCCTCGCCGGGACGCGGCGATCGGCAATCGCAATCTCGTAGCGCCCACCGGTGACGTAGTCGTCAGTCACGCCCTCGGCATTGGACAAGTAACCGAGCGCGACTGCCGCTCCCAGCGTGTGTCCGTACATGGCGGACGTCACAAAGCCTATGCGTGCCCCGTCGCGGTAAATCGGCTCATTGTGATACAGGAGGGGTTCCGGATCCTCAAGCATGAGTTGAACGAGTCTGCGCTTCGGGGATCCGATCTCACGCTGCGCCATTAAGACGTCGCGGCCGATAAACGCACCCGGCTTGTCCCATGAGCAGGTGAATGCGAGTCCAGCCTCGAGCGGCGAGTCGTCGGGCCCCACGTCATGTGACCAATCGCGATAGGCCTTTTCGATTCGCAAAGAATTGAGGGTATGGTAACCACAGTGGCGTAAACCGTGCGTAGCGCCGGCCTCGACGATAGCATCGTAAACAGGCAGAGCGAAGGACGTCGGTATGTAGAGTTCCCAACCCAACTCGCCGACGTAGGTGAGCCGAAGCGCCAGCAACGTCTGGTAACCAATGCGAATTTCGCGGCACGTGGCAAACGGAAAGCCAGAGGCAGAAAAGTCGTCAGGCGATAGTGATTGTAGTAGCGCACGCGATGCCGGCCCCTGAACATTCAGCATCACGTAGCCATCCGTCACGTCGGTCACTACGCAGAACGCCTCGTCAGGAACGTGATTGCGGATCCAGGCATCGACGTGAGTTTGCGTGAACGCGGCGGTGACGACTAGGAAACGATCTGAGGCGAGGCGTGTAACGGTCAGGTCCGCCTCTATCCCACCACGCGGGTTCAGAAACTGCGTGTAGATGCATCGTCCTATGGCGACGTCGATATTGGCAGTGGCGACGCGATTGAGCACGGTGACGGCGTCGCTGCCTTGAACCAGAAGTTTCGCGAACGACGACTGCTCGAATACCCCGACGCGCTCGCGAACCGCAGCGTGCTCCTGCGCGTTATTTTGAAACCAATTCTGGCGTCCCCATGAGTATGCATACGCCAGCGTGTCGCCCGGTCTTCCATACCAGTTTGGGCGTTCCCAACCCGCCGACTCACCAAAGCAGGCACCCACCGCCGCGAGACGATCATGAAGAATGCTTTTTTTCACGCCCCGCGCCGTGGTCCATTGACGAAACGGCCAGTGATCCTGATAGCCGATGCCCAGAGTCTCTTGGGTGCGATCGAGGAGATAACGGTCATTGTTCTGCCAGCGGTGCATGCGACGCAGATTGACCGTCCACACGTCCATCGGCGGGCGACCATTGACGATCCAGTCGGCCATCACATACCCGACGCCGCCGCCGGACAGGATGCCCAGCGAGTTGAAGCCGGCGGCAACGAAGAAGTTCCGAAGATTTGGCGCCTCGCCCATGAGGTAATTGTGGTCCGGTGTGAAGGACTCCGGCCCGCAGAACAGCAGCTTGATACCCGTCTCTAGCAGGCAGGGGACCCGCTTCATGGACTTCTCAATGTGCGGGTACATCCGGTCCCAGTCCGGCGGGATATCACCGAAGCTGAAATCATCCGGAATGCCGTTCGCGCCCCACGGCGCCGCCACAGGCTCGAACAGGCCGACCATGATCTTTCCGGCCTCCTCACGGATATAGGCCGAGTTTCCTGGGTCCCGGAGAATCGGTAGCATCGAGTGCACGCTGGCCACCGGTTCCGATATCAAATAGTAATGCTCCGCGGCCTGTAGCGGAACATTGACGCCGGCCATTAGGCCAACGGCTCGCGCCCACATCCCGGCGCAATTCACGACGTATTCCGCCCGGACGTCGCCGACGTCGGTTTTGACACCGGACACCTGCCCACGGTCCGTAGCAATGCCGATGACCTTCGTGTGCTCGAAAATCTGAACGCCGCCGAGTCGCGCGCCCTTCGCGAGTGCTTGCGTGACGTCGGTCGGGTTTGCGCGCGCATCGTTCGGGAAGTAGAAGGCTGCCGACAAGTCGCTGACGTTGGCAAGCGGCCACATGGTTTGGACTTCGGCCGGACTCACTTCATGGGCTTCGACCCCGAAGCTCGTAGCCATGTTGACGCCGCGGCGCATCTCCTCGGCCTTTTCGGACGTCATTGCCAGTTGGATTGAGCCGCAGCCGATGAGGCCGGTCGCTTGGCCCGTATCCGCCTCGAGCTTCCGATACAGATCCTGGGTGTACTTTGCCAGGCGCGTCTGCGTCTCCGTGTCGCGCAGGGTCGTCAGGAGCCCGGCTGCATGCCACGTGGTTCCCGACGTTAGCTGCTTGCGCTCCAGAAGCACGACGTCTCGACATCCGAGCTTCGCAAGATGGTAGGCAATCGAGCAACCGATAACACCCCCGCCGATGATGACCACTCGGGCCCGGTCCGGCAGTACTTTGGTACTCACTGGCGAGCCCGACATAACAGAGCGCGATAGCGAACGTTTCCGCGACTATGGTTAATGGACGGTACGAATGAGAGCGGCATGGACTATACGAACCTCCGCTCGCCACGTGCGGCGAGCTCCAGGAATGGAGAATGAATCGTCTCGCAAGACGCGTATTTCGATTTTGCGGCGAAGGTGTCGGGAACTTGCCGAAATTAATCTCGCGGGAACTGAACGCGCCGCAACGGCCGGTGGCTAGCCGCTGAAACGCGTCGAGCCTCGGTAACCCTTCGGCGTCATCTGGCAGCGCTGCCGGAATACTGAAGCAAAATGGCTCTGGTTCGCGAAGCCGACAGTTTGCGCAATATCGGCCAGCTTATGGTCGGTTGAGCGCAGCAAGTCTTTGGCGAGCTCGATTCGGCGCTCGAGCAGGAACTGGTGTGGTGAACGGCCTGTTTCGTTCTTAAAACCCCTCGCGAACCGGAAAGAACTCATATTGACGGCCGCGGCAATCGAGTCAATCGAAAGATCGTGACTCAAATGTGTTTCGATGTAGTCGATTGCCGCACGCACTTTGTGTGCTGGCATGTCAATTCGCTGCATGACCGTGACAGAGCGAAAATTCGAGTGGCGGGACAAAAGCTGCGCCGTCAATGCATGCGCCATCGCGTCTCCGACCAATCGACAGCTCTTGCCGGGATTTGAGATCTCCTCGACAAGTCGAGCCGCGATCATGGAAACAATCGGGTCCCGAATTCCGATACCTTCCACGAGCCCAAAGGTTTTGTCGCTGAGCTCCGCTGCGGCCTCGAGCAGCAACTCGGGGTCGATGAAGATCTGCAGCTCGTCGATTTCACCGGTCCCCTCCCACGAATTCTCCTGGTTGGCGCACATGATGATTGAATCGCCGGGCAACGACCGAATGCGCCGTAGCGTGCCGTTCCAGCGCGCCAACAACTGACACGGATTGTTTAGATGGGCGGACAGAAAGTGACCGCCCGCTGCGGGAAGCTGAATTTGGAACCAGGCAGGGTGCTTGAACCGGTAGGCACAAATGCCGTGCCAGCGGAGAAGCTCGCTCGACATGACTGGCGGCGTAGGCATGAGCCGCATCCACTCGGGTGGTATGAGTGAGTTGGTCGTTGCCACGTTCGCAGTATACATCTTAAGGTAAACGCCTCGCTGCCTGCGCTGATCGCCTGGGCACCAAGCCTAGTACTTAGGTGCGCACGGCCGCAATACGTTTACTCCTATAATAAGGACGTATCAAGAAGCGACGCCGGCCCGCCGCGTCGGCGCTGCTCAGCCCATAGCCTCCGCGCCCTGCGGGGATAACGAAGACTCTGGTAAGCACAACATAGATACATCCGGAAATAAACGCCGACGGTAACGATGCCGTGAGGTACCGATACGGCCCATGCGATTCGTATGTCAGCGGATTGAGCAGATAGACGTAAACGGCGCAGCCCAGCGCAAGCGCGACGATGGCGACGGGATTGACACCCCCCCAGAACGCGTAAGGCCCGGACGCACTCCGATCGTAGATCGCACGAATGTCAATGTAGCGCCGCCGCAGAAAGTAATAGTCGGCGATTTGGATGCCGCAGAGCGGCGCAAACGCGACGCCGATGAACGCGAGAAACGCGCCGAACCGTCCAAAAAAGAGATCGGGAATCAGAATGCCCACGAGTGCCACCGGCAGGACCGTCAAGAGCAGAAGGACCGACCAAGGCAGCCTTTCAAGTTGACTGAAGTTCCGCAAGCCGATGGCCGAAGCGTAGATGCCGGCGATCGCGGTGCCGAAGTTCGCGGCCGCAACGAATGTCAGCGCAATGACCGCGTAACGAGGTCCGCCGACGCTGCGTAGCCACGCAGACGGGTCGGACACCTTGAGGACGAGAACGCCTGCGATGCCGATCAGGCACAGCAACGGTACCGGTGCTCCCATGCCGAGCATGACCGGCACTGCCACCGTCCGCCCGTGAGGGGCCATCCGAATCATCGCGCCGATGTAAGCCCACCAAGACAGCAGCGAGGAGATGCCGATCTCCACGCCGGTCGTATGGTTCCACAGTCGGTCCGGTCGAGCCATGGCTGGTTGCGCGGCAACGAGTTCCGGCCAGCGCTGCGACACCAGGAGATACAGCATCCACAGGCCGATGAATACGTGCAGCACGAGGATGTTCGAAATCCGGCTCATGCCTGTGGCACCGCGCAGCAGGACCAGATAGACCAGCGCACAGGCCAGAAACGTAGCGGCCGGGACGATCTGCCGCCCGCCGATGTCCGGCGGGAGCCAGCCCAGGACATCGAGCAACTGCGACAGCGATTTTGCAAAGAAGATGAGGAGCAGCGAATTCCAGCCGATGATCGAAACCAGCTGCATCATGGCGGGGATCACCCATCCGCGCGACCCGAATTGCGGCTTCGTCGAAGCGACCGATTCGATACCGTAGCGAACGCAAATCGGGCCCGCCGCCAACAACACCAGCAGCATCCCGATCATGCTGCCGGCCGCCAGAGTTAGGCTGCCCTGAAGGAAATTGAGGTAATATCCGACGTACTCCCCGATGAGGTAACACCAGGTCGCGGCGGCGGCGGTCGCCAGCGCGACGCCCAAGCGCCAAGGCCCCCAGGTTCTCTCGGACCTGAGCATCGGCCAGGCGCTCTCGTCCGCCGTCGATTCATCGACCGGTCTCAAGACAGTACCCGCCGACCGAGCCCGAGGCAGCCATTCGGCGTCACCGTGCCCACCAGGCGATCTGCAGCAAAACGACGGGGGTCAGCACACCAAGGACGATGAGCCAAAACCAGCTGCGTGCATCGAAATCCTCGCCCACTTCGCGTTGCGACTCGAGCGCGACGATGCGTTCCTCGAGTTCGGCTGGAAGCGGTTTTGCCATGGTTCGGATCATAGTCGAAATCGCCGGCCGTTACTTCGAGCTCGCGGGAAAGCTCTCGGCGTCTGAGTATGGAAACCACCAGAAATCATGGGGCTTCGCGGCGGGGTCTATCATCGTGAATTTCGTATGTCGGAAGGAGTCGAGACCCTCAGCCCCCAGCTGTCGGCCCATGCCGGACTGCTTGCGGCCACCGAAGGGTCCCGCGTCGTTGTCGAGCAGCGGAGCGTTTACCCATACCATACCGGCCTCGAGTTCCTCGACAGCGCGCATCGACTCGTCGAGATCCCTCGTGTAGATCGTCGAGCCGAGCGCGTACTGGGAACGATTGGCCAACTCGATAGCCTCGTCGAAGCTTGAGACTCGACACACCGGCGCGACCGGACCAAAGGACTCGACATTCATGATATGGGCATCGGCCGCGACGTCGATGAGCACGGTGGCATCGACGAACCAGCCTTTCTTGAGATCCGCCGGACGACCTCCCCCCGCCGCGACCTTGACCCCCTCGTGCTTGGCGCCTTGCAGTAGTGCGAGGTATCGGTTGAGTTCACGTTCCGATGCCAGCGGCCCCATGTCCACGCGACTGAGCCCATTGCCTATGCGCACCTGGCGTGTGTAGTACACCAGTCGCTCCACGAACTTCTCGTACACCTGCTCGTGGACGTAAAAGCGCTCCGAGGCGGCGCACACCTGCCCGCAGTTCAGATACGCACCAAACACGGCTCCCCGCGCGGCGGTATCGATCGGCGCCGACGGCATCACGATGAAAGGATCGTTCCCCGACGTTTCAATCAAACACCGCTTATATAGTCGCGCGCAAGTCTCGGCGACCGCGCGACCGGTGGGCACGCCGCCGGTGAAGGCGACCATATGCGTCTTGTTATGTTCGACGAGCGCGCGACCCACGTCGCCGCCTCCGGCAAGTACTTGAACTACGCCGGGCGGCAGGCCGCTGAACGCCTCGACGAACTGCAAGGTGGTCAGCGTCGTCAGTTCGGACGGCTTGATGATGACCGCGTTTCCGCATGCGATGGCAGCTGCAGCCTGCCAGCAAAGGAGACATAGGGGAAAGTTGAACGGCAGCACGATGACGACAACGCCCACGGGGTCCTTAGTCGTGAAATTAAATTGCCCGTCGATGACCGGTCCGACAACGCGCCCCGCCTCGTGCCGGGCCACCTCGGCGTAGTAGTCAGTGGCTGTCGAAGACCATACTGCTTCGTCCACCGACTCTTTGAACGGCTTGCCCATTTCTCGGGTAAGCATCTCGCCGACGAGGCGCTTCGTCGCCCGCATATGGTGCGCCGCCTCGTGCAGCAGCTCGGCTCGCTTGTGGTAGTTGACCTTGCGCCATCGCCGCTGCGCGGCGTTCGCGACATCAACGGCGAAGTCGATCTCTGTTGGCGTTGCGTCGGTAATCTCACCGATCTTGCTCTCGGTCGCCGGATCGATGACTGCGTGCACCCTTGCTCCCGTGGCGCGGACGAGTCGCCCGTCGATCAGATGCTGACCACTTAGCTTCGAGAATCCATTAAGAGCTTCCACAGATTTCCCCCAGTTGCTGGACCGGGCGCGCCCGGTTCCTGACGTAGCGCGGATTATTGCGCGCCAGCGGCGATCAGGTCTTACGGGTTCCTGCGGCATTTGTTCGAATCCTGCCAATCCTATTGCGCAATACCGGCAAGATATGAATAGCGCCAGCAAGAAATCGAAAGACGAATGGAGGCTGGCGATGCGACTCTATTGTCGCAAACTTTGTGCACAGCGTGAGGGTATGCAAATGACATCCACGACGATCATTCGGCACCGACGTATCGATGCTTTGGCCTTGATGTCGCTGGCGTGCATAGCGGGTAGCATGGCGCTCAGCGGCGGCGTCTTGGCCTCACCGCTGCCCGGTGAATGGTCGATGCTCGGTAGAACAACCGAGCAGCATCACTTCAGTCCATTGACAGCGATAAACGACTCAAACGTGAAGACTCTTGGGCTCGCTTGGCACGCGGACATGCCAACCGCCGACGGTCTGCTCGCCAATCCCCTGGTCGCCGACGGACTTGTCTATCAGATCGGTGCGTATGCAAAGGTTTGGGCCATCGACGTTCGGACCGGCAAGCTGGTGTGGTCCTACGATCCAAAAGTTAAGGTCTCGAGCGCCTTCGCCAGCATGTGGTCGCACCATCTCAATCGCGGGGTTGCGATATGGCAAGACAAGGTGATTTTCGGGACGAGCGATTGCCGCTTAATCGCCATCAACCGGAAGACCGGTAGTTTGGTCTGGGATGTTCAGGCGTGCGAGGGTGACGGGACGCGGGCGATCAACGGCGCGCCTCGGGTGGGCGGCGGAAAGGTCTTCATCGGCAATTCCGACGTCGATACCGGCATCGGTCGGGGGTCGATGGATGCCTTCGATGCCGCAACCGGCAAGCACCTGTGGCGGTTCTATACAATCCCCGGGGACCCGTCCCTCAAGGAGAACCAGACGAAGGCAAACCGTATCGCGGCCAAGACGTGGGTGGGTGACAAGTGGTGGACGACCGCCGGCGGCGGGAGCACGTGGGAAGGCATCACGTATGACCCCGTCCTAAATCTTCTTTACTTTGGAGTCGATGGCCCGTCACCCTGGAACGCGAGCAAGCGCCGCGGCGACAATCTCTTCACCGAGTCGGTCATCGCGGTCAATGCCGACACTGGCGAGTACGTCTGGCACTACCAGACTCTGCCGAACGACACGTGGGATCTCAACGATTGCTCGCCCATCGTCATCGGCGAGCTGCTCTTTGAGGGCAAACCGACCCGCGTGTTGATGCATGCACCCAAGAACGGCTTCTTCTACATCCTCGAGGCGAAAAACGGCAGGCTGCTTGCCGCCGACAAGATCGGCCACCCGACATGGGCGTCTCGCATCGACCTGAAGAGCGGCAGGCCGGTCGAGAATCCGCAGGCGCGCTACTACGCTACAAGTGGCAAGCGCGCGATGGTTAATCCCGGGCCTGTGGGCATCCACAATTGGCACGCGATGAGCTATAGCGATGCAACGAGACTGATGTATATCCCAATAACCGATGTGCCGGTGCTCTACGCAATGTGGGAACAGAATGCGGCGTTGGGTGGCGACACGTTTACCGACTATTACGCGGGCATGTCGGACCCCAAGGTTCAGGGTCGGATGGGACGGCTGATCGCTTGGGATCCGGAAGCCAAGCAGGAGCGGTGGGGCGTCACGCTCGAGGTCGGCACCAACGGCGGCGTCCTATCGACAGCCGGCAATCTAGTTTTCGAGGGCACCGGGACGGGCGATTTCGTCGCCTACCGCGCGAACACGGGCGAGAAGCTGTGGTCGTTATTCACGGGATCGGCAATCCAGGCCGCCCCGAGCACGGTTGAAATCGACGGTGAGCAGCTCGTGCTTGTTGCGGTTGGTGACGGCGGCGGCATCGGGCTCAGCGTTCCTCGGTATACATCTACTGAGAAGGCCCGTGGGCCTTCTCGACTTCTTGCGTTCAAGCTGGGTGGCACCGACACGATGTCGACAACGTCGCCGCCGATCGTATTTCCCAAGCCGCCACTGCCGCCGCGGCCTCGCGATCTCGCGGAAAAAGGCAAAGGGCTCTTTACGGCGAACGCCTGCGACTACTGTCATGGCCCCGGTGCCGAGCGCTGGACGATGTCCGTGCCCGATCTTCGTAAATCCAGCGCGGATACCCACGCCGAATTCCTGGGCATCGTCATCGGCGGTGCCCGATCAGGCAAGGGGATGCCTAGATTTGACGCAATGACCATCGAGCAGGGTGAGGCCATTCGGGCGTTCATCATCAATCAGGCATGGGCGGCCTACAACGCGCAGCAGCGGGCGGCGATGCACTGATGCGGATCTACTTCCAGATATCCGTGCGCTTCGAACCCGGGTTTAGAGTGAACTGGGCCAGAGAGTTCACCGGGAGCGTGCGGATTCCGCGACTCGCTTTCCGTGTCACGACGCCGCGCCCAATTTGGCCGCGCCGCACTCGGCATGACGCATGCGTTGCCGCCATCAAGTTCCTTCGCGAATGCGGAGTTTTGGCAACGGACGCGGTTCATATGGTCGTGCCGTTGCACAAACGACTTGCGTGTGGGTAACCCCCATTTTGAATTGAGTGTGCCGATTACAAGGGATCGCTAAAAAAGCACGAGAGGGTGTTCCAAAGCAAGCGACATGCTGCGTCCTCATCGGCTAATCGCTATTCGCATTGCGCAGCGGTTAAGCGTCCTTACTTAGGGAGACCATCGATGAAAGCAATGTTGTCTGCAGCGGCCACTGACGCCATAAAAGTTAGTGCGCTTCTATTAGCTGCACCTCTATGTATCGGGGCGCTATGTGGTTCGGCCGCGGCCGCCAACGCGTCTGCCGAAACCAATACGGGCTTGGAAGAGATCGTGGTCACCGCCGAAAAGCGTAACTCGACTGTGCAAGAAACGGCGATCAGCATGACGGCCATTAGCGGCGATCAACTTAAGTCCCAAGGCCTTCAGACAGTCGAGGATCTCGTAGGCACCGTCCCCGGCATATCGCTCCGCACATCGGGTCCTGGCCAGACCGAATACGAAATGCGCGGTCTTGGGTCGTCAGGCGGCTCGACTGCCACCGTGGGTTTCTATCTCGACGAGACACCCTTATCGGCCTCAGCGGTTGCATTAAATGGTCGAACTGTTATCGACGCCGATTTATTTGATCTAAATCACGTTGAAGTGTTGCGCGGCCCGCAAGGTACGCTCTACGGCGCGGGTTCAATGGGCGGAACGATCAAGCTAGTCACCAATCCGCCGAAGCTCAGTACGTTCGAGGGAGCCGCCTCCGTGGACCTCTCTCAGACCGACGGCGGTGGCACCAATGGTGGGGGTAATCTGATGCTGAATTTTCCTATCGGCGACAAGGCAGCATTGCGCTTTGTCACCACGGATAAGTACATCAGCGGCTGGATCGACCGCAAGGTGATAGCGGAATTTCCTTTTCCCACGAATTTCGGTAATTGCGGCTTTTATTTCTGCACTCGCGGTGACGTTGCGGACTCGTCGGTGACGCAGGACATCAAGGGTTCCAATCTCGAGCGATTCGTCTCTGCACGAGCCACTCTCTTGGTGAACCCCGTGGATGAACTATCGATCACCGGTACGCTCATGTATCAGCGCATCGACGCGGACGGCTACAACGCCTATCAGACTCCCCCGGGGGTCGGCGGGTATGCGATCTATCAGCCTTACGACATTCAAGAGCCGTACCTCGATACGTTCAAGCTCGCGAGCTTGAAAGTCAATTACGACATGGACATTGTTGAACTGACTTCAGCAACGTCATACTGGAAGCGCGACGTGGTGCAGTCGCAGGACTCAACCGAGCCGTTGCAAAATATTTTCAATTTCACTACCTTCATTCCTACGGTCTTCCAAGAGGAAGATCCGACCACCCAGATCAGCGAAGAGCTGCGTTTGAGCTCGACCGGCGCCGGTCCTTGGCAATGGGTCGGCGGTCTTTACATCACTGACTTGCATTCTGGTTACGTTACTACGGAACAGAGCGTCGCTTTCGCAAACGCCACCAGTTGCGTAACTCCTTACTCGGGCGGCAGTTGCCCTGCTAGTCAGACTTACAATCCAAACGCCGGCGGCGCGCCGGCAAATCCCGAAGGTATTGTCTTCAATGATAACAACCCGAACGTGACCAAGCAGCAAGCGATCTTCGGTGAGGTGTCCTATAAGTTCAACTCCGATTGGAAACTCACGACGGGACTGCGTTTCTTCAAATTCGACGTCGCCAATATCTCCAATCAGCGCGGTCTCGGTACGGGGACTGCGAACGCCACCCCTTCCTTTGGTTCGGCTCACGGCAGCGGAACCGGAATTCTGCCCAAGGTCAACCTGGCGTACACCCCAACGTCCGATCTCACGATCTATGGAACGGTTTCCAAGGGTGCAAGGCCTGGGGGCGTGAATCTTCCAATTCCGTTGCCGACCCAGGCGGTACTGGATGCGAACCCAGCTCAATATGACTGCGGACCCGGCACGGCCACAGTTCCCCCCGCTGGGCCGGTTTTTGTCACTTCGCAGCCTGCCTATTACGGCCCAGATTCGATCTGGAGCGTCGAGGTTGGCGAAAAGGCGCGGTTCGCGGATCGCCGATTTACGGTGAATGCAGATTTTTTCTATGTGAAATGGAGCGATATTCAACAGGTAATCGCGCTTTCCTGCGGATACCCCTATAACACCAACGCGGGGGGAGCCAAGTCGTATGGCCCAGAACTCGAAGTATCCGCAAAATTGACGAATGGGTTGAGTGTCGATCTCTCAGGCGCGTATACCCAGGCATACATTGACGCTCCGACGATCATTTCGATTTCACCCGGCACTCGGATTCTCAACGTACCGAAGTACACGGGCAGCTTAGCTTTTAACTACGAGACTATGCTGGCCGGTGAACTGAAAGGCACGGCGCGAATCGCGGATGCTTACGTGGGGCCGGTGAGTGACGTCGCTTATGATCACGAGACCCTGTCTCCCTATAGCTTGGTAGACGCTAGGGCGGGGGTAGCCAAGAATGCCTGGACTGCATATCTCTTTGCCACCAATTTGACCAACAAGCACGCAGGCTTGACCATCAACAATACGACGTTCGCTTGGCAGCAGTCGACGATTACGCGGTTTTCAACCAATCAGCCGCGCACCATTGGCCTCGAATATCAGATAAAGTTTTAGGCTCAAACGAGAGTTGGGTGGGCAGGATTGGACGGCTTTACGGCGAATATTCGTCTGTGCTCGGGAGCAGTCGAATGTCTCCAGGTGGGGCCGGATAATCGCCGGGCGATTGCTCTCGAAAAGGCCGGCTGCCTTTGAGGCAGTGAAAAACGGGGAAATTTCGTCACAGATTCGTCGCAGACCCAGAACCCTGATTTTTCCCCTGCCTCGCCAGGCAGACGCGAGCCCAGCTCCAACACGGTCCGGGCCGCGGGTATCAGGAAGGTGGTCAGCCCGAGCAGCCACAGCGCGAGACTGGATGGGCCCATTTGTGCCGCAATCGATAGAT
>Ga0182030_10020082_pt1 | contig 12648 bp, 11 predicted proteins | sample 812S3MmetaG_FD_121299 | JGI IMG/M metagenome (GOLD analysis project Ga0182030, IMG submission 121299) | Permafrost microbial communities from Stordalen Mire, Sweden - 812S3M metaG (Illumina Assembly) | ecosystem: Environmental > Terrestrial > Soil > Wetlands > Permafrost | place: Sweden... | reverse complement strand
CCTGCTTCCCAACGGGTCAGGGTTTCTCGGAGTTTTAGTATCCTCAGGCCTTGCAGTTGCTCCGTCCGGCGCATCCGACCCTCCAAAGAGACCAGACTTACCGGACAGATCGTGTGCTACCTAAACCGGACATATCGTGTGCTACTGACATATCCGGCTCGTTCCCATCAGCGCGCGGGAGACGGATACCGCGCTGGATGCTTTTTCCTGGTATGGCAAGGGTCGCGGTCATCCAGCCCAACTCAATCTGGGCGATTGCTTCGCGTACGCGGTCGCGAAGACGCATCGTGCCTCGAATTTGTTCAAAGGGGACGATTTCAGCAAAACCGACGCGAAGCGGGCCTCGATCGCGGACTGATAGGTCGGGGGCGGAACCGATCCCCGCCTTTTGAGCGTCTCCGACCCCTGCTACCTTTGGATCGGTTCAATTCGCAGGCCCCCATGCCCAACCCAGCCTATCTCGACCCGCGCACCGGCCGCACCTACCCGATCGACACCCCGCGCTGGTGCGGCGACGATCAGACGCCATTGCTACTGACCCCGTTGCCCGGCCTGACCAAAGCTCAGATCGACACCTCGGAGCGCAGCCTTTGGCGTTACCGCGCCGCGCTCCCCTTGCCGTGCGCGGATCCGATTTCCATGGGTGAGGGTATGACCCCCCTGATCCCTCGCACCTTGCTAGGCGCCCGCGTTTTACTGAAGTGCGACTTCAGCAACCCCACCGGCAGCTTCAAGGATCGCGGCGCCAGCGTCATGCTGTCATTGTTGCGCGCACAAGGGATCGACCATGTGCTGGAGGACAGTTCTGGCAACGGCGGGGCGGCGGTGGCCGGCTACGCGGCGGCGGGAGGGATGCGGGCGACGATTATGACACCGGCGTCCACCAGCCCTGGAAAGACGGTCCAGATGCGAGCGTATGGCGCGGAAATCCGGCTGATTCCGGGCACCCGGCAGGACACCGCCGACGCGGCGGTCGAGGCGGCGGGATCAGTCTTCTACGCCAGCCACAACTGGCATCCGTTCTTTCTCCACGGCACCAAGACGCTGGCCTACGAACTTTGGGAGGATCTGGGTTTTCGCGCGCCCGACAACATCATCACTCCGTGCGGCGCCGGTTCGAACGTGCTCGGCTGTGCCATTGGCTTCGACGAACTGAAGCGGGCCGGCGAAATCACCAGGCTGCCGCGCATCTTCGCCATCCAGCCCGCCAATTGCGGCCCGATCGCGGCCTCCTTCCTGGCCGGCACCGATGCTGAAGTCGCGACGCCGATCGAGCCCACCATCGCCGAGGGCACCGCGATCGCCAAACCCCTCCGCCGCCACGAGGTCATCGCCGCCTTGCGCGAATCCCGGGGCGGCGCCGCCCTGGTCTCCGATGCCAGCATCGAGGCGGCGTTGTTCACCCTCGCTCGCACCGGGATTTATGTGGAGCCGACCTCGGCCCAGGTGGTAGCTGGACTGGAAACGCTGTTGGCGAATGGGACGATTGGGGCGAATGAAACCACCGTGCTGGTAATGACCGGCAGCGGCCTGAAGGCGACCAACCGGATCGCCGGGCATTTGGGGATCGTGGCATGACCTCGACCACGCCGCGCGTCGCCCTTCTTGGCTTCTCCATCGAGTGCAACCGCTTCGCACCGATCGCGTTCGAGGCCGACTTCCAGGCCCGCACGCTGCTCGGCGGTGACATCATGCTGAACAACGCCCGCTCCGCCGCGCCCATGATGCTGGGCGAAATGCCCGGCTTCGTCGCCGAGATGGACGCTTCCGGGCCATGGGAACCGGTCCCCGGCCTGCTCGCCATGGCCGAGCCGAACGGCCCCGTGTCGCAGGAGTTCTTCGACCGGATGATGGCGCAATGGGAGAAAGACCTGCGCGCCGCCGGCCCGCTCGATGGGGTTTATTGCGTGCTGCACGGCGCCGGGCTGACCGTGAACGATCACGACCCCGAGGGCAGCTTGCTGACGATGGTCCGCCAGGTCGTCGGCCACGATGTTCCGATCGTCGCGACCTACGACCTGCACGCCAACGTTTCCGACGCGAACGTCGATCTGGTGAACGCCTATATCGGCTACCGCATCAACCCGCATCTCGACATGCGCGAGCGCGGGATCGAGGCCGCCAAAACGCTCCGCCGCCTGATGACCGGGACGCGGACCTACCTGAAACGCATCCGGCTGCCGATCGTCCCGCCGACGGTGACCATGCTGACCGGCCAGGACGCGCACGCCCGTCCGTACGGCGAATTGATCGATCTCGGCCAGCAACGCATGCGCGAACCGCCTTACGAAGGGCGGGTGTTGAACGTCTCCGTCATGGGTGGTTTCGCCTTCGCCGATACACCCTTCAACGGGCTGACCGTCGTTGTCACCGCGCTGGACCAGGACGCCGCCGACAGCCTCGCCCATGAGATCGCCGAAGCCGGTTGGGCCCGCCGCGAGCGGTTCCGTCCCGCACTGACCAGCCTGGAAGCGGCCACCGCTCGCGCCAAAGCCACCGAGGACCGGGCACTGCACCCGCTGATTTTCGCCGATGTCGCCGACAATCCCGGCGGCGGCGGTCGAGGCAACACGATGTGGATCCTGGAAGCCTTCCTGAACGCCGGCGTCCGCGACGGCCTGGTCGGCGTGATCCACGATCCCGCCCTTGCCGCCGAAGCGCATCTTCACGGCATCGGCACCGCGTTCCGGGCTGAGTTCAACCGGGACCTGGCTGACCGGGACCCGACGGGCGAATTCAGCAAGCCCTTCGCCGCCGACGCCACCGTCGCCGGCCTGCGCGAGCAACCGGTGCGCGGCCGTCGCGGCATTTACGCCAACAACACCCTCGATCTGGGATTATGCGCGGCGTTGAGCATCGGCGGCCTGACCGTCGTCGTCATCAGCAACCGCGTGCAATGCGCCGACCCGGTATTTTTCGAGATGTTCGGCCTGGACATCGCCGCCGCCCGCGTCGTCGTCGTCAAGTCGCGCGGCCATTTCCGCGGCGGCTTCGACGAGTTTTTCCGCCACGAAGACGTGATCGAGGTCGATGCCCCCGGCCTCACCAGCCCGATCCTGTCCCGTTTCGCCTGGCGTCATATGCCGCGGCCGGTTCTGCCCATCGACGACACCGCCACCTGGATCGCACCTCCCACTGGGATCGCACCCTGCTCAGGGATCACGCCGTCCCGAGGGGTCACGCCCTCCCCGGGGGCCACGCCGTCTAAAGGGATCGCCCACTGATGAAGCTCGCCGACCTGCCGACGCCGTGCCTCGTGCTCGACCGTCAGAAGCTGCAACGCAACATCCGGACCATGGCGGGCAACCTGTCCCGTCACAAAGTGCCACTGCGGCCGCACATGAAGACGGCCAAGTCGATCGATGTCGCACGCCTCGTCCTGGCCGGCCAGCCGGGCGGCATCACCGTCTCGACCCTGGCCGAGGCCGAGTATTTCGCCAGCCATGGTGTGATCGACATTCTCTATGCGGTCGGGATCACTCCGGATAAACTGGATCAGGTCGCTCGGCTGAACGCCAGCGGCGCCAATGTGACCGTGATCACCGACGACCCGCTGTCCGCCGACGCAATCGCCGCGCATCCGGCGAACATCAAGGCCCTGATCGAAATCGATTGCGGCGAGCAGCGTGGCGGCGTGCTGGTCGCCGAGGACATGATCTCCGAACTCGCCAACCGTCTCGGCGCCAATTTGCTGGGGGTCATGACCCACGCCGGCCACTCCTATCAAGGCCGCAGCGTCGCTGAAATCACCCAGATCGCCGAACTGGAGCGGAGCCACGTCGTTTACGCCGCGCAGCGCCTGCGCTCCGAGGGTCACGTCATTTCGGTGGTCTCGGCCGGCAGCTCACCCACCGGCCGGCACGCCGAGACGATGAGTGGGCTGACGGAATTTCGCGCCGGCGTCTACATGTTCGGCGATCTGTTCCAGGCGGAGATCGAGACACACGCCCGCGACAGCATCGCGCTCACGGTGCTGACCAGCGTGATCGGGCGGCCGGGAGGGCGCCTTCTGATCGACGCCGGCGCCCTGGCTCTGTCGAAAGATCGCAGCACGGAACTGGCGCCGAACGATTACGGCTTCGGCCTCGTGTTGGACATCCGCGGCGAGCCCGCTCTGGGCGACGCGATCGTCCGCAAAGCCTATCAGGAACACGGCGTCATCGAGCCGGATCCCGAACATTTGATCGCCACGCCGGTCGGAACGAGGCTGCGAATCCTGCCGAACCATGCTTGTCTGACGGCGGCGGCTCATGATCGCTATCACGTCACCGACGGTGGAGACGATGTGGTCGCGGTGTGGCCGCGGATGAACGGCTGGTAAATTTAAGGCTTCCTCTGGTTGCCCTTTATGTCCGTCACATGTAGGGGACCACGCATCGAGGCCATGACAAGGGAATGACATGCGCGCTTTTCGTGCACGATGCGTCGCCGTCGGATTGGGCGTCGGACTTGCGGTTGTGGCAGGCGGAGTAGCGCCGTGCGTTGCTCAGTTGTCCGACGGCCCAGGCGGCGGCAGCACCCCGAATAGCATCAGCAGCGCGGCAAATCGAAATTTGCGAGGGGCTCAGGGGGCCGCCGCGAAAGCCGAGCCGGCGCCACCGCCGGTGCTGCCGGGAACCAAGGTCGCCCCGGAGGCCGCCGCGCCGACCGAATCCTCGGCGAACATGACCCCCACCGACGCGCTGTTCGATGCGATCAACCGCGGCGACCTGACCGCCGCCCGCGACGCCGTCAATCGCGGTGCCGAACTGGGCGCGCATAACATGTTGGGATTCACGCCGCTGGACCTCTCGGTCGATCTGGGGCGCAACGACATTTCGTTCATGCTTCTGTCGCAGCGCGGCGACGATGGCGGATCGCGGCGCCCGGCCGCGGGCACCCCCGACACCGGAGGAGTGGATTTAACGGCTGGCACCGCGCGGCACGCCGCCACCCGGTCGCGGGCAACAGCGGTATCGATCAGGGAACCGGCCGAGGACGCCCCGGTGGCGACACCCCGACTCTACTCTGGCAACGGCGGATCCCCGATTCCCGCGGCGGGGTTCCTGGGGTTTGACGCCCGTGCGGGCCGCTGACCCCAGGCTGAACCCCCAGCGCTGACCCCCCGGTGCTCCACCATCCCCGGCCGGGCGGCGCTGGCGCGAGGCCGACGGCCGTTTACGTTCTGCCATCCACTGTCCATAACGCCGCCCCAGGCGTAAATCGAGCTGCCAGAAACTCCAGTAGCACCGCCACCCGGATTGGCCGCGGCGAACCCGCCGGCGTCACCAGATGCAACGCCAACGGCGGCGCGCTCCACTCGTCCAACACGGTCACCAGGCGGCCCGCTTTCACTGCCTCCCACGCCAGAAAATCTGGCTGTAGAGCGATGCCCAATCCAGCCCCCAACGCCGGCTCCAACGCGTCGCCATTGGTCGCGCTGAGAGGTCCTTTCACAGCCACGGCCTCGGCCGCGCCATTTGCGTCGGTGAAATGCCAGGTCTCCCCGGTCGCGAGCCACGTGTAGCCCAGACACGCATGCTCCCGCAGGTCGCGCGGCCGGCGCGGTATGCCGTGGCGCGCGAAATAGTCCGGCGATCCGACCACCCATCGTCGTACCGGACACAGCCGTCGCGCCAGCAGGCTGGAGTCGGGCAAATCCGCGATGCGCACCGCGACGTCGATGCCTCCCGCGATCAGGTCCACCACGCGGTCGTCCAGGCGCAGGTCGATCGAGACCTCGGGATGAGCGGCCAGGAAGTCCGGTAATGCCGGAGCGATGTGGCGTACGCCGAACGACATCGGGGCCGCCAGCCGCACCATGCCGCGCGGCACGGTGGAGCTGGCTTTCGCCTCGGCCTCGGCCGCTTCGCCCTCCGCCAGGATGCGAGCGGCGCGTACCGCTAGCACGCGGCCGGCCTCGGTCAGCGCGAAACGGCGGGAAGTGCGATGGATCAGCCGCTCTCCCAGGCGGGATTCCAGGCGCTGCACGGCCTTGGAGACGGTGGGCCCGGACAGGCCAAGCTCGGCCGCGGCGGCGGCGAACCCGCCGGTTTCCGCCACTTTGGCGAAGATCGCCCAGGCTTCGAGGTCGGGAAGGGGCAAGGCTGGACCGTGCAGGATGGAAATGATGACTTTCTATCCTTTCTGTTCTCAACGGTCCTGTCGAGCCCCATCTTTGCGTCCACACAGGGGGCCAAGACCCCACACGAGGAGTTCCCATCATGATCGAACGCAGAAAATTCTCCGAACTCGGTGGCGCGAACCACGGCTGGCTGAACGCGAAGCACCACTTCTCCTTCGCGTCGTACTATGACCCGTCGCGCATGGGCTGGGGCAATCTGAGAGTCTGGAACGACGACGAAATCGCCGCCGGGTCGGGCTTTCCGCCGCATCCGCACGCGGACATGGAGATCATCACCTATGTCCGTGAGGGTGCCATCACGCACCAGGACTCGATGGGCAATACCGGCCGCACCGAGGCGGGCGATGTCCAGGTGATGTCCGCCGGCTCCGGCGTGCGGCATTCCGAATACAATCTCGAGGACACGGCCACGACGCTGTTCCAGATCTGGATCGAGCCGACATCCAGCGGCGGCAAACCGTCCTGGGGCGCCAAGCAGTTCCCAAAAGGCGACCGCTCGGGCCGGTTCGTGACGCTGGCGAGCGGGTATGACGAAGACGAAGGCGCGTTGAAGATCCGGGCCGACGCGCGGGTGATGGGCGCCACGATCAAGGCCGGGGAGCGGGTGACGCTGACGCTGGACCCGAAGGCGCATGCGTATCTGGTCCCCGCGACCGGGACGCTGGAGGTCGGCGGCGTGCGGATCGAGGCTCGGGACGGCGCCGCGATCACCGGAGAGGAGACGGTGGAGGTGGTTGGGGTGGCTGACGCCGAGGTGGTGTTGGTGCAGGGGGATTGAGCGTCGCGGGGTCCGTTGCGGGGGGGGGGACGGACCATTTCTGATGTAACGTTCAGAGCGCATCTTGCGGAATTGGACACGTGCGGGAGGCACGGGGCTTGCCCGCCACACCGACTGGCGCTTCGGCCCGGAGGGTCCTTTCAGACATCGCCCGACGGAAGGCTTCATCGACGATACCGCCAACAAATTCTCATATCAGGATGGCACTTACCGTGCAAAGTCACAGCGGAAGAACGCCCTAAGCTTTAGCGGGAGCGATTGCATTTATCCCGATGGAGCGAACTCAGAGCGGCCCCATCCCTACGGTGTGAACCCGGCGACTTGCATCTCACCCGGATACGAATGAGATGTCCAAAGAAAGGCGGCCCTCAACTCGCTTTCGGGCATTTCCTTCTCCCCGCGGTAATAGCCTAGCAGTTCTGGATAGCTACCGAAGGCCAGGGTATTCTGTGTCGCGACGGCTTCTCGATCGACGTAGTTCAAATCGACCTCAAAAAAATTAGCTTCGTTCATCGACTTGACCAAATCAAGGTTCTTTACCGCGCGCATGGAGGCGTGCCAAAGATTGGTTCTCGATATTTGTGCGCCACGAAGTTCCGCTCTGTCCAAAATGGCACCTTCAAGATTCGCCGCGTCCAAGTTAGCATCTTCCAAATTTGTGTCCGACAAGTTTGCTCCGACCAAGTTGGCGCCTCGGAGGTTCGCGCCGGACATGTTCAACCGGGCAAGATTCAATGCCATTAGATTGGCGCCGGCGAGGTTACCCCCAGTTTGAAGCCTAGAGACAACCGCTGGCAGCGTCAGCGCCCCTCCCCAATCCGCTGCGCTTGGTCCTGAGTAGGGCGGCGAGATTTCCTCCGATTGGCGCCGTGCGATTGATCTCGCCAACCCAACCATCTCTTCGAGTAAGTCTCGATCCGGACGAATGACAGCAGACTCTGTTGAAGCCCTCTGCTGTATCATTTGGCCTACATTTTCCTGCAACACCGGCCACCACATAGCGAACACCGACTCGAGTATGTCTTCAGACAGAGAGAGATCTTTCAGTTCGCTGTTGAGCATACGCAGCACTCGCTGAATTTCCGATTCCTCGAATCTAGCACATTGGAATTGCATCAGAGGTCCTAGAACGTCCGCGGGTTCCACATCAACCAATATCGGAACAACCTTGGCTCTACCGATGTTTTTCGACAGTGCGCCAGCTTCGAACATTATCCATGGGGCGGTCAAAGACTCTTTAGTTACTACAATGATGCCTACCTGTGATGTCTCTAGCTCCTTGGCAATTTCGGCGCTCCACCGAGCTCCCTTGGCTACATCGTCCGGGGAGAAAAAGGGCCTTGTGGCTTGTAGGACTCTCGGCAGCCACGTGTTCAGGAGCCTGGCAAATGCCTTGCCGGTGTCGCCCGACCAGCTAATGAAAACTTTCATCCTGTGTTGCCCACTTTCACTCCAAGTTCCAGCAACGTTTCTATCCGGGAGGGGAGTGACATTCCTGTCAGGGTCCTACATTCAGATATCGCACAATATGTCATATATCAACAAGACGATCTCCCGCTCATCGTTATCCGAATTGACCCAACCCTTCATTCTGTGATGATCACTCCTTCCCCGACCAGGACAGGAGCCCAGCATGCTCGACCTCGTCATCGAATCCCGCCCCCGCGACCTCGGCGGCGGGCTCGCCGTGGGACGCGTCCTCCCCTTCGCGCGCCGGCGCATGATCGGACCGTTCATCTTCCTCGATCATATGGGACCCGCCGCGTTCCAGCCCGGACAGGGCATCGACGTCCGCCCCCATCCCCACATCGGCCTCGCCACCGTCACCTACCTCTTCGACGGCGAAATCCATCACCACGACAACCTGGGCTACAGCCAAAAAATCTGGCCGGGCGAGGTGAACTGGATGACCGCCGGCTCCGGCATCGTCCACTCGGAACGGACCGACCCCTCGCTCCGCTCCACCGGCGGGTTGATGCACGGCATGCAGGCCTGGGTCGCCCTGCCGCGCGAAGACGAGGAAACCGCCCCCTCCTTCGCCCACCACGCCGCCGAGATCCTGCCGGAATTCGACGACCGCGGCGTGTGGGCGCGCCTGATCGCCGGTTCCGCGTACGGGATGAGTAACGCGGTTCGCACGTTCTCCCCGCTGTTCTATCTGCACGCCGAACTCCAGGCGGGCGCCACGCTGGCGATGCCGCCGGAGCATGCCGAACGCGCCGCCTATGTCGTCTCCGGCAACGTCACGCATGACGGCACGCGGTACCCGGCCGGCCGCATGCTGGTCTTCGCCGAGGGCGGCGAACCCGTGATCGCCGCCGAGGATGGCCCCGCCCGCGTGATGCTGCTCGGGGGCGCCAATATCGGGCCGCGGTTCATTTGGTGGAACCTGGTATCCTCCCGCCAGGACCGCATCGAGCAGGCCAAAGCCGACTGGAAATCCGGCCGCATGGCCTTGCCTCAAGACGACAACAGCGAGTTCATCCCGCTGCCGGAAGACCCTCCGCCGCGCGAGCCGACGCACCCTGTCTAATTCGCCGGCCGTTTGATCTCGATCCTGGAACCCCGCCGCGACCGCCGTCATTGTTCGCCCACCAGCGAACCACGGAGGCCAGCATGATGCGCGTTGTTGGGATCGATCATCTGTCGATCCGGGTCAGCGACTACCAGAAGTCGAAACAATTCTACAGCCGTCTGTTCGCGTTCCTCGGCTTCGAACTGTCCGATGAATACGACGACGCGATCGGTTGGACCAACGGCAAAACCCGCTATTGGATCAGTCCGGCCGACGCTCAGGGCCTGAAGCACCCCTATCGGATCGGCGACATCGGCTTTCACCATTATGCGTTCCAGTTGCGCAATCGCAAGGACGTCGATGAACTGCAAACCTTCCTGCGCGACGAGCTCAAAGCCACGATTGTCGATCCGGCGGCGGAATATTACGACGATTATTACGCCGTGTTCTTCCTGGATCCCGACGGCCTCAAACTGGAGGGCATGAAATACGGCGAACGCACCGCCAAAGCCAAACGCAAGCGAGCAGCCAAATAATCCTCACCCGCCCGTGGCGAAGCCCGGATACAGCGTCATCCCGCCATCGACGAACAACGTCGCGCCCGTCACGTAATCCGACGCCTCCGACGCCAGCCACACCACCGCCTGAGCGATGTCGTCCGGCTCGCCGATCCGCTTATACGGCACCAATGTCATGAGATCCGCGTACGCCGCCGGCGTATCCCAGGCCGTCGTGTTGATCGGCGTTCGGATCGCCCCCGGCGCGATACTGTTCACCCGGATAAAGTGCGGCGCCAACTCCTGCGCGAGACTGCGCATCAGCATATTGATGCCGCCTTTCGACGCGGCGTAGTTGGCGTGACCGGCCCAAGGGATCTGCTGATGCACGGAACTCATGCAAATCAGTTTCCCGGCGGCTCGAGACACCGGCGGCACCACGCCGCGCCGTTTGAATTCTCGTGTCGCCGCCCGAGCACACAGGAACTGTCCGGTCAGGTTGACCCCGATGACGGTGTTCCATTGCTCCAGCGTCATGGTGTCGATCGCTGAATCCCGTTGCAGCCCAGCGTTGCTGACCACGATATGCAGGGTGCCGAAATGCGCGATCGCGTCGGCGAACATTTGTTCGACTTCCGCTTCGTTGCTGACGTCGGCGCGCAGAGCGATCGCGCGGCGGCCCAACGCCTCGATCTCCCGCACCACCGCGTCGGCGGTTTCCGGCCGCGTTACGTAATTCACCGCCACGTCGGCCCCCGCGCGCGCCAGGCCCAGAGCCACCGCGCGGCCGATGCCGGAGTTCGCCCCGGTGACCAGCGCCGGCTGCCCGCTCAGCACCGGATGATACGGCGCGACCGGCAGCCGTTCGGCATCGGGCAACGCCGGAGCGGCCGGGTCCTTCGAACCTATGCTGGGATCGTTCATGACGGCTGGCTCCAGGGTTGATCGCGGGTACAACCGGGGATTCCGGAACCGGTTCCTCAGTCCTTCGCTCCAACGAGCGTGCCGAGATCGTGTCTCCCTCCTTGCACCCACCCCGCCAACGGCGTTACCTCCGGCCACCGGTCGCAAAGGGGGACCGGCCCGCATGCGCGTCAAAGATGTGAAAAAGGTTGTCCTCGCCTATTCCGGTGGCCTCGACACCAGCGTCATCCTCCGCTGGTTGCAGACCACGTACAACTGTGAGGTCGTGACGTTCACCGCCGACCTCGGCCAGGGCGAGGAACTCGGCCCGGCGCGGCAGAAAGCCGAAATGTTCGGCGTGAAGGAAATCTTCGTCGACGATCTTCGCGAAACCTTCGTGAAAGATTTCGTATTCCCGATGTTCCGCGCCAACGCGGTGTACGAGGGACAGTACTTGCTCGGCACCTCGATCGCCCGGCCGCTGATCGCGCAACGCCAGATCGAGATCGCCGAATTGACCGGCGCCGACGCCGTGGCGCATGGCGCGACCGGCAAGGGCAACGACCAGGTTCGATTCGAGCTCAGCTATTACTCGCTCAACCCCAACATCAAGATTATCGCTCCCTGGCGTGAATGGGACCTGACCAGCCGCACCAAACTGCTGGAATTCGCCGAGGCGAACCAAATCCCGATCGCCAAGGACAAGCGCGGCGAGGCGCCATTCAGCGTCGACGCCAACCTGCTGCACTCCTCGTCCGAGGGCAAAATCCTCGAAGACCCGGCGATCGAGGCCGACGAAATCGTCTACCAGCGCACCATCCGGCCGGAGGACGCGCCCGACCGCGCGACCATCATCTCGATGGATTTCGAGCATGGCGACCCGACCGCGATCGACGGCGTCAGGCTGTCGCCCGCCGCGCTGCTGACCAGGCTGAACGAACTGGGGAAGGCGAACGGCATTGGCCGGCTCGATCTGGTGGAGAATCGTTTCGTCGGCATGAAATCGCGCGGCGTCTACGAAACGCCCGGCGGCACGATCCTTCTGGCCGCGCATCGTTCGATCGAGAGCATCACCCTGGACCGCGAGGCGGCGCACCTCAAGGACAGCCTGATGCCGCGCTACGCGGAGCTGATCTACAACGGCTTCTGGTTCAGTCCGGAGCGGCGGATGTTGCAGGCGTTGATTGACGAAAGCCAACACAGCGTGACCGGCCGCGTGCGCCTGAAACTTTATAAAGGCAATGTCACTTGCGTCGGCCGGGAATCGCCGCACAGCCTCTATGATACCAAGGTCGTGACGTTCGAGGATGACGCGGGTGCTTACGATCAGTTCGATGCCCAGGGATTCATTAAGTTAAATGCGCTGCGGCTGCGGCTCGGGGCGATGGTGGGACGGCGCGGCGGCACGCTGTGATCGCCGGCGGCCTGGTATGAAGCACATGGGCATTTGGCTCGCGGGTCTGCTGCTTTTGCTGGTCAGCGCCTGCGCGCCCAATCCGATCAACTGCGATATCGTCCCGGTCGCGAAAATGCCGCTGGAGGTGCACAACCGGCTGCTGGTCGTCCCCGCCGGCATCGACGGCAAATGGGTCACTCTGCTGGTCGATACCGGCGCGGAGAGGACCGTCCTCGCCGGCGATGTCGTCAGCCGTTTAGGTCTGGCCCGGGATCAGAAGATCGTGACCCGATCGACCGGTGTGGGCGGCGTGTTCACGGCGAACGACGCGATCATTCCGGGTCTTGTATTGGGTGGCGTGCGCTTTCCCATCACCCGCGTTTCCGTCGGGCAATTTCGTTTCGGTCCGGGACTCGCCGCCGATGGGCTGCTCGG